>Ga0334722_10001133_pt1 | contig 34611 bp, 32 predicted proteins | sample C3_bottom_MG_FD_207210 | JGI IMG/M metagenome (GOLD analysis project Ga0334722, IMG submission 207210) | Sediment microbial communities from Yellowstone Lake, YNP, Wyoming, USA - C3_bottom | ecosystem: Environmental > Aquatic > Freshwater > Lake > Sediment | place: USA: Wyoming | collected... | reverse complement strand
GTGGATGCGCGATATTTGCCACCGCAGGAGGTAGTTATCATCGTTCGATTGCGGGTTTCAGCGGCGAAGTCATCAACATCGAACCGGGCAAAGATCATGCGAACTGATATCATGACGCATCGTGCACGATCCAATGCGCGACCTAATTCAAGCCGCTGACCAAAATGGATTCGACTGCTGACCGGGAAGTGCTCGACGCGGCGCTGACGCTGATCCATACGCGCCAGCACACTTCGCCCAAACGTCTCGGCGATCCGGGACCCGACGCCGGACAAGTCGAGAAGATTCTCGGCGCGGCGGGCGCAGCGCCGGATCACGGGCGGCTGAATCCCTGGCGCCTGATTATCATCCCGCTCGAGCGGCGCCATCTTCTGGGCACGGCCTTTGCCGAGGCGCTGGTCGAGCGCGACGGCGAAGCGACCGAGGCGCAGAAGCAGGACGCGAGATCGAAAGCGTTCCGCGGTCCCTTCCTGTTCATGGTGGTCGTCCGCCTCGATCCGGAACTGGGTCCCGCCCATCCGCAGGAACGCATCGTTTCCGCGGGCTGCGCCATTCAGAACATGCTGCTCGCCGCGCATGCGATGCGATTCGGCGCGGGCCTGTCGAGCGGCAGGGCCCTGCACTCGCGGCAGATGCGGTCGCTATTCGCGCTGGGCGAGCATGAACAGCCGCTTTGCTTCGTCACGGTGGGCACGGAGCAGAAGCCGAAGCCTGCGCCGCCGCGTCTGGTCATGGACGACTATACTTCCACACTGTAACGGCGGTTCGGAAAACAGGTCGAATCTGTCCGGCTCCGATCTGGCAAAGGAGAAACGACATGAGCGCTGAAAACATCAAGGACGTCGTAAAGTCCAAGTACGGCCAGTTTGCACTGCAGGTTCAGGGCGCAGGCTCTTCCTGTTGCGGAACCTCTCCTGCGGCCGGCGGGGCTTGCGACCCGATCACTTCCAATCTCTACAGTGCGCAGCAAAGCGGCGACGTGCCGCAGCAGGCCATGCAGGCCTCGCTCGGCTGCGGCAATCCGACGGCGCTGGCGCAGTTGAATCCCGGCGAGACCGTGCTCGATCTCGGTTCCGGCGGCGGCATCGACGTGCTGCTGTCGGCGCGGCGCGTCGGCCCGACTGGCAAAGCCTACGGCCTGGACATGACCGATGAAATGCTGGCGCTGGCGCGCGCCAACCAGCACAAAGCCGGCGTGGAGAACGTCGAATTCCTGAAAGGCGAAATCGAGAACATCCCGCTGCCGGATAACTCGGTCGACGTGATCATTTCCAATTGCGTGATCAATCTCTCGGCCGACAAGGATCGCGTCATGCGCGAAGCCTTCCGCGTGCTGAAGCCGGGCGGACGCTTCGCGGTCTCGGACGTCGTCGTCACCGGCGAGATTCCAGCGGCAATCCGCAAGAACGTCGAATTGTGGATCGGTTGTGTCGCCGGCGCCCTGCGCGATTCGGACTACACCGCGAAACTTGCCGCAGCCGGCTTCAACGACATAGCCATCGAGCCGACGCGCGTCTACAAGGTCGAGGATGCGCGCCAGTTTCTCGCCGGCCAGGGCATAGACGTGGACGCGATCGCCGCCCAGGTCGACGGCAAGTTCATGAGCGCCTTCGTGCGCGCGCGCAAGCCAGCGCCCAAGTCCTGCTGCGGGTAGTTCGTGCGCTGCGGCTAAACCGGGATGCGCGTTGCGAAAAACGCACCCCGGCGGGCAAAGTCCCTTACCGCCTCAATCGACCTTGATCCCAGCCGCTTTGATTACCTTGGCGTACTTCTCCATTTCCGAGCGTATGTGCGCATCGAACTGTTCCGGCGTGGTGCCGGCCGGATACATGGCCTGGGCGATGAGTTTCTCGCGCACGTCCGGCGCTTTGAGCGCCTTGTTGGCCTCGGCGTTGAGGCGCGCAATCGCGGCCGGCGGACTGCCTCCGGTCACAACCAGGCCGAACCAGGCGACTGCCTCAAAATCGCCGAACCCGGACTCGGCCACCGTCGGCACGTCCTTCAGCGATGCCATGCGCTCGCGCGACGTGACCGCGATCGCGCGGATCTTTCCGCTCGAGATCTGTGCCGCGACTTCGGAATAATTGGCCAGCACCGCGTTGACATGGCCGCCTACGAGCGCGGTCACGGCGGGCGCCCCACCGGGGTAGGGCGCATAGATCATGTCCAGCTTCATGATGCCTTTGAGCATCTCGCTCGCGATGTGCTGGGTCGTGGCGGGACCGACCGTGGCGAGGCTCAATTGCCCCGGCCGGCTACGCACCAGCGCAATGAACTCGGCCAGCGACTTGACCTGGAGCGCGTTGCTCACCACCAGAACCTGCGGCGAATTCACCAGCATGGTGACCGGTGCGAAATCCTTGAACGGGTCGTAGGGCAGCTTGGCGTGCACACTGGGATTGATGGTGAAACTGTTGGCCATCACCAGCAGCGTATGCCCGTCGGCCGGCGCGCGCGCGACGTACTCGGTGCCGATCACCGTGCCCGCGCCGGGGCGGTTCTCGATGAGCACCTGCTGCCCGAGCCCCTCGGACATTTTTTGTCCGACCAGCCGCGCCAGCACATCGGCGGTGCCCCCCGGTGGAAACGGCACCACGATATGCACCGGTTTGGAGGGAAATCCCTGCGCCATCGCAGCGCTTATGCAAAAGACGGATAGTACGCAAGACAACGTCGAACGCAGCCAATGCTTCATCTGAACTCCCTTTGTGTCAAGACCAACTGGTTAATCGACTGAATGTAGAAAAAGCATCAGTCGCCTTCGAACGCGCACAGGGTGAACACCTTGTGCTTGAGCCTGGTCAGGCGCTTGCGCCCGCCCAGGTCCGGAAGGTCGATCACGGCGCAGAACTCGACGATGACGCCGCCCATCTTCTCGATCAGCTTGATCGCCGCCTCGGCCGTGCCGCCAGTGGCGATCAGGTCGTCCACCAGCAACACGCGCTCGCCCTTGGCGATCGCATCGACGTGCAGTTCGATGCGGTCGAAGCCGTACTCCAGTTCGTAGTCGTGCCCCACGGTTTCGGCCGGCAGCTTGCCTTTCTTGCGTATCGGCACGAACCCGACGCCCAGCTCGTACGCGAGCGCGGCGCCGATGATGAAGCCGCGCGACTCGATGGCGGCGATCTTGTCGATTTTCGCGCCACGATAACGTTGCACGCATTCGGTGATGGCAAGGCGAAACCCGACCGGATCCTTGAGCAGGGTGGTGATGTCGCGAAACATGACGCCCTGTTTGGGATAGTGGGGAACCGTGCGGATGAGCGATTTGATGGGCATGGCCTGTTCCTATGGCGTCACTTCGGATTCAGCACGCGCCCGGCCACGGCGTCTAGCCGCCGCAGCATGTCCGCGTCGCGCGCCTCCGGCGCGGTGATCAGCGCATGCGCGAGCGCGCTGCGGCAGCCGCAGCCGGCGGCGCCCGCGTCGTCCCTGAGCCTGGGCGCCACTTGCTTCACCAGCGCGCGCGCCTTGTCCGCGTTGGCGAGCAGCACCTTGATGATCGCTTCCACGGTCACGTCGTCGTGATTCGGATGCCAGCAGTCGTAATCGGTGACCATGGCCACGGTCGCGTAACACATCTCCGCCTCGCGCGCGAGCTTGGCCTCGGGCATGTTGGTCATGCCGATGACGTCGCAGTTCCAGCTGCGATACAACTCGGATTCGGCCAGGCTGGAGAACTGCGGCCCTTCCATCACCAGATAGGTGCCGCCGCGCGCGACGTCGATGCCGGCTGCGCGCGCCGCCGCCTCCAGGTGATCGCCCAAGCGGCTGCACACCGGGTGCGCCATGGAGACATGCGCCACCATGCCGGTGCCGAAAAAACTCTTCGCGCGGGCAAACGTGCGGTCGATGAACTGGTCCACGATGACGAACATACCCGGATGCAGATGCTCGCGCAGCGAGCCCACGGCGCTGACGGAAACGACGTCGGTCACCCCCAGGCGCTTCAGGACGTCGATGTTGGCGCGGAAATTGATCTCCGAAGGCGGAATCCGGTGCCCGCGCCCGTGCCGCGGCAGAAACACCATGGGCTGGCCGTCGAGTTCGCCGCACAACAATTCGTCCGACGGCTCGCCGAACGGGGAGGCGACTTTTTCCCAGCGCTTGCCGGCGAGGCCGTCGATATCGTAGACGCCGCTGCCGCCGATGATGCCCAGCACCTGCTTCGTGTGAGTCGAGCGCATCATTTCCATTTCCTCACTGCGGCAGCCGCCGAAAAACGCTCCCTGGACCAGGGGTGGCCAGCAGACGCTGCCGAAACCGCGCAATCCTCGCGCGGCCGGGGAGCGTGCCAGGCGCGGTTTTGCAATTTGGTGCCGGGTAGAGGAGTCGAACCCCCGACCTTCGCATTACGAATGCGCTGCTCTACCAACTGAGCTAACCCGGCTGAGCTACATCAATGCGAACAGGAGAATCAGCGGAAGGCCACGATTATAAGCGCGGGAGTCCGCGCAAACAAGACGAGCAAGGGCGGTCTCGAAAAAAAATCGGCGGGCGTGCGACGCAGCGCCCCCGGCTTTCGCGGCGGCTCAGAGCCCCGGGCGGGTACGCACGATGATGTCGATGCCGGCGGTGACCACGCCCGCCGGCAGCGGCGGGAGGCCGTCGATATGCACGCCTGCGGCGGATATATCGGTGATCTCGCCCGACACGACATCGTAGAAATGATGGTGGACGCCGGTATTGGAATCGTAGAACACCTTGTTCGGATCCACGATCAGTTCGCGCACCAGCCCCTTTTCGAGAAACAGCTTGAGCGTGTTATACACCGTGGCCTTGGAGCTCTCGGCGTAACGCACGTTGACCGCCGCAAGTATCTGGTCTGCCGACGGATGCCAGCGCTTCTCGAACAGGACGAGCGCGATTTCGATGCGCTGGTGCGTGGGCGTAATGCCGTGTTCGCGCAGCATTTGTGCCACGCTTGCTCTGGTGTGGGGCTCTAAGTTCATGTTTGCATGATACATTGAATTCTGGACTCTGTCTAACCGCATCCGCCCGTGGCAGTTTCAGCCAGTGCCCGGCGCAATCAACGCTCTGCGGTGGCGCCGCCGGCCAGCCCTTTGGGCAGGGGGAAGGTCACGCTTTCCTCTTTGCCCTTGAGTTGATCGACCCGCTTCGCCCCCAGCGCCTGCAGCGTGGCGATGACTTCCATCACCAGCACTTCGGGCGCCGACGCGCCGGCGCTGACGCCTACGCGCTCGCGCCCCAGCACCCACTCCGGACGCAGTTCAGATGCGTCGTCTATCATGTACGCCTCCACGCCCAGGGTCTCGGCCACCTCGCGCAGGCGGTTGGAGTTGGAGCTGTTGGGCGAACCGACCACGATCACCAGATCGCATTGCGGCGCCAGGAATTTCACCGCGTCCTGGCGGTTCTGCGTGGCGTAGCAGATGTCGTCCTTCTTCGGACCGACGATGCCGGGAAAGCGCCGTCTCAGGGCGTCGACGATGGCCGCGGCATCGTCCACCGACAGCGTCGTCTGGGTGACGTAGGCGAGCTGGTCCGGATTCTCGATCTCCAGGCGCTCTACGTCCGCCACCGTCTCGACCAGGTACATGCCCTGCGTCGCCTGCCCCATCGTGCCCTCGACCTCGGGGTGTCCGCGATGGCCGATCATGACGATGCCGCGGCCCTGCTCGCGCATCTTGGCCACCTCGATGTGCACCTTGGTCACCAGCGGGCAGGTGGCGTCGAACACCTTGAGGCCGCGCTCCTCGGCCTCGCGCCGGATCGCCGGCGACACGCCGTGGGCGCTGAATATCACCGTACTACCGGTCGGCACCTCGCCCAGTTCCTCGACGAACACCGCGCCTTTCGCACGCAGATCTTCGACCACGAATTTGTTGTGCACCACTTCGTGACGCACGTATATGGGCGCGCCGTAGATGGTCAGCGCGCGCTCGACGATGCTGATCGCGCGTTCGACGCCGGCGCAGAAGCCGCGGGGATTGGCCAACAGGACGTCCATATCGAAACCTATCGAAAGAGGTGGGCCGGCGGCGGGTTCGGGCCAGCGCTCATCGCGCGGCCCCCGTGCGTCGGGCGCCGCTGCGAAAGCTGTCTGCAATCAGCAGCACTGCACCGACGCTGATCGCCGAATCCGCCAGGTTGAACGCCGGCCAGTGCCAGCCGGCAATGTAGAAATCGAGAAAATCGACCACGTAGCCAAGAACGATGCGATCGAGCACATTGCCGATCGCCCCGCCCAGGATCAGCGCCAGCGAAACGCAGAACAGCTTCTCGCCCGCATGGCGCACCAGCAGTACGCTGATCACGACGATCGCAACCAGCGCAACCGCGATGAAAAAGCCGCGCTGCCAACCGGAGGCGGCGGCGAGAAAGCTGAACGCCGCGCCCTTGTTGTAGGTCAGCACCAGGTTGAAAAACCCGGTGACCGCGCGCGTCTCGCCGTAGTGGAAGCTGGCGCTGATCCAATACTTGGTGAGCTGGTCCAGCAGCACCACCAGCAGCGCCCAGGCGTACCAGCGCGCCAGCCTACGCATACGCTCTCGCTTCGCCCGCGCCGTGCAGATTGGATACGCAGCGGCCGCAAAGCCCGGGGTGCGCCGCGTCATCGCCGCCGACGTCATCTCTGTAATGCCAGCAGCGCTCGCACTTGGCCAGCGCGCTGGCGCGCACGATCACGGCCTCATCCGCGGCCGCGGCGACCGGCGTCACCACCGCGCTCGAGGTAATCAGCACGAAGCGCAGGTCGTCCTTTAGCGATTGCAGCAGTTCCAGCTTTTCGCCGCTCGCGCGGATCTCGACTTCGGCCTGCAGCGAGGAGCCGATTTTTCCGGCCCCGCGCGCTTCCTCGAGTTGCTTTTGCACCTCGGCGCGCACGCCGCGGATCTTAGCCCAGCGCTCGAGCAGTCCCGGCGCATACCCCGCGGCCGGAAATTCGTCCCAGGTGTGGGTGAACACGGTGGCGTTCTCGTCCTTGCCAGCGCCGGCGAGCGACCAGATCTCCTCCGCAGTAAAGGACAAGATGGGCGCCATCATTCGCACCAGGCGCTGCAGAATCTGGTACAGCGCGTTCTGCGCCGAGCGCCGCGCCCGCGAGTCGCGGCCGGCGGTGTACAGCCGGTCCTTGAGGATGTCGAGGTAAAATCCGCCCAGATCCTCGGAGCAGAAAGCTTGCAGTTTCTGCGCCACGAAATGGAAGTCGTAATTTTCGTAGTCGCGCATCATCTCCTGCTGCAACGACTGCGCCAACGCCAGCGCATAGCGATCGATTTCCAGCCAGTCTTCGACCGGCAGCGCATGCGAGCGCGGATCGAAATCGGCGGTGTTGGCGAGCAGGAAGCGCAGCGTGTTGCGGATGCGCCGATAGCTCTCGACCACGCGCTTCAGGATTTCGTCCGATATCGACAACTCGCCCGAATAGTCGGTGGCGGCCACCCACAGGCGCAGCACTTCCGCGCCCAGTGTGCCGGACACTTTCTGCGGCGCGATCACGTTGCCCATGGATTTGGACATCTTGCGGCCGTGGCCGTCGACGACGAAACCATGGGTCAGCAGCGCCTTGTACGGCGGCCTGCCGTTCAACATGCACGACACGAGCAGGGACGAATGGAACCAGCCGCGGTGCTGGTCCGAGCCTTCGAGGTACAGATCCGCCGGGAACTGCAGATCCGCCCCATGCGAGCCGGCGCCGCTCGCTCGTCCGTCCGGTCCGCCGATCACCGTCTGATGCGTCGAACCGGAATCGAACCAGACGTCCAGCGTATCCTTGATCTTGACGTACTGCTCCGACTCCGCGCCCAACAGTTCCTTCGCGTCCAGCGTCTGCCAGGCTTCGATGCCGCCCTGCTCCACCTTCTTCGCCACCTGCTCCAGCAGATCCAGAGTGTGCGGATGCAGTTCGCTGGTTTCCTTGTGGATGAAGAACGGCATCGGCACGCCCCACTGGCGCTGGCGCGACAGGGTCCAGTCGGGACGGTTGGCTATCATGCCGTGCAGGCGCGCCTGGCCCCAGTCCGGATAAAAGCGCGTGTTCGCAATGCCGCGCAGCGCGGTCGCGCGCAGCGACTCGGCCGGCTTCGCGCCTTTGAAGCCGGGCGGCGCGTCCATGCTCGCGAACCACTGCGTGCTGGCGCGGTAGATGATCGGGGTCTTGTGCCGCCAGCAGTGCATGTAGCTGTGCGCGTAGTCTTCGCAGTGAAACAGCGCGCCGGCTTCCTCGATTTTCTTGACGATCTCCGGATTGGCTTTCCAGATCATCATGCCGCCGAAAAACGGCAGCGTGGACACGTATTTCCCGTCCGCCATCACCGGCGTGAGGATCTGCTCGTCCTTCATGCCGTAACGGCGGCAGGAATCGAAGTCCTCGACGCCGTAGGCGGGGGCGCTGTGCACGATGCCCGTGCCGGTATCGAGCGTCACGTATTCGCCCAGATAGACCGGGGCCAGCCGGTCATAGAACGGATGGCGGAACGCGATCAGTTCCAGCGCTGCGCCCTTGCACGAGGCCAGCACTGTGCCCGCGAGCCCGTAGCGCACGAGACTGGCCTCCTGCAGATCCGCGGCCAGGATCAGCAGGCCGCGTTCGGTTGCGATCAGGTTATACACGTGCTCCGGGTGCGCGTTCAGCGCCTGATTGCCCGGGATGGTCCAGGGGGTGGTGGTCCAGATGACGATCCAGCCTTTTTCATCCGGCAGTTTGGTCAGCCCGAAGGCCCGGGCGATTTTTTCCGGCTCGGCGAAACCAAAACCGACGTCGATCGCGTAGTCCTTCTTGTCCGCATATTCGACTTCGGCTTCCGCCAGAGCCGACCCGCAGTCGAAGCACCAGTTCACCGGTTTCAGGCCGCGGTAGACATAACCCTTCTCGAGTATCTTGCCCAGCGTTCGGATTTCGTCGGCCTCGTTGCGGTAGGCCATGGTCTGGTAGGGATGGTCCCAGTCGCCGAGCACGCCGAGGCGCTGGAAATCCTTTTTCTGCCGCTCGATCTGCTCCGCGGCGTAGGCGCGGCACAGACTTTGCGTCTTTTCCACCGCCAGGTTCTTGCCGTGCTGCTTTTCGATCTCGCGCTCGATCGGCATGCCGTGGCAGTCCCAGCCGGGCACGTAGACGGCGTCGAAGCCGGCCATGTTGCGCGACTTGACGATGATGTCCTTGAGTATCTTGTTGATCGCGTGGCCGATGTGGATGTCGCCGTTGGCGTAGGGCGGACCGTCGTGCAGGATGAACGTCGGCCTGCCCTTGGCGGCGGCGCGTATCGCCTGATACACCTTATGTTCCTGCCACTGCTGCACCCACTGCGGCTCGCGCCTGGCGAGGTCGCCGCGCATCGGAAAGGGTGTGTCGGGCAGGTTCAGCGTGTTCTTGTAGTCAGCCATTTTGCATTTCGATAGTTGAAATTGGTTAATTGCGGGTGGAAGCCCGGCGCCGCAGGCCGCGCCGGGTATTCTGCTTTCATGCGCGTTCTTTCGCCGCCAATAGTTCTTTGGCGATTTCGCAATCCCGCGCGATGCGCGCTTTCAGCGCGTCAAGGCTGGGAAATTTTTCTTCGTCGCGTATCTTGTGCAGGAAATCGACGCGCAAGTGCTGGCCGTATAGATCGCCGGCAAAATCGAACAAATGCACCTCCAGCTTGGCCTGTCCGCTGTTGTCCACCGTAGGGCGCAGGCCCAGACTCGCCGCGCCGTCGCGGCTGCGCCCCTGCCCGTCCAACGTGCGTACGGCAAAAATTCCGCAAAGCGGCGGCCGGTTGTGGCGCAACTGCACGTTCGCGGTGGGGTAGCCGATCTGCCGGCCGAGCTTGTCGCCATGCACCACGCGGCCGCTGATGCTGTAAGGGCGGCCAAGCAGGGTCTCGGCCTCCGCCAACCGACCCGCGGCGAGCGCAGCACGCACCACCGAACTCGACACGCGCACCCCCTCTTCGGCCACCGTAGGCATGGCTTCGAGGCCGAATCCATGCGTGCGCGCGGCTTCCTGCAGCAGCGCGAAATCGCCGGCGCGGCGCGCACCGAAGCGAAAGTCATCGCCGATCAGCAGCCAGCGCATGCCCAGCCCCGCGAGCAGCACCTGCTCGATGAAGTCCTGCGGCGAGCGGCCGGCATAAGCGCGGTTGAAACGGCTGACCTGCACGCATTCGACGCCGTGCGCCGCGAGCAGCTCGAGCTTCTCACGCAGCGAAGTGAGGCGCGTCGGCGCCGTCTGCGGCGCAAACAACTCCAGCGGGTGGGGTTCGAAGGTGAGCACGCAGGCCCGCAGCCCGAGCTTGAGCGCGCGTTCCTTGAGCCGCGCGAGCATCGCCTGGTGGCCGCGGTGCACGCCGTCGAAGTTGCCTATGGTCAACGCCGTCGGCGGCGGCTTCGGTCCGGAAATGTGGCGCCAAACGCGCATGTTCAGAATTCGCTTTGCAAAGCTAAAATCCTGAATTATAGCGGCTTTCCAGCACCCCTGGAATACGAAAAGACCGCGCGAGCGGTGTGGTTGCGCTCAATGCGCCGCGCCGGTACGCGCCGCCGACCTGCATTTGAAGGCGTACGAAAATGCGGCCAGCAACAGCACGGAAAACCAGATCAGCGACCACTCCGGCACCTGCAGACCCAGAACGGGATCGTGCGGCGTAGCGCACTCGCCGCTGGCGTGAAACAGCCAGGGCAGCAGCTTGGCCGTAGGCAATTCGTTGACGAACTGCTCCAGCTTATCGATGCCGCAGCCGAATTTCGGGTGATACAGCACCCACACATGGCGTGCCGCGACGCCCAAGCCGGCGAGCGCGACCAGACCCAGGGCCGCGCCATAGCGCGCCGCGCCGCGCTGCCGCGGCTGGTGGATTGCCGCCGCCAGCGCGACCAGGGCGAACAGCAGGAAGCCTGCGCGCTGCATCACGCACAGCGGGCACGGCGCCTGGCCTTTGAAATGCTGCAAGATCAGCGCTTCCACAATGAAGGCAAACGGGATCAGCGCGAATCCGGCAAACACCTGCCTCGAGCTCAACTTGAATTTCATCATGCAGCGTGTCGTCCGCGATTAGCCGATCTTTGGGTTAAATGCTCCGGCCGCCGTTGGAGTCGAGGCGGCCGCATTAGTTCAGCCGCGCGCACTCCAGCCGCAGCGCGTCGGCCTTGATCCTGATCTCGGCCGCGTCCGGCGCATCCGGGCGCCGCTGCAGATAGTCCTGCAAATCGGCAAGCGCGGCACGAAAACAGTCCAGCTTGTAATAGGCGAGGCCCCGGTCGCGCACCTCCTCTGCCGCATGCGGCGCCACCATCACCATGCGCCGCATCACTTCCAGCGCATTCTGCGCCTCCTCCGACTGCAGGTAAATGCCCTTGAGATTGCGCAGCACGCGCGCCAGGATCTGACGCGGCGTCGCCGCCTGCAGAAACTGCGACAGCGGCAGCGTGCCGGCCTCGCGCTGCGGCAGCATCCGGGCGAGGCGCGCGCGCAAGTCGGATTCCGATTGCGCCTCGCCACCGCAGAACGGATCGAGCACCAACTGGCCCCCGCTCACGCGCAGCCGGACCAGAAAATGTCCGGGGAAAGACACGCCTTGCAGACGCAGGCCCAGGCGCCGCCCGATTTCCATGTACACGATACTCAGCGTGATCGGGATGCCGGTACGCCGCTCCAGCACCTGGTTGAGGTAGCTGTTGCGCGGATCGTAGTAGTCGCCCGCGTTTCCGCGGAAACCGAGCTCATTGAACAGATGCCGGTTCAGCGCCACCACTTTCTGCGCGGCAAACGCGTCCCCGGCGACACGGCTTCTTACCGTCTGCGCGAGCGCGTCGATGCGCCCGAGGTAGTGCGCGACATCGAGTTCGGGGTAGGCGTCCTGCGCGATCAGCAGGCAGGCCTCGGCCAGATCGAACTCCTCCCGGCACAGCAGTGCGGAGAATTTCTCCAGGCGGGATTGCGAATCCATTCCTTCCATCGAACAGCATCGCCTATTCAGCGGCACGCCGCGCAAAATCCCCGATGCGAAATCCGAGCAGCCACAAGGTGGCAAAGTAGACGGCGGCGCCCAGGCACACTATACCAAGCAGTCCCGAGATGCGCTGCTGCCAGGCCGCGACCAGCCACCAGTTCTCGCTGCCGATCGCACCCCACAATACGGCAGCCATCACGAGCAGCGCCAGCGCCAGCTTGCCGATGAACTTCGCCCATTCGGGTTGCGGCTGGTAGATGCGGTGCTGGCGCAGCTTGTGGTAGAGCAATCCGGCATTGAGACACGCCCCCAGTCCGATCGCCAGCGCAAGGCCTGCGTGTTTGAGCGGCCCGATCAGGGCGAGGTTCATCAACTGCGTCGCGACCAGCGTGAACACCGCGATTTTCACCGGCGTGCGGATGTTCTGCCGCGCGTAAAAACCCGGCGCCAGCACTTTCACCAGTATCAGACCGACCAGGCCGATGCTGTAGGCGACCAGCGCCCGGCGCGTCATCCACACATCCTCGACGCTGAAGTGGCCGTAGTGAAACAGGGTACTGATCAGCGGCACAGCCAGCAGCGCCAGTGCCACGGCCGCGGGCAGCGCCAGCAGCAGCGTCAGGCGCAGGCCCCAATCGAGCAGGCGGCTGTACGATTCGGTGGCAGCGCTCGAATAGTACTTGGACAGGCTGGGCAGCAATATGGTGCCCAGCGCCACGCCCAGCATGCCGGTGGGGAATTCCATCAAGCGGTCGGCGTAATACAGCCAGGACACGCTGCCGTTGGCGAGGAAAGAAGCGAAAATGGTGTTGATCAGCAGGGATATCTGGGCGATGGAAACGCCGAACACCGCCGGGCCCATCTGCCGCAGGACGCGCTTGACCCCGGGGTCGGAAAATTCCAGACGCAGGCGCGGCAGCATGCCGATTCTGGCGAGGTAGGGCAGTTGCAGCGCGAGTTGCAGCACGCCGCCCAGCAGCACCGCCCAGGCCAGCACCAGCACCGGCGGATGAAAATACGGCGCGAGCACCAGCGCGCAGAAGATAAAGCTGAGGTTGAGCAGCGTCGGCGTAAATGCCGGGACGGCAAAGCGGCTCCAGGTATTGAGTATGCCGCCGGCGAGCGACACCAGCGAAATGAACAGCAGGTAGGGAAAGGTGATGCGCAGCATCGCCACGGTGAGGTCGAATTTTTCCGGCATGGCGGAGAATCCGGGCGCGCTGACATAGATGATCCACGGCGCCGCCAGGATGCCGAGGATGCTGACTGCGAACACGGCGAGCGAGAGCGCGGTGGCGACGCGATCCACCAGCAGCCGGGTCTCCCCGTCGCCTTTGCGCGTCCGGTACTCCGCCAGTATGGGGACGAAGGCCTGGGCAAAAGCCCCCTCGGCGAACAGGCGCCGCAACAGGTTGGGGATGCGGAAGGCGACGAAAAACGCGTCGGTGGCGAGGCCGGCGCCGAACAGGCGCGCGATTACAGCGTCGCGCACGAAGCCAAGGATGCGGGACACCAGGGTCATACTGCTCACCGTGGCGAGCGCGCGCAGAAGATTCATAGCCCCGATTATACGAAAACGAAGTTTCAGTGGAGGCTAATGCGTGAAACGCGTTAGGCCGGAACTAAAATGCGCTTGCGTAACAGGGACTAAATCAGTATGATTGCGCCCTTTCTTGTACCTTATTTAGGTTTCACCATGGCCAATACCGATTCGGCGCGCAAGCGTTCCCGCCAAGCCGAGAAACAACGGCGACACAACTCCGGCCTGCGCTCCTCGCTGCGCTCGGCGATCAAGGATGTAAACAAGGCGATCGCCGCGGGGGATAAAGACGTCGCGAAGACGGCCCTGACCCGCTCCACGGGCATAGTCGATCGTATCGCCGACAAGAAAATCATCCACAAGAACAAGGCGGCGCGCCACAAGAGCCGCCTGTCTGCCGCGATCAAGGCGATGGCCTGACGCCAGCCTCGCACAGCGATAGGGAACGGCCGGCTGCATGCCGGCCGTTTTGTTTTCCGCTCGCCGATCTGCGCCCGTGATCCGGTCAGTTCTCGCCTGCGCCCCGTCTAAAGCGGGCGAACTGAGGAAAAATACCGTTGGAACATTAATTTGCGTTGAATTGGTCGAGAGCGTATGCTATTAATCCCTTAAGCGCTTGAATGAGGGGGAGTTTTTGTGGCGTCTTCGACGATCATCAAATACGGGTTCCGCATCCGCACGCGCAGTGGATTGATTGTGGAAAACCTGTTGATACATGGCAGAGACGAAGTCGATGCCGAGCGCAAACTGCGCCAGATGTATCAGCACTGTAGAATTCTGCAATGCACTGTGCATCAACCGGGCAAACACACCGAGTTTGCCGAGGCCAGGTAGTAAGCCCAGACCCGGAATCGCACCGGTTCAGCCGCGACGGCGGCACCCTGCCGATGGCCGCGGCAGTGTGCTAACATAAACGCACTCAATGTCGGGCACACGGCGGCACATGCCGCCGTGTGCGTTTTGTATTAGGGCATGCTGATGTCTCATGTAATGAACACCTATTCCAGGCTGCCGGTGGCGTTCACCCACGGCCAGGGCGTATGGCTGTGGGATGCGCAGGGCAAGCGCTATATGGACGCGCTCGGCGGCATCGCCGTGAACACGCTCGGCCACGCCCACCCGAAACTGGTGCAAACCATCGCCGCGCAGGCGGGCAGGCTGATCCACACCTCGAATATCTATCAGATCACCGAGCAGGAAAACCTGGCGGACAAGCTGGCCGCAATCAGCGGCATGGACAAGGTGTTTTTCTGCAATTCCGGCTGCGAGGCCAACGAGGCGGCAATCAAGATCGCGCGGCTCTACGCCAAGGGCAAGGGCGTGGAGAATCCCGCGATCGTCGTGATGGAGAAAGCGTTCCACGGCCGCACCCTGGCCACGCTCTCGGCCACCGGCAGCCGCAAGGTGCACGCCGGATTCGAACCGCTGGTGTCCGGCTTCGTGCGCGTGCCCTACGACGATCTGGAGGCGGTGCGCCAGGTGGCGCAGAACAACCGCAACGTGGTCGCGGTCCTGGTCGAACCGATTCAGGGCGAAGGCGGGATCAACCTCGCGCACTACGAGTACCTGCGCGGGCTGCGCGAACTATGCGACCAGTACCAGTGGCTGCTGATGCTCGATGAGATCCAGTGCGGACTCGGCCGCACCGGCAAATGGTTCTACTATCAGCACGCGGGCTTTCTTCCGGACGTGGTCACCCTCGCCAAAGGCCTCGCCGGCGGCGTGCCCATAGGCGCCTGCCTGGCCAGGGGTGAAGCCGCCGAGGTATTCAAGCCGGGCAACCATGGCTCGACCTTCGGCGGCAACCCCTTGGCCTGCGCCGCGGCCCTCACCACCCTGGAAGTCATGGAGCAGGACAAGCTGCTGGACAATGCGCACAAAGTCGGTGATTCCATGCGCGCGGGTTTTGCCGCCGCGCTGGCGAATGCCAAGGGCGTGGTCGCCATTCGCGGCATGGGCCTGATGCTGGGCATCGAACTCGACCGTCCGTGCACGGAACTGACCCAGCGCGCGCTGGACGCCGGCCTGTTGATCAACGTGACGGCGGACAAGGTCGTGCGGCTGCTGCCGCCCCTGGTCATCAGCATGGATGAGGCGCAGCAGTTGGTCGTACGCCTGTCGGCCCTGATTCTCGAATTCCTCGGACAACCCGCTCCGGCGCACTAAGAGCCGGATACCGATGATGAAGCTGCGGCACTACCTGCAATTCAGCGATTTTTCCCGGGCCGAGTACGAGTACCTGTTCGAGCGCACGCGCTGGATCAAAGCTCAATTCAAGCAATACCAGCGCTACCACCCGCTGGTCGACCGCACGCTGGCGATGATTTTCGAGAAGCAGTCGACGCGCACGCGCCTGTCATTCGAGGCGGGCATGCAGCAGCTCGGCGGCGCCGCCATTTTCCTGAGCACCCGCGACACCCAGCTCGGGCGCGGCGAACCGGTGGAAGACATGGCGCAGGTGATATCGCGCATGGTCGACATCGTCATGATCCGCACCTACGAGCAGGCCGTACTCGAGCGCTTTGCCGGCGCCTCGCGCGTGCCGGTGATCAACGGGCTCACCAACGAATACCACCCGTGCCAGGTGATGGCCGACATCTTCACCTATATCGAACACCGCGGCCCGATCGCGGGCAAGACCGTGGCCTGGATCGGCGACTCGAACAACGTCTGCAACAGCTGGATGGAGGCGGCCGCCATTTTCGACTTCAGCCTGCATGTATCGACGCCGCCAGGCTACGAGGTGGAAGCCGAACGCGCCGGCGCCTTCGGCGCGAAACACTTCGAGCATTTCACCGACCCGATGCAGGCCGTGCACGGCGCCGACCTGGTCACGACCGATGTCTGGACCAGCATGGGCTTCGAGGCGGAGGACGCGGAACGCAAGCGCGACTTCAGCGACTGGCAGGTCGACGCCGACATGATGCGGCGGGCCGGCCCCGAAGCCTTGTTCATGCACTGCCTGCCGGCGCATCGCGGCGAAGAAGTAGCGGCGGAGGTGCTCGACGGACCGCAGAGCGTGGTCTGGGACGAGGCCGAAAACCGCCTGCATACGCAGAAAGCGCTGATGGAATTCCTGCTGCTGGGCAAGGTCACCTAACCCGCGTGGCGTGCGCCGCAGGGCGCGCGCCCGGTCATCCGAATTCATCATTTTTTTGAGCCAACAAATGCCAAATAAAACCAGTGGAATAAAGAAAGTCGTGCTCGCCTACTCCGGCGGGCTGGATACCTCGGTCATCCTCAAGTGGCTGCAGGACCAGTACGGCTGCGAGGTGATCACCTTCACCGCCGACATCGGCCAGGGCGAGGAACTCGAACCGGCGCGCAAGAAGGCCAAGCTGCTGGGCGTGAAGAAGATCTTCGTCGACGACCTGCGCGAGGAGTTCGTGCGCGACTTCGTCTTCCCGATGTTCCGCGCCAACGCGATCTATGAAGGCGAATACCTGCTCGGCACCTCGATCGCGCGGCCGCTGATCGCCAAGCGCCAGATCGAGATCGCGCGCCTGACCGGCGCCGACGCGGTCTCGCACGGCGCCACCGGCAAGGGCAACGACCAAGTACGCTTCGAACTCGGCTATTACGCCCTGGAACCGGGCATCCGCGTGATCGCGCCGTGGCGCGAGTGGGACCTCGGTTCGCGCGACAAGCTGCTCAAGTACGCGGAGAAGCACGGCATCCCGGTCGAAGGCAAGAAGAAAGGCGGCTCGCCCTACAGCATGGACGCGAATTTGCTGCACATTTCCTACGAAGGCCGCATCCTGGAGAACCCGGCCAAGGAGCCGGAAAAAGACATGTGGCGCTGGACTGTGTCGCCCGAGGAGGCGCCGGACCGCGCCGAGTATGTCGAACTCGAATACAAGCAAGGCGACATCGTCGCCATCAACGGCAAGAGACTGTCGCCGGCCACGGTCCTCGAGACCCTCAACAAGCTCGGCGGCAAGCACGGCATCGGCCGGCTGGACCTGGTGGAAAACCGCTACGTCGGCATGAAGTCGCGCGGCTGCTACGAGACCCCCGGCGGCACCATCATGCTGCGCGCGCATCGCGCCATCGAGTCGGTGTGCCTGGACCGCGAAGTGGCGCACCTCAAGGACGATCTGATGCCGCGCTACGCCGCGCTGATCTACAACGGCTACTGGTGGAGTCCCGAGCGGCGCATGCTGCAGACCATGATCGATGCGTCGCAGGCGCATGTGAACGGCTGGGTGCGGGTCAAGCTGTACAAGGGCAACGTGGTGGTCGTCGGCCGCGATTCCAAGACCGATTCGCTGTTCGACACCGCCATCGCCACCTTCGAAGAGGACCGCGGCGCCTTCAATCAAATGGACGCCGAGGGCTTCATCCGCCTCAACGCGCTGCGCATGCGCATCGCGGCGAAAGTCCGCGATCCACAAGGGGCGGCGAAAGTCCGCGCTGCGCAGGGGACCGCGGCTCTGGGCAAGCGCAGAAAAAAATAGCCGCGCGCCGCAGTCTCTGCTTGCAGGCCGTTTCGGATTTTTCGGAACGGCCTGTTTGTTTGGCGCAGCGCGAAACCGCCGCTACTCGTAGCGGTTGCTGAGCGTGCCTATGCCATCGATGACGATGCTGACGCTGCTGCCCGGCTTCATCGAGCCCACGCCCAGCGAAGTGCCGCAGGCGATCACGTCGCCCGGCTCCAGCGTCATATCCTGCGAGATCAGACTGACCAGCCGCGCCGGAGAAAATATCATGTCCGCCACCGCATAGTTCTGCCTCTCCTGGCCGTTGAGCACGGTCTTCACCACCAGAGCGGACGGATCGAGGCCGGTGGCGATCACCGGCCCGAAAACGCCGAAGGTATCGAAGCTCTTGGCCCGCGCCCATTGCGCGAAACTCGCATCCTGGTTGAGGATTTCTGCGGCGGTGACGTCGTTGATGCAGGTGTAGCCGAACACATGGCCCGGCGCCTCCGCCTCGGTCACCGCCTTGCAGCGCTTGCCGATGACGATGCCCAGCTCCCCCTCGTACACGACTTTGCCGGAATAGGACGCCGGCACGCGTATGGTCTCGCCGTGCGCAAGAAAGGAGTTGTTGCCTTTGAGAAAATACAGCGGCTCCGGCGGAACCGCGTTGCCCAGTTTGGCCGCGAGCGCGTGAAAATTGTTCCACAGCGCCACCATCTTGGTCGGCTGTGTCGGCGTGAGCACCTTGACCGCGGCGAGCGCAAGGACCGCGCCGGTCGGCCGCTTGCCGCCGAACAACTCGCCCGCATAAACCTTGATGCTGTCGTTCTCGACCGTGCCGAAACCGCTCTGGCCCTGATTCTCGTAGCGTATCCAATGCGCCATTCATGTTCTCCATTATTGACGTTTCGGCCGGGAGCGGCTGCTGCGCCGCCCGCAATTGTAACGGCTGGACCCGGCGGCGTCCGGCAGGCCGTGCAGTATAATTGCCCCACCCTGCCCTTAGGCATCACCTGACGCGAGAGACCCGCCATGCCCTCCTTCGACATTACTTCTGAAGTCAACAAAGTCGAGCTCAAGAACGCGATCGAGCAGTGCAACAAGGAAGTCTCCAACCGCTTCGACTTCAAGGGCTCGGACGCGCGGATCGAACAGGCCGAACTCACGCTCACCGTCTACGCCGACGACGACTTCAAGTTGAAGCAGGTGATGGACGTGTTCACCGGAAAATGCGCCAAGCGCGGCGTCGACGTGCGCGCGCTCGAACCGAAGGACGTGGAGAAGATAGGCGGCGACAAGGTCAAGCAGATCGTCGAGGTCAAGAACGGCATCGAGTCCGAGCAGGCGAAGAAGATCGTCAAACTGATCAAGGACAACAAGCTCAAGGTGCAGACGAGCATCCAGGGCACCGCGGTGCGCGTTTCCGGCGCCAAGAAGGACGACCTGCAGACGGCGATCCAGCTGGTAAAGAAATCCGTCGCCGAAATACCGCTGCAGTTTCAGAATTTCCGCGACTAAGCCAGCGTTCCGGCTGGTGCGAAGGCCCAGGACGCGCTCGTCTTGTCGTGCGTCTGCGCGTTTTCGGCGACATGCACCCGGCCCAAGCTATTTCTATCTGCGGATTCGGACCGACCGCACCGCCCACCATCAACTGCGTCCCCAAGCAATGCCCCGGCACCGGCACGCCCTCCTGCACCGCGGCGCAGATCAGCCGCAGCGATCCATCCTCGCCTGATTACGGCATCAACTCGCGCCAGATGAAGCGTTTTCCGGTGAATCCGGCCGGCGTCGCATTGAAAGTCACGTTGGGATCCAGTTCCGGCGTCGGATTGGTAGAAGTCACGATCTCGACTTTGGGTTCGCCTCCGATAAAGATAACGTTTACCCCGACGATGGTCGAGTCATATTTGGCCGACGCCACGCCGACTCCGGTATTTCCTGGAATGACGGCGAGGCCGGTCTTGTAGTCGAAATAATTGAGCCAGCCGTAGCCCCCGGGCGAACAAACCGTGCTCGAAGGAACGATCGTAGGAACCAGCAGTGTGCCTTCCACCAGCTTGCTGTCTATGTTTGCGCGTTCCGATCCGACCCCGCCGCTGCCGCCGTCAGGAAAATCGACAAACCAGCCTCGCCCGGTGAGGAAGTCCACCTTCGCGCCGGAGGCGTCGGGGGTGGCAACGCGAGTCGCAGTCCCATCAGGGTTGTTGGTCAAGGTCGGGTTCACCAGGCTGGTGCGTGGATTGACCAGGGTGACGGTCGCGTTGTCATCCTTGATTGCATATTGGGTCTGCCTCTGCGTCGTAGTGAGGTCTCCAGGCTGCAAATACTGCCCCGTGCCAACGAAAACTATGCGCTTATTTACGACCTTTCCCAGCACCGGAGCGGTAGTAATGGGCTGGGGGAGCGTAGCAGCGGTATCCGAGAACAAGGTGGCGAATTTCATGACTGCGCCGGTACCCACAGCGGCGGCAGTGGCGCTGTTGATATCGAAACGCCAGACATTTCCCAGCAGGTCTCCACCATAGACGTAACCCACTTTATTGCCCGCGGGTTCGTCATTCCAGCCGGCGATCTTGGCTAGTCCGCTTACGCCGCCCACTCCGGTACCAATCTTGGAGATAATCGCGCCAGTGTTGGCATCGAGCACAAACAGATAGCCGAAGCCGTCGCCCGGACTGGTGTTGTTGTAACCGGAAGTGACCAGCACTACCCAAGTGCCGTCGGCCTTTCTCGTAACGATGGGCTGGCCGAAGCTATAGCCCAGATCGTCATCCTTGACTTTGCCTATGCCGGCGGTGGTAGTGAATTCCCACAAAAATGTGGGCGCGGTAGGCACTGTGATGTCCAGCGCATAATAACCGCGCCCGCCCCCGTTCAGCCCCGCCACCAGTATGGTGCGCCATGAGGCGCTGGCGGTACCATCGGTGGCGCCGCCGCAATTCTGCGGACAATAAATATCCGTGGTGACGGCGCTGCCGTTGGCAAAGTTGACATGGTTGCTGCCGTAGCTGGTGCTCGCCAGCTTCCACATATTGGGTATGACCATGCTAGGCACGTAAGCCCAGCGCTCCGTTCCGTCGCTGGCAGCGAAGGCGTGCATCATGCCGTCGTTGGTGCCCATGTACACCGTCCCGACGCGGCTGGCTTGCGCGGTCTTGTAGGCGCTGTAACCCGCGTAGGGATAATTGAATACCGGCTTGCTGATAAATGCGGGCTGCGATTCCAGGGCGTCACCCAGCACGGTTTCGCGGGCGCGATACAGCCTGTCGGCGGCGGCGTTGGCGGCGCGATCCTCGTAGCCGTTCTGGCCGCGCAGAAAATTGATCAGATTCGTCCCTGCAGCCGCGGTCTGCTGGGAGGCGCTGAGCGCGCCCCACTGGTTGAGCGCGTTGATACGCGCGGCGGCGAAATAGGTCGGATGGGCGCTTGCATAGGCGGCATCGAACGCGATCACGCCGTTACCCGCGTCGTTGGCGGTGAAAATAGTCCGCGTGTCGGTAGTCGTGCCGACTTTGGCGGCCATGGTTCCGGTGCAAGCGTTGGCTATCTGCGTCTTGCATTCGGAAGTGCCTGTATCGAATATTCCGGGAGAGGTGCAGGCAGCGGCTGTCGAGCCCGGGACGACGCAGTTATAAACCGTGCTGGAACCGCTGGTATCGGCCACGATGGTGCCCGGTGACGCGCAGCTTGACGCCACGACGTTCTCCACGCACCAGGTCGCGTTTCCGCTGACCACGCCCGTGCCCGTATTGATGCTGCGCGCTTCCAGGTTGCCTGTCCATTTCACCGTGGTATAGCTGGCAACGTAGGCAAAGTTGTTCCCGGCGACCGGATTCAGCGTACTGGTCGCGGCCGCGGCAGCGGCACCCAGCTTGGCCGTAATCGAGGATAGCGCCGAATTGAAGCCGGCGATGATTTGATCGGGATTCTTGGCGCTGAAATAAATCCCCTGCCCGTTTACCGCGGCATGCCAGAGATCATCGATTCGTTCCTGGACCGAAGTGCTGGTGGAAGAAACCTGAGGATCGGGCCAGTTTCTTGTCGGTGATCCGAGGCCGTTCTTGATGTCGTAATAGTCCCCGAAGTTCGCGGTGAGGTAGTCGGTCATATAGTTCAGCGTGCCCTCTGCGCCCAGACCCATGGTAAACGTGGTCATATGCTGCTTGAGGTTCTTGTCGGCGCTGCTGACGAATACGTTGTTCGTGCACACATCGGGGTTCCCCGAGGGGAAGTCGGTACTGGTGCCGCCGCCGCAGTTGCCCAGGGCGCTGGTGCGCAAATCCGTGTCGTAATAGAACTTGGCGATATCGGCCAGGCTGCCCGAGGAGGCCGTAGTGCCTTCATACATCGGGCGCGGCGTGCTGCCGCCGTCCAGGTCGCCGATCAAGCTGCCGGACAGGTCAATGTTCTTGTAAGTGCTCGTTTCGCCACCCTGGTTCCAGTAGCCGTCCGTGGAAATAATGGTGAAGTTCTGCTGGCATGAGTACTGCACCGGATCCACCTGCCCGGAGAGCTTGTTTCCGTAATAGCGCCCCGCCTTGGACAGCGCGCCGCGCAGCGGCGTGGAACCGGAAGTATCCGAGGCGAACAGCGTGGTAAACCAGCTGTTCTTAGCCGCCAGTTCGAAGGTCTTGTTGCCGAGAAATGTAGCGCCATCGGTAGCGCCGGTGTAGCTGATGACGGAAAATCCCACGCGGAAACGATTGTCCAGGGTCTTGAACGCGCGGCTCACCGAGGTTTTCATCGCCTGCATGCGGCTGTGGTAATAGGTCCACCAGTTGGCGAAATTGGTCATTTCCTCTGCATAGGTGCAGGTGGTCCCGGCGCAATCGGTGCGCCCCGTCGCCTTGGCGGCCGTTCCCGGATAGGGGTAGCTGTTGTTGGTGGAAACGATGTCCGTGCGGATGAAAGAGCCGTAGTAGGTCGCCGGCTGCGCCAGGACTTCGGGGATGTAGGGGGTCGCGGGTTGATACGCGACTGCGTCCACCCCGGCAATATAAGTCGGCGTGGTAGCGCTGACCGCCGAAGGAGGTGTCTGGGTAATTGCGATCGTGTTGATGTTCCAGGCAGGTCCTTTTGCAGTGGCATGAATGGTGACCGTGCTGCCGCTGCTGCTAATGCTGTAGCCCGAAAGGCTGGAGTTGCCCGCAACCCAGGTGGCCATGCCGGAACTGGAAGTCAGCGCGGCCGGGGTAGACGCGCTCATGATTTCCGCGCCGTTCACTTTGACGCTGAAGCCGCTGGGGTTGAGCGACGTAGGGTTGGTAAAGGTGATCGTTCCTTCGGCGTTAGCGCCTACACCGCTGTTGCCGCCGGCCGTCGCTGTCGTCGTTACGGTCATGGCACTAAAATTACTGGTTGACCCGATGGAAACGGCAGTGCCGTTGGCATAGGTCGTGGTGTCGACCAGGCACACCGTACTCGTGGTCTGACTGGCGCAGATGGGCGTGATTGCGTTGCCCCCCACATAAGCTTGAATTGTGCCCCCGGTACCGATGGCAGCGACAGCTGTAGCGGCGGCTTGCGCGGGAGTTTGACTCTTTCCTATCGTGAGCGGGTTGGCGCTGGATGCAATAAGGTTGGTCGCCAACCCGTTCCCCAGCCATACGGTACGACGGTACGGCGAGCTGCCTGTTCTACTGATTGTGGCGCTAGTACTGCCGCTGGTATTGCCCCCGCTGAATTTGATCAGGCCGGTAGGCCACACCGCAGTCGTCGGGGTCACGCCGACAACTGACGCGGGGTTGGTGGTGTAGCTCACGCTCGCGGGCGGCGTTTCCGAAATGACGACCGAAGAGATGTTCTTCGCAGTGCCCGTGGTCACTGCGACTATGGTGACCGTGCTGCCGCTGGACGTAATGGCGTATCCGGAAAGCACGGAATGGCTTGCAACCCAGGAGGCCAATCCCGCGCTGGTCAGCAGCGCCCCCGGACTCGACGAGGTCAACATATTCGTTCCGTTGACGCTGATGCTGAATCCGACCGGGTTCAGGCTGCCGCTGTAATTAAAGGTGAAGCTGGACGACGCCGCGACCCCGATTACCGCAGGCACTGCAGCCTTGGCCGGCACAGCGGCCTGATAGGCTATCGCGGCCTGGAAGAAAGTGGTCGGATATCTGGGATATTTGTAGGTGCTGCTATTCAAGGCCTGACAGTTGGTCAGCGCGGAAGAATCGCACCAGCGCAGCACCGCAGGGTAGCTGAAGGTCGCCGTTTTGGTGGACTGGCAGTTTTTCAAACTCGGCGTGTCGCAGTATTCACCGGGAACGATGGTGTAATAGAACGGTCCAAACGAACGGGCGGCGGCGGTCGGCCCGTCCGGCGAACCGGTTGCCACGCTGCCGGAGCCGGTGGAACTCTTGGAATGTGAATACCTGTAATTCAGTCCGCCGACGATACCCGGCAGCAGATAGTTATCGTTGCGCAGACAGGTGGTGTAGGCGGTGCTGGTGCACCATTCCACGTCCGGAAATCCCGTCACCAGGTTGCTGGAGCCGGTGAACGTCTTGCCGTAGGCATCGTCTTTCACCGAGGTCCAGGGCGATCCTATGTTGGGATAGGTGGTGGTGTTGAGGGTGCCGTCCGCGTTGTACAGCACCGGCGGCGCGTAGACTACAGAGGGATCGTAAGCGACGCCGTTGAATCCGGCGTTCCTGTGCAGCGCGGGGATGTTTCTGTAACTGGTGCTGGCTCCGGGAGCGGTGTCGTCCGCCCAGTCCGGCAGGTAATCCCAGTCCATACTGCCCGAATTGTCCAGTATGAACATCACATTGGGCAGCACCTTCGAGGTGGTGGAGGTTGCCAGGGGCGCAGTGGCCAGCGCGACCGAGCCGGCCAGCGCGCGCAGGGGCAGGGCGAAGCTCGCGGCCAGCGCAAGGGCCAGCAGCAGGTTACGGGCAGCAGAGCAATTTTCAATGGTGCGTTTCATGGCTGTGTCCTAATAGACAAATGCTTGCACATAGCTGAGGGTATTCTTCGGGCCTTTGACTCTAGAGGTAATGCGGATCATGGGCGTTTGACCGGCCACCGGACAGCCGGGACCGTCACACACGTCCTGGGGCAGGGGAATGTTCTGCCCATTGGCGTCCTGAATCGCGCCGCTGAACAGGCAGTCCGCGTTTTGAATTGCGACATTCGGGTTACGACACGAGCGTTGGACTAGATAGCGGATGGTGTTGCCGCTGCTGTCGGTCACCTGCGGGATGCCGGTAATGGCATTCCAGGGCGCGTCGGCAAAAAGGTTGAGCCCGGGATCGGTGGCGGAGTAGTAGCCCTTGGTGGCATCGCTGATGTTGAGTGCGTGGGTGGGATCGTTCAAGATATTCTTTGCATTGTTCGCAGTCTGTGTGGCCGCCAACCAGGCAATCGCGGCCTCGGTCCCGGCATCACCGGAGGTGGTGGCCGCTTGTTTGAACGCCAGATTGCCGGCGATCATGGTGCTGGTATCCACCGAGCGTATCAGCGCCACCGCCGCGAGCATGATCGCGAGCATCGAAATCAGCGCGAAAAACAACACCACGCCGCGCTGCTTCATGACGCGCACCCGCTCGAACGCGGTTTGGGCAGCGACTTCATAGTAGCGTCTCCCTGGACCAGACCATGTTGCGTAAAGGAATAATGGTTTCAAAAACCCGGTAGCGGTAACGTCGCCAGTTCGGATCGCCTGCGCTCAGGTCTATCGTCGGCGCAGGCGATGCGACATAGGGCGCGGCTACGGGGTTGGGAAGTGCGGAGGTGGCGTCCCATGCGCACAAGCCGGTAGGCGCGGCTGTGGTAGTGGAACTGCACGCCGCGGTCACGGCGGCTGCTTCGATTTTTGCGTTGCGCGCCACCACTGCGAGGCGCACGGACTTGATCCGGTTGCGATTGGCGACCGTGGGCGCGGCCCAGGTGGCGCCGCTGGCATTCACCCACTGGACGACCTGGTTGGATTGGGGCGTCTCTGAAATGCCGTATTGCGCCTGAAGATTGACTACCCCCGCCACGACCGCAACGCCATTGCGCTCCAGATTGCCGTTATTCACGGCGTAGGTAACCTCGTTCCAGGTCCCCAGGCACGCAAGATTGGCGCCGGCGTTCGCAAGCGTGGTATTTGCCAGCGTCACCTTCTTCGCCACCGGCACCCAGGGGACGGCCACACTCGTCAAGGCACAGGCGGGTCCGCTGGTGATCAGGACAGTATCGCCCGCCTGGCAGCCAAGGTTGGTGTCAACGTTTGCATCGTTTCCGGTCGGTGCGGCGTTAATCAGGGTAGGGATGCCTCCCATGGGGGCTGTGCCAAAGCGCAGGGTAACCGCGTCGCTCGGGCTGGCGTTGACGCCTGCACCCACCACGTCATCGGCGATCGTGACCGGGGAGAGGCGGACGAAGTTGCTGGCGGGCACGGTGTCCGCTACACCATTGAGCGTCAGGGTCGTGCACTCCAGCGCCGAGTCGGTAACGGGCACCAGGGGATAGCCTGCCATCTGCAACTCGCGCACGATGTTGTACAACGCGATGCCTCCATTGGTCTGCGCATCGGCGGTTCCCGAGGTAGTGCGCCGCTGTGCTTCGAAAACGGAAATGACCTGAATGATGACGACCGTGGCAAGCATGCCTATGGCGAGGCCGACCATGATTTCCACCAGGGTGAATCCGGTTTGACGCGAAGGCGAGCGCGCGCTGTTTGCTTGCATGACTCTAGCCTCCCGTGACGCGGGCGGTTGTGGTGAAATTGTGCAGGGTCTCACCGGCGCCGGGTTGTTGCCAGGTGACAACAACCGTAATCTGGCCGGCGACCGGCTGGCTGACAGTCACTCTACCGCCAGGCAATAAATTGGAAATGTCGGTATTGGCCTCCAGGTGGTCGCCTAGCTTGTCCGGGGGGTAGGTCCACATCAGGCCTACCCTTTGCTGGGCGATAAAACCGGCATCAGCGCGGAATTTTGAATCGGCCGTGTTCTTGATCATGGCGGCCTGCAAACCGACTATGGCCAGCACGCCCATGGAAAAGAGCAGAATGGCGATCAAGGCTTCGAGCAACACCACACCCTGTTGCGTCGATCCGGCAGGAGTACTTTGGCGACTTTGGTGCATGGTCTGTTCTCCGGCTAGCATGCGCGTGTGCTGGAGCCTGCAGGCAGTGCGGGGTCGCACATTCTGGCATTGCCGCCCACGCCTATCGTCACGCGCAAACTCGTCGTGGCTCTGGGCGCGGCAAGATCGATCCGCGCCAGTTGTTCAGTCGCGGGCACACCGACCTTCGGCTGCCCGAGACTGTTGAAAATAATCGTGGTCGCCGCCGTCGCACCGTCCAGCGCCACCGCAGTGACGGTAACGTTCCTGGAGCCTTCATTGCTGGATCTTGAGTCGATCGGCGGGTCCCCCGGAACCGGCTTGATCTCGTAATCCACGGTCCAGGAAGAGCCCGCTCCAAGCACAAACTGAACGTTGGCATTGCGCGATACCGCTTCCGCCCGGGCCCGTTGCATCCCGGCGGTAATCGACTCGGCCGCATTGCGCACCTCTGAATTGCGCAGCGTGTCGAGAAAACTCGGCATGGCCAGGGACGCCAGAACAGCCACGATCACTATGCCTATCATCAGCTCGACGAGCGTAAACCCCGACGCCCTGTCCCTGGGCACCCGCATCAACATCCCCCGCCTTTCTTGATCACCCAGCACGAGGTGCTGGCGCCCCAGGGCGTATCGGAAGTCTTGGTGTTGCTTTCATTGATGGTGTAGATGTAGGTCGACAGGCGGCCGATGCCGGTCGCGGTGATGGTGTAGGTCGTGGCCGAAAGATTGCTGGCTGCGTAGGTGAAATTTGTGGTCGCGGCAGGCGCCGGCCCGCCTGCATAGGTGCGGTTGTCCTGGAAGAACTGCTCCATTTTCACCCGTGCATCGGGCAGGGTCGCCGCGGCTTCTATCAGCTTTCCGCGCGTCACATAATCCAGGTAGGAGGGAACGGCTATGGCCGACAGGATCGCCACCGCCACCACCGCGATCATCAGTTCGATCAGGGTGAAACCTTTTATTCTTTTCATATCAAGCTCCTTTGCGTGTGCATGGGATGGCGTTCATTCTAAGGTTTCCACCCCTAGCCGACCAGAGGCCGCCCCCGACTGCGTCAACAAACTGATCCATATTCGCCGGCAACGTTGCAAGCTGATGCAAAATGGCACTTGACTGTGTTCCCTGATGGAATAATAGCCGGCTCCGTGTTTCAGTAAAGTCCAGACGACAAGTGGTCGATTCCCTCGTATGAACGGTAGCTGTTCGCGCCATTGCCCGCGTTCGGGCCTTTGCGCGATCCGGGTGCACCTATGAAGAAAATTTCGAGTTTGCGGCGCTTGCTGCTCGCTTTGGCGGCTTCCTGCCTGCTGCATGCGGCGGTGGTCTTCCTGCCCTATCTGGGCGCAGGCGCGGGTGCGTCGCTGCCTGCGCCGCATGGGGATGCGCCACAGGGCCTGGCCGCCACGCTGGTACTGGAGCAGCCATCCGAATCCGCCGGCGAGACAGCCCCCAAGCCGGCCGAGAGAGAACGCAGTGCGGATGCGCCCGCCGGGCGCGCGCCCAAGAAGGATGCGCCGGGGGAGCTGCAGCGCGCGGAAAGCATTGGCCTGCTTCCGCTACCGGCGCCCACCTACTACACCACGGACCGGCTCACAAAACGCCCCATGCCTACCGCCATAGTCGAGTTGGATACGCCAGAGACCTGGCCGATTGCGGTCTCGGGCAGGATCGTCATGAAGCTGTGGATCAACGAATTCGGCGAGGTGATCGCGGCCGATGTAGAGCAATCGGAGCTGCCGGAGATCTTCTCCAAGACCGCAGTCGCGGCCTTCAAGCGACTGCGCTTCACGCCGGGGGAGCGCAATGGCAAGCCGGTAGGTACGATGATGCGTATCGAAGTGATCTACGACGATGCGCTCAGGCGACAGCGTTGAGCCAGTCCTGGCGACGGATGCGCCCCGCTCCCCGGTCGCGGCGGAATCCCCGCACCGCGTTGGTGCCGCACGGCGGCGTTATGCTTGAAATGCGGCGCGCCGGCAGGCCTGTGGCAAAATGATCCCGAACCGGGCTGGACAAGGGCGCGATATGGCACACAGTAGTGGGTCGCACTGGACGTCGGGCCGCGGGATGCTGGTTCCGGGGCTGACGGCGCTGGCACTGTTTGCAGCGCCCGGATACGCCGCCGAGGTCACGCTCGTCGGCTTGATCGGCTCCAAAGCCATCGTCGTCATCGACGGCGGGGCGCCGCGCACGCTCTCCCCCGGGCAAAGAACCGCTGAAGGCGTGCTGCTGCTGGGCATCGAAAAGCGCAGCGCCAGCTTCGAAATCGACGGCAGAAAAAAGGTGCTGCAAATGGGGCAGGCGTATGCGGCAGCCATTCCCGGCAAACCCAGGATCACGCTCAAAGCCGATGCGCGCGGCCATTTCGTCGCCACCGGGTCGATCAACGGCGGCAGCGTGCGCTTCCTGATCGACACCGGCGCGACGCTGGTGGTCCTGCCGGCCGCCGAAGCCCGGCGCCTGGGCATAGACTACCTGCAGGGCGTGCGCGGCCGGATACAGACCGCCAACGGCGTGGCCGCGGCCTGGCGCGTCAAGCTCGACACCCTGAAAATCGGCGACATCGAGGTCAACAACGTCGAGGCGGTGGTGAACGAGAACGATGCCCTGGGCCTGGTGCTGCTGGGCATGAGCTTCCTCAACCGCATGGAAATGCAGCGCGACGACCAGAGCATGACGCTGACCAAGCGCTATTGAAAAAGCGGCGGCGCAAGGCCGCCTCCCGCAGCGCGGGTCAGGCGCCGGCCAGCTTCTTGTCGTTTTCGATCAGCGCGTAGGCCGAGTGGTTGTGGATAGACTCGAAGTTTTCCGACTCGACGACGTACCAGTCGATGCGCTCGTCCTTGTTCAGCACCGCGGCGACGTCGCGCACCATGTCCTCGACGAATTTCGGGTTGTCGTAGGCGCGCTCGGTCACGAGCTTCTCGTCCGGGCGCTTGAGCAGCCCGTAGAGTTCGCACGAAGCCTGCTTCTCGACCACGTCGACGATGTCCTCGATCCAGACGAAGCCGTTGGTGCGCGCGGTGACCGTCACATGGGAGCGCTGGTTGTGCGCGCCATAGGCGGAAATCTTCTTCGAGCACGGGCACAGGCTGGTCACCGGCACCAGCACCCGCATGGTGAAGCGCTGCTTGCCCTGGTCGACGTCGCCGATGAAGGTGACGTCGTAGTCCATCAGGCTCTCGACCTTGGACACCGGCGCCGCCTTGTTGACGAAATAGGGGAAATTCATCTCGATGTGGCCGGACTGCGCCTCGAGCTTTTCCATCATCTCGTCGAGCATGCGCTTGAAGGTGTCGACCGAGATTTCGCGCTCGTGCGCGTTGAGGATCTCGACGAAGCGCGACATGTGCGTGCCCTTGAAATGATGCGGCAGGCGCACGTACATGTTGAAGCTGGCGATGGTGTGCTGCACCCCGCCCGAACGCTCGCTCACCTTGACCGGATGGCGGATGGACTTGATGCCGACCTGGTCGATCGCAAGCCGGCGCGTGTCCTTCGAACTTTGCACGTCGGCGATGCTTACAGGATCGCGGGTGTTCATGTGGGAATCCTTCCATTGACCGCTGCGGCGCGCGCACCGCAACAACGAACGCATTTTAACATGATCGCCGGGGGCGGCCGGCGCTCAGGCGGCGAGGCGCGACCTGATCGCGGCGAGCAAACCCGCCGTATCCAGACCCGCTTCGGCGAGCAACACCGCGGTATCGCCGTGATCGACGAACCGGTCCGGCAGGCCCAAGTGCAGCAGCATCGGCGCCAGGCCCGCCGCGGCCAGGCATTCAGCCACCGCGCTACCGGCCCCGCCCATCACCGCACCTTCCTCCACCGTCACCAGCAGTTCGTGCTCGCGCGCAAGCTGTCGCGCCAGGTCTTGGTCCAGCGGCTTGACGAAGCGCATGTTGGCCACGGTGGCGTCGAGTTCCTCGGCGGCCTCGAACGCGGGCCTGAGCATGCTGCCGAAGGCGAGGATCGCGATTCTATTACCCTGCCGGCGCAGTTCGCCTTTCCCGAGCGGCAGCGCCTGCATCTCTTTGCGGATCGCCACGCCCGGCCCGGTGCCGCGCGGATAGCGCACCGCCGCGGGCGAGCCCATTTGGAACGCGGTGTAGAGCATCTGCCGGCATTCGTTTTCGTCGGCCGGCGCCATCACCGTCAGATTGGGGATGCAGCGCAGATAGGCGAAATCGAACGCGCCGTTGTGCGTGGCGCCGTCGGCGCCGACTAGACCGGCGCGGTCGAGCGCGAACACCACAGGCAGGTTCTGGATCGCGACGTCGTGGATCAGCTGGTCGTAGGCACGCTGCAGAAACGTCGAATAGATGGCGACCACCGGCTTCATGCCTTCGCAGGCGAGCCCCGCGGCAAAGGTCACCGCATGCTGCTCGGCGATGCCGACGTCGAAATAGCGATCCGGGAATTCCTGCGCGAAACGCACCATGCCCGAACCCTCGCACATCGCCGGTGTGATGCCGACCAGGCGCGCATCCAGCGCAGCCATGTCGCACAGCCAGTCGCCGAAGACCTGGGTATAGGACGGCTTTGCGCCTGATTTTCCGCTGACGATGCCCGAGTCGGGCTGGAACTTGGACACGCCGTGGTAGAGCACCGGATCGGCCTCGGCCAGCTTGTAGCCCTGCCCCTTCTTGGTCACCACATGCAGGAACTGCGGGCCTTTGAGCTCGCGGATGTTCTTCAGCGTCGGGATCAGCGAGTCCAGATCGTGACCGTCGATCGGACCGATATAATTGAAACCGAATTCCTCGAACATGGTGGACGGCAGGGCCATGCCCTTGGCATGCTCCTCGACGCGCTTCGCCAGCTGCCACAGCGGCGGCACCTTCCCGAGCACCGCCTCGCTGGCCTTGCGCGCCGCGCCGTACAGCCCCCCCGAAAGCAGCCGCGCGAGATACTTGTTGAGCCCGCCCACCGGGCGCGAAATCGACATGTCGTTGTCGTTGAGCACGACCAGCAGGTTGGTGTCCATCACGCCGGCGTTGTTCATCGCCTCGAACGCCATGCCGGCCGACATCGCGCCGTCGCCGATGATCGCGACCGCGCGCCTGTCCTCCCCGCGCAGCCTCGCGGCCTGCGCCATGCCGAGCGCCGCCGAGATCGAGGTACTCGAGTGCGCCGTGCCGAAGGTGTCGTATTCGCTTTCCGCGCGCCGCGGAAAGCCGGAGATGCCGCCGCGCATGCGCAGCCGGGCCATGCCCTCGCGCCGGCCGGTGAGTATTTTGTGGGCGTAGGTCTGGTGGCCCACGTCCCACACCAGGCGGTCGTTCGGCGTGTCGAACACGTAATGCAGCGCGATGGTGAGTTCCACCGTTCCGAGATTGGACGACAAGTGGCCGCCGGTCTGGCTGACCGACTCGATGATATAGGCGCGCAGCTCCTCGGCCAGCTGCGCCAGCGCGCGCCGGTCAAGCAGCCGCAACTCGGCCGGGCTGTTGACGGTTTTCAGCAGCGCGTACATCGCCGGATCGAATCCCTGTTTGCCCTGGGGCTCATGCGCGTGTTCGCTATTCACATTGGACTTTAAAAAATGAACTTTACGGAAAGCCTGGCCGATCTAGAACTTGCGCAGCACGATGAAATCCGCCAGCTCCCGCAGCCGCTGGGCCTCTGCGCCAAACGACGACAGGGCCGCGTGCGCCTCGGCGCGCAATTCCTCGGCCAGCGCACGCGCACGCGCCAGCCCCAGTATGCTGACATAAGTCGGCTTCGCTTGCGCGGCGTCTTTGCCGGCTGTTTTTCCCAGCGTGGCGGTGCTCGAATCGCAATCGAGCACGTCGTCCACCACCTGGAACGCCAGCCCCACGGTCTTGGCGTAGTGCTCCAGCCGGTCGAACTGCTTCGCCGCGAGGCCGCTGCCGCAGCGCGCGCCCAGCACCACAGCGGCGCGGATCAGCGCGCCGGTCTTGTGTATGTGCATGAGTTCGAGCTCCGGCAGGCTGAGCGTCTTGCCCACGCTCGCAAGATCGATCGCCTGCCCGCCGGCCATGCCGCGCGAACCGCTCGCCAGCGCCAGGATTCTCAGCATCTCGAGCTGCGCGCCGGGGCTGTCCGCAATGACATGTTCGGTCAGAATCTGAAACGCGAGCGGCTGCAGCGCATCGCCCACCAGCAGCGCCGTGGCCTCGTCGAATTCCACGTGGCAGGTGGGCCGGCCACGGCGCAGCACGTCGTCGTCCATGCACGGCAGGTCGTCGTGCACCAGCGAATACGCGTGGATCATTTCGATCGCGGCCGCCACCACCTCGATCCGCCCCGGATCGGCCGCGGCGAGTTCGCCCGCGGCAAAAGCGAGCAAAGGCCGCACGCGTTTGCCGCCGCCGAGTACGGCGTAGCGCATGGCGCGGTGCAGACGCCCGGGCACGATCTCCGGCGCCGGCAGAAAACGCTGCAATGCGGTTTCCATGCGCGCCTGGACCGCCCCCATCCAGGCGGCAAAATCAGTCGTCTTGTTCGGCACCGGGAAACGCTTGCAGAGTATTGGCTTCGAGCACCTGCACTTGCTGCTGGGCCTGCGCGAGCTTGGCCTGACAGTACTGTGCGAGTTCCAGGCCGCGCTTGTGCGCCGCGAGGGATTGTTCCAGCGAGAGCTGCCCCGATTCCATGCCGGCGACGAGCTGTTCCAACTCGGCCAGCGCGGCTTCGAAACTAGGGGGCTCGCCGCCGGCGGAAACTGGCTTGGGCGTTTTCGGCATGATTGCAACTAAGCTTTATCAAATAGCGAAAATAGCTGATCTGTACCCTGCCAGTCAAATCAAAAACACGGTAAAATTCTGAAATATTGGCCTTTTGTCGACTGACTCCGACGGAGTTGTTGTGCGCCACACGAGCCAAGTGAGGTTAAGTAATGTCCGATATTGCCAGCCCGTCAACACTCAAGCAAAGCAGCCCGCAGCTCCCCGTCTCCTGGTATTTCGACCAGCAGATGCTGGAACTCGAGCAAAAACTGCTGTTCGACACCGGCCCGGGCTACATCGGTCACGAGCTGATGGTGCCCAATGTCGGGGACTATCACTCGCTCGCCTGGATGGACCACGCCAAGCTGCTGATGCATAACGAGAACGGCGTCGAACTCCTGTCCAATGTCTGCCGCCACCGCCAGGCCATCATGCTGGAAGGCCGGGGCAACGCGCGCAACATCGTCTGTCCGCTGCACCGCTGGACCTATGACACGCGCGGCAAGCTGCTGGGCGCGCCCCACTTCCCGGACAACCCCTGCCTCAACCTGCCGAAGACGCCGCTGCAGAACTGGAACGGGCTGCTGTTCGCCGGCAAGCGCAATGTCGCGCTGGATCTGGCCGGGCTGCGCGAAGGCGCGGATCTGGATTTTTCCGGCTACATGCTGGACCGGGTGCAGGTACACGAGTGCAATTACAACTGGAAGACCTTCATCGAGGTCTACCTCGAGGACTATCACGTCGTGCCCTTCCATCCGGGTCTGGGCAATTTCGTCACCTGCGACGACCTCGAGTGGCAATTCGGCCCGCGCCACTCGGTGCAGACCGTGGGCATCAACCACCGCCTGTCCAAGCCCGGCACCAAGACCTACGCGCGCTGGCACCAAGCCGTGCTCGATTACTACCAGGGCGAGGTCCCGCCCCACGGCGCGATCTGGCTCACGCTCTACCCGAACATCATGATCGAGTGGTATCCGCACGTGCTGGTGGTGAGCACCGTGCACCCGAAGGGACCGC
>Ga0334722_10001132_pt1 | contig 34650 bp, 45 predicted proteins | sample C3_bottom_MG_FD_207210 | JGI IMG/M metagenome (GOLD analysis project Ga0334722, IMG submission 207210) | Sediment microbial communities from Yellowstone Lake, YNP, Wyoming, USA - C3_bottom | ecosystem: Environmental > Aquatic > Freshwater > Lake > Sediment | place: USA: Wyoming | collected... | reverse complement strand
GTCCAGTATCGTGGCAACGTAAGTCCAAGTGCGCGTGCTCAGCCACGCCGGGTGCAATTCCCCACCGCCGCTAATTGTTAAACAATATTATGTCAAGTAGCCACAACTGCAAATTTTGCAGTTGGTTGTGAGCATGGTGTGAGCGAGCATACCGAGCAGTGCCTTGTAATCGAATGGGCGAAATGGATGGCACGTCAAGACCCGCGCCTTGACCTGCTATTTGCTATCCCCAACGGCGCAAAACTGCCATACCGCAGAACACCCCGTGGAGTACGATACAGCCCAGAGGCAATGCGCTTGATTGCCGAAGGACTAAGACGAGGCGTCCCAGACCTGTTCCTGCCCGTGCCAGCCATAGACAACGGGCAAATCACCTATTGCGGATTGTTTATCGAGATGAAAGATACTGGCGGTCGGCTTACCCCAGACCAGAAGGACACCATCGAGCGTTTGAGAGCGATGAGATATAGGGTCGAGGTGTGCTACGGCGCAGATCAAGCCATCCGCACCATCGCCCAGTATCTTGAACTACCTTATCAACCAGACCTTGGACTGCCCGCTAGAAGGGAACGTGTGTGATGGCAAGACCACCCGTAGATATTGACGAAGTATACGCCCATGTAGACAAGAGCAGACTGCCGCCCGATCGGCAGTTCGATAAATACGACATCTACAAAGCGTATGAACGGTGCAAGGTGTTGCCCGATGGCTGGAACTGGGACCGGTTCCTAGAATGGCTCAACATACCCGCTAACCAGCAATTGGTGATCAACGCCAAGGGCGCGGATTTTACACTGAACGATGCGCTGGATATGCTGAACGCACCTGCCGCCTCCAGCACGGTCAGAGCACGCCTTGGTATGCACCAGTTGAATCGCAGACGCCGCCGTGGGAATCTCGTGCCAGATGCTTTGCCAGATACACCACCCCGCGGCTCACTCACCGGCGTGGACAAGGTCACTGACGACGATAATGAACAAGCACAGGCACAAGACACCCTGCCACTTCCCAGTGTAACCAAAGACGAAATCAATCAGCGGCTCGAGGAATTGCTCGCCGGGCAGACCGATGTGCAACCACAGGACATCAGTACCGCTCGCCGCCTGGTCCAAGCCGAAGCCCTGGTCGAAAAGTATTATGGCTTGCTAAACGCCGGCAACCTCAAACCCGCCCACATCACCGCGCTCAATCTCGCCATCGAAAAGCAGTCCAAGATTGCAACGGACTGCCAGAAACTGTTGGGGATTGACCGCGCCAAACGCCGCGCGGAGGCGGACAAGCGTAGCGACGTGGACAAGGTGATGGAAGTCATCGAGGAAGCCGGCAAGTTTGCCCAAGACCAAGCCATCCAGATTGTCCACTGTGATACCTTGATTGGCTGGGTCTTGCCAGACTTTAGAGAGTATGGATTTGCACTCACCGGCACCTGCCCCAAGTGTAGAGAAACGTTCACGCTCGTGCATACCCCAAGCGAGGACGACAAAGCCAGTGCGTTTGAGCCAGAGTGGGTCGCGGACGAGGAACAATCCTACGAGGCGGGCGAAGAGAAAGAGGACGATAACACCAATACGGACAAGGAACAGGAGGTGGAACAGTGAAAGCGATTACTTATCTGCCAGAGGTCAACAAGTACCGCATCGAGTTCGGCGCGACGATCAGTTTTCCACGTGAATTGCTGGACACGTTCTTTCCAGACGCAGAACTCATCGGCAGACCCTACACGCAATACGAAGGCGCGCCCGTCCAGATAGATGGCTTGGTCTGCACAGGTGAACAATGGGCAGTCTTCACCCAATTCCGCCGCGACGTGGAAGAGGTGGGTAGCGCGATGTATCAGGCAATTGACGACCAACTTAACCGGTTCTTGATGTTCGATACCAAGGTGAACCCAAACGGACCCTATGTAATGGGCTACCATGCGACCTAGACTAAGCCTCACCCAGCACCAAAAATTCTTCGGTCTCCTGCTCCACGACCAGTCTCTATTCTCACGCTACTTTTTCAGCGACGAGTTGACCAAGCCATTGTCTACCCGTCAGAAACTGGTGGCGAACGACCTGTCCGAGCGCATTGTGCTCGCCACCGGGCGTAAGGTGGCGAAGACCATCATCAATATCGAGGGGCGCATCCTCCGCAATAGCATTCAACAACAAGGAAAAATCTCCGAACGGATGCTGGTGACGGCTGGTGAGAAGCAGTTGGACCCACTGCGCGACCGCATTATGACCAGAATAGGGCGTAATCCACTGTTCAAGATGCTACTGATCGAAGCCAACAAGAACGCTGGCATTATGCGCTTTGCGGGTGGCTGTATCTGGTACTTGCGGATCGAAGGCACGTCGGGTAGCGACGCCAATATGGTGGGACTGCGCGCGGAAGAGATCATTATGGACGAGGCGCAGTTGGGTAACTTTGTCTGCCACAATTCACGCCTCCAAACCGCCTTGCCCGGTTGCAAGTTTATGTACGCGGGCGTGCCAGATGGTCGCCGCGACTCGATGTTCTACAAACTCGACCAAACCATGATGGGCAAGGGCTGGTCGCACCACAAGACCAGCACCTACATCAATCCGCTCTATTGGTCTATCGAAGAACGGGATAAACTGCGCAATGCCTACGGCGGGGTCAATTCGCCCGACTATATCACGCAGGTTCTTGGACAATGGGGCAAATCCATGCTTTCCGTGTTCCCGGTGGAAAGCATGGCGATTCATCACAATGCCTACCGCTTTGTGCGGATGGCGGGCAAGGACATTCCAAACGAGATTGGGGATGCCATGGATCGGCTCAAACTTGCTGCCAGATTGCAGATACCGCGCATCACCGCAGATGTGATTATCTTGGGGATGGACTATGGCAACAAGCAAGACCCGACGGAAATATTCCTTGCCTATCAAACCTCCGTGCCCGGCGACTGGGTGCAGTTTATGCGGATTCAAGTGCTCGGCGCGGATGATGTTCAGCAAGCGTTTTTGCTCCAGTATCTGATTGAGATTTTGGGTCCAAACAAGATGGGCAAGATGTGCATTGACCTTGCGTCGTGCGGGGTTGGACCTGTATTGCGGCGTATCACGCCGAACAAACAGTTCTGGGCAGAGCGGTTGATAGACTACAACGCTGGCGGCAAGGTGATGCTGATACAAGAAGTTCAGGTCCCAGATGGGGCTGAACCAAACCAATCCCACAAGCATCCGATTGGACGCAAGGAATGGGCAACGCGGATATTGCAGAGCGCGATGATTGCCGCACGCAACAATGTGGAACCGGGCACAGTGGTGTGGATTCCTAACGATGAAACGAAACAAATCCGCCGCGCAAATAACCCACGTCTGTGGCTGGCGGATGACGAGGAAGTGATCCAAGAGTTGCTCGCTACTCGCTCACGCAAGACGGAGAGCGGATACACGGTCTATCTACCACCGTCGAAAGGTCCACGCAATCCGATTGACCACTGCACCGACGCCGCACGCACCCTCGCCCTGGCGGCACTGGAGACCCAACGGATGAGCGAGGACGTAGATGATGAGCCGGCTGTTGCAATGACCAACACCCCTTTGTTTGGCATACACACACCAGCCAGTAGGGCAGTGCCCACCCCGCTTGCGCGCGAATAAGATAAAAAAGGTTGGTGCGACTAAAAAGCCACACCAACCCCTACCCTATCCGTAGCGCGCTGGCGCATCAAAAATCACCAAATCACACTCGCCATGCCAACCAAACCAAGCCAGCCAACTATGCCAAGTTATCCAACTCTGTGCCAAACAGCACGATCTCCGCTTCCTTGGCGATCTCGTTGAGAATGTCTAACACAGTTGGCTCCCAGAAGCATTCCCAGCACTTACCCGGGAACCCGTATAGGTCAAGTGGGTCTTTCACCACCTTGCCGCAGACCTGGCACCTCAATTCTTCTCCCACACTACCCTCCCAGTTCTACTATAATCTGCTCTGGTGTCTTGGTTAGATACCCATCGCTACCGCGCTCGCGTCCAGCCACGGCATCCATCCGTTCCAATATCTTCATCGCCGCATCGTGGAACGCGCGATTGCACAGACGTCCTGACTCGAACCGATACTGCGGATTGAGCCAAGCCGAACGCCGCAATCCGCGCGTTTGGACACCGCTAATAAATTCGTCAAAATCTTCCCGCGTATATCCGTCTGGCAAGCCCTCGATGGTGCGTATCTTGCCTGACGCACGCACCAAGACTGGGCGGATCGTTTCCTTCACCACCGGCTCTTGCGCCGGTATATCCCCAATCGCACCACTGCCATCTAAGTCCATCCCGGTAATTCGCTCGGCGACCGCATTGATTTCCGCTCGCGCTTGCACGATTGCCAGACCAATCTCACGGTAGGCGAACGGCGAGACGGCAATGAGAATGGCTAGCGAGACCAGTACACCAATGGGCAGAATGTTCAGGATGCCAATGTAGGACAGGATGTAGTTTGTTGCCAAGACGATGATGAACACGAGGATCGTAGTACGAAATATGGTGGCATAGCGCGTGTTGGCAATCCAACTGAACAGCCAGATAGGTTGCTCGTTGGTGGATGGCGGCATCATCGGTGCCATTGGCGGCATGCTATCGTGCATCTTTACCATTCAATACCCCCTCCAAACTACTACACGTCGACCAACTTCTTCAACTTGCTAAGGTTGACCTTGCGCCCGCCAACCTTGGCAACTGGTTCGGACGGCGATGCACCGGATTGTTGCAGTTGTTTGATGATGGTCAGCAGTTCTTCCTGACCCTGTTTGTATTCCGCCAGTGCGTCCTGCATTTGCTGGCGTAGTGGCGACTGCTCTTCCTCCAGCATCAACAGCAGTGCCTTGCGAATCCACGCCGAACGTTCCCGTGCGCCAAGACCAGCGAGCCGCTTGGACAACTCGGCATACTTGTCGCTCTGCGGTAGCCGAATAGACAGGCGGCTGATGGTGAATGCGGGTGGATTGGTCGTGGGCGCAACTGCTCTAGCCATAGGCAATATACTTTCCCCACGTGTGATACCCACGCGCCGTAGCAAACAGCGGGTCGTTGGGTGTGTAAAGGGATTGCCCGTATTCGTGCGCCACCTTGGACGCCATATACTTGGTGGGACCGCCAACGAACACTAGCGCATCAAAGTCATTTCCCAACCCGAAACAGTCTTCCGACTGCATCTGCGCGGCAAGCGAGATGGCTACATCGTCTTCTGCGTTCGAGCGGTAGCCGGCGAGTTCCGCCGCGCTGACCTTGCCAATTCCACGCCCTTCTCTAATCGCCCGATCTACCTCGAAGAAGTTGGCATCAATCTTGTGGTTGGTAGAGAGTTGCTCACGTATGCGATCTACCACGTTGATCCACGCGGTTGGGATCGAACGCCAGAACACGCAGTCCACATCATACTCGCCATCCGTGATGCGCCCGATGATGGTGGACAGGTCGGTCGTGGCTGAGCCGAAATCAATGATGCCAACCTTGGCGTGCTGGCGACTGTTGGGCACTTGCCCGTTATCGTCCAGTGCGTAGTCCGCCCACGGTCCGAACGAGCAAGGAATGACCCCATTACTGTTGCACTCGATCTGCACGGTGTATTCCTTACCATCGAGCACAAAGGTATGTGCACCGTTCAGCATCTTGCGCACTACCGGGATTTGTTCGGCAAAGTGCGTGAGCGGGACGCCGGTCACCACACTGAACTGGGTGTGCCCGGTCTGCTTGGCAAGCAGACCTAGAGCGGTCAGCGTCAATGGCAGGATGATTTGGCGCGATGAGAAGCGAAACTCATTGGTGTTCCTGAACGAGACGTGTTTGGAGATTTCGCTTGCCAGATCGCCGACGAGGAAATTACCGACCGCTGATTCCAAGCGATGCGCCCCATTCATCGCAATGACCTTGGAGCGGACATTGTGCGATTCGTGGAACTGACCGAGTGCGGATGAGAAAAGAATCTTGATTGGACGTGCTGAGCCGTTCAGGGCGTAGACCTTGACGTTGGTGTTGCCAAGGTCGAGCCCAACAATGATAGATTGATCCAAACTGACCACGTTCGCCCTCCTGTATCCCACTGCAAAATTTGCAGTTGTATGACAAAACACCGCGTTTTGTCATACAACCTTGCCACACTATTCTACGTGCCGTGTGCGATGTATGACAGTCATGCGTAATTTGTATGACATTCTACAACTCCATTTTGTTATTGTCAAGTGTGCTCCAGCCGGTTGCCTTGCGCACACAATCTATCGTGTGTGTCTAGCATAGTCAACACGAGGCGTTGTGGATCGCGTAGCACTCTATTGACTTGATACTCGTTTTATGTTAAGATGTGCGCGTGGACACGAAAAAACGCAAGCCATCTACTAATCCCACTGTCGTACCACATACCCCAAAACAACCACGCGACTCACTCACCGCTATTACCTCATCGTCTATCTTTGCCAAGCCACGCACGCAGGCGATCCAGAATATTATGTCAAGTATGTATACGCCGCAGAGTGGCAATAGCGCAACCCTGCAATTGTTCCTTGCCATCCAGCAAGAGACTGAGACGGTGAGAGAACACGCCCAGCGGGTTTATTCGCAAGAACTTGAGAACGCCAAAGAGATTGCCAAGGAGCGCAATACACTGATTGAGCGCGCCAAACGCAATCCGACCTTTGCGGCACAGGCGGATGAACAAATCCGCAAACTACCCGACACTTTCCCCTGGCAAGCCCAACCGCCGCCCTCTGATATTTGGAGCATGATGCGCGCAAGCGAGCCCATGCTCCGCGCCAACGGCGATGTATGGCAGACCATCATCATTCCAGCGCAGGTCATGTTCAACTCACAGCGACCTGTGCGCATCAACTGCAAAGATGATGGTGCGCTCAAAGTATGGCAGGACTTTTTCGACAACGAGACCGGCGTCGTCCCCATAGACAAATGGGGGCTGGATTGTTATCTGACCGTAGAGCAATTCGGGCAGTGGTTCCCGCTAGAATACTGGAAGGGCAATGAACTGGTTGGCATTGCCACGTTAGAGCCAACCTCTCTTTGGATCGGGCATCACCTTGGGATGGGGTATCCGCCGATGTCCATCGTTACTCCAGAGGCGTTTGACGAAGCCAAGTGGCGTGATATGCAACACGATGCCGCCTTCAGCACATTTGTTAATGACCTCAACGTTCAGACGTTCCCCGCCTTTCGTATTCCACTCCCACCCGACGTTCTTTCCCCGGTCTATGCGTTCGGCAAGAAGGGGTTTGAACGCTATGCCATTCCACATCTTGCTCGTGCCTACGATGCGATGATGTACCGCTTGATGCTGTCAGAGTATCGGCAAGGCATCTTGGAATCGTGGATTTCACAGGTACTGATGCTAGTGGTCAAGGGCTGGAACAACCAGCCGCCCAGCAAGGGCGCGGTATCTGCTGTCCAGCAAATGTTGGAATCCGTGATTGGCTCGCACAAAGGCGATCTGGTGCTTGGGTATGATGTAACGCCGCACTTGCTCAAGCCCGATGCGTTGGATTCCGTGATGGGCACAGAGACGTGGTTTGAAGCCACGCAGACGATTATGCGCCATCTTGGTGTAGACGTGTTCCTTGTCTCTGGTGAAGTTGCTGGTACACACGGGCGTGGGGGTGGGGCGCAGGTCGAAGTCAGTGTGCAAGTGGCGATGGAACGCTGGAAGTCGTTGTTGGTAAACTACTTTCACTGGTGCACTCACATTGCGCGCAAGTTTGCCGAAAAGAACGACAGGGCATTGCTCAAGTCTCTCCCAACATTCCAGATTTCCCCATCGTCCTATGAGACGCAACTGCAAATCGAGCGTGCCATCAAACCGCTCTTTGCCGCCGGCATCTTGTCGCCGCAGACGGCGTTAGAGCGTGCGGATGAGAGTTACGCGCGCGAGATTGCTAATATGAAAGAGCACGAGCCCAACAAGCACCTGATGCAACCGCCAGCCACATTCGCGCAGAGCGTTGTCAGTGATAGTGGTACCCAAACCACGTTACAACAACTACCGGGACGACCGCAAGGGGCAGAGGACGAGGGACAACGCCAACCTCGTTCGCGTGGCAGTGAAGAGTATGACGACACGCCCATCCACGTATATGCTGGCAAACGTGAATACGAAGACCTGCGCGACCAGATTGCCTTGCTCTTTGCGGCTCTACTCGCTATGCCCTCCCGCGATAACGTCAACAACTTTGCCGCCAAGTTGGAGTCCATGTTGCGCGCCCAGATGGGTGCGGCGTATGTCGAGGGCTATCATCAGCAAGGTGGGGTAGGCGAACCCGACCTGGATTGGCTGATGAACTCGCCGCAAGGCATCGCGTTCCAGATCGAGCATTTGCGCAAGTTCAAGAACGACCTGCTGGGCGCGCTCAAAGAGCCAGAGAAGATTGGAGCGATGAAGCGGCGCGCGGAGATGTATGCCGGTGCGTTGGTGTATGCGTATATTATGGGCACGCAAGCCGCCGCGCGTTCGATGGGGGCAACCCATTGGCGGCGTGTGCTCCATCCGGAATTGAGCAAGTCGGGTCCGTGCGACCAGTGCATTGCCGATTCGCAAGTGCTCCACACCATTGACGAGCCGTTTGAGTCGTTCCATCCATCGGAATACTGCACCGTGCAATCGGTATCGTATAGTTGGGCATCGGGCAACGTTGCGCCGTTGAACGTGCGTGTGCCATCTTCGGTATCGCCGGGGCACAGAATCCGACGTGCGCCGTATGGTGGAGTTGGCAATGTTGGTTGAAGATATTGAACCTGGGGGTTGCTATGTTGTCCCCGGTCAATCTGCTTGCCGTATTCATCGTATCGTTTCTGGTCGAATTTGCCGCCGCCGCGTACACCATCACGTTGACCCGCGGCAAGGTATGGTTAGCGGTGTTCTTCTCCGTGCTCAACGATGTGTTAGGATGGCTGGTGGTGCTGGTGGTAATCTACAATGACATTGAGTTGCTACCAGCGGCTATACTGGGGAATGCGCTAGGAACTGCGGTGACCATCAAGTTCGCAAGGAGAATCTGAAACTGCTTGCCCTAACATCGGACATACATTCTGGGAGTACGTTGTCGGTGTGTCCACCTACGGTGGAACTGTGTACGATGGAGGACGACGATAAGCCAATTGTCTACCGTGCCAACAAGATTCAACGTTGGTTGTGGGAATGTTGGCTTGACTTTTGCAAGTCTATCCCCAAGGGAAGCATTGGTGTCTTTAACGGCGATGCGGTAGACGGGGTTAATCTAAAGAACGGGGCGGTGGTCAGTTACGAGCGGGCTGACCAGATTAACATTGCCACAGAGGTTCTATCCAAGTTTGCCGAACGCTGTTCCGTCGTTTACACGGTATTCGGTACCGAGTGGCACGAATACACGAGCGGCAAGGACTTGGTGCAGGTCGTCTACAACCTGCGCGAGCGTGGTTATAATGTCAAACTGCCGCGGCAAGAGGTGTGGCTGGAACTCTACGGGCAGTTGATTCACATTGCGCATCACCGTGCTACCACCAGTGCGCCGAGTAGCAAAGGTACGCCACTCGCCCGGTCGCTGGTGGAGATGTTGTTTGAGGCACCCAAACGCAATGGGGTATATCCGAACGTGGTTATCCGGGCACACGCGCACGACCCCGGCTACTTGTGGACGGAACACGGACTCAGCATCGGGCAACCCAGTTGGCAATACAAGACGTTTTTTGCGTGGAAAAAGGTACCGGCCGCGGTACCTTCCATCGGCGGGATGTTGTTAGATTGGGATGGTGAACAGTGGCGGGTAAGACCAAAGTTGTACAGAGCAAGCGGACCAAGAATAATTCGGCTCCGACCATCGAAGAAATCTTAACTGAATTTAACCGGCAACCAGAAGGATATACCACCAGAGAGTTGGCAAGTATGTTCAATCGCTCCACCACTTGGGTGATGCAGAGCCTTATCCATCGGGGCTACTTTGCTTTTGCCGGCGAGAAGCGGATCATGGGTGTGGCTGGGCGGCAAGTGGTTACGTTCTTATATCGGATAACGGACAAAGGTAAACGTGAACTCAAGACCTTCCTCCGTCTCTAGTCAGATTATCGAATGGGTGGAGCGTAACCGCCGGGCGATTGACAACATCGAAGTGGGCACAGTTGCGCTCTTTATCCACCAGTTCACGGTGCGCCGGGTTCGCATCGGGCAGGATGTACAGGCGCAAGACGATGCGGTAGTGATACCGCTGGAGATTCCAACCGGGCATTAGCATTCGGTCTTGACTTTACATAAAGTTGGTGATACAATCTGAGAAAATGTAACCGCGCTTACCGTTGCGCAGACGGGCTTGGGGTGTTCCCAAGCCCTTTTCATTTGGAGGTGAATAATGGCAGTAAAGACAACTGACACGGCTCGCATTCTCGCGGCATTGGAGAAGATTCCCCAAGGACCAGCCGCTGTCAATGTCGCGGCAAACCAAATTCTTGCCGCGTTGGGTGTCAAGGCATCCGACCTGTTGCGGGCTAAGGCAGCGGAATTTGTCGAGATGGCGGAATTGATTGATGAGTGCAATGATGGTGAATCCGCCGAAGAGACAGAACCTGATGGGGATGAGAACCCGACAGAACCTATGCAACCGGCAAAGACTGAGCCCACCCCATCGGGGTGATGCGACTGAGGAGGTTGCTATGGCAAACAAGATCACCCTCACAGAGGTTAGCGACCTCGCTACGTTGGGGTCCAACGTCATCACGGCGATGCAGTCGCTACCCAACACCCCAAAGCGCATTCTGCAATTTGACAACTTTGTGTATGCGCGGAAGGAGGTCAACAAGAATCGGGATGAGATTAGCGCGGAGAACCTGCAAGAACTCGCCGCCACCCTGCCGTTGAACTGGATTGACTGGGGACACGACGACAAGAAACGCACTGGGTTTTATATCGGTGCCAAGGTCGAAGACGATGCGGTGTTAGCCAGTGGGATTATCTGGACCGATGACGACCCGGAACTGCCCCTGCGGCTTGCCGAAGGTGAGTTGCAACAATCCATCGAGGCAGACGCCGAGCGCGCCAAGTGTACCGTGTGCGGAAAAGAGTTCACCAGCGAGAAACAGTATTGCGCGCATCTAGCCCCGTTGGAAAATCGCTTTCGTTTCGACGCCGTGCGCCAACTCTTCGGCATGCGCGCTACCGGTGGCGCACTCGTGCGTAACCCGGCGGGCACGGACACCAAGGCAGACCCGAACGGTATTCGTATGATTGCCCACGTGGTCATGGCATCCGACCGTACCGCTGACAGCCAACCAGCCAAAGTAGAACCAACTGCACCGCAAGATGTGGTCTCTTGTCTTTCCGAGTTGGAATACCGGTTGTTCCGGAAGAACCATGCTTTGGCAAAGACGTTGGATACCAAAGAACGCAACGCGCTCCCGGATTCCGACTTTGCGCTGATCCAGCATAAGAACGGCAAGAAGATTCGACGATTCCCCATCAACGATTGTGCGCATGCGCGTAATGCTTTGGCGCGGTTACCGGTGGCAAAAGACTTGAGCGATGAAGAGCGCGCGCAGGTGGCACGCAAGGCGAAAGCCAAACTCAACTCGCCGGAATGCAAAAAAGAGGGAAAGCGTCAGAGTGCGAAGAGTGCGCGTGCGATTCTCGCGGCACAACGGTTCTTTGCGGCAGAGTGGGCAAATACGCCAACCGTTGGTTTAGCCCCTTGGTTCGCGCTACATCCTGATGTGCCGCCCGTCATCTCGCCGTTGCTGTATCATCCCGAACCCGAACTGCAACCGGCGCCACGGGGCAAGCATCCCTTGACGCCGCGTGAAGAAGCGGCGGTGCAAGCCCAGAAGGCAGTCAAGCAAAGAGTCGAAGCAGAGACAGAAAATAAGACCACAGCGGCAGATGCGCGGATGGGCGCGTTGTCGCTAACGTGGACAAATTCACAACCCACCAGCCAAAAAACTATTGTGCGGTGGAAAAAAGAGTAAGTGGAGGTTAAACATGGCTTACTTCAATTTCGTTGACCGAAGCCGTGCGGCGGTGGTGGGCGGATTTACTGCCAATGCCGCCGGCGAGATTCAAACCGGTGTCTTGGTTAAAATCAATGCGGGCGGCAAGTTGACCCTGAACGCCTTTAACCAAGCCCCAGACGGCTTCGCCGAAGGTTTGCGGCAACTCGTCTATGCGCCCACGGCTGTAACGCTGGACGCGGGCGAGTACTGCAACGTCGTGAGTGGCAAGGTGTTGGTTCGCTGCGATAGTTCGTTCTTCTACGGCGGCACACTGCCGTCGCAAGGCGACACGATCTATGCGGTGAACAACGGCTTGATGTCCACCAGCGGCGGCGTGTACAAGATTGGCAAATGTATCAAAGCCAAAGAATACTATCGCACTCCGCCGAACTCGTCTACCGAGATGGTCTTGTTGGACTTGACCATCGGTGGCGAACGAGCGGTGCAATAGGAGGCACACATGGCTAACAAAGTTTTTGCGTTTGAAGAGATCATTGACCCTGAGGTGGTCAAACGCGCCGGCAAGATTCACGTCAGTGCGGCTCACCTGCCGGGTCTCCTGGAATTGATGCGCGAGACGGGCAAGACGATGGACCGCGAAATGCACCGCGCGATGGGCGAGGCGTTATTGCCACCGATCCGTACGCTCGCGCGCTACAAATCGTGGACGCAAGAGTTCTTCTTGCCCCAAACCTTCGAACTGGGCGAGGACAACAAGATTGCGTTGGACGCCCCACTGGGCGCGGCGTTCCTGTCTGCACCGGGTGGACGTGTGGAATACGTAACGCCGGGCGTGCAGCGTTACACGCGCCCCACGTTCGTTGAAGTCTCTGGCGGTGTGTTCATCCACTGGTCCACACTCGAATTTGCCAAGTGGAATGTGCTCCAACGGCGTCTCGAAGAGGTGGCGGATGCGATGGCGCAGAAGAAAGACGAGATTGCACGACCGGTGCTTGAAACCGCCGCGTCGAGTGTCTCGCATAACACCACCGCCTCTGGTTCGTGGACTAAAGCCAGCATGGACTATGTGATCGCCCAAAGTGCCGCGATTGGATTCCCGGTTACCCACGTGGCAATCAACCCGGCGCGCGTTACCGATATGGCGGCGTGGACGAACGGCAGCACCAGTGCCTTGCCGGTGTTCTTCTCGCCTGAATCGGCGCGGGAAGAGGTCTACAAGCAACTGTGGTTCTCTGGCTATGGCAACCTGCGCTACTTCCTGAGCAAGGACGTGCCCACCAATATGATTTATCTGGCGGGCGATCCACCGGAAACCGGCTATACCCAATCGCACGGCGCGGTTCGTTCCGTTAGCGATATGAAGGTAGAAGACCGCGGGGACGTCCACCTGTTCTGGGAAAACTTCGCCTGCTACGTTGGTAACCCGTACAACGTGTGGACGATTCAAATCGTATAATCGTGGTTTGGTGTGAAAGGGTAGAGGGAGGACGACATGGCTAAACGAACTGGTAAGACAGATGCCCCGGTGCCTGCGGAAAGCATGGAAGTGCTGAAACAGGCACCGGAAGGCAAGGTGCTTTTGGTGCGGAATGTCCGCGATGGGGGTGCCATTAGTTTGCGCTCTGGTCAGCGCGGTATGGAGGCTGACCCGGACATTGTCATCGAACGTCAGTGTGAGGTGGTTGTGCCTGCCGCGTGGGCGCAGACCAGTGCTGACCTGAAAAAGTACATCCGCCTTGGCTGGCTGACGGTAGCGTGGGTGGATGAAAACTATGAACCTCGCAAACTACCGAGTCCGGACGATGCGCCGGGCGAAATCATTACCCATCTGACCAGACCAGAACGTTTGTTTGCTTTCAACGAAATTGCCTTACAGAGTGATCAAGCCAAGGCGATTGCGGCAGTCCAGACGCAGGTAAAACAGCCAGAACCGCGCGATGGGATGGTGGATACGCGCTACATGCGCGACCACTTTTACTACGTGCTTGAGTTAGCCGACTGGCTGGAACAACAAATCCATAATCGTGCCAAAGTGCGTTCTGCCATCAAAGCCGCGAAAGCCGCTATTCGGGATATGTGAGCGCGAACATGTATGACCTTGTAGTGGATGGAGTCAATGGGTTTCTGGCGCGTCGCCCCGGTTTACAACGTTCTATGCGCCGACAACCACTCGCCGGGCTGGTAGATGGGACGACAACCGTCTTCCTGCTACCGATGTATCCGTGCAAGTTAGACCTGTCCATATACTTGGAGACCACACCAGTCTCCAGCAACGAATATGTGTTCTATGCGGATACCGGCACGGTGATGTTCTACACCGCACCCACCGTGCAACCGGTGGCGGATTACACTGCCATCGGGCTAACCACCGCGCAGATTGTGCTGTATCTGTGGGCGGGTTTTGACTTGATGGAGGCGTTGTGGTCTCGTCAATATGCATTGTCTAGTTCAGACACGGCGTATGCGATGGCGAGCCCAAGCGACAGCCACATCTACATCTGCCAGGGTCCAGCAAGCGTTGGCGCTACGCCTACCGATCCGGTGGTAGGCACTCAGACTTTCTCAACCTCGCGGATTCAGCGAGCGTGGCTGGAGCGGTGTGCGGAGTTTGCCTATCTGGATTCGATGGTGTCAGAAGCGGCACTGTCGGATGTTAACATACGCGAACGAGTGGGGGGTGTGTCCATCTCCACAGACCATCGTTCGGCGAACATACTACGGGCGCGCGACGCGATGTGGCGCGAGGTCATTGCGTCTATGTACGCCGCGTTGGACGAGCAGTATCCTGATGGCAAACACTATGGCGGCGCGGTGGGTCAGTTACACACAGACTACTACGCAACACACTGGAACTGGCAGAGCAACAATGGCATCCTTGCGCCAACGGAGTTAAAGTTACAATGAGAATCTCAGATCGCGTAACCACCAGAAACATCAAGCCGTTTATGTCCTACGAGCATCGCCCCAGCGTTGCCATGCGACTGGTGGACACGCGCGCGAATGGCAAGACCGGTTTGATTCTGGAACGCGCGAATGAGGAGGGCTGGTGGATTGTCCTACACGATACGCCGGTAGGGCAGGGGGCAGTGTATCACGAGTCGGAATTGACGGTGGTGGGGCAGAACAACCCAACTGCGAACAAGTATACGCGGATTGAGCCAGACCAGCGGCGCAAGAGTTGACCATGCAGAACATGCTATCCTTCTGGACGGCGGACCAAGCCAGAGAGTTCAACGAGTATCGCTACACCGATGTGGTGTATGCGCGCATCCGAATTGAGACGAACTGTCCTACGTGTGGCTGGGATGCGGTGTCTCAGTCAGCGACCCGTCTGGATTGTCCCACCTGTCATGGTGAGGGCAAGTTGGTAACGTGGGTGAAGTATTCGCTCAATGCTCGGTTGATGTGGTCTGGGCTGATTAACTTTGCGTATCCGTTCCCGTCCAGCGGGGTCGAGATGGACGATTGTGTGATCACAGTACCTTATGAGTTCGTCCCGGTGATGGACGCGGTGATGAACAACGAGCGGTCATACCTGCAAGCCGGCAACAAGATCGTTCGCCCGGTCAGCCAGCACGAGCACCATATTCCGGGAATTGTCAGGGAGTACTTTTATGTCTGCAAACTCTTCAGTCCAGAGAGCACCTAAAGCACCCAATGAACCTAAAGCGACCAGCAGTCTGGTGGATGCGGTCAGCGGCTATGTAGACTACCAAGAGTTGCTGGACCTGCTGACCCACCTAGAGCGTGCGAGTGCGCGGATGGTCTTGGATAAACTTGACCAAGTGATGGAGCCGGGCGAGGATCGCGCCGTAGTGCGGCGGCGTCTACTCGATACACTGGCATGGTACAGAGCGGAGATAATCCGGTGGGTTTCTCAGTCAACTACGCAGGAATCAAGCGACTCAACGAACGCCTCACCGCCCTCCGACTCAACCTAGAGCGACCGACTAGCCTGGCGCGTGAGCAAGCCGAAGACTTGGCTGTTCTGATTCAGAACAACCTGATTAAGCACCAGGAATCCGGGCTATTGTCCTCGGCATTTAACAAGGTGGTTATCTTTCGTGAGGGGACTGGTATAGTTGCCGTGGGGGTTGGCGATCCGAACATCTTAACCCGCCCGGTCAAAGCCCCCAAGGGAACGATCCAGGAGTTTGTGAACTGGCTGCGTGAGCAACGGGCTAAACGATGGGAATCGTTCAGGTCGCACTGGGGGGCGGTGCGCGAGAAGCGGACTGGTCTGCAAAAGCAAATCAAGGCAATCAAGGCAAAAGAGCGCGCGCGGATTGCAAAGATTCATAAGGCAGAAAGACGGAAACTATCTCCGCGGACGATTGAGCGTGCGAAAAAGCAACTTAGAGCGCAGATGCGCCTGATGCGCAAGGGATTCAAGAGTTCGGCGTTTGTATCTGCCAAAGAACAACGTGCCATGGCAGAGGAATACATCAAGGAATTGAAAGCAATCATCAAACGCGGTGCGCGCAAGACAACGACCGTGCGCAAGGTCAGCCGGACAAGCCGAAGGAAACGCTAAGATGCCTAGACGCAAAGTATCTCTTAGGAACTTGGAGCGGCGATTAGGACGGATCAAGTCCTATCGGGAAATGCTCAAGAAATACACGGCGGAGACGCAACGGTTAGGTCTTAGCATTGGCAAGCCGCCGCCCCCAGGACGTAGCAAGGAAGCCTGGTGGTTCCTACCATCCGCCACGCGCAAACGTCTGGACCAGGAACGCGAGGCAGGTCGGTTTGGTGGCACGCCGGGGCAAGCCCCCTACTGGATCGTCCAGGAACGTGGTATGCCACTCGTTGGGATTAGAGAGATTGGGTATCTCAAGGAAGCAAAACGGCAGTGGAAAGCCGAACTGCCCGTGAGGGTAGGCAGATGGGTAGGACTTTACTTTCGCGGTCCCGGCTACACGCCGAAAGGTGGCTAGGTGTTTCCATTACGCAATATCCAATTGAGCGTGCACAAACGACTGACCGACCTGTTCACTGCGCCACCCAACAACCCTGACACAGGTGTGCCATATATTGCTACCGCGTATAATGTGTATAACGAGGATAACTATCAGCAGGACACCTTCACGCCAAACTTTCCGTTCGTGTTCTTGTTGATGGTACGTGTACCGCCGAAGAAGACGCGCTTGCCGTGTATCCTGATGGATATATCTGAGTTTCCCAGCGCGCCTTACGAGTTAGGCACACGGCGCGGTATGATCCCGACGATCAATCTGCATATCTTCGGCAAGAATCGTGGGGAGCGGGACGAACTGGCGGGGTTCTTGCGCCAAGCCATGACGGACTATCCGGGGCTGACCATCTATGACTGGACGAATCTTGCCAGCCCGGTGTCCAAATATGTCGCCAGCGTTGAGGATATTACTGTTGTGCCACAGTCTATCGGCAACGAGTTGGCGACGGAGGGCAGTTTGACAAATTGGAATACGTTGACATTCACACTCCTGTTGAAAGAATGAGTGGAGGCAAACTATGAGCCAAAATCCGAGTTCAATCGCGTTACTTGGGCACCGGTTTCAAGTCCGGGTCAAGCATGATACGACCGGCTTGACCCAAGTCATCTCACGCCTACAGCGTTTCGAGCCGAGTATCCGGCAAGATACCCAAGTGTTCTACGAATTGGGCACCGTTGACCCGGTGGGGTACGCCTCGCCACCGCCCCAGTTCACCATCACCCTTGAGGAAAACGTGCACAACCTTGCCAATCTGGACCTGATTCTCGCTGGCAAGACACCCGGCGTAACGACCAACTGGACACTGGCAGATTACAATGTCGGCAATGGACCGCTGACGTTCTACTTACTGGAACGAGATAACAACGGGGTCATCCAAGGAGAAATTGAAACCAATGGTGGCACTCTGACCGACATCACGTGGTCTTGGCAAAACGGGCAACCCATCACAGCACGCTACACGGCACTGTGCCGGGTGGGCAAGCACTGGGCGGCGGCGAGTGTGCCGCATCCTTCGTGGGGCACTCAAGACACGACTTCGCAGGGCGGCGTGATGCCGAAGGATTGCCGGTTGTTCCTGTCCGGGACGGACAATTCCAAACGGGTCTATCGTATCCAGAGTATGACCATGCGGGTTACGTGGAATACACAGGTGGTCAACGAGTTCGGCAATCGGCAGATCGTCGGTATCGTGCCCGAACCGCCGAATGTCACGCTCGACGTGGACATTGCGTATGCTGACCATCAACCAGACGACGTGATCTACGTCACCTCCGGCACCGACTACTACGACTACCAGAACTATAATCTGTTGACTGGCAATGCCATCCGCATCTACGACCCAACGGCGGCGGAGGCGTCCTCGGTCTTGCGGGCGTGGTCTATCGAGAATCTGGTGATTCAGAATGCGACGCCTGCCATTGCGAACGTGAGAGGGCTGGCGACCAAGCGATACAGTTTCACACGCCCCAAGGTTACGACGGCAAACACGGCTGGTCTGAAGATGTTTATCGGCGACATCGTATAACACCAAAATCCAAAAGGTGTCCCGGCGGATTGCTCTGCCGGGACACCCACATCGGAGACTTCTATGTTCTCATTCCTATTCGATGACCAAGATGATGAAGAACAGTTGAGGCGTGAGTTGGCGAAGCAAGAGGCGGAAGACGCTGAACTTCGCTCTATCCTGACGGACAAAGACATCCCCCAAGCCAAGATTAACACCATCATTGCATCGGCGATGTGTCGGATTCGCATTGCCCAAGTGTACCAGAATCACAATAGTACGTTGATGGCAGAACGAATCCGCAAACTCAACATAAACATGTTCGTGGTAACGGTGCTCTTGGCGGCAAACATACTATTTGGGCAACAATTGAGTTTGCAAGCCATCATTTCTGAGATTACCAAGTTCCTGTTGCGCTGAATCAACCAGCGCACACTGCCATAGCAAAGAGTGAGAGGGAGAGGGAGGACGATTATGGTGACCATGGATGCGCTCTACCGCTACAAGGTTCCCGTCCAAGTAGGCGAAGAGAACCTATGGATGCGGGTCTTGAGTGATTTTGACCAGCAATACCGCGACGAATATCGCATGTTGGCGATGGTGCGCCGGCGGAAAGAGATGGACGATCCGCAGACACAAGCGCACGAACTCTACATCGCTGGACTGGAATCCGCCCCGGATGATGAATTGCGCGGTGTTATCCTCTTGGCATCCCAATATGATGCCCAGCGCGAAGCCGCCCAGACCATCAAACCCCAGTATTTCCCCATGCCCGATAAAGCCACTGACGAAGAGCAAGCCGAGGTACTAAAAAAGCGCGAGGAAGACGCTGAACGAGTCAAGCGCGAACAAGAGGCGTATGTGGAGAAGGTGGTTCATGGTGTGGAAGAGCAAATCAAGGATTGGGAGCGCGCCAAGTTATTGAGTCTGGCAAGGGCACGGCAGGTAGAACAGCAAGCACGTCTTGCCGCGATTCGCGCCTTCCAAGACGCTACCGTATATATTGCCACATATCGGGATGAGAATTGTCAACAAAAGCGGTTCAACTCACCGGCAGAGGTTTCGCAACTACCACCGGAGGTGCGCACATTTCTGGTCAGTTTCTATTTCCAAAAGGTAGATACGCTGACGCAATTGGACTTGCAGTATTTTTTCTCGACGGGCGAGCCACCGGACTCTGCGCCACGTGGGAACTCGCAGGATTCAACTACCAAGAGTTCGAGGCGCAAAGCGCGCGCCAAGTCCCGTGGTACATAACAGCCCTCATGGCGTACCATCGGCACGTCAAATCTATCATGGAATCTGCTGCATTTGACAAAGACCGGATGGTAGCCCCCAAGGAATTGTGGTTTGACGAGAGAGGGTTGGAGGAATTTTACGAAGCGCGTAGACAGACCAACAGTGTGAGCGAGTCATAACCATGGCGGATGACCAATTCAACGAGCAGATTGTCATATCTGCTGATACGACGGGCGCACTAAGCCCGCTCCAACAACTAGAGCAGACGACCAGAGCCCTTGACGAAGCCGGCAAGTTGATGGGTGATACGATGCAGCGCGCCTTGCTGGCGATTGAGACGGGCGCACCGCGTGCAGTGGCGGCGTTCTCTCCGTTAGTCTCATCGGTCCAAGGTCTCACCTCGCAGGTCAATCTGCTCAATGCCGCGCTGGCGCAAACCTTTGCGCTGATGGCGCAAATGCGTGGGCTTGCAGGTGGCGGGGCAGGTATCCCACCCGTCGTACCTCCCTCGTTGCCGGGCGGCGCGCAACCACTGCTCCTTGGTCCATCCAGCGCATTAGCATCGCAACGATTACAGGAAATCCCACTCGAATACCAACGCTGGCAGATGGTTGGGAATGTGCCAGTCATTGATGTTGGCTCCAACCTGCCACCTACCCCACCGATCCCGCCGCAACCGCCGTTGCTGTTAGGACCAGGCGAACCGCAACCGCAAAGACCGAGCCCATACCAACCCTATGTGCAAGGACGCCTGTTCGAGGAAGAACAGTTTGGCGTCATGGGCACAAGAACCCAACGCGCCTTTGACGAACTGATGATTGGGCGTGCCACCGGTTGGGGCTATACACCTCAAGGACCACAGGCAACTAGCCAAGCCAATACGCTAGCCGATAGCAGGCGAGCCCTCGACGAACACGACAGGGCACAAAAGAACGTGATGGCGTCAATGATTCGCCATATCGCTGTTTACTGGGTGCTGTTCCGAGCCATTAAAGCAGTCACCGGTGCTATGGAAACGCTGTCGCAACGAGTGTTGGATGTAGACAGTGCGGCGCGTCATATCCAATTCATCACCGGTGGCACCTACGCACAGGGTCAACAAGCCGCTATGGCGGGTATGGATACCGCATCAAGATATGGTCTGGACCCGCAAGCCGCGATTGCTGCCAGTATCCAAGCGGCGCGATTCGCGCCGCGAAATCAGGCGTATCAAGCACAACTGTTGGAACAATCTGCACAAATCTCCGTGCTGACGGGTGAGCGGCAGACCGAGACCATGATGCAGATGATTGAGATTGGGCGGCAGTGGAATCTCCAGCAGTCCGATATGGCTCGCTTGGGCGATATTCTTGCCTACACCTACCGCACCAGCACGGTAGATATGGACCAGTTCACCGACTCACTATCGCAGGGCGCGTCGGTCGGTCAGGCACTTAACCTTTCGCTTGATGAGACCGCGGGGCTAATCGCTGGTATTTCCGAAGCCAGTGGGCGTGGACCGACCCGCTCCATCACGATGCTGTCTATGGCGGCTGGGTTGGAGAACAGACCAGAGGGCGAGGCAAAACTCTGGGACATTGGCATATCTACGCGCGATGCCCAAGGGCGGTTATTGTCCATCATGCAAATCCTCGACCAGATTCACGCCAAGTGGTCGCAATTGAACAGAGACCAGCAAACGATGGCGGCGATTGGCTTGATGGGACCGCGCTATATCCCAGACTTTATCCTGTTGATGAACAACTATGACGCGATCATTGCCAAGATCAACGGTGTAAATAACGCGCATCGTGAGATGGCGAAAGTAACCGAGGCGGCAATGGGTTCGATGCAAAAGCAACTAGACCGCATCGTCCCATCGTTCCAGGCGGCGTTCACGAAACAGATGACTCCATCTGAAGATACGGCACGTGGTTTTGCGAGTTTCTTCCAGTTTATCGCTGACCATGCCGATGCAGCAGCGAATGCGTTGACCAGGTTCATCGAATTGACCTATCTCATCACGGCACCACACCTTGCCATTCTGGGCGAGTTAGCACCTGGAATTGCCGGATTAATTGGTAGTAGGACTGACAATAGACCTTGGTGGCAGAAGACCAAGATGAACTTCGGCGAGGTCGGTCCAGACCTTCCCTCCGGCTACCGACGACCAGATACGACCACCACGACTACACCTGTCCCGATGGAGACGCCAGAGCAGTCCAGATTGTTCAAAGCCCTGACCGATGCCAAACTCACTTATAAAGACATCACCAAGCAAGAGTTGGATCAAGAGGTTGCCGCCGCGGAGCGTATGGCAGATGCCTACCTGCAATACCTGAGCCAGCAGTATCGAGGGGCTGAACTTGTCGAGAAGCAGAAAGAAGAGTGGGCGCAATCCGCTACCATCATCCGGACGATTGACGGTCAATACACGCTGATTACCGGCAAAGCCGCCGCCTTGCTAAACGTCGTCGAGCAGACGAACAAAGCAATGAAGCCATCCATCGAGACAATGCCGGAACTGAATAGCCGCACGTCCGAGATGCTCCAGCGGTATATCACCCAGTATGAGCAACTGCTCACGAAACTGGGTATCAAGCAAACCCCAGAAGAATACTTGATCTTTGGTCAGGGTGGCACACTCTACAAATACACCACCTCGTCTGAGGCAATGACACTGGCGATGGAGTTGTTGCGCGAGGAAATCCGCAAGAACACCGAGAAGATGGACGAGAGTCTGCGCGGCAGTTATAACATTCCGACCGCGTTTGGCTATGTCCCGCCAACACCGTGGGACTACTATGCGGCGGGCAACCACGATATGGGACCTGTGAACTATCCGTGGATGTTCGGCGGTGGTCCAGTAGACCAGAAGGGCAAACCGCTCATCGGCTCACCCGCCACTGGGATCACAAAGGAATTTACGTCTACTCTCCTTGCTTCCGGTCTTGCGCAACCGGTGAGCAATTTCGGCATACACGTAGATAAGTTTGGTTCACACGTAGATAACTTGACTGGTAAGACTGTCCAGATGATTCTGGGCTCTGTATCCGATAGTCTGCGCATTGCGAAGGGCATTGTGAGACCATCTGGTACCACGAGTGGTGCCATTGGTGCCGAACAAGAACCCATGCCCTATCTGTTCGACCACCAGAGATTGTATGCGTATGAAGGTGGAGAGTCAGCCACGTCGTCCGCTGGTGGTGCGATGTCCATGCAAGGTATTCTATCAGCAGTGTCTGGTACGCAAGCGAATACTGCCGCCATGGCAAATCGCATTCCTTTCAGCATGGATCGGGTAGGCAACAATACCGCCATTGCTAACTTCTTACTCCAAGGTATCAATTCACAACTAGTACGGATTGGCGCGCTCTTGAACCGACCCATCGTTGTGAATGTGTACACGGTCAGCGGTACGGCAGGTGGTACGGTTGGTAGTGGCACGCCGGCGTCAACAAGTCTGGCTGGGTTTGGTCAAGGGTACGTGGGTGCGAATACAGTCAGCGCGGTGAGGTTGTAGAGCATGGCAAAGTGGACTTTGAACGGCGTACAGTTTGATATATCCCCCCAGCGCGATACGGGGTGGTATCCTGAACTCGTGCTTGCCAAACAACATATTCCGAACTCCAACACAACGCTATTACAGGTTGGTGGGCGGCAGAGCGAGATACGCAAAGCCGAAGGATTCACCAAGTCCTCTACCGTCCTGCAAACGCTCATTGGTAGCGTTGGCAACTCTGTATCACTGACCGACCATCATGGCAATACCAACACGGTGTTTGTGGAAAGTGTTATCACCGAAGAGGTGATGGATATCACCAATATGACAACGGGCACGTTCAAATACACCATCTCTATGATCAAGGTGTCTTGATGTCTCTATTGAGCGACTATATCAACTCGCAAGTGCACAAACCGGCTGTGGCTGTCAAGGTGGGCGGGTCTTGGCAACCGTATGTCGTTTCTTGCGAATGGGACCGCTCGTTCGACCAGACCAGCGCATCGTGCACTATTGTGTTTGGTGCCAAGTTGGCATTTGTGCCCAACAACACCACCCAGGTGGTGGTGTATGAGGGATATAGCGACCAGGTAGTGCCGGTGTTCACCGGCTATGTGGATGAATACAGAGCCGGGGCGTTTCCAAATACGTGGGAAATGCGGTGCCGGGACGTGCTTAAACGCGCGGAAGACATCTGGCTGGACGATGAAGGGGTATCCTACACCAGCACGCAGGCGGAGACAGCCGTCGCCGACCTGCTCAGCAAGGCTGGCATCACAGTTAGTGCGGGTACGACCAACTTCACCATTGGCGACATCCACCCGGTCAAGTTTAAGATGGTGTCTATCATGGATGCCTGCAATCAGATTGCCGCGCTGATTGGTTGGCGGATTTGGTGCTCGGCGGATGGTACTGTCTATTTCCAAAAGCGCAAACCACACCAACTGAGCAGTCCAGAGTGGACGTATACCTATGGCACGAATATACTGAAGCGCAACTATTACAAGACCGACCGCGACTTGCGCAACCGCATCGTGGTGCTGGGCTACTGGGACCCAGAGAGCGCGTCTCCCATCCGCGCGGTGCACTATGGGTCATCGCCGTATACCGATGCCTACCGCACGGCGATCCTGTCAAGCGAACTGATTGATACACAATCTATGGCAGACACGATTGCAACGTGGATGTTGCAAGACCTTAATTCGCTCACGTATGTCTATGAGTTTGAATGCCCCGGTAATCCGCTGATTGACGTGGGACGCACGATACGGGTATCCGACGGAAGCGAAGGTGTGGCTGCCAACTTCTTTGTCTATTCCATCAACGCCAGACTGGATGGTAATACCGGTGAGTTTAGGTACCGCGTTACGGCTGTACGCTGGGACACGAGCAACGAGAACTACATCGAGCCGAATCCGACCCCAGTTCCGCCACCCCCACCACCGCCACCGCCATCCCCACCACCACCTGGTCCTGTCCCACAGGGCAAGGGCAACTTGCTCTATGTAACAACCTTGCGCGGCTTGGCAAAGTGCACGGGCGCGTACGGAACGGATGGCACGGATGGTAGTCCGGTATGGGAGAACCTATCGTGCAATGTGGTGAGCGGCGGAAGCACGCTGGTCTCACAAAACGGCGTCAGTCTATTCAACGATGGTACGATTGACTGGACAACGGCGGTCAGCGTTGGTGACCGGATTGTGAGCACGGATAAGACGATAGATGGTGTTGTGGTGGCAATTGTGGACGCCACCGAACTGACGCTGGATAATTCAAGGTACGTCTCGAACAAGACGTTCACAATGTATCGGCTGAAACCGGGGTTACAGAGTGCCGATGCGGTCAAGATTCGCTGGTTCAACCTCGATGCGTTCTCGTCGCTAAACAACGGGACCTTCTCGGCTGGATGGGCGATGACGGATGATGGACTATATCGTGTAACCGGCTTGCCAGACAATCCGACGTGGACGCGGATACTATCAAGGGCGCAAGCGGCTACGCTCATAGGATACACCGAAGCCAACACGACGCTTGGTTACCGGTTTGCCAACAGTGTGTTGATGGAAGGGTTCCTGATGGTCTGGGCGAATGGTCAATTTGCGACAAATCAGTATCTCCATTATATCTTGGTTTCTTTCGACAATGGGACAACCTGGTACGCTGACCCTTCGCAATATACTTACAGTTCTAGTTATGAGCCACAAGACATCTACTATGCGCGCCTATTCTGTTCTGACCATCATGCTAACTCGCAATACATTGGTGGAAAGATCGGTCTTAGGGGCAGGGCAGTAGATGGTAGCGTCTGGGAGATTACTCATCACGTTGACGTAATACGCTCGCAAATTTCATCTCCGTCCAGTTCATTCAAGCAGTTTGGTTTCGCAACCCATCTTGGTCATGGTGGCACTGGGAACAACTGGTATTTCCCGTATAGAGGTCCGAATGGGCAAATCTACACAACGGATGATGTTGGGTATTCCTATGGGTTTGACCATAGCGGTGTAGATGCACTTCGGCGATACACAACGATTGAGACGCCACCCTATAATGAGTCGGTTACCAATGGCGGGGTTGGTGTGTGTTGTGGTGGTGATTCGCGCGCGTATGTGCAAAAAGGCGACTCTACCATGACCACTCTGGATTGGTTCTTTACCAATTCCATAGACGAAAACTACGGAGTGGCTATCTATCGTGGCACCACCGGTGAAATCTGGTTCACTAAAGACCTTGGAAGTTCGTGGTTGCACAAGACTAATGTAGTGCCTGGGGCTGCTGGCACATTATACCCAACATATATGTTTTGTGTCTTAGCAGACCCTAACATTGTATTTTTCACTGGAAATGGCAGTGTCGGTGTTGCTGCGCCTTGCTTCACGCCAGATTTTGGGACTACGTGGGTTGACATCTCAAGATACGGATACAGCAATGGCATAGACAAGGTTATGGGTCTGACCAGCAGTAACCAGATGGATTATTCCACCATCTTCGTTGACTATAACTACGTTGGTGAATCAAACATTTCACCCTCCGCTGGCATTGACGTGTCGCATTATCAAGGCACGATGAACTGGGCAACGGCTAAGAATGCTGGTGTCGAGTTCGCCTTCATCAAAGCCACGGAAGGCACAACCTATACCGATCCAACCTTCTCGACCAACTGGTCTGGCGCAGGCGCGCAAAGTATCAAGCGCGGTCCATACCACTACTTTATCAACAACGTTGACCCGGTGGCGCAAGCCAACCACTTCTACTCCGTCGCGGCGAGCGGTGGGGAACTGGGCTATGCGGTGGATTGTGAGGATGAGTCAGCGTCTCTCAACCCCAGCAATCTCAAGGCGTTCTTAGACCGGATGGAGACACTGACCGGGCAAAAGTGCATCATCTACACACGGGCGAGTTGGTGGAATACATACGTGGGCAGTCAGTCGTGGACGTCAAACTATCCGTTATGGGTTGCTCACTGGGGTGCATCATCGCCTACCCTACCAACTGGCTGGACAACCTACCGCTACTGGCAGTATTCCAGTAGTGGGACTGGTAGCGTGTATGGTGCGTCGAGTGCAACCATTGACCTGAACCAATCCAAGGGGACAGTATGATGCCGGCTTATTCTGCGATTGATGCGTGGGTGGACTGGTGGGCGTTCAGAGATGGCGTGTTCTGTTTGCTCAATGGCAATTGCGAACCAGCCATCTTCAACCCATCGTGGGTACTTTTCCCTTTGATCCCGTTTGCGTTCTATCCACCGCTCTGGACCAGCATTGCGGCGTTTCTTGTCCTTGCGCTGGTGTGGTGGGCACTTGGTCTACATAGGCGGTTACAACTTGCATCGGTGTTTCTGTTGTACCTTAACCCGTTTGCCATCCAGATGCTCGTCAACGGCAATGTCGAGTTTGTTGCCTTGCTCGGCTTCGTGATGCCATTCCCGTTTAATGTTATCTTTTGGGCAGTCAAGCCGCAGATGACCATTGGATTGATTGCCTTGGAACTATGGCAATCCCGCGCGCGCATTGGTGCACTGGCTGGCTTGGTGGCTTTTGGCGGAATCAGTTTGCTACCTTGGAACTGGTTAGCGGCGATGCTGTCCTACACCCGGTATACGTTACAACCGGGCACGGTGAATACTTCGCTATTTCCCATCGGCGTCGCATTCGGTTTGGTTGCACTGGTGTTGACGCTCAAGTATCAGTCAAAAGCTGCAGGGATGTTCGTTGGAGTGTTCCTATCACCGGTGGTTACCCAGCAATGCTGGATTATGGCAATCTTTGGTCTTGCGATGCTTGGGTGGGAACCGCTCTTAGCGGGTGTATTGGGCAGTTGGTTGCCGGCATATCTCAAAGCGTGGCAATAGATCAATATACGATTGTTGGGGGTACTTCGTGGAGGAGTTTCCAAAAGAACTTGAAAATACAGTTATTCTTGGTGATAGTATTGAGGCAATGAAGAAATTGCCCGATGCCTGTATAGATTTATGCGTCAGTTCTCCGCCATACTACAACGCCAAACCTTATTCATCTTGTGATAAGTATGAGGACTACGTGGCTTGGCTTGGCGAGGTGTTTGGACAGTTAGGCAGAACGCTCAAACCCGGCAGGCGGTTGTGCTGGAACATCTGCGATTATTCCGTCAAGGAAGACAATGGCACTTTTGCGGCAACCATCAGTGCCGATAGCGTCAAGGCGGCAGAGCGGGCTGGGTTGAGACTGAGGCACTGGATCATCTGGGAATACCCTGGGGCAGTTGCCATACGCCACCCAATCGGTTCGTTTCCAAACGGACCCAGCGTGGTGATAAACCACACGATCGAGTTTGTGATCGTGTTCCAAAAACCGTTGCAGAAGTATCATAGTTATGGTAAACTACCGCCAGAACTCGAACCGTACAACAAGATGGGAAAGGACTTTTTCATCCGTTTTGTCGCTAACCAGATATGGCGGATCTGGCGAGAATCGAACGCTGTGCATCCGGCGGTGTTTCCAGAAGAACTGGTTGAACCGATGATTCGGATGTGGTCGAGACCTAGTGAACTGGTGCTTGACCCGTTCATGGGTAGTGGTACAACCGCAGTTAGCGCAATGCTGTGGCGGCGCAAGTTTTTTGGGATAGAGCGCGATGAAACGTATCGCCAATACGCACTAGACCGCATCAAGCGGCGTGAGTTGGCAATCATGACCGATGCGATGACAAACAACCTGTTTGAACTGGAGTCAGATAGGTTCACCGCACAGGAAATCAGGGCGAGGCAAATCGTCAGAGGTTCTTGAGGGGAGGACGTTATGTCTAGAATACTTGTGGTGAGTGATCCAGCGTATCCACTGAGCACGAGCGGATTCTCGATCCCTTGCCGTGCTGCAATAGACGGATTGCTGGCGGCTGGATTCGACGTGCTCCATATGGGACGTGGGGCGCGTATGGACGAAGAGAACTTTCCACCAGAGTGGATTGGCAAGCCAGTGCGGGTATTGCAGACACCAAGCGATGACATCAATGGCTACCGATATTTGCAGTATGTGCTGGAGACAGAGGGAAGTTTCGAGCCGATTGACTGCATTGTGTTCATCGCAGACCCAGAAAGCATCCGGGCGTGGCGCACCAACGTCAATGCCCGCGCGACTAACATCAATCGCCCAATGCCAACGGTAATGTATGGACCGACGGAAGGCGGACCGTTACAAAAACCAGATTCGACGTGTTTGGCAGAGATTATCGCGTGTGGCGGGATTGTATCCACCTATACTAGGTTCTCCGAGGGAGTAATCACACTCGCCATCAAGCGTGCCATGGCTAAAGGCGAAGAATGTCCTGATTTCGAGGTGCGTATCATTCCACACGGAAACGATCACGCTAACTTCAGGCGGTTGCCTGCCGCCGAACGCGCGGCACTTCGCAAGCAATTTGGTTGGGAAGATAAAATTGTGGTGATGAACGTAGCGCGCAATGCTGGGCGCAAGATGTGGCCCAACCTGTTCAAAGCCATTGCGCTGTTGGTGAAAAAGTATCCTAACCTGATACTCTACGCTCACACCGTTCCGTTCGAGGGATATGCGCTGGGCGGGCATAATCTGGCAGAACTGGCGGCTAATCTGGGTATCACCAACCACGTGATCTATCCAGATCGTATTCCCGACCCGTGGCACGGCGTACCGTACGAACGGCTGATTGCGGCATACAACGCGGCGGACATCTTTGTAACGCCCAGCGGGGCAGAGGGGTGGAACCTGCCAGTTGGCGAAGCCGCCGCGTGCGGATTGCCCGTGCTGTGCACCTCCTACAGCGGGATGTGGGAGCAGGCACAGGACTATGCCATACCCATGGAACCGGATGCGTGGATCACGCACCCGAGCGGGGCGGAACTTGCCTACATCCAGCCACAGCAGATGGCTGACCTGATTGAGCACTACGCGATTGCGTGTAAGGATGATACACTACCCTACATCGAACGTGGTATGCAGATCGCTGGCAAGCGGACGTGGCAACCAGTCAGAGAGGGGATCGCAAAGATGGTTATAGAGGTGCTGGGTGGCTAACAACGACGACAACATCGGGCAACTGATTGTGGAGTTGCTTGCTGACGAACGTTGGCAGGGCAATCTGCCGGACAGCGACCGAACGACTTGGTTCAACGCTGTGTGCAATGCCGCCGTGGATATATTTAACAAAGGTGCGACTGCAGAATTTGCAGTCGAGTGTGCACAGGCAGCGCTACAGGCAATAAATAGAACTTATGGCGAACATCAATCTATTTGATCTAGTGCGTCTGATTGACGACCGCATCAAATATGCCTTGCTCAAGTTTCGGACTGGTGCTACCGATGCTTCACCCAGCCCGCGTCCGGTCGCGCACGGCTTCTTCTCTCTCACCCACACGGACACGGTATCAGGCAGTCCAGCGCGCGGTCAAATCGTGCGTGCGAATCAGACCCCGGCGTGGGAATCGTTCTATGCCAATACATTGGGCTATATGGTGCAGGGCAATGGCGTGGATGTGATCAGCGCACCGTTTAACTGGAACACCATCGCCGGTGCATCCGGCGCGTATATGGCTCACGACCACTCCAGTTCGATGTACGGCGGACCCATCACCGGTGGTAGGCATATCATCCAAGACGAGGGTGTATCGCTGACCTCACGCTCTAAACTCAATTTCGTTGGTGATGGAGTATCAGCCACGGATGATGCTGGCAACGATGCAACGGTGGTAACGGTCTCCGGAGTGCCAGCGGTAGTAAGCGCAGAGTCTAAAATCAACGCTTTGCGGATGTTTGTGTAGAGGTAACTATGTCCAACAACCCGATGTTTGAAGGCAGTATTAAGGTTGCCGGTATCCAGATCGTCAACGCGGATGGGACAACGAAAAGGACGATTCTGACTGGTGCCACCAACGCAACTCGGATTGACGCAATCCGCGTGTGTTCGGACGACACATTGGTGGTTAACCTGGCGTTCTACATTAACGATGGAACAACCGACTATTACATCGGCAATGTGCCTGTTGCCGTCGGCACTGGATACGGAACTGTGTTGCCCGTCGAGGCGTTGACAAGTCTCTCGCCCGTGTTGGGCTACTTGGTCTTGCCAAGCGGGTATTCGCTCAAGGTAAACGCGGTCTCAGCGGTAACCTCTGGCAAGACCGTGAACATCGTTGCTATCGGAGGTGATTTCTAATGCCGCAGACCGTGTTCGGAATCCCACTGCGGATGTCTGGCATTGTGGACATCAAAGACAATATCTTGCAACGGTCTGAGCCAGTTGGCACAGTGGCGATCGCAAAACAAGACGACACGTACACACTAATGGTCTCGCGCGGCGATGGTCGGTGGCTGGAAAGCGAGTTCAGATTCTTTCTTGCGCCGAATACCCCAGACATTGGTGCATTTCAGGATTCGCCGCACCTTGGCTACGGAGCGGACTATGTTGTTGGCAAACTGCTCGCGCGCGTTGACATCGGCAACGCGGCAGATACCACGAACGCGAGCGCAAACCGGATGCCAATCCGCGCCAATGGCGGCTACCTGCAAGTGTATGCTAATGGAACGTGGAACAACGTGGTGATGGGGTTTACTTTCAACGAGCGGTCTGACAAACAGTACAGGTTAACGTATCTGCCAGTCGGGAAACTCTGGCAGTACGACACCGACGGAAACTCGGTTGACCAGACCGATGCCAACGGCTATCCAGTCGTAATGTCGTGGCAGTCTGACATCGGTGCGTATCAGTCGCCGTTGGTGGTTGGGCGGAGGACAATCTAGCATGGCTACAGTATACTTGTCGCCTTCCGGTTCTGACTCATACACATACACACAGGCACAAAATCCAGCGACGCCTTGGCAAACATTCGCCAAGGTGAACTCGTCCGCCACCAGCGGCGACACCGTAATATGTGCGGCGGGAGAGTTCATCATCACCGCCACATTAACGTGGTCAAAGAGTTTCTACATATATGGCGCGGCATTAGACCCAACCACACGACGCCCGACCACTATCGTCAAGCACACGACTCCGATTGATGGACAACTGTTTACAAATTTAACTGGATTGACGCATACGTGGAGCAGAGTGCTGTTCACCGGGGTTGGTCCTGTCAATCCAACCTCAGCGCAGTATAGTTTTCACAAGTTAGATGCCGCCGCCGGCACACTCATCCTGGAGGATTGTTGGTTTGATGAGGTGTTGCTGGGCACTGCTAACTTCAACCAAGTGATCTACGCTGGGCGTTATGCGGCTGGTACGTTGTATGTATCGCTCCGCCGGTGCGTGTTCAACAACTGCCGGGGTGTTAATGGTACACCAACGATTGGTTTGATCTTCCTAAACCTATATGACAGCACAGACATCGTTGAGATTATTAACTGTATCATCAGCCAGACTTCTACGACCTATCCACCGGTACGATTCATTTTTAATCAAAACAACACCGGAAAGATACGTGTTGTCAACTCGATTTTCTACAACGGCACTGGCAGTTCGATTCCATTGTTCTACTCTACGACATATGGCATCGAGTACTACCGCAACTCAGTTGCCTACAATCTGACCAACGTGCCCACTGGGACTGGCAACCTGACCAGTGATCCAAAGTTTGTGGACGCGGCAAACAAAAAATTCTGGCTCGCGCCGGACTCGCCGTGCCTGGGCGCAGGGACGGTGGTGTAGCATGGCAGTCAAATACCTTAACGGAATCCCGATGGCACTTGTTCCTGCGTTGGGCACATCCGCAACCATCAACGCGGCGGATAGGTACGCGGTGGCGGCGGGTGAGTTGGCGATTACGACGGATACGCTTCGGCTCTATCTTGGTGGCTCGAATTACGCATTTCTCAAAGCGGCTGGATGGATTCTGCCCGATGTGGTCTGTTTCGATGACTCGGTTGTCTGTAGCAACAATGAGATTGTCTGGAAGGAGTATGGATAAATGGCGGCTCTGGAAACACTGGCTCTAACAAAACTTGCCACTGTCAGCGGCGTGAATATGCAGACCGCTGGCAGTACCACGCTCTACACCGTGCCGGCTGGTCGCACGTTCATTCCGGTCATGGTCGTCATTCGCAATACATCGGCATCGCTCGCGGGTGGCACAAGTTACTCCTTCACCAACTTCCGCAGTGGCGTTGACCTGAGCGGGATGACCACGCCGAGCACATCGTACAGAGCAATCTTGGCAACCGACAACACATCATTTACGGTGTGTGCCGCAGGAACGGCATTCCAGATCACCGTAACCACTGGCTCTACTGCCGCGGCGACGGCAACGATTGACGTATGGGGGTATCTGGTCTAATGCGCGGTGGGCTGATTGCATTGATGATGCTGTTGGTCTCTCTCGTTCCAGTTCAACCAGCCAACACACGCGCGGACTGGAACGAGAACGCTGGGCTGTGGGTGGTCGGAGACGAGGAATTCCAAGCGAAGGTCAATCAAGCAATCCTGCACATCGGCTACGCCCAGTGGATAACCTATGTGCGCCAGCACATCATCGAAATCAAACAATGGAACGGTGATGAATACGCCCACGTGGGGATTGTCATCATCGAGCCACAGAACTGCGACGAACATAACGTCTGCAAGGGGACGTTCCTAATCCGCCGCGATGTAGGCACAGTAGAGTGGCTGGCGATGGCAATCGTGCACGAGGCGGCGCACATCGCCATCCGCAATAACGAGCAGAGACCGATCAAATGGGAAGATGAGTGTATGGCGGACTACATCACACAGGCGTTCGCTATCACAGCGGGATTGCATTGGGACGTGCGGAGATGTAACTGAGCCAGACTGGAGTTTGAGATGCGCAAACTGATATTTACACTTAGATTCGTGTTGGAAATCTTGCGGACGGCAATCCGTTCGCTGTTTTGAACAAGGAGGGAAAAATGGGAAAATGGCTGTTGTTCATCACGTCCGCTCTGGTCATCGCCGTATTGCTCTCAAGCGCAAGCGTGGCATACGCCGACAAACCAGAACCGTTCTTCTGGGGAATGGTTCATTGTAGCGGTTACCAGGTTAGCGAACTGGTTGTGTTGCGCGACAAGTTTGATTCGTGGTACGGTGCACAACGAAACAACGTGGATTGGCTCGGCTCGTACCACGCGCGGATGAACGAGTTTGCGCTGTCGCTGGGGTGCAACCCGCTATTCACCGCCGACGGGCAACTCACGCTGTCCTACCGCATTGTGGCAGAATGGCAAGAGCGCGTGTTCAACTGGTACACGCCGCAACCACAGTAGCAGACGAGAGATTGACACATTCTACACAACGCCGTATAATCGGCACAGGAGGATAAAAATGTTGCCATCGGATTTGTTCACCATCACGATTGCCCAAGCCATCGCGTGGCTGGTTGGCACTGGGATTGCGCTTGGTGTATCGTTCGGGCTCGGATTCATCACGTTCATCCCGGACAAAGCCAAAGCGATTATCAATGCGGTGCTGGTGGCTGCGCTGACCGCCGGCTTGACCGCACTGGCGTCGTTCATTCCCGACCAGTGGCTTGGGATGAAACTGATTGATGCCGTCTTCGCACTCATCGCTATGTTGCTGTCTGGCTGGGGTGCAACCAAGTTCGGCACGTTCAAGGCGTTCGAGGTTAAAGCAGACGCACAAGCGATGGGACTCAAGTACCTTTAGACAAACTGCCACCCCGTACACAAACAAAGACCACAAGCATCGGGCTTGTGGTCTTTGTTTTGCTCGCATACCTACCAGCGAAACCGCCGTGGTCTGTTCGGCTTGTCTCTGCGTGCCAATGCCACGACAAGGAACACAGAGAGAGCAATGGCTAACAAAATCTCCTCAAACATTATGCCCTCGCTTCCAGCCGCTGGCGGATTTGGTACAGAATGCCAGACGGCATGTGTCCTAGATGGAAAGACCGGCAGTGCCTGCATCGGTAGGCATTTAGATGGGTTACGTCAACACCGTTCACCGCCATATCTCTCCTCGCCGAGAGTGCCTCTTGCAGAGAGGCAAAACGCACTTTGTCGCCGCACATCCGGCGGCGAATAGCCCGTTTGCTGGACATTGAATCCTCCTAGAAGA
>Ga0334722_10001131_pt1 | contig 34653 bp, 31 predicted proteins | sample C3_bottom_MG_FD_207210 | JGI IMG/M metagenome (GOLD analysis project Ga0334722, IMG submission 207210) | Sediment microbial communities from Yellowstone Lake, YNP, Wyoming, USA - C3_bottom | ecosystem: Environmental > Aquatic > Freshwater > Lake > Sediment | place: USA: Wyoming | collected... | reverse complement strand
CCAAATACTCGTCGACAAATCAGACATCAACCCGGCCCTGTCGGCGGCGGCGAGCTTAGGCCTCGCCACCGCGACGTTGGTCATTGACTTTGGCAACAACCTCTATCAGCACATGTCGAAATGGAACCGCCGCACCCCGACGCTCTTGGCCACCAACTCCATCCATTCGGCCCGCCACGCCTGCCTTTACAAGAACGTCATCCCCATCATCACCAAGGAACAACTGAGCCGCGACCAATTGGTCTTTTGGGCCATCAGCGAGGCGAAAGAAAGGGGGTATATCGTCCATGGGGATGTCCTGGCCGTGGTCGAAAGCGCTAGACTGACCCAAGGGGGGATTGATCAGCTTGGTGCCTTTCAGTTGATTCGGGTGGCTTGAGGCGAGCGCAGGCTAAACGCCGCACAAATCAATTGTCAATTGCGAATTATTCAGTATTATGGCGTGCGAAGTGAGAACAGGATTCACTTCTCGTTACCAAGCGTAAGCCTTGGCAACGCAGGGAGAAAGTCAGCTCCAGCTGACCGAGCGCCAAGCAGGAGCTTGGCAAACTATTCCGTTACGTAGCGGAGCTACGTAACGAGGGGAAACCAACCCATAACTCTTAAAAACACTCACCCAAATGACCGACACCGACCAAAAACCAAAAGAATCAGAACTCGCCAAGGCCTACGAATTTCACGATATCGAGCAACGCTGGCATCAGACCTGGCTTGACAACAAGACCTTTTCTGCCAAGATGGAGGATGGCAAGGACTCCTTTTCCATCGTCATCCCGCCGCCCAACGTCACTGGCGTTCTGCACATCGGTCACGCCTTAAATAACACCCTCCAGGACATTCTGGTCCGTTACCGGCGGATGCAAGGCTTAAACGTCCTCTGGGTGCCCGGCACCGACCACGCCGGCATCGCCACCCAGAACGTGGTGGAACGGCACTTGAAGGCCGAGGGCTCGGATCGCCACCAGATCGGCCGCGAGAAATTCATCGAACGGGTCTGGACCTGGCGTGAGGAGTCCGGGGGGCAAATCATCAACCAGCTGAAACGGTTGGGCTGCTCCTGCGACTGGGACCGTGAGCGCTTCACCATGGACGAAGGGCTGTCCAAGGCGGTGGTCAAGGTCTTCACCACCCTCTACGACCAGGGCCTGATCTACAAGGGCGATTACATCATCAACTGGTGCCCGCGCTGCCATACCGCCCTCTCCGATCTGGAGGTGGAGCACGAACCCACCGCAGGCTTTCTCTACCGCATCCGCTACCCCTACGCCGACGGCAAGGGCTATCTGGTGGTGGCCACCACCCGGCCGGAGACCATGCTGGGCGATACCGCGGTCGCCGTCCACCCCGAGGACGAGCGCTACAACGCCAAGCCTGGCCAAGCCGTGATCCTGCCCCTGGTCAACCGCCAGATCCCCATCGTCTTTGATTCGCACGTCGAAAGGGAGTTCGGCACCGGCGCCCTGAAGGTCACTCCGGCCCATGACCTTAACGACTTCGAGATCGGTCGCCGCCACGACCTGCCCCTGCTCACCGTCATGGACCAGGACGGCGTCATGAACGACCAGGCCGGGAAGTACCAGGGCCTCGACCGTTTCGCCTGCCGCAAGCAGATCGTCGCCGACCTTGAGGCCGCTGGCCTCTTGGACGGCATCGAGGAGTACGAGCATGGGGTGGGCAACTGCTACCGCTGCCATACCGTGGTCGAGCCCCGCCTCTCCAAGCAGTGGTTCGTCTCCATCAAGCCCCTGGCCGAAAAGGCCATTGCCGCAGTGCGTGAGGGTTCGATCCGCATCCACCCCAAGTCCTGGGAGAACACTTACTTCGACTGGATGAACAATATCCGCGACTGGTGCATCTCCCGCCAGATCTGGTGGGGCCACCAGATCCCGGCCTGGACCTGTGAGGAGTGCAAGGAACTCATCGTCCGCGATCAGGAGCCTGAGGCTTGCCCTAAGTGCCAAGGCACCCAGCTGGTGCGGGAGACCGACGTTCTCGACACCTGGTTCAGCTCCGCCCTCTGGCCCTTTTCGACCTTGGGCTGGCCCGACAAGACCCGCGAACTCGATTTCTTCTATCCGACCTCGGTGCTGATCACCAGTTTTGATATCCTCTTCTTCTGGGTGGCCCGCATGATCATGATGGGTACCCACTTCATGGAGGAAGTCCCCTTCCGGGATGTCTATCTGCACGCCCTGGTTCGCGATGCGCAGGGCCAGAAGATGAGCAAGTCCAAGGGCAACGTCATGGACCCGCTGGTAGTCATGGACAAATACGGCACCGACGCCTTCCGCTTCACCCTCACCGCTTTTGCCGCCCAGGGCCGCGATATCAGGATCTCAGAGGAACGCATCGAAGGCTACCGCCACTTCATCAACAAGATCTGGAACGCCAGCCGTTTCGCCCTCATGCATCTGGATGAAGCAAGCGTCCGCCTTGACCGCCGGAATATCGGCGAGTTCACCATGGCCAACCAGTGGATCCTGAGCCGGACGTCGCACACCATCCGCGAGGTCCAGGCTGCACTCGACGCCTTCCAGTTCAACGAGGTGGCCTCGGTAATCTATCAGTTCGTCTGGCGGGAGTTCTGCGACTGGTACCTGGAATGGATCAAACCGGCCCTCTTCGGCGAGTCGCTGGAAGCCAAGGCCGAGACCCGTTCGGTGTTGCTGACGGTACTCGAAATCGCCTTGAAACTGCTGCACCCCATCACCCCCTTCGTCACCGAAGAGATTTGGCACGCCCTGCCGGGTGCGCGCAGCACCATTATGCTGGAAGAGTACCCAAAGCCGGTGGCCGAATGGGAAAACCAGGACGCGGAAGCGGCCTCAAACCTGCTGATGGGTGTGATCGGCGGCATCAGAAACATCAGAAGCGAGATGCAGATTCATCCGTCAGCCAGCATCAACGCCCTGCTGGTTTGCGCAGATATTGCCAAAAACGCCACGCTACTGCGTCATGCCGCAAGCGTTACCGGTATGACCAAGGTCAAGGATTTTGCCGTGCAAGAGACCGGCGAATGCCCGAAAGGCGCTGCCTCTTACATCTTTGAGGACATCGCCATCTATGTGCCGATGCAGGGGTTGATCGACATCGACCGGGAGCTTGAGAAATTGGGGCGGGACCGCGACAAGATCGTGGTGCAACTAGAGAGGATTGCAGGCAAACTCGGCAATGAAAAGTTCATGGCCAACGCCCCGGCAGACGTCGTGGCCAAGGAGCAGGAGAAACTGGACGGCTTCCGGGCCACCATCGCCAAGATTGATGAGAATGTGGTGCGGCTGCAGGAGTTGAAGGTGTAATCCGTTGCTGAGCGGAGTCGAAGGGTAAGGCCGGTCCGTATAAGGTGCGGGGAGGAACGAACGGCACCTTCCTCTATTTATGGGTCCGTTTCTCGTTGCCAAGCTCTAGCTTGGTCCCCCCCCCGTCAAGCGGGGACTGAACTGAGCGCCGGGGTGACGGCGTAAGGCAATGCCAAGCACATTGGGTCAACGGCATTGGAGAGGAAGGAAGTGGGATGGGCAGGGAATCACTTTCTGAAGAGCCACGCCAGGAGACTCAGGATCATGCTTAACAAAACCATGGTCGTGATCGGGATGTAGACCTTAAGGCCGGGCCGGTCGATGACGATATCGCCTGGTAGTCTGCCGAGGGGCAACTTGACCAGCCAGGGCCAGAAGAGCCCTGCCAAGACGATGGCCAGGCCAAGATAGATCAGGGTCTTTTGCATGCTGGGTGACTGCTTGGTCTTGCCATTTCATGCACCCCGGTTCTGCGCTCAGGCATTATTGCGGGGTAGCCAGCACGATATCGAAATTCTTGCCGTTCGAGCCCGCCCACACCACCTGGCCCTGGTCGTTTAAGTCGACCATCTGCGAATAGTGGCCGACGAAACTGCCGCTGATCTTGGCGACCGTCTGGGTGGCGGCCTGATAGACGGCAATCCCGATCCCTTCCGTATCGTGGACCATCCAGGCAATGTCGCCGGCAGCGTTTAGGCGTGGCATGGTATGCTCCACCGTGCCTTCGGTGAGCTGGGTCGTCACCCCATCGGCATACATAAATATCTGCCAATGGGCGCCATCGAACCCTTGCCAGACCACGGTCCCATCGTCATTGACCTGCGGCTCGCAATCGTTGGTGTCGTTAGAGGTGATTTGGACCGGGGCCGAGTCTTGGCTAAGTTTGAGCACAATTTCATCGTCCTTGCCATCATTTCGTTCCCAAACCATATTTCCACCGCTACTGAGCTGCGGGTTCACATCCAGTTCAGCGTCAGCGGTGACCTGGGTCGTAACGCCATCCGTTCTGGTGAAGATATCGAAGCCGTCCGTCTCGCCCTTGCCCCGCCACATCATGGCGCCTGCGTCATTGATCCGCACTTGCACGTTAAATTTATTGTTATCGGTCACTTGGCTAACCACCCCGTCTGCGTAGTGAAAGGCCTCGAAGTTTTCGACCTTCCCCTCGCTGTCCGCAGTCCCCGCAATCCAGACCACTTCCCCAGTATTACTCAGCTTGGGATGACGATTCGCCAAGGCGGTATTGGTGAGTTGGGTCACCGCTCCTTGTGAATAGAGAAAAATCTCCGAATGGTTGTTGTCGCCGCCCATCCAGACAATTTCGTCTTGGTCGTTGAGGCGCGGGTCGGTGTTATCGAAGGCGTTATCGGTGAGTTGGAGAGGGGCCTCATCCTTGACCGCCTTATAAAAGATCTGAAAATGCTCGCCGACCTTCGCTTGCCAAACTAGAGAGCCGGCATTGTTTATCCTCGGCAGTTTATTATACATCTCGCTGGTGGTGATTTGTTCTATGGTGTAACCGCCGACAGCCTCGGGAGAAGGTTGCGCCGCGACAGGGACCAGATCGTCGGTAGCCGCAGGCTCCGAGACCGCGAAGGGGGGCAGGACACCGGCTGTAGTCACTAGCGTGGCGGCTGAAACGAGGATTTTTATGATATGGCGCATGGCATCTCTCCTGAAAAAAGGTGGTAGGTTGTCATCGACTTTGGATTTCTCCCCCTATTGGCATCAAAATTAACCCTCCATCTTGTATCAAAATACTTTTCTTTTTGCAACGGGTAACCCCTTTCCATAGCTCGAAAAAGCAGGTGCAAAGAGAAACGGCAGCTGCTCATCCAACAGCAGATCCTCCAAGAGGAATGGGGGGCGCAAAAAAAGGGGTACAGATATTCTCTGCGCCCCTTTTTTATTGGTTTGAACGGCAATGGGTTAAACTGTGGTTCATAGTCGTGAGCCCACGAGCTACTCCGCCACGACAATTTTTTGCAGCCGTTCGTAAACCCCTTCCGGGAATTTCACTAAGCGCCCTGAGCGGTCCACCACAGCGTGGACGGTAAACCCTTTGACGAGGAGTTTCTGCTCGGACTCCCTGAAAATTGAATAATTGAACCGGCAGGAGACCGATTTGAGCTCAACCAGCGCGCTACGAATGGTCAGCAAGTCGTCATAGGCTGCCGGTGCTTTGTAGCGGAGGTAGGATTCCACCACCGGCAGGATGAAGCCTTGACTCTCAAGGTCACGGTAGGTGCAGCAGCGCTCCCGCATCAATTCCGTACGGCCATGTTCACAGTAGCGGAGATAATTGGCGTAATAAACCACCCCCCCGGAATCGGTGTCACCATACAAGACTCGGCACTGGCATTGATGGGCAGTGCCGGGGAGTTCAATTCTCCCTTCTTTCATGGCGTCTTGTGCCGGGAGAGTAATGCCGAAAAAAACTCCTCGCCACTGTTTAAGGCAGATCCCGTGCTGTTGGCGTTTTGTTCGCTATAGGTCAGACCGCACCCCGGCATTTTGGAGGTTGAGTCGAAAAGGACGATAGGCACCGGGTGGGCGGCATGGGTCTTTAAGGCGATTGGGGTGTAGTGATCGCAGGTGATCGCGATTCGGTAGTCACTCCCTGTCATGCCAGAAACGATTGGCTTGACGATCAGCTGATCAAAATCTTCAATGGCGCGAACCTTTTCCTTGATCAAACCCTGATGGCCGGCCTCGTCCGGGGCCTCGACATGGACAAAGACCAGGTCGTGATCCTGCAAGGCCCGCAAGGCAGCCTCGGCCTTACCTTGATAATTGGTGTCAAGATAGCCAGTGGCGCCAGGGACATTGATCACCTCCATGCCGGCATAGACTCCCATGCCTTTCAGGAGGTCGACCGCCGAAATCAAGGCGCCGCTGATACCGAAGCGGTCCTGCAAGGTGGGCAGGCTTGGGGCTTTGCCTTCGCCCCAAAGCCAGATGGCGTTTGCCGGGTGCTTGCCCGCCTTGATCCGGGCCTGATTGATTGGGTGCTGCGCCAATATCTCACTGGCCCTTCTGACCAGAGGCCCAAAGACAGGGTTTGCCAAATAGTCACCCCAAAAGCCGGAGACATCGTTGCCGGTGTGGTCATGGGGGGGGACGGTGGTGAGATCTCTCACCTCCTTACCCACTACCAGCAGATGGCGGTAACTCACGCCAGGGGAGAAGGACAAACCCTCGCAATTGAGATCGGCTGCCAATGAGGCGATTAAGGCGCTTGCCTCAGGCGTCGAGATATGCCCGGCGCTGTAATCGATCATGGTCGCCATGTCTGGTCCGTCAAAGGCAAGGGTAACCAGATTGCAACGGAAGGCGATGTCGTCTTCCCCGAGCGTGACATGCAGGCTTGCCGCTTCCAGGGGGGCACGACCGGTGTAATACCCTTCGGGATTATAGCCCAGCAAGGAGAGGTTGGCGACATCGCTTCCCGGCGCCAAACCATCGGGCACCGTCTTTAAGGTGTGGAGTTGGCCATGGCGGGCCAGATAATCGATGTTGGGCGTGGCAGCGGCCTCAAGCGGGGTTTTACCCCCTAACTCGGCCAAAGGGTAATCCGCCATGCCGTCGCCGACCAGGATGATATATTTCATATCCCTTATCCTTGGCAGATCTAGTCCAGAATTCGGATCGTCACTGTCTTTTCGGTGACGATGCTAAGCGAATCAATCTCGCGGATGGCTTCGACCACCGCCTTTTCCTGGGCCTCGTGGGTTCTGATCACCACCGGCACCGAGCCGACATCCTGGCGTTTTTTCTGGATCACCGATTCGATGCTGATGCCGTTTTTGCCCAAAATTCCGGCGATGGTGGCCAGGACTCCCGGTTTATCAACGGCCGAGATCCTGAAATAATAGGGTCCGGAGATCTTCTCCATCGGGGTGATGACGCAGTCCTTAATCTCCCCCGGCAAATAGGCCAGGCTTGGCACCCGGTTCAGGCACTGGAAGGCGATATTTCTGGCGATATCGACGATGTCTGCGGCAACGGCGCTGCCGGTCGGCATTTTGCCAGCCCCTTGGCCGTAGAACAGGACATTGCCCACCATGTCGCCGTTAAAGTTGATGCCGTTCATGGCGCCGTTGATATTGGCCAACAGGTGATCTTCCGGCACCATGGTCGGGTGGACCCGGGCCTCGATATGATCGCCGTGGTTGCGGCTGATGGCCAAGAGTTTTATCCGATAGCCGAACTGCCTGGCAAACTCGATATCAATGGGCTCGATCCGGGAAATGCCTTCGATCGTGACATCCTCCAAGCGGATATTGATGCCGTAGGCCATGATCATCAGGATCACCAGCTTGTGGGCGGTGTCGATGCCCTCGACGTCATAGGTGGGGTCGGCCTCGGCATAGCCTTTGGCCTGGGCGTCTTTCAGCACCGTATCAAAGGCCAGACCGTGGTCGGTCATCTGGCTCAGGATGAAGTTCGCGGTGCCGTTCATGATCCCCATGATCGATTGGATGGTGTTGGCGGCCAGGCCTTCCTTCAGCGCCTTGATCACCGGGATGCCGCCGCCGACCGAGGCCTCGAAGCCAACCTCCACCCCTTTCCTGGTGGCGGCCTCAAATATCTGGCGGCCATGGGTGGAAAAGAGCGCCTTGTTAGCGGAAACGACATGCTTGCCTGCCTCAATCGCCTTCAGGATGAAGGTCTTGGCCGGCTCAATGCCGCCGATCAGCTCGACCACGATGTCGATATCCGGGTCGTTAAAGATATCGTCAACGTTTTTGGTGAGGGTACAGCCGCTGAACTTTTCCGGCAGGGCGGTCACATAGATATCGGCCACAGTTTTGAGGTTGATGACCAGATTTGTCTTGCGACTGAGATTTGTGGCCTGGGCCAGCAAAACTTCCGCCGTGCCGCTGCCAACCGTGCCAAAGCCAATGATGCCGACATTGATTGTTTTCATGTGTATCTGCCTGTGCTAAGAGTCATTGTTAAGTGTTGGACTGTAAATTAAGTACCTGCAAAGAAGGTCCAGAAATACCCTCTTTAGTCCATGATGTCAAAGAAAATACGGAAATCGATTGCAGGATACCGCATCTACGGAGTTTATACCCCCTTGCGGGGTATCATCGGCCTGCTTACATAGGCGGGCTATAGCTCGCAGGCCGATTGATTGACCAACGAATCGGGTCAATATGAATCGCGTATCTGCGGCACCCTGCAATCGATTTCCGTTTGGGGCAGGATCACTCTCTTGAAGTTACCAGGTGACCATGTAATCGCAAGGGGTCGCATCGGCTGTGATTATCCCCATACCCGTCCGACACCAGCAGGGACTGAACTGGGTCTCCTCAGGCGAAGGTGGGTCTCGGCCCGCCTATTGCCCGACAAGCGCTGCGGCGATTTCAGCTGACAAGTCGGCCACCGCCCGGCTTTGGGCGGTCACCAGATCGCGGTACTCATCTCCGGTCACCTTGACTTGAATCGTCGATTTGCGGGAGAGAATAGTCTCTTTGCCCGAATTGTTGGTTATCGTCCATCGTGCCGCCAGCACAACGTCGCCGCCGAGCGCACCGTCGAAACGGCTGACGGTTATAACGAGACGATGGGTTGGCTGGAAATAGCTGCCCCAGGGGAAGACGGCGACAGTCGCCTGTTCCGGCAGTTGGGCTGCGATATCTTCCGTTAGCACACTGGTGAAATCATCGGCGAGAGCGCCGCTCCAGCGGTGCAAGTCATTGTATTTGAGCCGCTCCTGATCGAGACGGGTGGCGACTTGTTCCCGGCTGAGGGCATCGGGCAACAGTACCGGGCCAATGCCGATTGCCAGGGGCGGAGGGGTACCGTTTGCGGCTGGGCGATGCTGCTCTGTCGGCAGTGGGACCAGGTTGTAGTAGGCGATAGGTGGTTGTTTGGCGCCGCAGCCATTGATAAGCAGGGTCAACAGGCTGGCAAGGAGAAATCGGCGCAACAGATAGGTGTTTTTGGTCATGGTTGAATAGCCTCGCTAAAGTGAAGATATGGCTAAGCAAAAGGGCCGATATGCAAGGCGCAGTGCTTTTTTGCGAATGAGGCCACACATGAGTGTGCCGAATGAGCAAAAATGCACTGCAACGAAGTAGATCGGCCTTTTTGCGACGCCATCATGGTTGAATAGCCTCCTTGTCCTTGCCGTAGATCAACGATTCGGGATGACGTTCCAGGTAATCGGTCAGCCCGCGCAGGGAGCGGACCGCCGTTGATATCTCATGCATGGTTTGGCGCAGTTGGTAATTGGCCGGGGAGTCGCTGCCGAGCGAGGCATCGAGGCTGGCTAAGGTAGTGGCCAGTTGCTCCAGGGCCTTGGCGATCACCGGCATGGTTTGGCTGTCCAAGGTCTTGCTCAGGGCTTCAATTTGCTGCATGGTGGTGTTCGTGGTCTGGATTGTCGTGCGCAGGTCTTGGCTAATTTCGGAAACGGGTATCTGGCCGATGGCCTTGCTTGCTGTCTGCAGGGTTGTATGGAGATCAGTGCTTATTTGTTGAAAGGGGATGTCTTCTAATTTTTTGAGTACTTTGCTCACGCTCTCGGTTATCTCTTCAAATTCGGTCTGTTTGGTCGGTAAGACAGGAAAGGTGTTTTCAAAGGCCAAGTCTTGGGGCGGTTCGCCAGGGTAGAAGTCGAAATCGATAAGGAGTTGGCCTGTCAGTAAGTTGCCGTTTTTGAGAATGCCGCGCAGCCCACGGGAGATAAAGTCTTTGAGAATGGCGTGGCCATCTTCGATTTTAAAATCGGCATCTCTGCCGAATAACCGTTCCGGTTCTATGGTCAAAACGACAGGGGTGCGGAAGCTCAGGTTCCTGCTGTTGAACTCGAGCGCGATACTGCTGACTTCGCCAATTTTGATGCCGCGGAACTCCACCGGGGAGCCTACTTTCAGCCCCCGAACCGATTGATTGAAATAGAGGAGCCAGGAATCCTTTATCTGGAACTTTTCTTCGTTGATGGCGTCCTTTGAGGCGTAAAGCTCAAAGACGGCATTGGCGGCGACTGGCGTTCCGGGATGGCTGTGCGGGGATAACTCGAAGGCTATGCCTCCGGTGACGATGGAGGCCAGTGACTCGGTCGCAAGTTTGATGCCGGTGGCGTCCATGTTCAAATTGATGCCGCTGGCATTCCAGAAACGGGTGTTGGTGTTGATCTGTTTGTCGTGGGGGGCGTTAACAAAAATCTTGATGTCCACCGCCTTGCCGCTGTCGTCGAAACCATAGCCTACGACTTGACCGACCTTGATTTGTCGATAGTACACCGGCGTGCCGACATCCAGCGAACCGAGCCCCTCTGCCTTCAGCACAAAGTAGCTTCCCGGGACATCGGCAGTGACAATGGGGGTCTCTTCGAGGCCGGTGAAATTTGAGCGCGGGTTGCCCTCCCGTCCGGGGTCGATACCGATATAGGAGCCGGAGAACAGGGTGCCGAGCCCGGATACCTGGCCTGCCGTTACCCGGGGGCGCACTATCCAGAAGCGGGTAGAGTCGTTCAGGTACGGGGTCGCCACCTTTTCCATCCGGACCTTGACCACGACCTCCCGCATGTCTTGGCTGAAGGTAATCGCTTCGACCGCACCGATCTCGACATCCTTGTATTTGATTTTGGAGTTTCCAGCCTCAATGCCCTCGGCGTTTTTGAAGGTGATGGTGATCTCCGGCCCCTTTTCGGACCAAGACTTGTATAAGAGCCAACTGGCGATAGCCAACGCCACCAGCGGCACCAGCCAGACTACGGACAGTCCTTTGCTCTTGCGGGTGGAGGAGGTGGGTATCTGGTCCACTATTTTTTGTTCATTGTTGTCAGTCATTGGTAATCACGCAAAAAAGTCTTGGAATGGCTAAGCAAAAGGGCCGAGATACAAGGCGTGGTGTGTCTTTGCGAATGAGGCGACACACAGGGGTGTGCCGAATGAGCAAAGACACACCACAACGCAGTAGATCGGTTTTTTTGCGACGCCATCATTGCTGCTCCTCCATTTGATCCCAGATCAATCGAGGGTCAAAGCTTTCCGCAGCCAGCATGGTCAGGATTACCAGGGCGGAGAAATAGATGGCTCCCGGGCCGGCCTCAACTTTGGCCCAGGCGCCGAGTTTCACCAGGGCGACCAGAATGGTGACGACATAGACATCGACCATCGACCAGCGGCCAACGACTTCCGTTAATCGGTAGAGACGGGTACGTTCCAGCGGTCGCCAGCGCCACCCCAGTTGCAGTGAAGCGAGCAGAAAGGTCAGCAAAATCAGTTTCATGAGCGGCACGAAGATACTGGCCACAAAGATCACCAGGGCGATGTGCCAGGAGCCGGATTGGAGAAAGTAGATGACGCCGCTCATGATCGTGTCGCTATGGGCCGGGCGACCAAAAGTCGTGGTGATGGTAATCGGCAGGAGGTTGGCCGGCAGGTAAAGAATGAACGAGCTTAAGACCAAAGCCCAGCAACGCGTCAGGCTGTTGACCTTGCGGAGAGCGAGGTGTCTCCCGCATCGAGGGCAAGGCGTAGATTCGGCGCTGGCCGGGCTGAGGAGATGACAGCTTTGGCAGCTGATCAGATTGGCATGACGGGCGGTCAGGGGCAGGGTGTTCATGGTTGTTTGTCAGGTGTGTCACCCATCATGGATGACTGGAAAAAGTCCCATACCAGGTGGTTGTCAAGGCTGACCGAAGCGGCGGCCAGCACGAAGATGAGCGCGATAAAGGCGTACAGGGCCGGACCGGGGATGATTCTGGCCAGTTTGGCCAGTTTGACCATGGAAACCAGGATGCCGAGCATATAGACCTCCATCATCCCCCAGGGGCGCAGACGTTGGTTCCAGGCGAAGAGCCATGCTGCCCTTGGCAGGCGGAGGCCAACCCTGAGAGGCAACAGGATGTAGAGGAGACTGAGCATGGTAAAGAGAGGCAAGATGAGGCAGGTCAAGAGGACCACCAGCCCCATGACGCCCATTCCCTGTTGGTAGAGGGCGACAATGCCGCTGATTAAGGCGGTCTCATTTGCAATCCCGTGGGATTGCATGGCCAGAAAGGGGAAGTAGACCGCGACGAGATAAAGGATCAGGCCGGCGATGACCCAGGCAATGGTTCGATCCAGGCTATTTGTTTGGGTGCGGCGCAATATCGCTCCGCAGCGTGGGCATTCGACAACAACCGCCATTGTCAACCTTGGGGAGGGGGAAAACGATGCCATTGCCGAGCGAGGACTGGACTGAGCCTCCCGCAAGGAGGGACTGAACAGAGCCCCCCGCAAGGAGGGACTGAACAGAGCCCCCCGCAAGGAGGGACTGAACAGAGTCAGGGGGGGATTTTTTTGGAGTAAGTCGCAGTCGTGACAGGCGATCATGGAATTCGTTCGAGGCATGGGGCCGTTTGCTGATGGAGGTGTTGTTTCTGTCAGGGGTTTTGGCATATGGTCACAGGCTTACGAGAACTACGGTGATGTTATCCTTGCCCCCGGCCTTCAGGGTAGCGGCAATCAAGGCCTGGGCCATGGCCTCGATTGAGCCGTCAAGGCAGAGGAGGGGGGTGATCTTCTCCTCTGCCAACTCGTCATGCAGCCCATCGGAGGAGAGGAGCAACATCTCGCCGGGGGCAAAGGTAAAGACGCCGGAGTCGGCTGCCATGAACGAACCGCCGCACGCCTGATCCAGGAGGTTGCGCATGGGGGAGGTCCGGAGTTCTTCCGGGGTCAACTTCCCTTCCTCGTAGAGAAACTGGGCCATGTTGTGATCGGTGGTGATCTGCGTAAGGGTGCTGGCCCGGAAATGGTAGAGCCTGCAGTCCCCCACATGAATCCAGTGTACACTCCGTTCGTGGATCAGGGCCGCAGTCACGGTGCACCCCAGGCCATAGGCGGCCGGCTCTCGCTCCTCCGCCTCTTCCAGGTCGTTGTTGATGGCGGCGATGCACTGGTGCAGGTCTTCCGGCCCGGCCTCGTCAAGGGGAAAGGCTGCCAGACGTTCGCGGGCCAGCTCTGCCGCCAGCTCGCCCGCCGGCTGGCCACCCATCCCGTCGATGACTGCCACAAGCACTCTCCCCGACGCTGACTCCCTAATCAGATACCGATCTTCGTTCCTTTGGCGTAACAAACCAGGGTGGGTGAGTCCGAAGGCTTTGGGCATGGTGTGGTCTCGCATTTCCTCTCTTCGGATTTCTTTGGGCTGAGTCAAAGTTGATGATCTCGCAAAAAGTCCATCGTACCTCTAACGATGGCTAAGCAAAAGGTTCGATATGCAAGGCGCAGTGGGCTTTTGCGAGTGAGGCTATACATATGGTATGCCGAATGAGCAAAAGCACACTGCAACGCAGTAGATCGGAGTTTTTGCGACGCCATCAAAAGTTCTGCCGTCAGATATCCTTAAACTCCGCAGCCCTGAGGACGACCCCCAGCTGCTCGGCCTTGTTGCGGAGCTCTTCGATAAGCTGGCTCATTTGCCCGACCTGTTCGTCGTGGTAGAGAAAGAAAAGCGAGGTCATCCGCTGTTTTTCGCGGCAGATGGGCTTCCTGCTCCCGATAACGGAGTCGTGATACGGTTTGAGCTCCGCCATCGCCTCGTTCATAGTTTGGTAACGGTCTTCCGGCCGCCGCGCGCATGACTTCCTGATAAACAGGCCTAACTCCTGCGGCAGGTCCGGAACCAGCAGGGCCGGGTCGGGGATATCCTCATTCATGTGCAGGTCCATCAGGGCGGAGAGGTCGTCATCGGGGTAGGGTCTCTTGCCGGTGACCATCTCATAGGCGGTTATTCCCAGGTTGTAGATGTCGGTCCGGGCATCGACCGGTTGGCTGTCGATCTGCTCGGGCGACATGTAGGAGGCGGTGCCCTCCATCTCGAAGTTTTCGCTCCCCACCGGACAGGCCAGGCCGAAGTCCAGGATCTTGATCTGATCATCCGGCAGCAGCTGGATATTGGCGGGTTTGATATCCTGGTGGATGATCCCCTTGCCATGGGCGTAGGCCAGTCCCGAGCAGACCTGCATCAGGTAGTTGACTGCCTGGTGGGCGGGCAGCGCGCCGTTGCGGATCAGGAGCTCCTCCATGGTCTCGCCCTCCAGGAATTCCATGACAATGAAGAGGGTCCGGTAGAGGGCCTCGACATCATAGACATGGACGATGTTCCGGTGGTTGAACATGGCGATGATCTTGGCCTCTTCGAGGAATCGGTCGTTAAACTCTTCATCCATGGCCAGTTGGTGTTTCAGCATCTTGATGGCCACGGTCATGTTCAGGAAGATGTGGACTCCCTCATAGACAATACCCCAGGCGCCATTGCCCAATTTGGTCTTGATCAGGTACTTGCCGACGGTCCGCTTCGCAATCTGCTTGCCGCTATCGAGCCGTTTGCCGAGCAGTTCGGTGAGAAACATCCGAAGTTCCGGGTGGCGATCGGAGACTGCCTCGAAATCGAGACTGCCGAGCTGCCAGCACTTCAAGGGGGTTTCGGCCTCGACCGAGGCTGACCGCGGCTCGCCGGTCAGGACCGCCATCTCGCCGACCACCTCTCCCGCGCCTAAACGCGCCAGCTGATGGGATTCGCCATCGTTATCCACCACGACCGTACAGCTCCCCTCCTGGATGATGAAGAGGCTGTCTCCCGGGTCGCCTTGGGCGATCAGGCGTTCCGTCGGGGCCACCTCCTTGGGCAGCATGCAGTTCAGCAAAGACCAGATGGCATGGCGAGGGATATTGCAGAAAAAGTTGGTGTGGAGGAGGAAGGTGTAGTCGCTCAACCGCCTCTTCCCCTCCTCGGTCTCGAAGGGGAGGGATGAGGCCGGAATATCATAATCGGCGATGGTTTGCAGGCCGACGTTGTTATCCGGCGCAATTTTTTTCGCCTTTACCCAGGCGACGCGTACGAGGTGTCCTTGCCACTGGCGGGTGGCGAAGTTATAGAGCGAAAGGTGGAGGGCCAGGTCTTGGGCAAGCGCTTGCGGTGAGTCGATCAAAAAACCGCCGCCGCTGTGTTCTAGAACCCCGACGAAGAGCGGAAATTTGAGATGACCGTCGCCGGAAGACGCGTCATCGACGGGGTGGATCGCCGCAAGATGCGGTTCTTTGTAGAGGGTTCTGCCCCAAGCTCTTCGGTCAGTCACGATCATACCATTCTCCTGCAAGGTTACTTAACAGTAGATGAACTCCAATCATGCCGGTTGGATCGCCATTGATGCCGATATTCAAAAAAGGCGGTATCTGGCCTGAAACGGCTGCATCGTATCTGTTTGGATGTGGAAAGGCAAGTACGAAAAATGAAATGATGTATACCGCATTTTAGGGAATCGAACAATGTGTCTGTGGGATTTGCGCCAACAATTTCCATCGTCGAAAGAATCAAAATTTCTGCTTTAGATTGCCCTGATTCACCAGAATGAAACGTTGGAAATCAGTTGACTTTTAGTTGGCGTCTGTGCCAAACTTAATACTGGCAATAAACTACACCTGCAGCAAGTTTACGAGGTGTCAACACCAGGTGGCGGTTATTATGATTTTTAATTGATTGGAGGCAAGGGGAACACATGGACAACACTCAAGGATTGCGGCAAGGATTGTTTGGCAAAAAGATTATTCTGGCTGTCTGCATTGCGTTTTTCATGACGAGCGGTGAGGCGAACAGCGGGTTGTTGGATCAGGGAGTACAGCTCTTAGGCTCGCTGCCACAGCAGGGGAAAGGCCAGAATGAGCCGTCGGCAGGTGACATGAACGGGGCGTTTAAGGAGGCCTTGCAGATTGGCAGCGAACGGGTGGTTGGGCAATTGGGACGACCGGATGGGTTTAACGCCGATCCCGCCATCCACATCCCCTTGCCGGAGCAGTTGAATACGGTCAAAGCCGTTCTGGGGAAGGCCGGGATGGGAGGTCTGCTTGACGATCTTGAGTTGAAGATGAATCGGGCAGCGGAAGCAGCGACCCCGAAGGCCAAGAAGCTTTTTTTGCAGGCGATTTCGGAGATGACTTTCACTGACGTCAAGACCATCTATAACGGACCTGAAGATGCGGCAACCAGGTACTTTCAGGAGAAGCTTACCCCCTCGTTAGCCAGGGATATGACGCCGATCGTGGATTCCAGTCTTTCCCAGGTCGGGGCGGTGCAAGCCTATGATGGCGTCATGGGCAGCTATAAGGCCATGCCGTTTGTGCCGGACGTCAAGGCCAATTTGACCCAACATGTCACCAATAAAGGCATTGAAGGAATTTTTCACTATCTCGGCAAGGAGGAAGCCGCGATCCGTCAGAATCCGGCGCGCCAAACGTCAGATCTCCTCAAGCGCGTTTTCGGCAAATAATCGGTATCGAAAAAGTTGAGGATTTGATGAGCTGTGAGCCTTTGGCAGGGCCTAGAGAATACTCTCTGCGGCTTTTATGGCTCGTAACAAATTGATTTTATATAATTTTTTTACACTGATCCGGTTGTCTGGCAGGGCATTAACTATGAATCAAAATGGAACATCGCGGAAGATTATATCGGTGGGCGGCGGCAAGGGTGGCGTAGGGAAGAGCATCCTCTCCTGTGTCCTCGGCACTGTTCTGGCGCGGGCTGGACTCCGCGTGATAATCGTTGACCTGGATCTAGGCGCGGCGAACCTCCAAACCTACCTCGGCATACGAGGCCCCACTCCGACCATTGCCGATTTCATCCTGAATAAGGTCTCCGCCCTCGACCAGATTATCGTCGAAACCACTGAAAAGAACCTGGGCCTTATCTGCGGGGCCGGCTTCGTTCCTGGGGCCACCAGTCCGCCCCATTGGATGAAACTCAAGCTCATGCGCCATTTGAAGGCGCTACCCGCAGACTATGTCATCATTGACCTCGGAGCGGGCGTGCAGTTCAACACCCTCGATTTTTTCGGTATCTCCGACTGGGGGGTCGTGATTACTGCTCCGGAGCCGGGAGCCGTCATGAACGCCTACAGTTTCATCAAGGGCGCACTGTTCCGGAAGATGCAAAATATCTTCCGCAGCCACCCCGCCGTAGCCGCCATGATTGCTTCCGGGATAAAACAGGATGGAAACGATGGCGAATTCTCCGTTGACTGGTTCCGGCAAACGCTCCAAACCTCGGCGCCTGAATTGCTTCCGCTCATCAGCGAGGTTGAACAATCCTTCAGACCAGCCCTGGTGATCAATCGGGCGCCGGAGGGGCGGACCCATGTCCTGGTCAATAACCTCCTCTCCCTGTGCCATGAAAAACTCGGCGTAAGGCTTAATTATGTCGGGGGGCTTCCCGAGGTCCGGGGGTTGTCTAACCATCTGCTGAATGTCACGCGGTTTTTTTCTCTGCCTGCCGGACAAGCGTTCTTTGAGGCCGCAGAAAGGATCGTCTCCCGCTTGCCTGAAGCAAGTGCGGACGACGACCGCGACGCCTCCCCAATCCTCGATTTCACCGAAGAAGAGCGGGACGAACTGTTGCAATTCATCGATACGCTCGACGACAGGGTGTTCAACACCGCAAACCGGAACCCCTGGAAGGTCCGGATGTACTTCAACCCCTCGGAAGTCGTGAATTTTCTCGTCAGCCGGGGCGTGACCCACTCCCTATTTTCAAAATCCGGTTAACTCTACTTTGTCACATTAGAACCCCACCCTGGCCCTCCCCTTAGAAAAGGGAGGGGATTAAAGGTTCCTCCCCCTTGCCAAGGGGGAGGTCAGGAGGGGGATGTGGCCTACGAGTCCAAATGCTCGGAAATGTGACAAAGTAGAATTAACTCGCCGGTCCTGAAACAATCAGATTCTGGAAGATTCTGGCGGCCCAATCTTGCGCCCGAAAGGACAGAGAGGATTAATGCGCCAGCAGTGGAGGGAGGGCTGCGGCGATTTCCCGGGCGAGACGCAAGAGCCCCTGGCTTAAGGCGACAACCATCGCCTCCTGGTCCTGGCCTGCTGACGCGGTCATGCTGAAACTGCTTCGTCGTTCAGGGAGGAGGATCTGGCCATCCTTGCCAATGACCTGCCAGCGGGCGATCAGATTCACCGTATCGTCGGGGCCTCCTTCGAACTGCAAGACCTCAACGGTGATCTGACAGTCGACAACTCGGTCGCGATTCCAAGGGTGGAGCAAGATACGATCCGTGCCAAGGAGTTCGGCAAGGTCTTCCGAGAGCACCCGCATCATATTTTCGGCCAGCGGTTCGGCCCAGCGCTGGCTGTCCGACAGGATCAGCCGGTTAACTGAACTCCTGCTGACGATCTGCGGACGGTCAAGGTATTCCGGCAGTCGCAGCGGGCCAAGACCGATGGAGGCTTTTTTTGGTACGGGAAACTCGGCATGGACTCCATCCTCTCGCACCGATGAGAGCTGATAGTATTGGACCGGCATTGACCGGACGCAGCCCGTGAACATGAGGGCGCCCGCCAGGGTCAGGAAAAAGCGGACTATTTTTCGGTGGCAATGGCAATGATTACGGTTCATTTTTTGCCTCGTTACGTTTGCCCCTGATGATGGCTTCCGGTTGCTGTTCGAGGGTCTCCGACAGCAGGCGCAGGGCGCGGGCGGCCCGGGAGACCTCCTGCAAGGCGGAATTCAGGTGTTGCGTGGTTGGCGACTCCTCATCGGTCAAATCGTGTATCGCCTGGGCGGCAGAGGAGAGTTCCTTGCTCGCCTGGCTTATATTCCTAAACAATTCCGAGTCGTTATTGGCAAGCACCCCGACGTTGCCGGCAGCGCCTTTCACTTCTGCCGCCGCCCCTTCAATCTGGTGGGCTGCGGTCTGAACGGTGGCCAAAGTCTTGCGCAGGGTAACGAGGTCCGCCTGGGCCTCATTCAAGATGGGCGTGCCCGCGGCATCAATTTTTGCCGTCAGCGATTCCAGATGTTGCAGGGTCGTTTCAAGAAGCTTGGGCAGCTCTTTCGTCATCTCCGAGGCCAGGATTCTGTTGACCGACTCGCCGATTGCCGCCAGGTCATTCAAGAATTTTTCCATGGGGAAGCCCTCCAGTTTCGAGGAGATCTCCTCGGTTGTGGTCGGGATGGTCGGGATCTCGCTTAGCGCGGCATCGGTGGCATAGAATTTAGCAGGTTTGTCGGGATAGAAATCAAGGTCGACGTACAACTGCCCGGTCAGGAGACTCTGCATGCGGAGCCGGGCCCGCAGTCCGCGCTCCACCAGTTGTTTGATGGTCTGACGGTCCTGCAAGTCGATCTGTTCACCTCTGTGCGACTGGACGGTAGAGGACTCGACTTCAACGGTGACCGGCACTAGGAATCGCCTGGTCTCTTTGTCGAGCCCAAGCTGGATACGCTTGACCGTGCCCACCGTCACGCCCAATAAGACCACCGGCGCCCCGATCTGCAACCCCTGCGCCGCCCCTTCGAAATACATGATGTGCTGGCGCCGCTCGCGAAACCACCTGCCGCCGCCCAAGAGCAGGACGGTAAGGATGCCGAGGGTGACGGCACCCAGGACAAAGGCGCCGATAAGAGTCGGGTTGGCGCGTTTGCTCATGCCTCCCCCCTGGTCAGAAAATGGCGCACCTTGGGATCGCCCGTCTTGAGCGCTTCTCTAGGATTGCCGGTGTTAATCATGGTGCGGGTCTCGGTATCGAGATAGACCGAGTTGGTGCCGATCGTTAAGATGCTTGCCAGCTCGTGGGTGACGACGACAATGGTAGTGCCGAGGCTGTCGCGCAGTTCGAGGATCAAATCGTCCAAGCGGCGAGCGGTCAGCGGATCGAGCCCGGAGGAGGGTTCGTCGATCACCAGAATTTCCGGATCAAGGGCCATGGCGCGGGCCAGACCGGCCCTTTTTTTCATGCCGCCGCTGAGTTCCACCGGGTAGAACTCCTCAAAGCCGGCAAGCCCCACCAAGGCAAGTTTGAAGGAGACGATCTCGTCGATCCGGTGCGGGGGCAGGGCGGTGTACTCGTGCAAGGGCAGGGCGACATTCTCGGCCAGCGTCATCGAACTCCACAGTGCGCCGCTCTGAAACATGATTCCCAACCGGCGTTTTAAGCGTTCCTGATCCTCCTGGGGGACGTTCCAGAAGTCTTCCCCGCTGTAGAACACCGTCCCCGCTGCCGGTCGTTGCAGGCCGACCAAGGCCCGCATCAAGGTGGTCTTGCCGCAGCCGTTGCCGCCCATGACCACGAAGATATCCCCCTTGTCGATGACGCAATTCAAGTCGTGTTGGACGACGAAATCGCCATAACCCATGCTCAGATTGTGGATTTTGATATGGGGTTCGGTGTCCATGTTTAAATCCCCAACTGATAGTAGATAATAGTCAACAGCGAGGCGGTGATGGTGATGAGCAGGATGCCGGTCACCACGGCAGAGGTTGCCGCCTCGCCCACCGCCTCGGCGCTTCGTCCGCACTGCATGCCGCGCAGGCAGCCGGAATACGCCACCATGGCGCCGTAGACGCTGCCCTTGGAAAGCCCCACCAGAAAATGCTTTATCTCAAGCGCCCGCAAGGTCTCGGTGTAATACTCGAAGACGCCGATATTGAAAATTGTCTTCGAGACCAAGAGCCCGGCCAGCATGCCGATGAAACCGGCATAGAGGGTCAGAAGCGGCACCATCAGCATCAGGGCCAGAATGCGCGGCAAGACCAGGAAATCAATCGGCGAGATGCCCAAGGTCTTGAAGGCGTCGATCTCCTCGTTGACCTGCATGGTGCCGAGTTGAGCGGCAAAGGCGGCGCCGGTGCGGCCAGCGATGATGATGCCGGTCATTAGCGCCCCCATCTCGCGCACCATGCCGATGGCCACCAGATCGGCGATGAAGAGCTGCGCCCCGACCATGCGCAGCTGATCGGCCCCCAGGTAGGCGAGGATAAGACCGACCAAAAAACAGATCACCGAGACAATGGCCAAGGCCCTGGGGCCGACCTCCTCCACCTCCAGCCACAGATCGCTCATCCTGAACTGGGCGCGACCGGCAAGCAACCGGCCAAAAGACAAGGTGACCTCGCCCAGGAACTGCAACATCTCTGGCAGCCCATGGAAAAACTCGATAGTCTCGGTGCCCACCTGAAAGAACAGGGATCGCCTGCCGCCCTTACGCCCGCTCACCTTCCGTTCGGGCACGGCAAAGGCCATGCCGAGCAGATGCCGGACCCCTTGCGGCAAGCCGCTCTGCTCAATCACGATGCCGCGTGCAGTGCAGAATTTTTGCACGGCGGCAATAAAGGCCAGGAAACCGGAGTCCCAGGCGGTGAGGTCATCTGAGCGGTAGGAGAGACGACGAGTATCCGCAGTCAATTCGGCGTGCAGGGCTTCGGAAGACGGCAGATCCTGGTCGATGCACCAGCGCCCGGAAAATACCACTTGCACTTCATCGGGCGCGAGGCGGTGCGCTTCGAGATTCCAGGCCGTCTCGATGTTTGCGGATATGGAAGGGGCCGTTTTCATCTCTTTGCTGGAGCCTGTTGTTTACGAGTGATGACAACGATGCGGCTGGGGAGACAAACCGGAATCGCCCATTTCCAAAGCTGTGCGAATGGCCACATCATGATTTATCGTATAATCTTGCAAGCCTTCAAGTCAAGAAGGATAATAAGTAGGTGTTAAATGGTGGCTTGAGGAGACGCGAGAGACCATGCGGATAAACTTGTCTGCCTCGTCAGCCTCTTCCTGTCAGCGAATTGCGGCCTGTCTTTCCTCCTGGAATTGTTCATTTTTCGGCCAGGATCTTCGGAAAGAGATTGCTTTCCATGAGGGGTTAGGCTATGGATTTACAATCATTGGCGTCGTTTTTAGGAGCCGTTAGGGTAGACCTCTGTGCCGCCTGCTTCTTGCTTTACGGCTCCTTACTCGGTTCAGTCCCTCCTTGAGGGGGATGCCGTTTTAGCTGCACAGAATGAATAGGTTGTTTTTTTACAACGGCTTAAACTGAGGAGTATGCCTCGCATGCGCGATACTATCTGGCAGATGAAACCGAACAGGGATAAGGCCCTCATGCTGGCCAAACGGCAGTTGTCCGAACTGGTCTGCGATGCCGTCAATCTTGAGGGGATCAACTTTACGCTCCCTGAAATCCAGACGTTACTTGATGGCGTCACCGTTGGTGGCCATAAGATCTCGGATCAGCACATTGCCGTAAACCAGGCGCAGGCCTGGCGGACGTTATTCCTCTGGATCGAACACAATCAATTTTCTCTCACCATCGACCAAGCGTGCGAATTGCACGCTATCGCCGCCAAAGATGAGGCCTTGGCTTGGGGCACGTTCCGTTCCGGCGCGGTGACCATTGCTGGCACTGAGTATATGCCCCCGGCTGCCTCAACGCTTCCTGAGTTATTTACCCGGATGGTGGCGGAAACGCTCCAGTTGCCGGATGTCTATGACCAAGCCATTTTCATTTTCCTGACCATGGCCAGGTGCCAGTTTTTTTACGATGTCAACAAACGCCTGGGCCGGTTTATGATGAATGGCTGGTTGCTGAATGCCGGGCGCCCGGCCATTAACCTGCCGGCTAAACGACAACTGGAGTTTAATCGTTTGATGTTGGATTTTTACCAATCAGGTGAGCAGGCCCCGATGAATGCCTTTTTGCGCTCGTGTTTGGATGAACGGGTCATCACGATCATGCGGGAGTAACAGTAGTGGCGGATAGAATGTCAAGAACACCGATGTACGAGCGGGATGTCCACAACTTCATTCATTGTCGGAGGAACTCCTGGGCAGAAAAAACTGTTAAGGAAACTGCATGACGAGCACCAAAAATGATTTTCAATTCCCCAAGAAACTAGAGAAATTTCTTGCTTCACTAGCTGCCAAATATCGCAAGGAAGGGGATGAACTGCCTCTCCGGATTATCGTGAATTCTCACTATCACGTAGTTGAAGAATATAGTTACGACAATTGGAATGGCGGACAAAGTGGTCACGCTCTCTATTTTCAGCTTCCAGAGGCCCTTTATCACGAGATAATGGAGAATTTGGGACCACTTGCAGAAGAGATCAAAACCGACCTTAATAGATTAAATAACGTCTTGGACGAATATATCGCTGAAGTTTTTTTAGAACTCGAAGATGGGTCAGAAATAGCTGATTGGCGAGAACGGTCAGGGTATTTAATGGATCGTGGGTTGTTGACTTTAGTTGAAGCTACCATCGAAGATCAAGACAGGCTGTGGGACAAAGGCCAACTTCGTGTTTTCTTAAGCCATAAGGCTGAGTTTAAGACTGAAACGAAGTCACTGAAAGATGAACTTCGTCACTACGGAGTAGCTTGCTTTGTTGCGCATGAGGACATAGAGCCAACCAAAAAGTGGTTGGACGAGATTGAGCGGGCGCTCTTAACAATGAAGGTGATGGTCGCACTCCTGACCGAAAAATTCGACCAGAGCAACTGGACAGATCAAGAGATCGGCATTGCTATAGGCAGAGGTATTCCTGTTGTGTCCGTGCGTATCGGGAAAGACCCTTACGGTTTCATCGGTAAATATCAGGGTATGTCTGGAAACGGAAAGGATGCTAAGCAATTGGCAAAAGAGTTATTTGAGCTCTTCTTACGCAATCGCACAACCAAAGATATTGCAAAAGAGGCATTTTTATTTGCTGTGGAAAAAATTGTCAGTTTTGAGCATGGAAACGCATTGGCAGAATTGCTACCTGATATAGATAATCTGTCTGGCGAGCAGGTAAATAAACTTTTGGAGGCATATAATGGGAATCGTCAGGCACGAGATAGCTATGGTTTCAATGGGGCATCTCCTAGTCGCTACGGGAGAGGTCTTGCGGAGTTTCTTAGCAGAATAACTGGGGATACATACCGCACAGATAAATATAAAAAAATATCCAGAGTGGAACCAGTACCACAAGAATTGAGCGTTGATGCCGACGTCCCATTTTGAAAGCACGGTAGGGTGCGCAGGTTTCATCTGCGCACCGGTTCTGCTGTTAAACAACTACGGTCAGGTTCGGGGATCGCTAGGCAGTCTACAGTTGACTCAAAACCTCTGCCGTTGACACAACATTGGCGTAAGCAAATTTAAGCGCCGCCATAAACGCGGCGTGGACCCACTCGGCAGGTACGGTTATGCCGTTAAACTCCTGGGCGCACGTGGCACACGCATCGTGCGCCAGGGTGCAGTGGAAGCCAAAATCCGCGGCGGCGCGGACTGCGGCATCGACACACATATGGCTCATTGCCCCGCAAATAACGACATCCTCAATACCCGCCAGCTGAAGTCCTTGCAATAAATCCGTGTGCATAAAGCAATTGACGGCATGTTTCACTATCACCCTATCTTGAGCGCTGGGTGAAAAGCCTTCATGCAGTTCTGCCCCAGGGGTGTTCAAAATAAAAAAAGGGGCGTTCGGGAGAGTAAACAGGTGCTGCACGATAAAGGTTGGCGCCTTTACCTCTCGGAACTTCTCCAACAAAGCCCGGCAATTTCTTGCTGCGGCCTCCATCCCATCAAGCGCCATGCGTCCTCCGGGGAAATAGTCGTTTTGAATATCAATGACAATAAGGGCGGGTTTCATTGTGCTGCCTCCTGTTTTTGTGGGTGTTATGGCAATATCGCCGAAAATCATGTGGCCACTTTAATGGAAATATGACACACTAAGAAGTGGCGTTAATGACATAATTGGGGGTCAAAGGCGACAAAGTGAATATTGGCATTCTGGCATACCCTGGCGTCATGCGTTCGGCGCTTTATGGCATTGAGGAGATGCTGCGAGTGGCGGTAGAACGGCACGGCGCAGCCATCAGTAGCGTGGTCCAGGTCTCGCTTGAGGCCCTGCCTGCCGAGCCGCTTTCTCTGCTGCTCATTCCGCCCTCCATTGAGCAATCCCCTCATCGTCCTTCTGCCGTTTTGCTTTCCTGGTTGCGGGAGCAGCACAGGGAGGGGTGCATCCTTGCCTCTGCTTGTGCCGGAATTTTTATATTGGCCCCCACCGGTTTGCTGGACGGCAAGGCGGCCACAACCCATTGGCTGCTGACGGAACGGTGCAGAAAAGAGTTTCCCGCGATCAATTTCCAGCCGGAGCGGATGTTGATTGACGGCGGGGATATCGTAACGGCTGGCGGGATAACCGCTTGGATGGATTTAACGATGGCCTTGGTTGGCCGTTTTTTTGGTAGAGCAACCGCGATAGCCCTTGGCAAATACTTTCTGTTGGATGCCGGATCCCGCCAGCAATCCTGTTTTTCCTGCTTTACGCCGGTTTTGGACCACAAGGATGGTCTTGTCCTGACCGTCCAGTATAAGCTTGAGCAGTATTTTGCCATGCCGCTTTCGGTGACGGCCATGGCGGCGTGGGTGTTTGTGAGCCCGCGGACGTTGCAGCGGCGGTTTCAGGACGCAACGGGCGAGACCCCCATCCGCTATTTGCAGAAATTGAGGCTGAGCAAGGCGCAGGAGAAACTGGAAAACAGCCAGCTTTCCCTGGAGGAAATTGTCATTGCTGTCGGCTACGAGGATTTATCGACGTTTAGAAGGCTGTTTCACCAGCAATACGGACTCTCGCCGTCCAAGTACCGGAAACGGTTTTCCTTTCTGGAAAGGGAGAAGAGATGAGGAAGATAGTCTGGCTGATCACCTGGTTCACCCTGGTCGCGCTCCCTGGTCAGGCGGCGGAGTATAATAATGAGCAGGCCTTGCGCGGAGTAAAGGACGGCAAGGCCTATTTCGACGTCAATGTGGGGAAGCCCGGCAAGCTGCTTGCTCGCCTGCAGGCCATCTATCAGACCTATAACCAGTTTGAGGATTCCGGCGTAACGCCAGACTTCGTCATCGGTTTCCGTGGTGGCGCCAGTAAGTTCGTGACGCGGGGCGACGCCTACGTCCAGAAAAAAGAGCTGCCGGACAAAGAGAAGGTGCGGAGCTGGATCGAACAGTTTCAGGAACTTGGCGTCACCATGGAGCAGTGTTGGATTGCCGACTCGGCGCTACGGATCGACCCCAAGGATGTCCTGCCGGAGATCAAGGTGATCGCCAATGGCTATGTCTCACTGATCGCCTATCAGGTCAAGGGCTACGCCCTGGTTCCCATGGATTAATGCCAAGGATCGCTTATGTTTCTCCCTATCGGTGATACCCCAAATCCGCCTGAAACTCCTTACGCCAACTACCTGCTGATCGGGGCCAATGTCGCGGTCTTTCTGCTGATTTCACTCCCCCTTATCGGTACCCCGCCAGACCTGCACGACCCCATCCTTACTCAATACTTGCGGGCCTTGGGGGCCAGGGGCAGGATTCCTGTCCAGGATGTCCTTGAGCAGGTTTCGGCCTACGATCTCTTCATCTTCCGGTATGGGTTTCGCCCGGCTTACCCATCGCTTGTCACCCTGTTTACTTCGATGTTCCTGCACGGCGGCTGGATGCACCTGGCCGGCAACATGCTGTTTCTGTGGATCTTTGGCGACAATGTCGAGCAGCGCCTGGGACGCATCGCCTATCTCGTCGCCTATCTCGCCACCGGGGTGGTCTCGGTCCTGTTTTTTGCCTCCTTTGTCCCCGACTCGCCGATGCCTTTGGTGGGGGCCTCGGGTGCAATCTCCGGAGTTCTCGGCTGCTATTATCTCTGGTTCCCCCGCAACAAGGTCAAGGTGTTCGTCTTCCTGTTCCCCTTCATCATGAACACCTTTCTGATGCCGGCACGGCTGGTGCTCGGTTTTTATCTTCTGGTGGATAATCTCCTCCCCTTCCTGCTCACCCAGGGCGGAGGTGCCGGCGTTGCCCACGGCGCCCACATCGGTGGATTTCTGGCGGGCTTGGCGGTGGCGTTTGCCGTGGAGCGACTGCCTGGATTTTGGAGGTTATGGCAATCGAACAAGGCCTATCGAAAAACCCCGGAGTTTACCGTTGACGGGCCTGAGATCGGTGTCGGAGATCGGATTGCTCGTTGGCTAGGGGAAAACGACCGCCATCAGGCCGCCTTGCTGTACGAGACCTTGAAGAGTAAGGCCGAACGAATGGGGATAGGCGAAGAGGCGGCCCTGGCTGTCGGCGACGCCCTCTTGGCAGCCGGGGAATACGACCGAGCACTGGCGGTCTATCGGCGCTTTAGCGTCGAGCGCCCAGCCTCGCCGCTGCTTGATCGAGCCTTGCTCGGGGCTGGCAAAGCAATGACCCATAAACCTCGTTGCCGGACCAGTGCCTACCAGTACTTCCTGGCCGCGTTGGACGTGGCCAAAGCCCAAGGGTTGGCCGAAGAGGCGAAGATGCACTTGCGGGCTATTGAACGGGGAGAGGAATAATTCTATCGTCTGTTCAAATTGCACTGGCTGGTTTGCGAGAGGGCGGTGCCTAACCTTCTGAAAAAGAAAAATCAATTCCGGTCAGCCGGATCTCTTCCGGCCCCGAACCAACGAGGAAACGCATGGACAGAATAGCAGCTTGTATCGATCGCGGCACCGATAATCGACTTGACCGCATCCTGCAGGCCGCTGGCAGGGCGGCGCTCAATGCCGGCGGCATAATTCGCGGCCTTTATGGTAAACCGCACCAGATCAGACACAAAGGCGCAATCGATATCGTCACTGAGGCGGACCTGGCCTCGGAAAAAATTATTGTTGAGTTAGTGAGTCGCGAGTTCCCCGAGATCGCGGTCATGGCCGAAGAGTCCAAATCCGACTACTCCACCACCATGACCGGGGAGACCTGGATCATCGATCCACTCGACGGCACCACCAATTTCGCCCACGGCTTCCCGTATTTTGGCGTCTCCATTGGCTATGCCGTCGATGGTGTCCCACAGGCCGGGGTGATTTACTGCCCGCTGCAGGATGAACTCTTTTGCGCCACTCGCGGCAAGGGCGCTTGGCTGAACGGCAGCCGGATAACCGTATCCCCGGCCGCCGTTCTCCTGCACTCGCTGGTGGCGACGGGCTTCCCCTACGATGTCCACGGCACCCTGACCCAGGTGATCGACACCCTGCGCCGCGTGCTGCCCGAGGTTCAGGATATACGCCGGGCCGGTGCCGCAGCGCTTGACCTTGCCTATGTGGCCTGCGGGCGGCTGGATGGCTTCTGGGAGATGAACTTAAAACCTTGGGATACTGCGGCTGGCGCGTTGCTGGTCGAAGAGGCGGGCGGCAGATTGTCCGATTTCAGCGGCGGGAAATTCTCGCTGTTCAGACCGGAGGTGGTTGCCAGTAACGGCCTGATTCATCAGCAGTTGGTGGCGTTGGTGTAAGCCGGGGAAAGAGATCAGGCCTCCTTCGCCCGCTCCCAGATCAACAGCCCGTCTTTATATACTTGCCGCACCCGGTGGAAGGGGATGGAGACGAACTCCCCATCCCTGTCGATGAGGTGGAAGGCGAAGTGATCGCCTTCGGTCAGGATGACCTCGTGGAAAGGGACGGTGATGATCTTGCCTGCTACCCGGTCATAATAGCCGAGATCAAAGCGGCCCCTGCCGAACTCGTTGTCCCAGCGGATTCTGTTCAGTAGGTCTTGGAGTGGGATCACGATTGACTTTTTCCCGCTCGCCCTTCCGCAAGAAAGCGGTAAAGCCGCGAGATCTCCTCCGGCCAACGATCAGCGTTGATGGTCTCAAGGATCAGGGGGATATGATCGAAGCGGGGGTCTTGCATGATACGCGCAAAGACCTCCCAGCCCAGATGCCCTTCGCCAAGGGAGTTGTGGCGGTCGAGCTTCTGCCCGAGTGCGGACTTGGAGTCGTTTAGGTGCACCCCTTTCAGGAGGTCAAAACCCAGCACTTGGTCAAAGTGGGCGAAGACCTGTTGGTAGTTGTCCCTGATGTCGTAGCCGGCGGCATAGAGGTGGCAGGTGTCGAGACAGACCCCCGTCCGCTCCCTGACGCCAACCTGCTCGATAATATAGGCAAGCTGCTCAAAGGTGTAGCCGATGTTGGAACCCTGACCGGCGGTCGATTCGAGGACAAAGACGACCTCTCTCGTCTGGGCGATGGCCTCGCGAAGGCCGGCGGCAATGAGGTCCATGCACTGCTCCTCGGAGATCTCCCGCAGATGGCTGCCCGGATGAAAATTCAGCAGCAGAAGGCCAAGCTGCTCCACTCGTTTTGCCTCGTCAAGGAAGGCGTTGACCGAGTTCTGGCGCTTGCCGGGATCGGGATTGCCGAGGTTGATCAGGTAGCCGTCATGGGGCAGGACGTGCTGGCGTTTGATGCCGACCCGTTCCAGGTTTTCGCGAAAGGCGCGGATGTTTTTCTCTTCCAGGGGTTTTGCCTGCCACTGCCGTTGGTTTTTGGTAAACATGGCAAAGGCCTTGGCCCCGATTTGCTCGGCATTCAAGGGTGCATTCTCCACCCCGCCGCCGATGCTGACATGTGCTCCAACATATTTCATGGCTAACCTCTTTTGCCTTCAGATAAGAGTTATTCCCTCTCCCTCCGGGAGAGGGTGGCCGAAGGCCGGGTGAGGGTTCGGGTTGGGTGGGATTTGGCCTGGAGCAGGGAGGATGCACCTTCACCCACCCCCCTGGCCCCCTCCCGTAAAGGGAGGGGGGATTCAGTTCAATACCCCCTTGAGGGGTACTTCTTCCAAGTTCTTAACCGGACACGACTAAATCATAGCATCATTTTCAAAAAAAAGAAAAGCTGCACAGGTAGGTTCCCGCTCAAAATCCCGAAATCTTGCCAAACGACACCGAGATTTTGCGAGCGGGAAAATTGTGCAAGGGAGGGCCGGACGACAATGACGAACAAAAAAATGTCCAGTGGCGAGCGAGAGAATCTGGGTCTGAATACCCCGATCACCCGGCGTGACTTTCTGAATGCCGCCCTTATCGGCGCCGGGGCCTCGCTGCTCACCCTGCCGGCGCCGATGCGCCTGTTTGCCGCAGAAGTCGCACTCGATGGCTTCGGCGGGGTTGGCGATTACGCTGCGGCCCATGGCAATAGCGAAGAGGTCCGCCGGGCCGGGCATCGCCTCCGGGATGGCTACTATAGTCAGCCGGGGAAGGTAAGCGCCGACGAAGAATTTTACGATCTGATCATCGTCGGCGGCGGCCTCACCGGTCTCGGCGCGGCCCATCGTTTCAAGGAGATCGCAGCAAACGGCAAGCGCTGCCTGGTCCTTGAAAATCACCAGCTTGTGGGAGGCGAGGCGAAACGAAACGAATTCGAAGTCAATGGCTACCGGCTGTTTGGGCCGCAGGGCTCAAATTCGTTTGTGGTGCCGCAGAGCAGCGAATCGGATTACGACATCTATCAAAAGCTGGGAATCCCTGCCGACTTCACCTACCAGACCCTCGACCCCGGCCTGGACGACCTCTGGTTCGACACCACGAATTTCGGTCACATGCTGTGGCTCGACGCCCCCAACAGTGGGGCCTTTTTTGAGAATGCCGAGGGCTCGGCCGCATCTGGCTGGGTAAAAAATTTCTGGAAGGAAGGCTACCAAAGCGCCCCCATTCCGTCAGCGGTGAAGGAGGACATCCGCCGCTTGAAGCAGGGGCTGGCAAGTGATGGGATGCCAGCCGATACCGGGCGTTGGCTGGACAGCATGACCTTCAGGGCCTATCTCGAAAAGGTGGTGGGCAACCCTTCAGCAGTAGCAAACCTGCTCGATCCGATCCTCGCCAGTTCCATGGGCCTGGGCTGCGACGCCCTGTCCGCCTACGCCGCCCGCCAGGTCGTGATGCCGGGTTTTGCCAAGGGCTCGATTCCGTTTCCTGCCAACCACCGCCCCTGGCACTCCTTCCCCGGCGGCAATGACGGCATCACTCGTTTCCTGCTCAAGTCCCTGATTCCCGAAGCCATTACCGGCCAGCCAACCTTCAATGACATCCACAATCTCCCCTTGCGTTTTGAGGCTTTTGACCAGCCGGGCAGCCCGGTCCGTCTCCGTCTCGGCAGTACCGCCGTCCGGGTTGAGCACATTGGGGAGGCGAAGAAAAACGGCGGCGTCCGCATTACCTACGAGAAGGGCGGGGTGGCTCAAACCGTTAAGGCCGGGGCGGTGCTGATGGCCACCGGCAGCTGGGTGGCCAGGCGGGCGGTGGTCGATCTCCCCGACCACTATCGCCGGGCCTATGCCCAATTCTACCGCTCGCCGATGCTGGTGGTGAATGTTGCGCTGAATAACTGGCAGTTCCTCTATCGCCTTAAACTCTCCGCTTGCCGCTGGTTTGACGGCTTCGGCTTTTCGTGCAATATCCGGCGGCCGATGCGGGTCGGCAGCTACCTGCCGCCGTTTGATCCAACGCTCCCCATAGTGCTCACCATGTACGTGCCTTTTTATTATCCGGGGCTTGCAATCGGCGAGCAGGGGAGCCGCGGCCGGCAGGAGTTACTCACCACTAGTTTTGCCGACTACGAGATCAAGATCCGCACACAGCTAAAACGCCTCTTCGGGGCGGCGGGATTCGATCCCGGACGCGATATCGCAGGGATTATCCTAAACCGCTGGGGGCATGCCTATGTCACTCCGCAGCCGGGTTTTTACTTCGGCGAGAATGGCGAAAAGGCGGCGCGGGACGTCCTCAGGCAACCCTTTGAACGAATTGCCTTCGGCCATTCGGAATTCAACGGCCATCAGCACTGGGCCGGAGCGGTGGCAGAGGGGCGGCGGGGGGTGGAGAGTCTGGCGCAGTTTTTATGAGGACTCAGCCATCAACGTCATTACCTTGAATGTCCGAGCGTTACCTTACGCCGTTTTACGGAATTGGCGGCGACAAAGACACGCAGAAACGAGACATCGCACTTTGCGGTGTCCATTGCCACGGTGCCCGGCAGGTTCCAACCGGAGATACGCGGCAATCTAAATCGAAAGCTCCTTCAAGTCTTACCGCTCCCTTTTTTTCGATTGGTTACTGTATTCGTGCCCCTTGGCGGCAGGAAGTTGTCTCCCGTCACCACCATCTTGCCGGCCTTGGCCTCCAGTTCACGCCGTGCCTTCTTGGCAATGCCGCCGCCTTTTTTGCCGGCCTCCTGGTTTTCCTCCATGCCAGTGGCATTGACACTCTCGGCGATCTGGCGGGTGGAAAGTTCCGCCAGGGCGGTGAAGATCAGCTCGGCCTCGCTCATGTGGTCCCGGAGGTTTTGAGTCTTTAGATTTTTGAGCGATTTATGTTCTTTGACCGACACCCCAGACCACTCCTGGTGAATGATGTTGGTCAGGATGGCGAACTCCTTTTCCTTGGTGATCTCGTGTTCCTGCCAGTAGTCGGTGAGTTTGTTGCGGGTCTCCTGGCCCATCATCCGCTGCTGAATCCATTTCTCGCTTCTGCCGTGCTGTTGCCAGAACTCCCGAGCCCGATCCAGGGAACGGGCCGGGTCGGCCATGTCCTGCATTCGCTCGTAACCGACCTTGGCCAGCCAGAGCTTGATAGGTTCCGCTTTGGGACTGGGGACGGATTGGATCAGGCGCAGGAGTGTTTCAGTATCGGCAACATCGGTCAGGTATTTTTTGCCGTCCGCGGCTTTCATTTTCAGTCGGTTACATTTTGTAACCGACTCGCTTCCTTCTTTGTTTAAGCGATTTTTCAATACCTTCCAGTAATTTCTCGCGGCTTGATAGTCTGGCTGTTGAATCAATACCTGAAGAATATCCACCACCGAAAAGTACCATGTTTCCGTATCCTCGTCATAATGGCGGCGGATTTGCTTCCCTTCAAAAACAGCTAATGATTTTTCCGGCATAGTCCCTCCTTGCGTCGTCCCTTTCATTGCCTAGGCAATGAATTCTGATTAACGATGTCTGGTGAATCGAGAAGGAGGCGGCACAGATCCTGCTCGCCCCGAAACGCATCTTGCTGGAGACGACTGAAACACCAGTCGGTCGAATTCAAGATAGTCCTCGATAAAGGCGTAATAATGGTCTTTGCGGACGGGGTCTTTCCCGATTCGCACCAGACGGGCAGCGGCAAAATAGGCCTGCCTGCCACCGCTACTTGATAAGTCGCCGGATGGGCGTCGTGGCTCGTAGTAGATGATCCAGTCGCCGACTGCCTGCTCCATCTGCCGCAGGTAGGTGTGGGGAAAATGATACCGTTCCTCCGGCAGGTCGTCGTAGGTGGGATCAACCTTGGCGGTGAGGATCGCTTTGGCCATGGATTATCCTTTCCCCTGACAAGACTGCCTGATGAAGCTTCTTAATTCCAAAGTGTTGTGGGCAAACATATCCTTCTCCGCAGTTTTTATGAGTGTCGGCCGTCGGGATTTTTCGTCAACACCGGGATCTCGCAGCGGATATTGGCATAAAAGAGAATTCCCGCCATAATCAGGAGTACGCCGCCCTGGGTCATGATCAGCACTTTTACCCCGGCGACCGTGATGAGGTAAAACGAGGTGGCCAGGGTGCCGGCAATGCTGCCCAGGGTGGAGAGGGCATAGAGGGTGCCGATGGTCTTCCCCGAGGTGTGCAGGCTACAGATGGCGAGTCTGGCGGTATAGGGGCTGACTGCGCCGAGGAAGAGCGACGGCAGGAAGAAGAGCAGCATGGAGACCGTCAGCGGTCCCAGGCGCAGGCCGAGGTCGAGGTCGAACACCCAGGCGCACACCGGATTGCTGTAAAGCGGAAAGGTCAGAAAGAGGAGGGCCGGACTGAGAATGATCAGGCCAAGTTTGCGGGTCGAGGGCCGGATGTCGGCAACCTTGCCGCCAAGGTAATAGCCGCCCGAGAGGCCGGCCAGGAAAATGGAGATCAGACTCCCCCAGACAAAGACCGAGGTGCCGAAATTGGGGGCCAGCACCCGGCTCCCCAGGATTTCAAACGACATGACGATAGCGCCGCAGACAAAGACGATGAGATTGATCATGATGGGTATTTACTCCATGTGCCGGTAGAGATTCACCGGGGCGAAATCGTCGGTCAAGATCTCCGCCCCTTCGTCCGACACCGATGTCTCCAACTGGTCTTGGCTGATGCTTTCCAGGTCAAAGTCAAGGTTACGCGTCTCCTGGATCTCTTTGGCCTTCTTCTTTACCTCTTCCGGGGCAACCGCCTTGTCCGCCGCCACGAAGACATAATTCTTTGACGCCTTGCCCTTGAAGATTGCAAGGTTGGTAAATTCCGTGCGGTAGGTCTTGATCATGGAGGTGAAGAATTTGTTCCTGCTGGGGGACAGGATGTTCGAGACCACCACCCCGTTTTTGTTCAGCTTGCCCTTGACCTCTTGCAGGAATTCGCGGGTGGTCAGATGGAAGGGGATGGTGTCGCCCTGGTAGGCGTCGAGAAAGACGACATCGTATTTCTTCTTGGTCTTTTTGACGAACTGCCGGCCATCTTCAACCGTTACTTTCATACGCTCGGTCTCGGCAAAGGTGAAGAACTCCTTGGCAATCTTGACCACCGCCGGATCGATTTCCACCACCTCAATCTCCGTCTCCGGGAAATGCTTGGCCATAAAGCGGGGCATCGAGCCAATGCCCATGCCCACAAACAGGGCGCTATTCGGCAGTTGCTCTTGATAGGCGAGCCCGACAAAAGACATGCGGGTATATTCGAAGAGGAGCCGGTCCGGGGCATCGAGCTTGATGCCGCCCTGAATC
>Ga0334722_10001130_pt1 | contig 34704 bp, 17 predicted proteins | sample C3_bottom_MG_FD_207210 | JGI IMG/M metagenome (GOLD analysis project Ga0334722, IMG submission 207210) | Sediment microbial communities from Yellowstone Lake, YNP, Wyoming, USA - C3_bottom | ecosystem: Environmental > Aquatic > Freshwater > Lake > Sediment | place: USA: Wyoming | collected... | reverse complement strand
GTACGCGTTGGCCGACTCCTGAGGGTCGGTCCACATGATGGCGTCGAAGACGTTCTTCGCGATGTTCGGCACGTAGACGAACGTGGTCTTGAACGGCGATGGGCCCGCCGCCGCACCTCTGCCTCCGCCGCCGCCAGGCATCCCTGCCGCGCCTCCAGGCCCCGCGGCCGCCGCCGGCGGTTCGTAGAGCATGATGCCGACGGCGCCCTTCTCGTAGGCGGTCATCGCCTTCTTCTGATCGGCCGATTCGTCGGCGAACTCGTCCTTCGCATCGGCGGCTGGCCCCGTCCCTCCCACGCCCGGAAGCGAGAACTGGACACGCACGGCCGGCGCCGCCATAGGCGAACCCTTCAGCGCGACAACGACCTTGCCCTTGACGTCGAGGCCCGCGTACTCATCAAGGCCCTTCGCCGGCGCAGAGACGCCATACCCGACAAACACCACTTCCCCGGTTACCGCCGCGGCTGGCGTGGACATCGGGCTGACCGTAAATTCGCCCTGACGAAGCTCAAAGGCACGACCGCCAATGGCCAGGCTCGGGACGCCAAGTGTCCACACAAGCGTGGAACGCGCGCCGCCGATGGTCACCTTCTGGAAATAGGTGCCGTTTTCTCCAGCCGGCTTGAGGCCCCATTCCTTGAACCTGCCCGCCGCCCATTCGGCCATCTTCTCGTAGCCGGGCGTCAGCGTCCGACGGCCCTGCTGCTCGTCGGTCGACAGAAACGCGATGTAGCTCTTGATGATCTTGCCGTCGACTTTGATCTTCGTCGGCTCGGCGGTCAGCCGCACGGAGACGACGACGGCCAGGCACGCAGCCAGGGCCAGCGATAGGACACTGCTTCGGCGCATAGGGAAACCTCTCAGCGGGGGCTGAAACGATGGACGCGGATTGCCCGGGACGAAGGGCGAAAGGGGGCACACGTGCCCTTGTCTGCTACCTACGACACAGGAGCGGGGTTCGTTTAGGACGCTCAGACAGCCGGGGCGGCAAGCGCCTGGAGTGTGGTCTCGAGTTCCGACATCCGCAGCGGTTTCGTCATGTGGCAAACGTCCGGCCGGGCAAGAAACACCTCGGCCTCCGAGTCCAATGCGCCGCCGGTGAGAAACAGCGTCCGCGCCCGAAGGGAGGGGTTCAGTTCTTCGAGCTTCCCGGCGAATTCCATGCCGGACATCCCCGGCATCATCAGGTCGCAGATTACGACGTCGAAGGACTGGGACTTCAACAGTTCGAGCGCTCCTGTGGCACTCGACGTGCAGGTGCTGTGCCACGAGTGGCGGAGGCTCCGCTGGATCAACGCGGCAATCAGCGGCTCATCGTCTATCAGCAGCAGGCGGGGTAAGGGTGACGCCTCATCCATACGACTCGGAGTATGGCAGAAACCCGCCCGCGTCACCAGTTGGGCCGCGGGCGGGTTCTGGGATGGACTACTTGATCGCGAGCTTCATCCCGGCGTTCGTCCTGTTGAACGCGGGCAGATCCTTCTCCGTCAGCGTGGCAAAATCGCGTTCCGCCGCCGCCAGGTCCTTCTCCATCCATGCGAGCGCTTCGAGCGAGGCATCGGTGGGTCGGTGATCGGCGCCGCCCTGCACATCGCTCGCCCCTCCGCCAATCATGCCACTGAGCCACACGAGATTCAGATAGACCTTGTAGGCTTCGACGTACCACTTGTCATCGCTGTGCATCTCGGTGCGCGACAGCAGCTGCAATTCGATCGCCATCATCTTCTGATCGAGGACACGCAGGGCCTGCTCGGCGGCTTTCTTGCCGGCGTTGGTCTTCAACAGGTCCTCGATCTGCTTTCGCATCACCTCGAGCCTGTTGATGATGGCGACAGTCCTGTTGATGTCGTCGCGAATCCGTATTTGCGCCGCAATCGACGCGGCCAGGTCCGAAGGGCTGGCGGGCAGCTTCGGATCCTTGATCACGTCGAAGGGCCGCGGATAGACCTGGTCGCCCACCGTGATGCGCACCAGGTAGCGTCCAGGCGCCGCAATGGGACCCTGGCGTTGCGGCCCCTGGATCCCCCAGTGCACGATCGGCCGCGTGTCCTTCCCCTTGAAGCGTGCTTCTTCCCAGATGTACGGGTTGTCAGGCGGGATCGTGCGCAGCTCCACCTGCGGCGGTCCGTCGTACCGCAGATCCCACGTCGCGCGATTGAGCCCCGCGCGCGCCGATCCGTCGAGCTTGCGGACGACGGTGCCGGCGGCATCGACGATCTCGATCTTGATGCGATCGGTAGACGCGGCCTTGAGCGAGTACACGAACTCCGCGCTCCCGCCGCGCGCGAGCCGGTACGCGACGCGCGGCTGGTACAGGAACGCCGCGGCCGTGTCGACGACCTGATCCTGCTGCTCGAGACGCGTGATGTCCCGGAGCAGGAACAGACCTCGTCCATACGTGGAGATGGCGACGTCATGCGCGGCTGGCTGCACCTCAATCCAGCTGACCGGGGCCGCCGGCAGGCCGTCCTTGTGCGCGGTCCACGTCTTGCCGTCATCCATCGAGTAGAAGAACGCGTGCCCGGTGCCCGCGAAGATCATCCCTTTGCGATTCGGGTTCTCCGCGAACGAGAGCACGTAGTCGAGCGGGTGCGACTTCGGGAGCGCGTCACTGATCTTGGTCCACGACCTGCCGAAATCGGTGGTCCTGTAGATGAAGGGTTCGCGGTTGTCCATCAAGTGAAGGTCCACCGCCACGTAGGCGGTCGCCGCGTCAAAGCGGGACGGCTCGATCTTTCGAACCGTTCCCCACACCGGCAGACCCGTGATGTTCTTCGAGACGTTGGTCCAGGCCCCGCCGCCATCGCGCGTGTACCAGATCTGGCCGTCGTTGGTGCCGGCCCAGATCAGGCCCTTCTGGATCTTCGACGGCGCGATCGCAAACACCACCTCGCCATAGAACTGGCCGAGGTTGTCCCCGATCACGCCGCCCGAAGAGACGATGCGCGTCGGATCCTGGGTCGACAGATCCGGGCTGATGATGCTCCAGCTCTGTCCCTGGTCGCTGGTCTTGAAGATGTACTGGCAGCCGTAATACACCGTTTCTTTTTCGAACGGATCAAACGCAAGCGGCGGCGTCCAGTGACATCGGTACTTGGCCTTGTTTGGTTCCGAATCGAGCGTGTGGATCCACGGCGCCACGGATCGCGCCGTGCCAAGACGATTGTCGAACCGCGTCACTTCGTTGCCGTAACACGTCGCCCAGATGACGTCAGGATTGCCCGGCACGGGAATCGTGAATCCCGACTCGCAGCCACCAATGTTGGGCTGCCAGGCCACACCGCCGCGCCCGCCGCCACCCGCCTGCCCTGAGCCTGTCGAAGGGCCACCGCCGCCCCGGCCGGCCGCTTGCCCTGAGCCTGCCGAAGGGCCGCGTCCAGCCTGTGCCGCCGAATACGACGGCACATTCGTGACGGTCACCGGCGAGGTGCTCGGTCCTCTCATCGTGCCATCGTCCTGCCGGTTGCTATAGAGCCAGTACGGCACCTGGTCGTCGACCGCCACGTGGTACATCTGGCCGATGGGCAGGCTGACGCTGAAGAACGACTTCGCGTGGTCGCGCGTGATGCCCATCCCGCCGTCGCCGGTCGCCACCCAATGGTCGCCGTTGGTGGGATCGATCCAGATGTCGTGACAGTCGCCGCACCCGCCTCCGCCTGCCGGCGGAAACGTCAAGCCGCCGTCAGTTGAGCGGTGGAAGCTGCTGTTGGCGATGAGCACTTCGTCCGGATTCTGGGGATTGACCTCGATGCGAATGTAGTAGCCGGCCCGGCCGATCAGCCGTCGGTCCCAGCTGACCGTCTTCCATGTGTCGCCCGCATCATCCGAGCGCCAGAGCGATCCCTGGTTGGCGGTCTGGATCAAGGCAAACATGCGTTTGCCATTCGATGGCGCAATCGCGACGTCGATCTTCCCGACGGGTGACTTTGGCAGCCCCGCGGCCGTGAGTTTCTGCCAGGTCGTGCCACCGTCCTTCGAGCGGTACACCGCGCTGCCTGCGCCGCCGCTGAACATCGCCCACGTGTGCATGACCACTTCCCACGTGCCGGCGAGCAGCAGGTTCGGATCTTTCGGATCCATGCTGAGGCCCGAACAGCCCGTGTCGGCGTTGACGAACAGCACGCGCTGCCACGTCTTGCCGCCGTCGCTCGTGCGGAACACGCCGCGTTCTTCCTGCGGGCCAGTCGCGCGGCCCAGCGCGCACGCGAACACGATGTCGGAATTGGTCGGGTGCGTGAGAATGCGCCCGATCCGACCGGTGTCCTTCAGACCGGCGTTGCTCCAGGTCTTGCCGGCGTCGATCGATTTGTAGATGCCGTCGCCCATGATGTCGGCGTCGCGAATCGCCCACGCCTCGCCGGTCCCGGCCCACACGATGTCGGGCTTGGAGCGGGAGACGGCGAGCGCGCCGATCGCCTGCACGGGCATGCCATCGAAGATCGGTTCGAACGACTGGCCCCCGTCAGTGGTCTTCCATACGCCGCCGGACGCCGCGCCGGCATAGTAGGTCTTCGTGTCACCGGGGACGCCGGCCACCGCCGAGATGCGACCCGCGCTTTCGGGACCCATGTAGCGGAACCGCAGCGGTTCGATGGTGGGATCTGGAGCCGGTCCCCCGCCCCTGCCCTGGGCGCTGAGGGCGATGGCGAACAGAACGGCGGCGACCGCGCCTAGCGCGATCCTTGCGGCGGTGGTGATCTTCGGATGCATGCTTCGCACCTCAGGCATTCGTATCTGCGGACAACCGGTTTCATCACCCGTTCTTGCGGCGAACGTGTGCCGCCATGCGCAGGTGATGAAACCGTCTTCGATGCACTATTTTCGTTTACCCCAGGTTGGCGGCGGCGGCTCCTTGGTGGCGCGATCGACCGGCTTGGCCTTGAGCATGCGCAGGCCTTCCTGAACAGCGCGCTCGAGTTGCGGATCCTTGCCGGCAATCACGTCTTTTGGCCAGTTCTCCACATCGACGTCAGGCCCGACGCCCTCGTTTTCGACGGCCCACTTGTTGTCGCGCGCGAAGAATCCGCCGCGCGGGGCGATCATCGATCCGCCGTCGATGAAGCCAGGCGTATCGGCTGTGTGCACGAGGCCTCCCCATGTGCGCTTGCCGACCAGCAGGCCGATTTTGCGGTACCGGAACATGTACGGCATCAGGTCGCCGCCAGATCCGGCCATCTCATTGATGATCATCACCTTCGGCCCCCAGATGCCGGCGGCCGGGCTGGTGAATGGAAAGCGGTCGCCAGCGACGTTATTGAAGTAGCCATCGAAGTCGCGCTGGAGCACGTCGATGATGTAGTCGGCTGCTGAGCCACCTCCGTTGAATCGCTCGTCGATGATCGCGCCCTTCTTTTCCTGCTGCGCGAAGTAATAGCGGTTGAAGCTTGTGTAGCCGGGCTGACCGGTGTTCGGCACGTAGACGTATGCCAGTTGCCCATCCGAGAGCTTGTCGACCAGGCGGCGGTTCGATTCGACAAACGCCCGAGTCCTCAGCCCCTGTTCGTTGGCGATCGGTATGACCGTCACCTGGCGCGAACCTTCCATGGTTGGCTTGGCATTGACCGAGAGCACGGTCTGCCTGTTGGCCGTGCCATCGAGCAGGCGATAGATGTTGTCTGGCGCCCTCAGTTCGACGCCGTTGATCGCAAGCACGTAGTCGCCGACCGACACATCCACGCCTGGTGAGGCCAGCGGCGCGCGCAGATCGGGATTCCAGCTTTCGTTGTCGTAGATCCTGGTGATCTTGAAACGCTGGCTCTCGACAGAGAAGTCGGCGCCCAGGAGACCGCCGTAGACTGGCGGGACTTCCGGCATATCGCCGCCGCGCACGTACGAGTGCCCGATGGCGATTTCAGATCCCATGTTGTCGAGCAGGTAGTTCAGATCGGCGCGGTGCATCGCGTACGGCAGCAACGCACCGTACATCTGTTTCAACTTCGGCCAGTCGGCGCCGTGCATGTTTGGTACGTAGAGGTAGTCGCGTTGATTACGCCACCCCTCGCTGAAGATCTGTTTGAACTCTTCTTTCGGCTCGAGGTGCATCCGGAGTGTCGCATCGAGACGACCCTGCCCGGCCTGCGGAGGCGTGCGATCGGCGTCGACCAGATACAGGCTGGGACCGCTTCCGCCCGCGCCGCCAGCCGCCGCGCGGCCGCCACCACCACCGCCACCGCCACCGCGATACACGAGCTTGCGGCCGTCTGCGCTCACGTCGTAGCTGCTCACGCCCGTGACAAACGGCGCCGCCCGGCGATCGCTCAGGCGATAGCGCTGCAGCGTGGCGCCACCACCACCCCGCCCTCCGCCGCCACCGGCGGCTGCCGGCGGCTCGAGATAGAACACCGTGCCGGCCACACCGGCCTTCAGCAGGGTGTACGGCCGCTCGGACACGCCGGGAACCGAGATGATGCGCTGTTGCAGACCGGCGAAATCAATCTCAACCGTGACCGGCTGACGTGGACCACGCGCGGCCGGTGCGGGCTGGTCGCCGGCTGCTCCGCCCGCCTCGGCGGCTTGCCCCGCCGAAGCCGGGGGTGGGCCGCCGCCTCTCCCTCCGCGGCCGCCACCAGACGAGGGATCGCCTGGCGCCGGCGGCGCGCTGCCCACGCCCTTGTCTTCGTCGCTCTCCGGCAGCAGCGGGCTCGGGTCGCTCTTTTTCAGCACGGCGAAGTAGAGGCCGAAGTTCGTTTCGTGGTCGTACGACGTCATGTCCAGCCACTGCGTTCGCAGGCCGAAGTCGGTCGATGCGAAGAACCACAGATACTTGCCGCCCGCATCCCATACCGGGAACATCGCGTCGGCGAGACCATCTGTTACCTGCTTGCTCTCGCCCGTTTCGGCGTTGCTCACGAAGATGGCGTGGTAGAGCGATCGCAACCGGCTCGAGTAGGCCACCCACTTGGAATCGGGACTCCACGACGGATTGAGCGTGCGCGTGGGCACCATCCAGGGATCGTTGCCGACAACTTTGGCCTGCCCGCTGGTCACGTCCAGCACCCACACCTTGAGATTGGTGTCGGTGAACATGATCTTTTTCGAGTCGGGCGACCACGACGGCGTGTAGTAGTGGGTCGGATTCTGAAGGGCGATCTCGCGCGGCGGTGTGAGCCCGTCCTGCGCTTCGATCACGAGCTTGTATTCGCCGGATTTGTCGCTGAAATACGACACGAACTTGCCGTCCGGAGACCAGGCTGGATCGCGCTCGGCAGACCCGCTCGACTGAGTCAAATTGCGAACATCGCCCTTCTCGGCGGGAATCGTGAAGATCTCACCGCGCGCTTCGACCACGACACGCTTGCCCGTCGGCGAGAGAGCGATATTCGCCATGCGGCTCGTGACGTCTTCCCACTTCGGCATCATCCACGGGAAATCGCCGGCCGCCCGGATGTTGACGATGTGCTCGCGACCGCTCTTTGGATCAAGTTCGTGGACGTAGCCGGCCTGTTCGAACACGACCGAACCGGCGCCGGAGTCCATGGCCTTCACGTCGAAGTCCGTGAACGTCGTGATTTGCGACAACCTCTTCGCCTTCGTCTCGAACGACCACACGTTGGCGACGCCGTCACGATCGGAGATGAAGTACACCGTGTCGCCGACCCAGCACGGATCGACGTCCTTCGAATCGGTCCACGGCGGCGAGACGAGGTCGTAGGTCTTGAGGTCCACAATCCAGATGGGGCGGTTCTGCCCGCCGCGGTAGTTGCGGCGTTCCTCGTCCCATGAATTGTTCATCCGGTAGGCGATGCGTGTGCCATCGGCAGAGATCTTTCCCTGGTAGGCTCGCGGCAGCGCCATCGGTTCCTCGACGCCGCCCTCGGCCGGAACTGTCCAGAAGCGCGGCGAGCCGCTCGGGGCCCACGTTGCCCGAGACGAAGCGAAGACGACGGACTTGCCATCTGGCGTCCAGCCCTGGACCTGGTCGGCGCCCGGATGCCAGGTGATCCGGCGCGGTTCGCCGCCGGCCGCGGCGACCACGTACACGTCGGTGTTGCCGGCGTAGTCGCCGCTGAACGCGATCCACTTGCCATCGGGCGAGAAGTGGGGATTGGTAGTTTGGCCCTGGAAGCTGGTGAGGCGACGCGCCGATCCGCCGGCCCGCTCCACCGCCCAGATGTTGTTGGCGTACGCAAACGCGATCTGCGTCGCGCTGACGGTCGGCGATCGCAGCAGTCGCGTGGATTCGTTGTCGGCCGCGGCGGTCAACACCGCGACACAGGCCACGACCGCGAGAAGAGACAGAACACCAAGCCACTTTCGAAGCTGACGCATCGCGCTCTCCTTTGAACTTCCGGTTTCAAAGCCCGTTCTCGCAGCCTGGCACAGGCTGCGCACGCAGGTTTTGAAACCGTCCCAATGTCGATTGTCGCGGCGCATGCCCGCGACGGGGGTATCCTACCTCAGCCGGGCCGGGAGGGAGTGCTCGCGGTAGCCGGCGGCAATCCGCTTCAGGTCCGGCAGCAGGACGCGGTTGAAGGCCTCGACACCTTGCTTCGACAGATGGGAGTTCGAGTTGCCGTAGTCGCCATCCCGAAAATAGGCGGCCGTCGACAGCGGAAAACGTAGCGGATCGCCGTAATCGAGTACGACGCACAGCGTGCAGTCGGCCGTGAGCCGCTTGACTTCGGCGATGAAGGCATCGTGCTCGAAGTTGGTCCGATGCGTGGCAATGTAGTCGGGTGGATACACGAGCACGACCCGCACGCCATCGTCCTGCCACGCGCGCAGCAGTTTGGTGAAGTACTCGCCTTCGGACCCCGGAAAACGGGAGTAAGGCACGGTGTCGAACCTTGCCGGGGCCGGGCGCTCGACAATCTTCGACACCGGGTCACCGACGTACGCCTCCATGGCGTCGACATTGTTCTCGGGATTGATCTCGCCCATGGCCGAAGTCAGCCGGGACTGCAGTTGCTCGAGGATGCGCATCACGGCCCGCTCATTGGCGTCCTTGTGGGCGATCATCAGGAGCGGCGGCCACAGCGATAGCGGTTTCGGCGCCGTCGATCCTGCCGTGCCGAAGCGGCGCATCAACCCAGGGTCGGATGGATATCCGAACATGAAGTAGTCGAGCCCGTAAATCACGACTCGCGGCTTGCCGATCATCTCCGAATAGAGGCGGTAGAACTCGTAGTTGTAGAGAAGGCTTTTGCCCTTCGACGCTTCTTTGAAGGCCTTGATTCCCAGGGACTGCCCGATGAAGGAGGGGTGCACGTCCTCAAACATGCGGGACGTGCCAAGGATGAGCCACTGGTACGCCGACTTGTTCTTGACGCCCTCGAGCTTCTGGCGGAGTTCAGGATTCCGTTCAACGGATCGGTAGGTCCAGTCGAGTGCGGCGAAGAAGGCGCGATCCAACACGACGAGTGTCAGGACGAAGACGAGACCTGCTCGACCGATTCGCATCCATCCGGCTCGTGGCGTCATCATGTCGCGTCCTAGAACCGGAAGTAGATGAAGGGGCTGTTCGCAGCCACCGAAAACGTCATCAGACCCGCGACGAACAGCGCGTAACCAACGGCTTTGAGTTCGACCGGCAGACGGTCCAGCAGCAGGAATCGCTGGCGGTGTCGCTGGACGTATTCCATCCCAAAGAACACGCTGACCACCGCCAGATCGAAGAGCAGGTTGGCCATCCCGATCGGGGGTAGCTTGAACTGGAAGTACCGAAGGTAGATTCGTGCATGTTCGAACGAGGTCGCCCGGAAGAGGATCCACGCAAACGCGACGAGGTGGAACACGATCACGACCTTGAGCGCAGCGTGTATTCGCGGCACGCGATTCAGCCGGAACGCCCGACACCAGCGACGCCGCAGCCTATGCGTGGCGGTTGACACGACTTGGTACAAACCGTGGAGCACCCCCCACGCGACGAACGTCCACGCCGCCCCGTGCCACAACCCACCCAGCGCCATCGTCGCAAATGTCCCAATGCCGTAGCCCCATCCTTCTGCTGTGATGCCGCCCCATCGATCCGCCTTGATCAGCCGCATGACACTGTACGCAATCGGAAGAAACAGGTAGTCGCGTAACCATGACGACAGGGTGATGTGCCAGCGCGTCCAGAACTCGCTCACCGATCGGCTCAGGTACGGGTAGTTGAAGTTGATCGGCGGCGTCAGGCCCAACGTGCGCGAGAGACCCGTCGAGATGTCCGAGTACCCGGAGAAGTCGCAGTAGATCTGCACGTAGTAGAAGTACGCGGCAACCAGCAGATGCAGCGACTTGTACTGGGGGGCGAGAAACACCTCGTCGACGTAGTACGACAGCCGATCGGCGACGACCATTTTCTTGAACAGACCCCACGCGATCAGTCGCACGCCCACCATGACAACCGACGGGTCGAAGACGACCGGCCGGCGAAGCTGCGGCAGAAGATCACCCGGACGCTCGATGGGACCCGCGAGAATCTGTGGAAAGTAGGAGACGTACAACGCGAAATACCCGATGTGCTTTTCGGCTGGGATCTTGCGACGGTACGTGTCTATGGCGTAGCTCAGGAGCTTGAATACATAGAACGAGATCCCGATGGGAACGAGAATATTGAAGGGGTCGGCTGGACGACTGCCCAGCGCGAATGCGCCGAGCGCGCGAATCGCCTGCCAGAAGAAGGTCAGGTACTTGAAGATGACCAATGCCGCGAGCGGCACGCCGATATCGGCGAGGAACAGCAGCCAGCGAATCCTTCCCGAAGCGCGGTCCATGGCGCGCGACACACCATAGACGAACGCAGTCAGCCCGATGAGCACGCTGAGAATGCGAAGATCGAAGGTCCCGTAGAAGACGTAACTGGCCAGCACCAGCCACAACCACCGGAACCGGTGAGGGGCGAGATAGTAGCCCGTGACAGAGACGAGGCAGAAGGTCCAGAAGGGGACCGAGTTGAACGTCACTCCGCTCATCATACTGTCGGACGGCCTCAGGTTCTGCGAGAGACACCGGCGCGGCGTGACGTCCGCGCGGATGGGCCAGCACCGGGGATCAGCTTGCGATCTGTCGCATTCTGGCGCGGCGCAAGTCCGATGACGTGAGTACGGTAGGATGCGCAATCCCAAACGGGCCGAAGGAACAGTCGGTGCCCTGGGTCACTCGGAGGAAATGATGCGCAGAAGATTCGTGATGGGAATAGTGGTTGCGGCCGCTGTCGTGGTGGCTGTCGGTTACAGCGTGCAGATTAGCGGTCAGTCGCCCACGCAGGCGAAGCCTCAGGTCAGCGGGCCCGCGACGCATCAGGCCAGCGGGCAGGTCAACGCCCAGGAGGCGCCGGAGTACGGCCCAGCCAAGGGCACGCTGGTCATCGTCGGCGGCGGCTCAATGGAGGGGACGGGGATCCAGGAGAAATTCATCCAATTGGCCGGCGGCCCTAATGCCTCATTCGTGATCGTGCCCACTGCTGGAGGCAACAAGAATCCGGACGGCACGATCAGGGAATACAAGGAAGAAGTGGTCATCGCCGGCTGGCTCAAGCGGGGCGTGAAGAACGTCAAGATGCTCCACACGCACGATCCCAAGGTGGCCGACACCGAGGAATTCGCGAAAATTCTGCGGACGGCCAACGGCGTCTGGTTCGATGGCGGCCGCCAGTGGAACATCGTCGACTCCTACATGAACACGCTGACCTACAAGGAATTCCACAAGGTCCTCGAGCGTGGCGGCGTGATCGGCGGCAGTTCTGCCGGCGCGACCATCCAAGGCGACTACCTCGTGCGCGGGGCGATTGCCGGCGCGCAGATCATGATGACGCCGGAGAAGGAGCACGAACACGGGTTTGCGTTCCTGCGCAAGTCCGCCATCGACCAACACATCAACACGCGTCTCCGATGGGACGATCTCATCGAGGTGATCAAGAAGATGCCGAACCTGCTCGGGATCGGCCTCTCTGAAGGCACGGCGATTCTCGTGACGGGAGACACGTTCGAAGTGATGGGCAAATGGAAGGTGGCCATCCACGACAACACGCGGCTCTACCAGCCTTGGGAGAAGCCGTACTTCGTGCTGTCGATTGGCGACGTCTACAACATGAAGACGCGGAAGATCGTGAAGTTCGGCATTGGCTCTACGGCCGCCCCAGCGCGCGGGGCCGGGCCCGGGGGGTTCTAGAGGCAGGCAGGGCAGCGGTTCCGGGACTCCGGTGACGTGACAATTCGCGAAACGGCCCCTCGAACCGAGCCGACAGCGTCAGTTCGCAAAGCGCACCGATAGGGCCAAGACAGGCGTGGGGCTGGGGGCCCCCACGCGCGTTCGGCGACAGATCCCGGTAGGTGCGTTTTGCCGGCGAGTGTGAGCGGGGACGTGAAGCGAAGTGCCACGGCACCCTGTGGCGTACAAAGTGAGGGGCGGTCACAGGAGACCGCCCCTTCGAGTTTTCGCTTCTTGCTACCGTCTACTGCTTTTCGACCGCGTCGGCCGGCGCGGCCTTCTTCTCCACCTTCACCGGGTTCTTCACATACTTGTCGAGCCACGCCGACCAGCGGGCCCACAGGTCGAGCAGCGTCTCACGCGCCACCGGTCCGTGATCCTCGTACGGATAGAGGTAGAGCGCCGAGGTCTTGCCAAGCCCGTTCAGCGCGTGGTGCAGCCTGATCGAGTTGGTCGGGTCGGTGCCGACGTTCTGGTCGGCGAGGTTGTGATACATCAGCAGCGCGCCCGTCATGTTGTTCGCGTACAGGAACGGCGACATCCCGAGGTACACGTTTGGCGCTTCCCACAGATCGCGGCGTTCGCTCTGGAACCCCAGCGGCGTCAGCGTCCGGTTGTACGCGCCATCACCCGCGATGCCCGCTTTGAAGAACGGGGTGTGCACCATCGCGTTGACGGTCGTAAACGCGCCGTAGCTGTGACCGCCAATGGCCAGGCGGTTACGGTCAATTAACCCCTTGCCGTCCAGCGTGTCGATCATCGCCGCCAGGCTGTTGCGCAGGTCGTTGACGTAGTTGTTGTTCTGCTGATTGGCCGGCCCGACGATGGGCAGCCCGCCGCCGGGCGCTTCGACGACGACGGCGTAGCCCAGACGCACAAGGAACTGCATCGAGCGGGCGTTGAAGTTCTGGAACGAGTTCCTGTTGTACGTGCGGTCGGGCCTGTCAATCGCATCCTGATCGACGAACTCGCGTGGGTACAGCCAGAAGATGGCTGGCGGCTTCGGACCGCCCGGCTTCCAGTCTGCCGGCAGCATCACGCTGAGGGCGAACTTGATGCCGTCGGGACGTTCCACGATCACACGCTGTTTGGGCGAGTTTGTCAGGTCCGGGAACAGATCCTTGTTGTCGGTGAGCTGCTTGCGCGCCGTGCCCTCGAGGAGAAAGAACTGCGGCACAGCGGTCGGGCTCTGGCGCTCCACGATGAAGCGTCCGCCCTCCGGATCAATCACCGTCGCAACGCTCTCGTACACGTCCTTGTTATCGCTCTCGAACAGTCGCTTCTTCTCGCCGTTCTTGATCGTCACCTTGTCGATGAACGTCTTTGGTCCGGTCTTCTCGGGTTCTTTGTCGTAGATCGCGCCCTGGTAATAGACGCTCGCGTTGTCGGCCGACATCATCACCGGACCCGAGCCGCCGCCGGCTCCGCCGCGTCCGCCGCCGCCACCACCACGACCGCCGCCACCACCGCCCCGCGTCGAGACGAGTGTGCCGGGATCGGCAGCCGGCTCGTCAGTCCGGAATCGCACGAGCGTGTACCGTTGCTCGGGCTCCTTCAGGTTGATGGCTAGCTCGGTGGTGTTCTGCCCGCTGGTCTCGCGGAAGAAAATCGTCTGCATGTCGGGCGAATACCGCACACCGTTCATGCGCGTGTTGTTCTCGAACAGCACCTTCGCGCCCTTGTCGGCAAAGGGCGGCAGCCACTGATACAAGCGGTCCTTGCGCTGCGGTGCCGCCGCGCCTCGCGCTCCACCAGCGGCCTGATCGCCGCCAGCCGCTGCGCCGCCTCGACCCGCGCGGCCGCCGCCGGCTCGACCTGATGTCCCCGCGGCCCCGGCCGGAGCCGGTTCCTGCTCGAGATACGTGATGCCCTGACCATCGGCGCGCCACGCCAGTTCGCGCTTGCCCGTCTGGGCGCCACGGCCACCGGCCGGCGGCTCCGACGGGTCGGGCGCGGTCGCGTCCTGCGTGCCGAGATTCAGCGGCCGGTCGATCACTTTCGCCTGCACCTTGCCGTCAAGATCCCAGATTTCTTCGACCTGGCCGAAGTTACTCGCCGGCACGATGTAGGAGAACGGCCTGGTCATCGTCGTGACGCGCACGAACTTGCCATCTGGTGAGGCGTCGATCGCACGGATCATTGCCGGTTGACCAATCTTCTTGATGTGCTTGGCCGGTGGTGCAGGCCGACCTTTCACGGCCGGGGCCACCGGCATCGTCAGGTCGATGGTGACCAACTGCCCGGTCGCATGCCATTCGAGCAATGCGAACTCGTACGGCGTGCCCATCAGACTCGGGAATGTCCGCAGCCGGTTCTTTTCGGACCCTTCGCTGACCTTCACTTCAGGCCCGCTGGGCGCCGGCGGGGCCACGGGCATGGCCTTGCGGCCATCGGGAATGATCACGGTCGTAATCTGCTTGCTGTCTTCAGTAAATTCAAAACTCGAGACGAGCGTCGCCAGCACGGGGGTCACCGTCACCTGCCGCGACTTGTTGGTGGCAATATCCGTGATCCAGATGTGCGTCGCATCGTCGGTATGCACGAAATACGCAACGCTCTTCGAATCAGGCGAAAACACCGCATTGGAGATGCGCGCGTTGGGCTGTGTCTGGATAGTCGTCTTCGTCCCGTCGGCCGCCGACGTGATCTGAATGCTGACACTGTTGCTGACTGTCAGCGAGCGAGCGCGATTGGCCTTGAAATCGATGAACACGCCCCCGAGCTCGTGGTACGGCTTCGAGAAGGTGGACATCGGCACCGGGCCGTCGCCAATCATGCTGAGGAACCACTTCTTGTCCCGGCTCGCGTTGCCGAGCGTCGTGTTCTGCCAGCGCGGTGCGAGCACGGCGGGCGCCAGTTCCGGTGGCGGCGTCGCGTAGGATTCCTGCTGGAGTTGCTGGTCTGCCCAACTGAGCGGCTTCTTTGGCGGTTCGGGCGCTTTCTCTGGCGCCTTGGGCGCCGTCTGCGCAGCAACTGTTGGCTTTTGCGCTGTGGCCGCAGTGGTCTGCGCGCTGATCGGGAGCTGGAAGGACGTGAAAAGAAGGATGAGTGAAACGGCCAGTGCGAAGCGCTTCGCGAGATGGCCGGGTCCGAATGGCCCGCGTATCGACATGTTTCCTCCGTGGAGTGGTTCTCTGGTGCTCGTGCGGCCGCGACACTGATCCTGGGGGCGGGTCGTCGCGAGACTGGGCAAGATACACCCCCCGACCTTCCTCTGTCGAGGGGTGGCCGCCTTCGCCCGTGGCTTCGGCGGGCCAGGGCGACAGCCCATTCCCCGAACAGGCGTTCGGAAACGTAGAGATATCGTCGCTGCGATGAAGCCGGGCATGGCCTATAATCGGCCGTCTCACCCCGAATCCTTTGGAGGCTGCCTGTGATGAAGCGCTTACGTGTAATTGGTCTCGGCGCGGTAATTGCCCTGATTCTGGCCATTGCCGGGCAGACGTTGGTTGGAGCCGGCCAGCAGGCGGCGCCGGCCACCGCAGCCGGATCGCCCTTCGACACACTCCGTTTCCGTTCGATCGGCCCCGCCTCGATGTCGGGCCGCATCGCCGACCTTGCCGTCTTTGAGGCCAATCCCGCCATCTACTATGTGGGCGCGGCACACGGCGGTGTCTGGAAGACCACCAACAACGGCACCACGTTCGAAGCCCAGTTCCAGAATCTGGGACTGATGTCGATTGGCGATGTCACCGTGTCCCAGAGCAACCCGGATCTGGTCTGGGTAGGCACGGGCGAATCGAACAATCGCCAGAGTGGCTCCTGGGGAGACGGCGTCTACAAGTCCACCGACGGTGGCAAGACGTGGGTGAACGTCGGGCTTCGCACATCCAAGCACATCAACCGCATCCTCATTGATCCGCGTGACAACGACATCGTGTTCGTGGCAGCGACCGGCAGCCTCTGGGGGCCGGGTGGTGAGCGCGGCGTGTATAAGACGATGGACGCCGGCAAGACCTGGAAGCAGGTGCTGAAGGTCGACGACGACACCGGCGCGAACGACCTCGCGATGGATGCGACCAACAGCAAGATCCTGTACGCATCGATGTATCAACGGCGACGCACCGCGTGCTGCATGAACGGCGGCGGCCCTGGCAGCGGCATCTTCAAGTCGACAGATGGCGGCGAAACGTGGACGAAGCTGAAGGGCGGCCTGCCGGAAGGCGCACTGGGACGCATTGCGGTTGATGTCTACCGGCGGCGGCCGAACATCCTCTATGCGCTCGTCGAGGGTCCGGCCGGTGCGGGCGGACGTGGCGGAGCCGGTGGCCCTTCGACTCCTCGGCCAGGCTCGGAGCAGGCAGGCTCAGGGCAGGTGGCTGGCGGTGCGGCGGCGGGCGCGCCTGGTGCAGCGGGCGGCGCGCCTGGTGCGGCGGGCGGGGCCGAAGAGGGACCAGGCCAGCAGGCTGGCGGCGGGGGCGGCGGTCGCGGGATGGCCACCGGCGCCAACACCACGCCGACAGGCCTGTATCGCTCGGACGACAGCGGCGCGACGTGGCGCAAGGTGAACAACGCCAACCCGCGTCCTATGTATTTCAGCCAGGTGCGGATTGATCCGAACGATCCGGAAGTCGTGCTCTTCGGCGGCGTCGATCTGCAGTTGACGCTTGATGGCGGCAAGTCGGTCAACACGGCAGCCGCGTCGAGGATTCATTCGGATCACCACGCGATCTGGATTGACCCATCCAACTCGAATCACGCCCTGATTGGCAACGACGGCGGCCTCGCCGTCACGTGGGACCAGTCGAAGACCTGGAACTTCCTGCCGAACCTCCCGGTCGGGCTCTTCTATCACGTGAGCTTCGACATGGCGATTCCGTACAACGTGTGCGGCGGCATGCAGGATAACTACGACTGGTGCGGACCGAGCGCCGTGCGCGGATCCGCCGGCATTGCCAACCATCACTGGGCCACGATCCAGGGCGGCGATGGCTTCGTCGTTCTCCAGGATCCGCTCGATCCGCGTGTGATCTACAGCGAATCGCAGGATGGCAATATTGTCCGCATCGATCGTGTGACGTTCGAGTCGATGTCGATTCGGCCGCAGGCGGCGACCGGCGAGATGCCACTGCGCTGGCAGTGGGATACGCCGGTCACGTTGTCGCCTCACGACCCCAAGGTTGTCTACGCTCCTGCGAATAGAGTGTGGCGTTCGAACGATCGCGGGCTCACCTTCGTGCCGATCAGTCCCGACCTTACCAACGGCGCCAATCGCGAGGACGTCGTGACGATGGGCGTGAAGGGCAGCGCCATTACGATCGCCAAGAACGACGGCATCGCGGCCTGGCCGACGATTACGACATTCGGAGAGTCGCCGAAGAAGGCGGGCGTGCTGTATGTGGGCACCGACGACGGGCGGCTGGCTGTGACCAAGGACGCCGGCAAGACCTGGGCACAGATCATCGACAAAGTGCCTGGATTGCCGAAGGACATCTACGTATCGAAGATCGCGCCGTCGAAGTTCGACGAGAACACCGTGTATGCGACGTTCGACGGACACCGGCAGAACGACTTCGAGACGTATATCTACGCGAGCCGCGACGCGGGCCAGACATGGGCGTCCATCAACGCCAACCTCAAGGGCGAAGTGGCGCGGACGATCACGGAAGATCTGAAGAACCCTGACGTGCTGTATCTCGGCACCGAGACGGGCCTGTTCGTGTCGATTGATCGGGCGAAGAGCTGGACGCGCATCAAGTCGAACTTCCCAACGGTTCGGGTGGACGAAATCACGTTGCACACCCGCGACAACGCGATGCTGATTGCGACGCACGGGCGGTCCATCTGGATCCTCGATCATCTCGAGCCCATCCAGGAGTACGCGGCGGCACAGGCAGCAGCCGAAGCGAAGCTGTTCACACCGCCGCCGTTCTCGATGTACCGGCGACAGGCAAGCGATCGGAACTACGAGTTCTGGGGCGATCAGACGTTCTTTGGGGAGAACCCGCCGCAGGCGGCGATCATCTCGTGGTACCTCAAGAAGCCGGTCGGCGAGGTGAAGCTGAAGATCACGGATGCCGCCGGCAAGGACGTCCGGGAGATTTCGGGGCCGGTGCTTGCCAACAGCAATAAGCCCGGGGTGCAGGCGGCGTGCTGGGACTTCCGCGTGCAGTCGCTCCCCGCGCCGGCGGCGGATGCAGGTGGGCGTGGAGGCCGCGGTGGTGGCGCGGGCGGTGGCCCGCCTTCGCCGGGGGCTACGGCGGGGCAAGCGGCTGGTGAAACCGGTGGCGGACGTGGGTTTGGCGGAGCGGCTGCGCAGAGCCCATTTGGCGCGGGCTGCCCGTCGGGCGGCCGGGGCGGGGGGGGCGGTGGACGCGGGGGCGGCGGCGGCGACGCAGGGCCAATGGTGCCGGCCGGCACGTACACGGTCGCGCTCGTGGTTGACGGCAAGACGATCGAAAGCAAACCGTTGAAGGTGACGTTGGATCCGGAAGTCGCGCTGTCGGAGATCGAGCGCAAGAAGATGTTCGACATGGCGATGGAAATGCACGAACTCCAGCGCGTGGGCAACAGCGCGACCGCCGCGCTCCGGCCCCTCAGCACGCGCGCCGGGGAATTGGCGAAAGAAATCGCCGCCCGGACCGACGTGCCTGCCGACGTCAAGGCGTCATTCGAGACATTCAACAAAGACCTGACCGCGCTGATGCCGAAATTCGCGGCGGCCGGCGGTGGCCGCGGAGGCGGCGGTGGCGGAGGGGGTGGCGCCACGACCGCTGTTCAGGCGCCGAGTCTGATGACGCGCGTCGGACAGGCCAAGACCGCGTTGATGGCGACGATGCCGCTTACCGATGTGGCGCAGAAGGCGTATTCGGAATCCAAGGTGCAGTTCCCGAAGACGCTGGCCGAGGCCAATGCACTGATTGCGAAGGCTGCGACGCTCAGCAAGACTCTGGCGACGTATAAGCTGACACTCGACGTGCCGGAGGCCATCAAACCTCCTGCGGTCGCGAAGAAGTAACCCGCGGTCGCACGGGCGCCGCGCGGATGGCGCACGGGCCCCGCACGACGGATGGCCCACGGGCGCCACACGGGCCCCATAAAGTGACCGGGTCACGTTTTACGTATTTCGTAAAAAGTGACCCGGTCACATTTCTTTCGTCTCAGCAGATCACGCTGAGTGCGCCGGGGCGAACGGCGACGTCGAAGCGGTTGTCCTCGCAGATCAGTTCACCGTCGGCCGCAAACGGCAGCGAACGATCACAGGTGATCACCGCGCGGGTCGTGCGCACGACACGCAGCACCCCGTCGGGCACTCGCCACCCATTCGCCAGACAGAGAAACGCCCAGTAGAGGCGGGCGCGAGGCATGGCGTCGATGCACGCGATCTCGAGCTGGCCATCGGCCATGTCGGAATCGATTGGTACAGCCATGCCCCCGCCCAACATGGTCGTGTTGGTGACAAACGCGCCAAAGACTCCGCGCGGCTCCGAGGCGCCATCCTTGCTGGAGATCTGTTCCTCACCTGCAAGCGGCAACCCGTTGTCGCCGCGTGGACGGGTGATGACACTACTTCCGGCGCATCCAATCGCCATTCGCTCCAGGCGCGATCCGCGACTGAGAAGCGCGCTCAGCCCGGCGATGCGATAGGACCAGCCGCCAATCGCACGCATCAGCGGCCTGCTCCACGACCCGGGCCGCAGCAGGCGATCGAATGCGAGCGTGCCCTCCGCCGCCAGGCCCAGCACACCAACCGTGCAGAACAGGCGGGAGTTCACGGCCACCAGATCGATCTGCCGAATCCGACCGTCGAGGATTCGCGCCGCCGCGCCAGCCGGGGCCTCGGGCAGCTTCAACGCTCGGGCGAAGTCGTTGCCAGTCCCAAGCGGGAGCAGGCCAATCGTGATGTCCAGCCCCTCGATGGCATTGATCACGCGGTGCAGCGTGCCGTCACCGCCGGCCACAATGACCGCTGCAGAAGAGGCGGCGGCGGCCCGTGCGGCATCGTCGAGCTCACTGACCTGCTGCGGTGCAATCAACTCCACACGGTAGCGCCGTTCAAGCGCACTGATGGCGGACGCGATCGATGCCTGGTCGCCGGTCGAGCGAGCGGCCGGATTGACCAGCAGCGCAATGCGATCGCCGGTTCGCAGGCGGCGTTGGTCGACAGGTTCCACGGTGGGTCGATTCGTCATGGTGTCTTTGGGGTTCACTCGCCGCCGCCGGTGCATTACACCTGCTCGAGTCCTAACTCCGCAACATACGCCTCGCGCGTCATTGTCTCGACCCGCCCCATTCGTCGCACCATGTCCTCGCCTGACGCGAGATGAACCAGGAGGAAGTCGGCCTGACGGATCGCTTCGAGCAGCATCTCCGAGTCGAGAGCGCGGCCGGCCGCCGCCGCCAGTCTGGTCGATTCGATCTCGAGCACGCCAAGCGCGACAGCCAGCATGGCGATCTGCGTTCTCAATCCCTCGCCGCAATACGCGCTCCAAGCCGCGAATCCTTTTGCGGCGAGGTAACGACGGATCGGACGGGATAACGGCAATCGTGCTGGTGCGATCCACCGCGCATGAGTGGATTTGAAATGTTCGGGCACCCTCGGCATCCTCAGGCCGGTCGGCACGGTGGCGGCAGCCGCCAGGAAGAGGCGAGCCGCCTGAGTTGGCGCCATCGCCGGGACGTCGCGTTCCGTCGCCGACATCGCCTCGTCACACACGCCACGAGCGGTAGCCGCGAGCGACGCGCTTCCGGGTTTCCAATTCCGGATTCGCTCGGCGGCGCCAATCATCCTCATCAACGCTGCCTCCGGTGTCACCGAGCCGGACCCGAGTGTCCTCATCACAAATGCGTCCCACGCCACGGCAACCTCAGCGTCCGAGACGAGGCCAGGCCGCACGAGCGGCGGAATGGTCGCAGTGGCGTCGAACCCCTCGTAGGTGTCCCGCCGAATCGGGCCGGACGGATCGACAACGATCGACAGATCGTCGACATCGTCTCGAAACAGCATTCGCGCGGCGGTGGGACAGAAGTGCGAAAGCGTCAGATGTGTGCCCCGCGCGTCGATGAGGGCGACACGCGGAAACTGCTGGCAGGTTGCCGGCAGCAGTTCCTGCCCGCAGGCACGTTGAATCGCGCACAGATTCCCGTCCTGCCGATCAAGAAACACACAGGCCCCTATTGGATCGAGGTTGACGATGGCGGCCGCGCCATCCGGGGGTTCATCCGCGCTGAAGCAGGAAGCATGGATATCCGATGGGGCTCCACCTGATGCCGAGCCGGGCGCGGCAAAGACGCTCGCGTTCAATGCCGCGCGGAGATGGGTGAAGCGGTCCGGTTCAATGGGGATGTGCCAGCCCGCCGTGCAACAGGCGCCCTCGTGCCGGCATTGATAGTCGGCATGCACGTTCAGAACGAAGACCGGTGAGGAATCGGGGGCTGACGCCACGCCGATAGCATAGTTCGACCAGCGGAAATGAGGTCGGACCTATTTTTTCGCAATTCGTAAAATGAGGTCCGACCTGGTTTTTCGGAATCCGTAAAACGAGGTCGGACCTCATTTTGGGTCGCTTGACGGGTCGGGCACCCGGGCGGACAATGGTGTCGGTCCCCGTGGAGGTTGCATATGTCGCGACGCTCACGGCCCCCGATCATCGCGTTCCTCCCCCTGCTCCTCATCGTTACGCTCGCCTGTGGCGGATCGCAGCCGCCAGCCGAAAAGCCGGCAGCCGCGACGGCCCCGGCACCCAAACCCATCACTGAACTGACAAAGGAAATGCACGATCAGCTCGGTAAGGTCACCATCGTCCAGCAGGCCGTGATTCGGGGCGACCTGGAAACGGCCGTGGCGCCGGCCAAGTGGATGGCCGATCATCAGGAAGTTGGCGGGTTTCCTGCCGCCACGGCTTCGTATGTCGCAGACATGAAGCGCTTTGCGGCCAATGTCGCCGAAGCCAAAGACATCAAGGGCGCCGCAACGGCGACGACGATGATGGTCTCGTACTGTGGTGGGTGTCACACAGCGGCCCAGGTGAAGCCGGCGTTTCCCCTGCTGCCCAAACCCACCTGGACCAAGGGACGAGCCGCGCACATGCTCGAGCACCAGTGGGCGGTCGACCTGATGTATCAGGGACTGGCCGCGCCGTCCGATGATCTTTGGACGAAGGGCGTGGAGGCGCTCAAGACCGCGCCGATGGCGGCTTCCGAACTGCCGAAAGACACGAACCTCACGGCGGAAATCGTGGCCAGCGAGAAGAAGGTTCACGAGCAGGCCACCAGAGCACAGAAGACGACAGACGCGGGCTCAAGGGTGGCGCTCTACAGCGAGGTAATTAGCCAGTGCGCCACGTGTCACAGCCTGCACGGCCGCGTGTGGGGGCCGGGGCTTCCTATCGGCAAGTGAGTGCGCACATCGGGCAGTGGAGCCCCCTCACTGCCTGACCTTGGATCATCGCTCGGTCACGCCAACTCCCACACGGCTCCAGCCAAATTCCTAGCAAACCGATGCTATAATTGGTACTGGGTCAACCATTGCAATTCGCGTCCGGCAGCCCACTCGGTGCCCTTGCGATTGTGTCCCTGCTCGGCTCGGTTCATACGAAGTGGGTGGCTCGCTCGGAACAGGCGGACGCGCCTCCGTTCATGGTCGATCAACGAACGAACTATGGCGTGGCCTCGCCGTAGCCAGCCGAGGTTTCGATGACCACCGGTGACACACTCGGCCCGTATCGAATCCTTGGCGAGCTTGGCATAGGCGGGATGGGCGAGGTTTATCGGGCGCGCGATGCGCAGTTGAATCGCGACGTTGCCATCAAGATCCTGCCCGACGCGTTCGCGCACGATGCCGAGCGGGTCGCCCGCTTCACGCGTGAGGCGCAGACGCTGGCCTCGCTCAATCATCCCAACATCGCGCAGATCTTCGGCATCGTCGAAACTCCCGCGGCGGCGGCGGACGCTGGCGCCGGGGCCTCGCACGTTCATGGACTGGTAATGGAACTGGTCGAGGGCGAGGATCTCGCGGCTCTCATCGGCCGTGGGCCGATGCCGCTCGCTGATGCCCTGCCGATTGCCAAGCAGATTGCCGACGCGCTCGAGGCGGCCCACGAGCAGGGCATCATCCACCGGGATCTGAAACCCGCGAACATCCGGATTCGTCCCGACGGCACGGTGAAGGTGCTCGACTTCGGCCTTGCCAGGACGTTCGACCCGACGTCGAACTCCGGCGCGAACGCCATGAACTCGCCCACGATGATCTCGCCAGCGAGCGCGACGCAGATGGGGATGATCCTCGGGACGGCCGCATACATGTCGCCAGAGCAAGCACGGGGCCGCGCCGTCGATCGGCGCGCCGACATCTGGGCGTTTGGCGTCGTGCTGTTCGAGATGCTGACGGGGCACCGCGCGTTTCCCGGCGACGACATCTCGGACGTGCTCGCCTCGGTGCTGAAGAGCGATCCCGCGTGGAACGAGGTGCCGGCCACCTGTCCGCCGTCGGTGCGGCGAGTACTGCGCCGCTGCCTGGAGAAGGATCCGCGTCACCGACTGAGCGCGATCGGCGACGCGCGACTCGACCTCGATGAACGCGAACCGATCGGCTCATCGTCGCCCCCGCGCCGCCCGTCAGGCTGGTCGTGGCTGGCGCTTCTTGCAGGAGCAACCGCATTGGTTGCCATCACGGCGTTCGCCGTGGCGAGAATCAACCCGGCATCTGCCGCCGGTGTCCCGAAGCGGCTGTCGATCATGGCTCCGCAGGCTGGGGCGCTGTATCCGGATTCCAGGGAATCGACGATCTCCCCCGACGGACGCCTCGTGGCGTTTGTCACGGGCTCGCCTTCCGGCTTGGAATCGACCGAGTTGTGGATCCGGGCCCTCGATGCCGTATCAGCCCGCCGCGTCGAGGGCATTGCGGGCGCGCACCTGCCATTTTGGTCTCCCGACAGCCGCCGAGTAGGCTTCTTCGCAAACGGCAAACTCGAGACCGTGGGGGTGGAGGGCGGACGCGTCACGGTGCTGTGCGACGCGCCAGATGGCCGCGGCGCGACCTGGGGAGCTGGCGGCGTGATCGTGTTCGCGGCCAACAGCGCGGGGCCTCTCTTCCGCGTCGCGGCGGATGGCGGCGAACCATCTGCCGTGACGACACTCGACGGAGGACGCAAAGAGACGGGCCACCGGTTCCCGTTCTTCCTGCCCGACGGCAAGCACTTCGTGTTTGCCACTCTTCCGGCCGTCAATGGCCTGTTCGACATCTTTGTCGGCAGCGTGGACGGCTTCGAGCGGACGCGACTGCTCTCGGCCGATAGCGCTCCCGTCTATTCCGCGACGGGCCACCTGCTCTACTCGCGAAAAGGCACCATCGTGCTGCAGGCTTTCGATGCGTCGCGACTGCGCCTGACGAGCGACCCGACGGTCCTGGAGGATGCACCGGGCGGCATCGGCCTCCAGTACTCCGCCGGACCGGCGCTCTCGGTCTCTGCCGGCGCGCTCGTGTACTTGCGGGACCCGTTCGTCGATACGCGCCTGGTCTGGGTCGACCGCGAGGGCCGTGAATTGGGTACCGTCGATGCAGCACGGGCCCGATATACCGAGATCCGGCTGGCGCCCGACAACCAACGCGTCGCGGTCGTACGAGCGGCCTCGGCGCAGCAATCCGCGGTCTGGGTGCTCGATCTCGTCAGGAGGGGCGCGACCCGCATTGCCGAAACTCAGCACCTGAACTACTTCGTCTCGTGGTCGCCGGACGGAAAGCAGCTGGTCTACACAAACGACGACAGCGGAACCGAAACGCTGTTCGTTCGTGATGCTGGCGCCGCGCTCCCCACCAAGCCGTTCTATTCATCGTCCGTGCTGTTCAAGAAATCGCAATGCTGGTCGCCCGATGGGAAGGTCCTGCTGTTCACACAACGAACGCCCGATACGCAGAACGATCTCATGACGGTTTCGACGTCCGGCGAGAGAACCGCCACACCGTTCCTCAACGAATCGTTCAATGAAGATGGAGGGAGGTTCTCTCCCGATGGACGATGGGTCGCGTACTTCTCGGACGAGGCAGGAACCAACGACGTGTACGTCCGCTCGTTTCCGAGGCCGGATCGGAAGTACCGCGTCACCACCGATGGGGGTACGTGGGTGACGTGGAAGCGGGACGGTACGGCCCTGCTCATCGCGGGCGCCGACGGCCATCAGTTGAAGATGGCGGATGTGAGGGCGGGGCCGGAACTGTCGATCGCCGTACCGCGGGTCGTCGGCCACCTGCCGGCCGACACGGTCGCCTGGGATTCGGCTGGCGATCTGCAGCGGCTGCTGGTGTCGGTACCAGGAGAGGGAAACCCAGGCCTCTCGCTCACGGTCGTCGTCGACTGGCTGTCGCTGCTGCGGAAGCGATGATGATCGGAACAACCATCGGCCCGTGTGAAATTGTCGCTCCGCTAAGCGTAGGCCCCTCGGCTCGCCTGAGAACCATGTCATGCCGTTAGCCATCGGCACTCGCCTCGGTTCGTACGAAGTGGGTGGCTCGCTCGGGACAGGCGGCATGGGCGAGGTCTATCGCGCTCATGACGCCCAGTTGAATCGCGAGGTCGCCATCAAGATCCTGCCCGACGCGTTTGCGCATGACGCGGAACGAGTGGCGCGTTTTACCCGTGAGGCACAGACGCTGGCCTCGCTCAATCATCCGAACATCGCGCAGATCTTCGGCCTCGTCGAAGCGCCCACCGCGGCGGACGCCAGCGCGGGTGCCGCGCACGTGCATGGACTGGTGATGGAACTGGTCGAGGGTGAGGATCTCGCCGCGCTCATCGCCCGGGGACCGATGGCGCTCGCCGACGCCCTGCCCATCGCGAAGCAGATTGCCGATGCGCTCGAGGCGGCGCACGAGCAGGGTATCATCCACCGGGATCTCAAGCCTGCCAACATCCGGATCCGATCCGACGGCACCGTCAAGGTGCTCGATTTCGGTCTCGCCAGGACGTTCGACCCGGCGTCCAGTTCCGGCGCGAACGCGATGAACTCGCCGACGATGATCTCGCCCGCGAGCGCGACGCAGATGGGAATGATCCTCGGCACGGCCGCCTACATGTCGCCCGAGCAGGCGCGCGGCCGCACCGTCGATCGGCGCGCCGACATCTGGGCGTTTGGCGTCGTGCTGTTCGAGATGCTCACGGGGCACCGCGCGTTCCCCGGCGACGACATCTCGGACGTGCTCGCCTCGGTGCTGAAGAGCGAGCCCGCGTGGAACGACGTGCCGGCCACCTGCCCGCCGTCCGTGCGGCGAGTGCTGCGCCGCTGCCTGGAGAAGGATCCGCGTCACCGACTGAGCGCGATCGGCGACGCGAGACTCGACCTCGAGGAGCGCGAACCGCTCGTTGCACCGGCGCCGGACGTGGCGCCGACGTCCTCGACTCGACCATCGCTGTTCTCGCGATTCTGGCCGGCGGCGGTTGGTGTCGTGCTCACTGCCGCTATCGCCGCGGTTCTCTGGACGACCGTGTCGCGTGGCGCCGCCCCGGCGGTCATCTCACGCGTGTCGATCCTGGCGCCACCTGACGCCTCCATCTATCCGGATTCCACTGGCGTCGCCATTTCGCCGGACGGCACGATGGTCGCATTCCTGATCGGCAGCGTCGTTCGATCCGAGACCCAGTTATGGATTCGCTCTCTCGATTCGATGGTGGCACGACACCTCGAAGACGCTGACGGCGCCACGCTGCCATTCTGGTCGCCCGATAGCCGCCACATCGGCTTCTTCACGACAAACGGGAAGTTGAAGACCATCGCGGCGACCGGTGGCCGCGCAGAAGCACTGTGTGACGCGCCGAATGGCAGGGGCGGGGTGTGGACGCCGTCGAACGTGATTCTCTTCACGCCAGAGGCTGGCGGACCTCTCTATCGCATCTCGGCCAGCGGCGGCACGGCGACGCCCGTGACCAAGCTCGACGCGTCGCGAAGGGAATACGGCCACCGCTTTCCTACCCTGCTTCCTGATGGCCAACACTTCCTGTACGCCTCGCTACCGGGAAAGAACGGCCTGTTCGACATCTTCGCCGGCTCGCTCGCGGACGATTCGCGGACATTTATCGGCGCGATGGACGCCGCGCCCGTGTACGCCGATCCCGGCTGGCTGCTCTTCGCTCGCCAGGGTGTCCTGACGGCGCAGCCTTTCGACGCCAAGCGCCTCACACTCGCGGGCGATCCGGTCTCACTCGGCGACGAGCCGGCGTTCATCCTCGATCCGGCGCAGTCGTGGACGGCTGGCCGGTCGGTTTCCCTCTCTCAAACCGGGGCACTTGCCTATTTCTCGGCGCCTTCGCCAAACACGATCGCCGAGTGGTACGACGCGAGCGGTCGGAATACAGGCACGCTGGATATTCCGCCGGGGCACTACGAGTCCGCGACCATTTCACCAGACGGCACACACGCCGTAATTGTGCGTTCCACCTCGCCATCGGAGTCCACCTTGTGGCTCGTGGATCTCACCCGCGCCAGTGCCTCGCCACTGACGGCAGGACGAGGCCGAAATGACACTCCCGCCTGGTCACCAGACGGTAAGCGCATCGTCTTTGCGGCCGATCGGGATGGCGCGCAGGACATCTTCGTGAAGAACATCGTCGATGCCACACCGGAGCAACCGCTGTTTCGATCGGACGTGCCGTTCAAAGGGCCGAGCGGGTGGTCACCAGACGGCAAGTGGATCATCGTCACGGAGCTCGACCCGGTTACGTCGCAGAACATCTGGCTGCTGCCGTCGGCGGGCGGGCGCGCGCTTGTCCCCTTCGTGCAAGGCCCATTACGTGACCGGGGCGGTTCGTCGTCGCCGGACGGGCACTGGTTGGCCTACTGGTCCGACGACACTGGCCGGTTCGAACTCTACCTGGAGTCGTTTCCCAAGCCGGGCCACAAAGTGCAGGTGTCGCAGGGTGGTTCTGCCGCCGCATGGTGGACGCGCGACGGCCGGCAGTTGCTGTTTGTCGGAGATGATCTGCGGCGTCTGTGGCGCGTCTCCGTCGAGGCGGGCGCGACGCTGCACGTCGGCACGCCGCAGCCGCTGGCCGTGTTTCCCGCCAACCTCGTCTGGATTGACGCCATGCCCGATCGGCAGCGATTCCTGGTGCTGACGCCTGAACGCACGAGTACGGGATCGATCACGGTGGTGCAGAACTGGCGCGCAGCACTTGGGAAGAAGCGTTAGAACGTCAGGGAGCTGATTCGATGAAGTCCGGGGACACGGTCGGCGCCTATCGAATCCTCGAAAAGGTGGGCGAAGGCGGGATGGGCGAGGTGTACCGCGCCACGGACACCCGGCTTGGCCGCGACGTCGCCATCAAGGTGCTGCCTGAGCGGTTGACCCGCGATGCCGACCCTTCGGCGGACTCAGGGTCGTCCCGCGCATCGTCGCTGAACGATCGCCGCGCACGCTTCGAACGCGAGGCGCAGGCGGTCGCCGCGCTCTCGCACCCCAACATTGTCAGCCTGTTCGACACGGGCGTGCACGAGGGCCAGCTCTTCGTCGTAATGGAACTGCTCGACGGAGAAACCCTTCGGGGCCGGCTGGCGCACGGCGCCCTGCCCGTTCGCAAGACCATCGAAGTGGCCGTCCAGATTGCGCGGGGACTCTCCGCCGCTCACGACAAGGGTGTGGTCCATCGCGATCTGAAGCCCGACAACATCTTTCTGCTTCGGGACGGCCAGGTGAAGATTCTCGATTTCGGCCTGGCACGGCAGGCGACGCCCGCAGACATGTCCTCTGTTTCCACGAACATGGCGGCCCCGATGACCCAGGCCGGCATCATTATGGGCACGGTCGGCTACATCTCGCCGGAGCAAGTACGTGGCCAGGTGGTGGATGGCCGAGCCGATTTGTTCGCACTCGGCGCCGTCCTGTACGAAATGCTGAGCGGGCGACGCGCGTTTCAAGGCGGCACCGCGGCGGAGACGATGGCGGCTGTGCTGAAGGAAGATCCGCCGGACATCAGCGCGGCCCACGGGGAGATTCCCCCGGCGCTCGACCGCATCGTCAGGCACTGCCTGGAGAAGAATCCTCTTGAGCGGTTTCAGACCGCGCGCGACGTCGCGTTTGCGCTCGACGCATTGTCTGGCTCGAATATCTCTGTGCCAACGCTGCCGGCGCCACTGGTGAAACGGCGCGTGCCCCGATGGGTGCTGACGACCGCCGTCGTGCTGGCGGCGGTGGCCGGTGGTGCCGGTCTCGATCACCTGGTCGCGCCGCCGCAGGCTGCCGGGGCGGCGTTCGTGAGGAAGACCTTCGAGCAGCACGCCATCATGAATGCCCGCTTCATGCCCGACGGCCAGACCATCGTGTTCAGTGCGGCGTTGACCGGCAATGCGCCACAGTTGTTCGAAATCCGTCCTGGAACGCTCGACGCCCATCCGTTCGGACCGCCCCGGACACATCTGCTGTCGGTGTCGTCGAAGGGCGAACTGGCGATCCTGACCGACGCGCGCCATATCAACCACCGTTTGTACGCCGGCACGCTGGCGCGCATGTCCCTGGAGGGCAGCCCGAAACCGTCGATGGAGAACGTGCGCGAAGCCGATTGGAGCCCGGACGGCGAAACGCTTGCCGTCGTACACACCGTCGGATCGCAGGACCGGCTGGAGTTTCCCATCGGCAAGGTGCTGTACCAAACGACCGGCTACATCAGCGATCCGCGTATCTCGCCAGACGGCAACCGCGTGGCGTTCATGGACCACGAGGATCGGTTCGATGACCGCGGGTGGGTGAAAGTGGTCGACCTGGCCGGCGCCCTCACGACGCTGGCCGGCGAATTCTGGGGCGAACAGGGTCTGGCATGGTCGCGGGATGGATCGATCGTGTACTTCGCGGCCAGCGACCAGGCGGCCGCCAGCAGTGCGAGTTACCAGGTGCGTGCGGCCCGAATGGCTCACCCGGGAACGTCCTCGGTGGCACTGAACGTGGCAGGCGATTTCACGATCTACGACATCGCCGGGGATGGCCGCTGGCTCGGCTCGAGCGACAACAAGCGCTTTGGCGTGGGTGCGCGTGTCGCCGGCCAATCGGCCGATCGGGATCTCTCCTGGCTCACCGCTAGTTGGAACTCCACGCTGTCACACGACGGCAGCCGTCTGCTCTTCAGCGATGGCAGCACGGGAACCAACTACGGCGTGGTCTGGCGCAAAACGGATGGATCGCCGCTCACGCACCTGGGCGAGGGCGACGCGCAGGACTGGTCTCCCGACGAAAAGTGGGCGATGGGACTTGTCTACACGCCACCCCAGCTCATTCTCTATCCCCTTGGCGCCGGGGATCCGATGCGATTGCCGCGCGGGGTGATCGAGCGCTACCAATGGGCGCGCTTCTTCCCGGACGGTAAGAGTCTGCTCGTCGTAGGCAACGAGTCGTCGAGGCCGACCCGCGCGTTTCGGCAGATCATCCCGAACGGATTGCCGACGCCGCTTCTGCCCGAGGGTGTCATTCCTGCGGCCGTCACACCTGACGGCCAGTCCGTCCTCGCCGCCGACTCGGCCAACACCTGGCGGTGGTACATGGTCGGCAGCGATCGGAGTCGGCCGGCGCCGGGGTTTGGGTTGGCGGATCTTGATTCCCCAGGCCATGCTCGTGCCATCGGATGGACGCGAGACGGCAAGACGCTGTTGGTGGGCAGTGGCACCGACGTGCCTGCGCGGATCGAGAGCGTCGATATCACAACCGGTCGCCGACGGGTCGTCGCCGACATTGGCCCTGCCGACCGAGTCGGATTGTCTTCCTTGGTCGTCACGAGCGTGTCGGCCGACGGCCGACAATACGCGTACGACTACAAGAAGGAACTGTCGACGCTGTTCGTCGTCTCCGGCGTGAAGTAGGAGAATGCGGGCGACGAGATCGCTACGTGATCCACTGATTGGTCAGCCCCGTCGCTTTCCAGACGCCGTCGACCTTCTCGATAACCACATCCGCTCCGCTGTAGCCGATGATCACACTCGCACGCGCCTTCGTGCGCTCCGGATCGAGGAACGTGATTCTCGAGACGACCGGATAGGTGAGAAATTCCCAACCGCTCCAGTGGCCTGGTCTGACGGGAAACCACGTGCTGAGGAATGCCGAGACGGCGCGCGACTGGCCGTTGCAATCGTATCGTCACGGCGCGCGGCTCATTTGAAGCGTTGGGTTGCTCAATCGGAATCTGGCATGCCTGAAAGAGGTGGCAAATGGCCTGGAACTTGCAGGAGAAGCCGACCGGAATTCCGAAGGTACCGAAGATTCGAGGGATCAAGCCAATCAAGCCAATCAAGCCGATCAAGCCGATCCAACCGATTCGGCCAGTCAAACCGATCGCGCCCGCCGGCTACGACTACTACTGGAAGCCGGACAAGTAACTGGTGTCGCCGATCGATCTCGCCCGTGCATCTGACGCTCGGTTAAGGGGCTCACGCGGTCCGATTCAACCCGTCAACCCGCCGTAACCACCGATCGAGCTGTTTACAGCCGGCGAAAATGCGGTTCACCAGCCTTCGCCTTCCCGTTTCGCGCTGCCACACGGAGATCAAAGACGGGCCTTCGTAGCTCGGCTGCCATCCTGTGGTAGAACATTCTGCCGGACTGGTATAGTCATTGCGCCTATTCGTGTTTATTGCGTCTAACCAGCCATTAATTGCGCGTATCAACTCTCTTGGCGTTAGACGCAATAATTATTGCGTCTAACGCTTGATCTTGCGCCTATCTAAGGGTAAATTGCGTGTAAACAGGATTGGTGCAACTCTAGGAAGGCACATGCCCAGGCCGACGCTTACAGCAGAGCTGGATGAAATCGAGAGGATCGTGCGCGCTCGTCCGGGCATCAGTTCCGCCGAAATCGGAAATGCTCTGGGCAAGCAGGTCCCACGGCGCACGCTGCAGTACCGCCTGAAACGGCTGGTGGATGACGGCCGCCTCATCCGTGAGGGCGGAGACCGGGCGGCGCGCTACCGCACGCCTGGCGCGGCAGCTGCTCCCGCATCCCCCGACGCCGCCGCGGCGGAAGCCGCCGTCACTCTGTCACCTGGTGGCGAAGAGATCAGAGCGCACGTTCGCCGGCCGGTGGCCGCGCGCGCGCCGGTCGGCTACAACCGTAACTTCCTGGACTCCTACCGTCCGGGCGAGACGTTCTATCTCCCCTCCCGCGCACGCGCGCACCTCGCGGAGATAGGGGCGCGCCACGTGCGCGGGCAGGACCCGGCGGGAACTTACGCACGCCAGATTCTGAGCAGGCTCTTGATCGACTTGTCGTGGAATTCAAGCCGCCTCGAAGGCAACACGTACTCGCTGCTCGATACAAAGCGGCTGATCGAGTTCGGCCAGGAGGCGGAGGGACGTGACCGGCTCGAGGCCCAGATGATCCTGAACCACAAGGATGCGGTTGAACTTCTTGTCGGCAACGCCGGGGAAATTGGCTTCAACCGTTACACAATCCTCAACCTGCACGGCATCCTTGCGAACAACCTTCTGGCTGACGAAAGAGCTGCTGGAAGGCTGCGTCACATCGCTGTCGGCATCGACGGCTCTGCCTATCATCCGCCCGAGACGCCGCAGCTCATCGAAGAGTGCTTCGACCAACTGCTCGCCACAGCGGCCGCGATCGCGGATCCCTTCGAGCAGTCTCTCTTCGTGATGACGCAGCTACCGTACCTGCAGCCGTTCGACGATGTGAACAAGCGCGTGTCGCGGATGGCGGCAAATATTCCGTTCATCAGAGCGAACCTGTCGCCGCTCTCATTCACCGATCTGCCGCGCGATCTCTACACGCACGCGATGCTCGGCGTGTACGAGCTTAACCGGATCGAACTCCTGCGGGATGTGTTCATTTGGTCGTATGAGCGATCGGCGGCGCGCTATGCCGCCGTGCGGCAATCGCTCGGCGAGCCCGATCCGTTCAGGCTGCGGTACCGCGAGGCGCTGCGCAGCGTCGTCGGGGAAGTCGTGCGCGGCGGCATGGACAGGAGGGCGGCCGCGGACCACATTGCGGCGTGGGTGGCGGCAAATGTGGAACAGGACGACCGGGAGAGGCTTCGAGAGGTCGCTGAGAACGAGCTGCTGGGCCTTCACGAGGGTAATTTCGCCCGCTACGCCATCAGGCCGGGAGAATTTACAACTTGGCGGGAGGTCTGGGCGTCAACGTGAGTCCGCTAAGTGCGACGGATCAGCCGAACCACCGGCCGAAGACTGACGTACCCTACTTGGCGATCAGCTCGGAGTAGATGCCATTCTGGGCGATGTTCTTGAGGCGATGTCGGCGATCTGTCAACCGCAGGGAATCGGCACCCCTCCTCTCAGCTTGCGGTTATCATGGCAAAAGGACCCTGAGCAGACGCCGGCAATGACCACGGTATGAGAATAGCCACCTGGAACGTCAATGGCATCCGCGCCCGCCAGGCGCAGGTGCTGGAGTGGCTCGAACGCGAGCAGCCGGACGTGGTGTGCCTGCAGGAGCTGAAGGCGGCGCGCGAACAAGTGCCTGAGGCTCTCCAGCAACTCGATGGCTACTGGAGCTACTGGCACGGCGCGACCGCCTATTCGGGCGTCGCTTTGCTCGTGCGGAAGGCCTGTTGCCCGAAAGCACCGGACTTTACTCATCCCGACTTCGACCACGAAACGCGCATCGTCTCGGCCGACGTCGGGCCGTTTACGGTTTCGTCGATCTACGTCCCGAACGGCGGCAAGGACTTCGCGGCGAAGATCCGGTTTCTGGAAGCAATGGCTGGATACACAGCCAGCCACGCGGCGAGCGGCAGGCCTATCGTGCTGTGCGGCGACATGAACGTCGCGCGCACGGACATGGACGTCCACCCGAAAGAGCGCAAACCGGATGCGATCGGCCAGTCGCCGCAGGAGCGCGAACTGTTCGAGCGGGTAATTGGCCACGGGCTAGTGGATCTCGGGCGCGCGCTCGATCCCGACAATGCGGATATGTTCACGTGGTGGGCGCCGTGGCGCAACATGCGGCAGCGGAACATCGGCTGGCGTCTCGACTACGTGCTCGCCAGCGAGGGAGTGGCCAGCCGCGCCACATCATGCCCCTCATTCCGCGAGATCGGAACGAGCGACCACGGGCCGGTCGTCGCCACGATTGAATGAAGACGTCCGGCTAATCCCGGTTCCTTCGACCCCGCTCACACAAGTCGGAGACTTGGACCACGAGGTGCCGCTACGCTTCGCGAAGCAGCCCCTCGAACCAAGCCGACAGCCAGCCCTGAGCGACGTCGAAGGGCGTCAGTTCGCAAAATACGCCGATAGGGCCGAGAGGTCGTGCGCGAATAGCGCGACCGTAAGGTCGGCTACGAGTCCCGATAGGCGTGTTTTGCCGGCTTGTGTGAGCGGGGATGCGGAGCGAAGCGTAACGGCGCCGGGGTCCGAATGTAGTAGGCTCTAACGTTTCTGTGAGCGGGGTTGAGGGAAACGGGGCGGTCGGACAGCCAGTCGTCAGTACACAAACTCGCGGATGTCGTAGGTGGCGAATTTCGGTGCGGGCCCGTCGAATCGAAGTCCGCTTCGGATCGCGTCGCGCTGCATCGCCCTGTTCTCGGCTGAGAGAGATCCAATCGCCTCCCGCTCGGCGATTCTCGGGTACGGCGTTCCCGCGATCTCGACCAGATCGCTGAAGTAGATCAGATCGCCCTCGCCCAGTT
>Ga0334722_10001129_pt1 | contig 34705 bp, 51 predicted proteins | sample C3_bottom_MG_FD_207210 | JGI IMG/M metagenome (GOLD analysis project Ga0334722, IMG submission 207210) | Sediment microbial communities from Yellowstone Lake, YNP, Wyoming, USA - C3_bottom | ecosystem: Environmental > Aquatic > Freshwater > Lake > Sediment | place: USA: Wyoming | collected... | reverse complement strand
TACCCCCGCCGCCCCATCCCTGCCCCACGGCCCCGCAAACGCCCCTTGCGTGCGATTCTAGCCCCCTCCGCGCCTCGATGCGTGCAATCACCGCCCCTCCTCCGAATCGCCCCGCTCAGGCTCGTCCGTCGATTGCCGGTAATCGGCCATGAGCTGCGCCAGTTCAGGGAAAACCATCCTGACTTTGGCGACCTCGTGCGCCCACTCGTAATGCAGCGCCTGCCGCGTCCGCCCCGTGGCCTCGGCCATCTCCGCGAACGACTGCCTTACCGCGTGCACGTCGCCCGAGCCGAGGCGCACCGTGGTCAGGAACATCGACGGCGAGAGATCCGCCAGCGTCCCGAGTCGCCGACAAAGGTCCGCCGCGCTCGTGTGCCGCATCTCATGCATCTCGACCAGTCGCTCCATGATTTCGCACGATAGCTGTGCCGTGCCGCGCGCCGCGTCATAGGTCGCTACGCAGTTCGTCACCCAGTCGGCGGCGGTGATCGAGTTCACGACAAGTCACCGACCGGATTGTAAATCAGTTTTCGCAACTCAGGCGTGATCTCGACCGCGTTGATGCCCTCGATGCCCATCTGCCCGAGACTCTCGCGCTGTTGCAGGATGAGAATGAACGCTTTGATTTTCTTGATGCGCTCGCCGTATTCGCGCCCGATGGCTTTGCGTTGCACTTCGAGCGTCGTGATCGCCCTCGATGCGCGCGACGAAAAGCGCAAAGCCTCTAGTTCTCGCTGGTCATTGGTGTTCGTTTCCATGTTGTGTGTTTCCGCCGTCGGCCTCCGCGCGTGAGCTGTGCGTTGAGCCGCTTGTGTTTCGCCCACGCGTGACCGCTGATGCTTTTGGGTTTGTTGTCTGTGCCGCGCACGCGTGGGGTTTCGGCCCGTGTGCGTCGCGTGTCAAGTCTCGATTTGGGCGCACGCGCAACTCGGCTCAAACGAATTTGATAGGCTCGCAAATCTCGATGAGCCGCCGCACCATCGGGTCGCCCCGCACGCTCGACGCCCCGCGCTCGGCAATCCCCTGCGCGTCGAGATTTGTCGTGACGTATAGCGGAAGGCGCTCCGAGACGCGGATGTCGAGGAACCGCATAAACCACGACATCGCCCATTCCGAGCGAGCCGTCTGAATCGCCTCTTGCCCGAGATCATCCACGAACACGATCGGCCTGCGCGCGACTGCATCGACCCAGCCCCGCGCATCGTCGCGCCCGTAGTTGAGGCACCCCTGCAACGTCGCGAACCAGTCGCCCGCGTGGAAATACCGAATGTCCCGCGCCTCGTCGTGCGCCAGCCTGCGCATGAGCGCCCACATCGACCTCGTCTTGCCGCGTGCGGTCCGCCCGCTGAGCAGGAGCCCCTTGGCCCCGACTTTGTGCGACAGCACCCGCTCAATCTGCGCACGGTTCGGGGTCATCCCCGCGTGCGACCAGTCCGATTCCCGCATCGTCGGCGGCACCGCGGAATCGAAACGGGCGATTGCGTCGCGTTTGCGGGCTTCGGCGAGGAAATACGCGCTTGCGGCCTCACCATCGAACGGAGTGCCCGAGAAACCCTCAGGAACGACGCCTGCGAGCAGGCTGGCCATCGGTTGCGCGGTCATTCCCGCTCCTCCGCCCGCTTCGCCCGAAACGCCGCGAACTTTTCCCGCAGCGTGAGCAGCGCCTCGGCCTTGCCCTCGTCCGTGCGCGGCTTCGCGACCGGCGGCTTCACCGCGCGAATCGCAGCCACCTTGCGCGGCGCGACCTTGCCCGCAGCCCGCGCTGCGCGCTTGCCCTCCGCGATCTTAGCCTTGTTCCGCTCGCGGAAGGCTGCGTGCTGCTCGCGCTTTTTCGCGGCGTTCTTGCGGTTGTAATCGCGCCAGTAGGCGGTGCGGGCTGCGGTCATTTCGCGTCCTCCTTCATGGCCGCGTCGATTGCGGCGCGTAAATCCACGCCGCAATGCCAGACTCGCTCGCCTGCGACTGTGAGTAATATTGTGCCAGCGTCCAGCCGCGCCCGCTCCTTGGCGAGTTCTTCGGCGAGCTGCACCACGGCACGACAATTATCGTCGTGGCATTGCGCAAGGGCGACCAAATCGGCCTCAACTTTCATAGCGCGTTCCAGCGCACCGTTCCAATGCGCGATCGCGACGGTCAGCTCGGCGCGGAGTGCGATAAGTTCCGTTTCGATCTGCGCGCACTCGTCGCGCATATCGCTCGCCGCGTTGCCTGCGCGACATTGGTCATCGTCGTCCAGAAAAGTTTTCGCCCAACCGGCGTCCGTGCGGGGTGTGGGTGTAAGTGCGGGTTGGTTCATTGTGTTGTTGTGTTGTTGCTGATCAAAAAACGTCGAATCGCGCTTCGAGTTGTGGCACGCCATTCGCCGACTTCCGCTGCCACGTTTCGGGGTCGTCGTCGTAGTTCCCGCGCTTAAACCAGCGCACGGGGTCGGGAACGTATTTGCGCTCGTCCTCGGGCCACCGGCTGACGGCGACGGCATACGCCTGCACGCGCTCGCGGATCCGCTCGATGCCCACCGTGCGAATCGCTTCCAGAACCTCGCGCATCGCCTCCTTCTTGCCTTTTTTCTTCGGGTAGAGCGCCCAGACCGATTCAGCTTCAAGCTCGCGAGCGGACTGCTTCTTCGCGACCTCGGGCGGAAACGGACAATCGGCGGCAGGAGCTTCATCGCCCGCCGCTACGGGAACCGGCGCTGTATTATTCTTAGCTTCTGACTTCTTACTTCTGACTTCTGACTTATTGCGCGTTACATCCGCGTTACTCAATGCGTTACATCCTGCGTTACGTTCTTTTTCGCGGTGATTCTGAACGCGTAACCTAGTCTGTGTGCGCGTAATAGATTCATTCATCATTCGGCGACAGGTAATCGTTACATCTCCGTTACTGTCCCGTATCACGTCTCCGACTTTCATGTCCTCGATTTCACGGAGAGCGGACAAGAAATCGGCTTCCGGAACTCCCATGATGCGCGCCCATCCTCGGGCTGGGAACTTAGTCGTTCCGCGCGTTGATGAGCCGTGGAGGATGCAAATGATGTCAACCCATGCGCCGCGCGCCGATAGGGTCAGCACGCGCGTATCGACGAGATAGTCGGCTGGGTAAAACTGAAGGAATGGGAGCTTGCTCATAAAACAAAAAGTCCGCCAGCCCACGCGGTGAAAATTGGCGATGAAACACGCCTCGCGCAGACTGACGGACAAAGTTCTTGGATTGATTTCATTGATCGGCTTTTCACGGCCTCTTTTTCGTTCTCTCACCTTTCGCCCCCGCTGTAAACTCAAATCCCGAGCGTCGAGATCGACACCGAGCACCCGTGTTCGTTCGCGACCGCCCAGAATTTATGCACGGTAAGGCTTACAACCTGCGAGTCGTCCCGCCAGACACTACCGCTCCGCGTGATCTGATCGAGGATGAGCTTCGCAAGGTTGTCCACGTCGGGCTTTCCAGCATGGGCCACCGGTGCGCTCGCCTTGAGCCCCTTCGCCCCGCTGTGCGACTTGGGGCGCGGCATCGCGAAGTTCATCGAGACCGAGAGGGCTTCGCTCGTGAAGTGCCATCCGTTGCCGACTTTAGCGGCCTGCATGATCGCCAGCATCACAGCGCGCTTCCACTCGTCCGCCACGTCGGAATCATAAAATCTCGCGACGTGAACGTTGCCCACCTTCCGCGCGAACGCTCGCGGTCTCGGCTGTCCCTTCGGCTCTCCGGTGATTGTAAATGCGAGCGTGCTCATTTCCGGTTCATCCATTCCCGAGCGATGAGCCCCGACCTGCGACCGTGCAGATGCGTTATCTCCTCGTCCGTGATGTAATGCCTCGTCATCCCCGCGCGCTTCGCCCGCTCACTCACGGTCCCACGGCTCATTCTAAGGGCCATTGCGACCGTTTTAACGGGCATAAATTGCGCGAGCATGGCGTCGCATTGGTTTCGCTTTGCCTCGTCTGATTTTCGTTTGTTCATTTGGTTTTGGTTTTGAATCGTCCGTCTTTTTCCCGTCGCAGCTTCTCGCGCGCTTCGCCCGCGAGGAAGCAATCGACCCATTGCTCGTCGCGCCCGAGCTTGCGGCCACGCGCCGCGCCGATGATGTAGCCGATGAGCGCGCCGCTTGCGAAGATCGCGGCGACTGTGAGTGCGTCAGAGATCATCGTCGTCCTTTCCGTCGAAAAGAATCGGCCACGTCACGAAGAGCAGAATCAGCACGAGCACGAAGATAACTGTGTCCGTTACCCAGTTCATTCGCCGCCTCCATACCACTTCGGCAATCCGATTTCGCGGAGGTCGTTCGGGAGGTTGGGCCATTGCTGGTCCTTAATGCACGCCTGAAGCCGAATCAAGTCCGTGATCGTTTCGTCGTGCCCGCGCGCCGTGGCTGCATCGCTCAGGCGATAGACCGCCACGCCGTAGGGTTCGCACTTCTCGACGGCGATGAAGAAGAAGTCGAACACCGGCGACCCGAGGATTTCCGTGATGAGCGGCAAGTAGAATCCCGCTTGCCGATGGTATCCGAAATTAAAGCACGCGCGCTCGAAGTTGCGGAACGAATCCGCATCCAGCGACTCCACCGTCTTGAGATCCGCGACGTAGGGTCTGCCGCTGCTTAACTCGCAGCCCGCAGGGTTGAACCAATCTGTGCGGCATTGTAGGTCCATGCCCACGTCTGGCTGCACGCGCCAGCTCAACTCCGGTAAACCTGCGGAGAAGAGCTGCGAGGCGAGTGGGTGATGCTGCACCGCTGCCGTCATCTCGCGGACGTCGCCAGCTTCTTCCTGCGTGATGATCGTCTTGCCCGCGTTCGCCGACTCGAACTCCGCAAACGCGACCTTGCCGTCCTTCGTCCTTCGATCGATGCCCTCCGGTCGCAGCGCGTAGCGTTGCCAGAACGTCGTTGGCTCCAGCACCGCGCAGTGAGCCGCCGAGCCGATGCGAAACGCTTCCGTGGGCTCCGGTCGCGCCAGCGTCTTCGCCACGAACCGGCGGAAGTAGGAGATTGGGCGGCGGCGGAAGAGCTCCAGCTTCGAGTGCGAGATCGCTTCGTTCGCGTGATACTGCTCGTTGGTTTCGATGTTCATTTGGAACCCTCCTTGCGTGCGACGAGCATGGCGTCAGCGATAGCGTAAGACTCGCTTGCGATGTGCGACGTGTGCCACGGCACCTCCGGCGAGTCATCCAAGCCGAAGCAGTCCATCTTGCGTCCGTCTTCGCGAATCTCGTTGACTTCCCGCTTGATGAGTTGCGCCAGCGCCTGCCCCGCGAAGTAGTCGCGCAGGGTCATGCCGTGATTGATCGTCGTCGGATGCGTGTGCTCGTTAATAAAAGGAAACGCTAGACCTCCGTCGTTGCTTGGCGTCTTCATTTCGCCTCCTCCACGAGCCCCAGCTTCGACTGCAACGGGTCCACCATAGCCTCGGTCTCATCCTTGTAGCGCACCGACCATCCGATTTTCACGACGACCTTCGGCGCGAGTGAGAGCGCGTCCCACTCGATCGCAAACGTGGCCTTCGCTTTCGGCTCGGTTTGGTTTTCTTCCTCGACGAATGACTCCTCAGCCGCTCGCGCGATGGCGATAAAGTGCGTTTCGAGCAGCGAGCGAAATTGCTCCGTCGCGTTGTTGATGACTGCTTGGTTTTTGATTTCTCCGGCGTTCATTTGATCCCTTTCTTTTGGTTGTTTTCCCGTTCCAGTTTCGCGCGCAGGATTGCGCGCTCTTTGATTGCCCATACGTTTCGCTTCTCAATGATCTCAATGGCGTCTTCGAGCTGTTCAACTTTGAGTTGGTCGCAATCCATCGAGCGATCTAGGACCGCGGCGAGGAGTAGCGTGGTCGAGTATTTCGCGAGCACCGCCGTCTCGCGATTGTCTTTGATCGCGTTCATGACGCACCCCCTTGCGTAATCGACATCGTGAGTCCGCCGCTGACCTTCTCCGAGAGCGGCGTAATGTTGCGCTCCTCGGGATAGTCGCGGACCTCCTCGGCTGTGCGGAGTCCCTTGAGCACGTCGCCGAACACGTCCCTTAATACGAAGCCGCGCGCGCGAAATTTCAGCATCCTGCGCGGGTAGTCGGTCCACGGTCCGGCCTTACCCCAGAGCTTCGCGGCCTTGGCGTCGCCGATAGTAAACGTCTCGCAGCCCTTCGAGCCGTCGCGGCGTGTAGCAGTTACCTTGATACCGAACGAGTCCTTGCCTGCCTCACCGACTTCCTCCTCTGAGAAGGATTCGAGAAGACCGCTGGCGCGCACAAGTGCGAGCGCCGCGTCTCCGTAGATCGCTGGTCTGCCGTTGATGACGGCGGTGTTTTGGAGCGCGGCCATCGGGGTCAGCCCGAGCTCCGCGCCGAGCTGAATCGCGACGAGGACTGCTTCCGGTTTCTCCATGCCGCGCGGTGCGAAGCCGCTTGCGACGATGGCGTTTGCAAAGCGGAACGCGTCTTCGAGGCTCGCGAGCTTCACGCCCTGCGCGCCGAAGTTGATCGGCGTTTTGATTTGGGCCGGTGTCGTGACGGTCTTGGGCGTCTCGACTACGGCGGTTGTGGTGGCTGTCGGTATTTCTGATGTGTTCATTTTTTACGAATCGGCTGATGTTGTTGTGTTGTTTTGTTGGCCCGTCGCGGTTGTGTTCCGCGACGGGCTTTTTGCTTTTAGAAGGAGACGTCGCCGTCGTCGATAGCCGCGACGGGAGCGGTAGGAACTGCGGCACTCGGTAGAGTCCCGCGCTTTTGATGGATGAGTGTCCGCGCCGCGTTGCGAAGCAGCACGTCCTCGGGGCGAGGCGGGAACGGTTTCCCGTTGTTTCCGATGCGCGGCTCTGGCTCCTGCGCATACCACGCCACGGAGCGGTCGCCGAGCGACGAGAGCACCACGCCCTTGTTCTTTCCGAAGTGAACCTGCACGTTGCCCGCGTCATCGATGATCTCGGCCGGCATCGGAATCTCGTCCGACTTCGGGAAGCTAGATGCAGGCTTTGCAGCCGGTGCGCCCGATGCGTAGGGGCGAGCTTCTAGAGCTTCGCGGATGCGGATTAACTCCGCGTGGATAAGTTCGAGATTCATGCGGTGCCTTTGCGTTGGTTGAGGAGGTGATAAAATTCGGAGTCCGTAACGTAGCGCTTCCGGATGTGCGTCGTGTTGCCGATAATTTTGGAAATCGCGCTTGGAGTCAGTTGCACTTCGTGCGCGATTTCCTTCGGCGAAAATCCTTCGAGGACGCGGCGAATTACCAGCGGCACCATAGGCGATGCTGGTCGGCTCATGGCGCGGGATCCACCAGCTTGAGCCCGAGCTTTGCGGCGGCGTCTTGCAGTTGCTGGAGCTCGCGCGCCTTCTCGTCGCCCTGCGCGGTGATCTGGGCGCGGGTAATGTCCATCGCAGCCTCTAGCGAGTTGGCCTGTGCGCACTCCCAGCGCCACGCGCCGCGATTCATTAGGTCTCCGAACGTGATCTGGTAATCCCAGATTTCTTTGATCGCGTTCGGTTTAATTGTAACTCGGCGCGAGATCGCGATTTCCGCTTTGCAGCTCGTCATGGTCCGCAGGTCTTTTGCGGCCCATGTCATTTCCTGTTCCGTTTCATTGTCGTTGTCGTTGTCGTTCATTGTCGTCCTGTGTTGTCGTTGTGTTTTTGTTGCTGAGTTTGCTCGCGTATTTTCGCACCGGCACGAGCGCCGTCGTTGGCCTTGGCAATCGGGTGGCTCCGAAATTATTTGGTGAGCCTCGCGACCTTGTCGCCGTAGGCCACGGTGGCGGGCTTGCTGGCTCCGCGAGGACCGCCATTGTGAATCCGAGCCAGGGTCTTCACGTCCCCCGCAGCCCACGCCTGCGACGCGTAACGCTGAAGGTAGGCGGTAACGACGCGGCGCGAGTAGTCGAGATCGGCGCAGCGCGAGTAATCGCCGGCCACGCGGCTGTCGGCGTGATAGGCTCGGTGAATCTGGACGGGCCCCAGCGCGCGGCCTTGGTCGCCGAGGATGGCGCCCGTGCGCCCGCTGGTCTCGACGACGTGCAGCGCGCGGAAGAAGCTGGCTGGTGGCGCGGCCTGCGCGGTTGCGCATAGCGCGAGGAGGAGAGCGATGCGTTTCATTTTGAGTTGCGCGATTTGATCGCGAAGCTGCTGAGGATTACAAAGGTTCCAATCCAGTGTTTCGGGACCGGATACCATTTATTGTGGCTCTCGATGAAATAGAGGTCGGTCGCCTCGATGACCATGAATTTTGGATTTATGCTCCAAGGTTTCATACGCGTGGGAGCTTGACCGCGTTGCGTTTTGCTTGGGCGACCTGGCGCTTCGTGCAGCCCGCGCCGATTGATTCGGCGAGAGCGATGGCGCGGTCGGCGCGCTGTTGATCGGGCGCGAGGAGCGCGAGGACCAGAGCTCGGGTGAGGGCGGCGGTGGGGCTCACGCGGCACCTCCTGCGACGCGAATCGCGATGGGTCCGTTGGCATCAAGCACGAGCACGTGGCTTTCGCCGTCAGAATAAACCGCGACGTCGCTGTCGCTGTATGCTCGATGGACGAGCGTCATTCCGGTCTCCGTCTTCATCGAGTTGATGTCGCCGTCGCTCTTGCCGATTGCCTCGTGGCTGTATCGGGTATCGCCGTTGAGGGCATAGCGGGCGATTCTGTTTCGGGCGTTGATGATTTCTGATGTCGTCATGTTGTGTTGCGCACCTCGGCGTTAATTCGCTTCGGTTGGCACCGGAAAACCCCGCGCCTCCGAAGAGGTAGCGGGGTGGTTTGCGGGGGTGGGTTTTTAATCTCCGATTGAGACAAGGCGGAATGTGCGGGCAGGGGCAGCGGCGCGGGCAGCACGAGCTGCGAGCTTTGCGGATTTTTGAGCAGCGATGCGAGCCACGTCGGCTTCGACGATTTCCTTGAAAGCGGTGTAATGAAAGGCAGGTGTGCCGTAATTGTTCTCCTTGCAGAGGTATTCGGGGAGCTTGCCGCCAAAGATCGCCTCAGCGGCTTCGAGGGAGATTTCGGTGTAGGTGGTGGGAGCGTTCATTTTTAATTTAAGTTGATCGTCGGGTTAATTCCCTCCGACCTGCAAACTCTCTCCGATCCGCCCGCGCATGTAAATACCAAATGCGTATTTTGTCCCGCTGCTTCCCTAAGCCGTTGTAGTTGCGCCAGTTAAAACGAATCAAATGTCGGCGATGGATGTGGAATCTGGGCAAAAGAAAGCCCGCGAAACGGTGAATCCGCTCGCGGGCTTGCGGTTGGCCTCAGCCCTCGCCGCCGCATGGTGCTTCGAGGAGAGCGGATTGCGGGCGCGGTGGCAAGGGTGTAATTGCGCGGGCAATACTTGTATCCGCTGCGCTCATATATCAAGCGCGTCAGGTGTATTTCCCGAGAATGAAATGATAACGGCGATTTCCCGTGGAAAGATTACCGCCATCGACCGAAAACAGAACGAAACGCGCATTGGTGCTCGTTGACCCCGTATCAAAATCATAAACTCCGAGGTAGTTCGTATCATAAATCTGGATAAGCCCCCAGTCGGGTTTTGCCGTAAAGCCACGGTTCGTTATGTCCACGTCAAGCGTGTCGGTCGGCGTTCCTGCCGTCATGTTCTTCACGTCGCTGCCTGCGTAAAGCGCGAGCTGCGCGCGCGGATTCGTCGCGGCGGCGGGAGCGACGACCAGCGAGGCGGCGCGGGCGGTTGATGCCGTTACCGATGTTAGGCTTGCCGTGCCGCCGCTGATTGCAACGGCGTTCGCCTCCTGATTCATCATTGTCCCAGCCGCGACGCCCCAGTATGTCGTCGGAGAATTTAGATTCACGTTATCGCCGAACCACGCGCTTCTAGTTCCGCTACGATCGACTGCGCGCACGCGAACGTATGCGGTCGCGGGAACCACTCTCGAAATGATTTCCTCTGCTATTGGTGAGGAGAAATAAGCCCCAGCCGCAAACGCGGAATCTGCTGCTGCATCCGAATCAGTATTGGTGGCGACTATCTCGTATGCGACAACGCTTTTCGTGGGTGATGCAGTCCAGTTCACTCGGACCGAAAATGTCACGTCTCCCGCGCTTGTTTCGGGAGGTCGCAGAAACGCGGCGTCATTTCCAGCGACATACGTCAGAGCACTTGGCGCAGCCGGTGGTGTCGTATTGCTTGGCGCGGTCCTCGACAAAGTAGACGAGACCGTGCTGCGCACGTTGCTAAACGACACGGCGCGAATCGCAAATTCGTAGGCCGCCCCGACCGTGAGGTCGTCGATTGTCGCGTTTCCTGCTGCTGTTAATTCGCAAGCAATCAGGAAATCGGTTGAGCCGCTGACCCTGTAAAGCACTTGATTGACGCGAGCGCCCGCAGGAAGCGCGGGAGCGGCGATTTTGATCTTCGCGAATGTTCCGCCATCGGTTGCTGGGTAAGTCGATTCCGAAACAAAGGTCGGCGCGCTGGGCTGGTTTGGCGGCGTAGAGTCGATCGGCCCAGCGGTGATGACGACCGGCGTGGCCTGGACGTAGTTGGTGAAGCCTGACACGTTCTCAACCGTGTCGTAAGCGTTGAGCCAATAATAATACGTCGTGCCGATGTCCACGTCGGTGTCCACGAATCGCGATGCTCGCACCTCGGCGATTTTGCTCGTGTTGGCGTTTGCCGGCGTGACTGCCGTCGTCTTGCGGTAAATTCCGTATTCCGAAAAGTCAGGCTCGGTGTTGTCGTTCCAATCGAGCGAGACGGCGCGGCCTGTGCCGACTACGGCGGTGAGGCCGGTTGGGATGCTTGGGGCGACGGTGTCCTTGACCGGCGTGGTCGTGGACACCGCCGTGTAGGTCGAAGACGTGTTAAAGAAACTCTGCGCGTAGAGCCGCACGTTGTAGCTCGTCCCGATTCGCACGTCCGAGGAAATGAAGTCGAGCGTCTGGTCGCCGTCCACCGTCGCCCACGTCAGGTATGTCGTCGCCGTGCCTTCCTTGTATTCAATCACGGTCTTGCCCCCGCTCGTCACGAACTGATCGGTCGGCGCGCTCCAAGCCACTTTGATTCGCGGCATGACCGATCCGTCCGCTTGAATAAACTGTGTCGTGCCGTCTGCGGTCAGCGTGAGATTGGTCGGCGGGTCGATCGAGAACGGATTTGGCAGCGTCGTGTTCGGTGCGCTCTCCACCGCGACCTCGTCCGCCACGTCCCAATCGTAAACGGTCGCAGCCGTCTCGCGTAGTTGGAGTTCAATTACCGGAGTCGGTGGAGTGCCGTCACTCGACAGCGACCACGCGATGACCTGAAACACCTTCGACGAGAAGCCGAGGTTTGCGTTCGTGAGGCTCACCGTGTCGCCGGCGCGGAGCTGCATCGCGGTGAGATTGAACTTCGCGGTGAAGATGATTTCCTCGCGCGCTTGCCGCAGATTGATTCGTGCGATGCGCTGCGCCGCGCTGCTGGATGTCGTGAACGGAAGGATGACGTCTCGCCAGTGGTAAATCCCATCGTCCGCCGCCAAGTAGGTTGCGCTCGTAATCTGCGGAAAGTCCGCCGCCGCCCACTGATTCTCGGACGAAATGAACGTGCCCTTGACTGCGTTCACGCGGTCGCGCGCGCTCAGGCGAGTCGAGACGGTGAATCCGCCAGCCATGTGCGTCTCGTCGAGCGTGACCGTCGGCGCGCGATAGGCTGCCGCATAGACCACGACTTGCCCCCCGCTGTAAGCGATCGTGCCGCCCATCGAGGAGAGGATTTGCCCGATGATTGAGTCGGGCGTCGAGGACGTGATGGCCTGCCCGTTGCACTCGTAGCGGTTCTCGTATGTCGCCGGGCTGCTCGGCTTGATCTGGACTTGCCCGTCGCAGACATTCGCAGCCGCGATCACCGAGGCGTCGTCAATCTCGCTCGTGTCCATGCCCATCCCGAGATCGGCATCGGTGAGGTAGTCACGCAAGCAGAGCGCGGGGTTTGCGCTGTAAGCGGTCGCGAGCGTGCTGGGGTTGTAAACCTTCTTGCCCTTGACGACGCAAGAAATGTTCGGGATGCCGCCGACAAAGATTTCGTTGGAGAACGTGAGCTTACAGTAGATGTAGGCGATGCCCTGCAGCCGATGATTTGAATCCCAGTCCACCGGGAAATCAGATTGCAGCGTCGAGTCCACCGTCTGCGTGGTCGTTCCGAGATGCTTATGAATGAGCGAGCCGGTGTAACCGTTGACCACGGGCGCGTATTTCCCCGTGGCGTAGCCGTCGCCGCTGCCGGTCAGCACGAGGTCTTCGTTAAAATACACCTCGCCGATTTCCTGCACCTCGTGGCCGGCCAGAGTCACGACGAGATGCAGATACTCGTTCTTCACTCCACTCGTCGCGAGGAAGACAACGGTGCCGGAAACTTTCGCCTGCCCGTAGATTATTTGGCGCGCCGAGACTGGGCTGCGCGTCATGATTCCTCGGTCGTTGAGATCGCCCATCGACGGCATCTTTGGCGCGAGGAGGCGCGATACGGCCATGCTTACCGCAACCATCGCGACATACGCCACCGCCGTCGCAATCACGTTGGCGACGACGTAGGTTGCCCCCGCCTTCATGATTATATCCCCGATAAAAATTATGAAAGCCTCAAACATTATGGTTCGTCCGTTATCGTGTTTTGCGATCCAGTGCCGCCCGTGCGAAACGCGGTCGCGTTAGCGTTGCCCCAGTAAATGACCTTGTCCTGCAACCCCGCGACGTATTCGAGCCCCGTGTCGGCTGGGTATCTGCGAAGTTGTTCCTCGTGCGTGTAGCGACTTTCGCGCGTGCGCTGAAAATCGACGAGCTTGCTTTCGACTGCGATTCCGATGGTCGCCTGTTTCCCGTCGTTGGAAATCACCATCGTGTCCATCCGCCCGCTGAATATCGTGATCGATTCGATCACCGCGCCCGTGTCCGCGTTCAGCGTGCCAAATCGCACCGCCGCCGTTCGGCCTTGATAGGGTTCATCGAGAGCCGCCGCGACGAGATCGTTAGGCACTCCCGTCAGGTCAATGTTCAGCCCGCGCGCCGAGAGGTCTTCCGTCTCTTCGATGGTCGAGATCGAGGAGAACGCGCCGAGGCCCGCATAGGTCAGGCTGCCAATCGTGATCGTGCCGTAGCCGGTCCAATATCGCACCGAGCCCGCATCGAAATCCAGCGAGGTAGCGAAAAACGGGTTGAGCTGCGCCGCCGTTGTCGAGGCGAGGAGAGGAGCGGGAATCGTGCGGCTCATGTGTTGATCGCCTCGAAGATCGAGAAGTTCAGCCCGTATTTTTTCGCCGTGTCGATTGACCAGTCGCACGTCGTCGTCCCGAGGTGGAAGACGCCGACGGCGTTGTTGTAAACGATTGCGGTGTTATCGGGGTAGGCGGTGCGCAAGAGCGGGAAGATTTCGTAAGAGGTCGCCGTGTTCACCTTCGTGATCTTGTGCAGCTTCGAGCTGCTGCCGGTCCCGAGCTGGATGTAATCGCCAACGGCCCACGAGCCAGAGCCGGTATCGACCGTGAGCGTAGTCGTGTTCGCAACGTGCGCCCCGTTGAGCTGCGGGCTTCCCGTCATTGTGCCGCGCTGCGTGCCGTTCGCGTAGTCGCGGAAATAGAACGTGCCGCGCGCGGCCATAATCAGAAAGCCGATGAGTTCCTCGGCGTCGGCGCGGTTCATCGGCGGGCACTCGACGTCGCCGCTGAGCATCGTTCCGGTCCAGTTGTAGCTCTGGCTTGAAAAGGTGAACGGCGAGATGTTGCGAGCGACCGCGCTGATGGCCGAGAACCGCAAGGAAGCGATGCGAATGGCAGCGGGAGGGGTGAGAGGATAGGTGATGGCCATAAGCGTCTAGGAACTCAAGCAAACGCACTGCGATACGAACCCCCGCGCCGCACCATGTCCGGAATCTCGGCCTTAAGCCGCCGCCGCTCTTGTTCGAGGATCGGCACCAGCTCGGCGCGCGAGACGCCGGCCGCGATGTTGTAATTGACCGTGACGCCGCCCGAGCCCCCGCCGCTGCTGCCCATTGCCCCGTTTGGCACGATGCTGCCGGAGGAGTGCGGGACGAATAGCTCGGGGCCTTTTTCGCCGACGACGTAGGCACCGCCTGCGCCGACGGGTCCGCCTTCGGCGCGGAAGCCTTTCAAGATTGCGCCGCTGATTCCCGCCGCAAGCGGAGCGGTCACGGTCTGATTGAAAACCATCCGCATCAAATCCATGCCGAGTGACCTGATGACCTCACCGAGTTTTTGCCCGCTGAAAATTGCGTCCTCGAAGCCGGATGCGATCATGTTGCCTGCGTTGCGCGCGATGATTTGGAGATCGGTTTCCATGACCTTTCGCTTGCCGAGGAGTTTTGTGTATTCATCGGATAGCATCGTTAACTTTTGCATATTCGCGAATTCCTCTGGTGTAACGAGAGCATTGATTTGAATTACTGGAATTAATTTATCTAACTTTGCCATTTGAGCATCTACTTCAGACAGCCTATTTTTAAGTATTTTTTGCTGTTCATTTTCACTTAATAAAGAAAAAACATAATCCTTATTCGCCTGGTTTAGTGTTGTGACACTATCAACCATTTTTTCTCTGGCAGAATTTGCGATTAGAGCTCGCTGATAAATTAAGTCCTGCAACTCCGCTTCTTTTTCCTTATCTGAAAGTGCACTACTTTTCGATGGGTCTAGGGGCTTATTATTGAGAGCTGAAATCTTGTCTCCAATTACGTTAAAATTTTGCATTGGAGTAGCCCCAATAAGATCAATCGTTTCTTTGATTTTTTGAAGTTGCTTCGTTGCTTCCGCGATTTTTGGAACATCTACGTCAGCCCGTATTTTATCGGCAATGCTGAATGACTCAACTTTGCTGACTCCGAAAATTTGATCTTTTAGGTTCAGAAATGCATCGGCTGCGAAAACCAATCCTTTTTTCAGAAACATTACCCCTTGATCAACCGCCCCTGTTACTCGCGTCAGTTTGTTTAATTCATCGGATGTTAATCCGAACTTCTGGGAATTCGCCTCAACATCTTCCATCATTGCGTTGACGCTTCTTCCTACTGACAGAAGGGCGCGAAGCCCGAAGAAACTGGCAATGCCGGTGCTCACCGCCTTCGCGGTCGAGTGAATCTTCGTCAGCGAGTTCTGCACACTCGCAAACGCCGCCCTCGTCGAATCAACCGCCCGCAGTGTGAATGTAGCTTCAGCCATGATGTTTTGATTTCCGGTTTTGGTGTTCGATGTAAACGAGCCAGCCGTTCAATTCTTGCGCTGGCATGGCGAGAACTTCGCTTGCGAATTTGCCGAGACGATCTGCGAGAGCATACACGGCGAGGAAGTCGGCGGCCTCCCCGCCGTAAATCAGTTTTTTAAGTCATCAACCCTCGGCGCGTTGTCGGCCAGAATGGCGTTGGCGATGCGGCCCACGACGTTGCTGTCGGCCTTGTTCAAGAGCGTCGGCTTGTGCTCGATCGTGAACAGCTTCGCGCCGTGCTCGTCGGTGGCTTTCATTATCAAGATGTCCACGAGCAGCTCCATGTCGTTCTCTTTGCTGCGACGGTAGAGCCGGTTCTTTTCCCCGAGCGTGACCGGCGATGCGTGCACCACGAGCTTCCATTCGGGCACGTCGATCTTGCGCGTGCCGAGTGAGGCGAAGTGCTCTCTGACGAGGTCGATTGCTTCCATGTGTTGTGTGTGTTTTGCTACCGAGAAATTAGGAGGCCGTGAGAGTGCTCAGAGCGCCGTTACCCTCGAAGGCAATAGAGCCCTCGACGATGCCGTCGAAGCTGGCGCTGATGTCGAATTTGGTCACGATCGCCGCGCCGGAATAGTATCGGTCGCCGGTGTCCGCGCCCTCTGGGTAAAGGTTAAGCGTGACCGAGCTTCCGATGGTTATCAGAAGCTGGCCGGCGTCGTTCTCGTCCCAGTAAAGATCGCCCGAGACGCTGAAGGTTTTCATCGTCGCGAGACGCGTGCGGTAGGTGTCGCCGATTACGGAATCTTCGACGGTGTCTGATGAGTGGCTGAGCGCATAATTTCTGAGCTCGCCGATGGTGGTGGCTGAGACTTTGATTAGGCCTTCGCGGCCGAGATGGTTTGCCATGTTAGTCGGTGGTTAAATAAATGCAGTTGAATGTATGCCGAGCCGTGCCGAAGCGCCTGTCTTCATCGGGCTCAATCACATAATCCACGCTCGTCAAATGAAGATCGCGGCATTGGCCCCCGAGAGTCACGTCGGCGAGCACGGCCGCCTCGACCGCTGCGCTCCCGGTGTCGAAAAGATCATCGATTAAATACGTCCCGCTCTCGGCGGTGAAGTAGTCCACGATGAGCTGCAGCTGCCGGTATTGCGTCCGGTTGCTCGGCCCGAGCGTGCGCACCTCGATCTGCTCGCTGACCGCGTAAACGGCTGCGGCAGGAAAGCTGATGCTCGCAATCGTGTTGTTGCGCCCGCGAAGGATGTTCGCGGTCGGCACGACGAGCGCGCCGGTGAGAGCGTTCGCCGTCGCGGTGCGGATGTTGGTGCGTGTGCTCATGCGTCAGATTTGATTGGCATCCCTCCGACCACGCGGGTGAATCCGAGATTGACGGCGCGGTTGGCGAGGACGGCACGGAATTTCGAGATCGTGATTTTGTAGCGAATCTTCAAAGCGCCATCGACCACGCGTTGCAGGTTTGGAATTTTGTTGCCCGTAGTTCGCGCAATAAAGAACGGATTCACCCCAAAGTGACCTTGAGCGTTTCCCGCCTTTGCCATGTGCTTACGAATCCACGACGGAACGCGGACGCCGCCTAGCATTGCGGCAGCGGCAAAGCCAGCCTTTGCGAGCCCTACACTTTTTTGAACATAGGCCAGATACGCATCGGCCGACTCGTTGGAAATCCACATCTGATCTTGAACCTTAAACCGACCAATTGCGCTTCGGGTTACTTGCTTCCGTCTTCCGCGATTGTTCCTATTCGCGTGGTGAAAAGATTTCATCTGTTCGATAGATGCGTTCTCAAGCCAGAACTTTCGGTAAATGCGGATTTTCTTTCCGCCTTCATTTCCGAGACTAACACCCATCGTTTCGTTCTGCCCGCCGCGCGGCGGAACTTCCGTCGAGTTTCCGATGCGCTGGAACAAACCAATCTGAAATTCCTTGGCCATTTTATTCCCGCCGAACAAGTCGCCGAGAATTGCGTTCTCGCCCTGTTCCTTTGCGTTGATGCTAAGTCCGCTCGCTTTATTTAATTTAATGGTTCCGCCCGTGACTGTTGGCACCGTCTTGCCGTTTTTTGTTTTGTCTCCGGTTGGCGGAATGATCTGCATCATCACTTTCGCGATGTATGCACCCTCCTGCTTTATCACCAGACCGGTATCGACCTTCGCGGCGTCGGCAAGTCTCGCGAGCGCATACTCCAGCTTGCTGGTATCTGAAAAGATCGAAATCATATCACCTTCGCGACGCTGATTTCGCAGCCCGCGCCCTCGGCGTCCAAGGTCACGCGCTCGATGAAGTAGGTAACGCTCGCCCGTGAAAGTGTCTGCGTGACTTTCGGCGTGGCGCTTACGCTCGACGTCAAAAGAAACACGGTAAATTTGCTGTCCTCGCGGCGCTGATCCTCGAAGTCAGCAAACGCATTGCTCGCTGCCGCCCAGATGCCCGTCACGCTCACGCCCTGATAGGTAAACGCGACGCCAGCCTGCGCCAGTATCGCCGAGAAATCGGAGTTGATCTGCGTCGGGTCGAAGTCGCGAACGGCTGCCATACCTATGCGCCGCCTGTAAAATAAAACCGCGCGTGCAGCTCCGGTCGGTTCGCGAGGAGCCACGGCTCCGCGTCCTCGTAGCACCGCTGTGCGTCCTGCCCGCAGGTCTGGCTCCCGACGTGGTGCACGTAGGCGCGCGAGATGAAGTGGCGCCGCTTCATGTCCGCGCATTGCACGTCGTCGCTAAACCAGTTGATCGGCGGGAAATCGACCCACGCGTCGCGGTGAATCCATGCGCAAATCGGCGCGATCACCGGTGTTTCAACGATGTGCCGCTCCGACTGGTAGCGGAGAAAGTCGATCTTGCCGCGCCCGCTGCGCACGTTCTGCTCGCCCCGCGCGTAGTCCGAGCGCGTGGCGACGTAGCCGAGATCGGGCACGACCTTGCGCAGATGCGCCACGTCCTCCAGGAGCACGGCCCACGTCGTCGGCGTGAAGACGATGTCGTCATTGCAGATTAGAATCTCGTCGTGACGCTTGAACGCTTCGCGCGCGGCGAAGTTGTAGGCGTCTCCGAAGTTTGTTCCGACCTTCAGGTGAATGTGCTTTTCTACCTCGCGCGGAACGTAGGCTTTAAGCGAAGCCTTCATTACGTCGAGGCACCCGCCGTTGACCGTGCAGACGATGATTGCCGGCCTGCTCATGGCTTCTTCGCTGCGAGGATTTCCTTGATGTTCTCCGCGTCGATGAGCGTCACGCCGCTTGCCAGCACGAGCTTGTCCCAGTCGTGCGGCGGAACCATCCCGTCCTCGATATGCACCGAGATCATCGCGCGCTCCACGGCTCGCGGCTGTCCGACGTCGTGGATAAACTGCTTCGACATTGCCATCGTCTCCTTGTCGTCGGGGCGCACAAGAAAAACGTGCTCGACGGTTTCCGGTTGCGCTGCCGTCCCGAGCCACGCCTCGCGGAAGGACACCGAGCGCGTCGAGTCGCCGAGGGTTTTCTGAGTGAGTCGAATCGCGGGCTTCTCGTGCTTGTGAAACGCCCACTGCAAGCCGTCCGCTTTTCTCGGATTGTCCGCGAGCCGGTAGGACCTGGCCGCGAGATCGAGACCGGCCCAGCCATACCACTTCACTTCGTGCGTCCAAGGCCGGTCTTTCTCCTTTGGCTCTGGTAGCGACATCATCCGCTCCGCCCAGAAGCTCGCGCGCCTGCCGTCATTGCGCTCAAAGGCGAGCATGATGACCGAGGCGATGGCCTCGCGGCACCAAGGGAAAACGCCGTGCGCGCCGAGAGCAAACTGCAAAGCCTCGCGCCGTGACGCGACGAGCCGTGCAAGGTTGAGCTGCACCTCGTAGCGGAAGGAGTCGTCGAGATTCGGGAAGCTTAGCGCGATGCGTCCGAACTGCTCGGCGGCGGTCTTGTTTCCCGCGCAATAGTGCTCTTGATGGACGTAGAAGTATTGGGTCGCCGACTCCGCGATGCTTCGCCCGAGGATTGCGAGGTTGCGCTTGCGGTTGCTCTGCTTGATCGCGACCGGCTGATGCCGCCAGACCGGCACCGCCCACTCGTTGTGGAGATCATTCGGGAGCAGGAGCAGGTTTTCGTGGACGTCGTGATGCCAGACGCGCCCCGAGGCGAACGCCGTGCGCCGAATGATACGCTCGCGTTGCAGCTTCTTGCCGGTGCCGCGCACGTCGTAAGGGCATCGGAGCATAAGCACGTCCTCCGTGAGTTCTTTGAGCCTTTCGCGGAGATCCGTCGCATCGGTCAGCACGTCGTCGCAGTCGGCCCATAGGAGCCAATCGCCGGTCCCTTGCGCGAAGGCTTGGTTGCGAGCCCTCGCGAACGAATCGACGTGCCGCCACGCCTGCGCAGTGACCCCGTTACGGTAGTCCGAGAACACGATCGGAACCGCGTTGCGCTCGCACCAGTCGCGCGCGAGCTGTTCGGTGTCGTCAGGTTCCTGCGAGCCGATCGCGCGCACCAGTGAGAGTTCGTCGATGATGCCGACGAACGAATCGAGCATGGTCTTGATATGCGCGGTCTCGTTACCGGCAATCACGCAGAGGGAAATTGTCATGTTGTTGTGTTGGCTCCGGTGTGGCGAATCGCGCCGCAGCGTCAAAACAAAAAGCCCCACGCGGTGAGGCGTGGGGCTGTGAACTCAGATGTATTCAGATCAGGAATACTGAGTGGTGATAAGCTGACCGGCATTCGCATTGACGACCTTCTCGGCGGTGAATTGCGAAGCGCGCACGATGTTCGATTTGATCGCCTCTTCGCGATAGGTCGAGACGCCGATCGCTGGGCCATACTCGGACCAGTTGAGGGTGAAGCCTGCGCCACCGCCGAAGAAACCGGCGGAAGCCTGCGTCACCGAGCCGACCCAGATAAACGTATTGGCCCAGACATTACCGGCTGCGAACGCCACCCCTTCGGGTGCGGTGTCGTAGCTGGCGCGACCGATCAGCACCTGCGCGACGCCGAAGACTTCAGCGGCAGCTTGCTGCGAGGCGTTAAGGATGGTGTCAGACGAAATGCCAGCGCCGCGAAGGCGGTTCTGGAACTTCGTGGAAGCGCGAATGCGGGTCCACACTGGATACGGGATGATAACGGACAAGTTCGTCACGCTCTCGCCCTTCGCAAGAAGACGGTCGGTAGCCTCCTGCACGTCGGCACCCACATCGAACGTCGCCAGATTGGCGGTCGTGTAGGCGGTGCCGCTGTTCGTCGCCGTGAACGTGGTATTGTCGAACAGTTTCGCAGCTACGCGCAGCTCATGCGCAAGGAGCAATTTCCGTTTGGCGAGTTTGGCGGCGATAACTTCGGCATCGAAAAAGCGGGCGACGTCGAGGGTGACGGTATCGTCCACGGCCTCCTCGTATCCATATTCCAATGCCGTGTAGGTGTCTTGGTTAAACGCACGCGTGCCGCGAGCGTAGGCGCTGTATGCGGCGCGGCTCTTTACGTCGCTCTTGAGGAGCTGGCCCTCTTTGAGAACGAAGGAAGGGTATTGACCGGCGCGCACGGGCACATCGAGGATGGGCATCGCTTGAACACCGATAAGTCCGGCCTCATAGTCTTTTGCCTGCTCGACTACACCGGCGATGTCGCCGCGGAAAATGGCTGCTGAATTAGTGTACATGGTAAGATTTTTTAGGGGTTAGATGTTCTTAACGATCATCTCGATGATCGCAGAAGCGTCGGATGCGGTGGTCAGCGATTTGCCTACGGTTACCGTGCCGGTGATGGCTACGGTCCCGTTGGCGGTTGAGAATACCGTGTCACCTACGGTGACCGGCCCAGCGAGCAAAGTGGCCTTGACGGTGGTGCCACCGAGGAACTGCACGGTGACTTGATCACCCGAGGCGGCGTCGATCAGGGTGACGCCGTCAGGGAGAGAAGCGGTGGCGGAAAGTCCGACGCCGCGATTGCTGGAAATGGACACGAGGCGAAACGCGGTGATAGCCGAGTTTGCGACGAACGTCCCCGCATTTTGGAATGATGTAGCCATGGTGGTTTTTTTAGAGTTTCACGAGTTCGCCGCCCTGAACGCGCGCACGATAAGCGGCGTAAAGGTCAGCATGATTTTTGACCGCGAAGGAGATGGCCGAGGATTTGTCGCCTTTAAGCTCGGTGGCTTTGGCGGCGACTACGTCCTCGAACTTCTGCGCTTGCGCGACTGGTTTGGGAGCTTCCGCCGAGGCGATCGGAGCGGCTGGCGCACCGAAGGACTTGGCAAATTCTTTGACCGCAGCGAGGGCCGCAGCGTTGGCCGCGAGTTGCACAACCTCGGTCTTTGCGCTCATGCCGGTTGCATCCGCCGCGTCAACGGCTGCATCGGAAGCGAGAGCGGCTTCGATTTTGTCGAGACGAGCGATCAGCGGCATGATGGCCGCTTGAATGTCGTCCGCGTATGTTTTGACTGGTTCTGGTGTCATAGCGTATTCACTTTTTTGAGATGCCTTCGGGTCGTTCTTCCCGGTCGCAAGTTTTAGCTCACGTGAAAAGAATCCGTCAGGGTTGGCAGCGGGTTCAGAAACGAGATCCACTGAGTAGATTTCGCTGCACCGTTGCAAAGTCGTGAGCTTGTCCGCGCTCTTTTCCGACGGACCCGAAAACGCAATCGAGAGCCCGAACGTGTCGGGAATCCGCTCGGCAATCTCCAGGATGTAAGCGCGGTGCACCGAGGATTCGAGCAGGTGCAAATCGCCGAGGAGCTTCTCGCCCTCGATGCGCAGCGTGTCGATGTAACCGACGATGTCGCCCGCGCCGCCGCTGTGGTCGAGCTTCACCTTGAGCCCGCCAGCGTATTGCTCGGCAGCGGCCTTGACCTGCTCCAGCGTCTTGTCGTCGATCATTACACCGTGGCCCAGAGCTGGGCCTTTGGTGATGAGAGAGACGCCGCGAATGATTCCGGTCTGTGCGTCGATGACGCCTGCGGAGGCTGCGAATGTGATGATGGGTTCCATCGCCAAGGCGATGGCCGTCAAAACTAGTCCTTCTTCTGCGCCTCGCGCCGCCACCGCCAGAGCAGAAAGGCAATGCCGAGGAGCGTGCCGACGAGTGCGGCGACCTCGTTTACTTGCGACAGCGAGATCATCGCGGCGGCAGGCGTTGCGGCGGTGAGGGTAGCGCGGATGTTGTCAGCGTTCATTTTTTCAATGCTCCGATGCGCTCGGTGATGACTGCGATGCTTGTTCGGTTTTCCAGAATCATATCGCGGTTGTGCTGGATCTCTTTCTCCAAGTCCTGCCGCAGTTTCTCGCGTGCCAGCTCCGCTCCGGTGTTGGTCGCCTGTTTGTTGTCGCTCGTCACGACGAGGCTCACCTGCTGCCGCAACACGGTGACTTCATGCGAAATTGAAGCGAGCGACGACATCAGATAGACCACACACGAAAACAGAATCGGCAGCACGGCGAATGCAGCCTTCTCAATCAGCGCGTGTTTTGAGGCTTCCTCGCTCATTTTTTAGCCCTCATCTCCATGATCTTTTCAAGCGTCCTGCCCCCGAAATAGAAGCTCATGATGAGCATCCCCCACTGCCCGAGCAACGAGACGTAGGCTTCCTTGGCGTCATAGCCAAACGCACTCATGCCGGCAAAGATGAAATACCCCGAGAGGATTGCCGCGAGCGTCATCGGGCGAATGTTCTTTGACCACCACGAGTCCGACGACATATCAGCCTGAAGCCGTTGCGTTAGGTTGTCCTGCTCCACCTTGTAGGCCTCAAGATCGGCGTTCATCTTCGCCAGCTCGCCACTCTGTGCGAGCTGCGCCAACTCAAGCTGAGCCTTGGCCTTTGCCTCGGGGTCGGGGATGAGTTTGTCGATCAGCTTGGTGCCGATGCCGAGGATTTCAGCGAGTGGGAACATGGTTCATTTTTTGTTGAACATATCGAACAGCGCCTTGATTTTCTCCTCAAGAACTGCCACGCGCAAGTCCAGCTTCGAGAGCACGATGATGAGCGTAATCATCCCGAGAAAAATCGGCCACCCCTTCACTAGGATTTCGAGCGCGTCCATACATTAGGGCCAGATGTAAGTTCTGGAAACAATGCCGACGAAGTTAGCCGCCGTCACCCGCTCTGTCGTCTCGTAGCTCTTGTTCCCCAGCCCCGTCATGATCCACCCGCCAGCGTCGATCTGCGCGGCTTGGTGCATCACGTTGCGGCCAGCCCAGACGGGGACGTAGATGCAGAGCGCACCAGCCTTGATGTCGGCGTAACGGGCATCGGGCACGAGGACAGCCAACGCGCAGACCGTCCTCAGCGGGTCAGCCCCCTTTGGCGCAGCAGGAATATACGGCACCATCGAGCCCGTCCCGAGCACCACCACGGCAGACGGCCCTGCCAGCTTCCACGCCTCGGCCTCCGACGCGACGATGATCCTCAGCGGCAGTCCCGCCGTGAGCACCCGCTCACTCCGCAGCGCAAGGCCCAGCACGACCACGAGGCCGAGCGCGAGGGCGGCGAGGAGGAGTGAGCGGCGTAGCGTCACGGCGTCGGCTTGTCAGCGTTTGCAGCGGCCTTGAGCTGTTCAATCTCCGCCAGCGCAGCGGCGAGGGAGTCCACAAGCAGATTCAAACTCTGCTGCTGTAGCTGGGTCACGATGGCGTTTTTGTGTTCGTCTTTGGTCATGGTAATTATTCAGCGGATACCAGCTCAAACCCAGCGTTCACCGCGAGCACGGCGGCAAACGCAGCGTCGTCAGTCCACGCCGCACATTGCTCTGCCGTCGCAGGCACGAGGCCCACGGGCATGATTTCCACGCCCTCCGCGTCGAGGAGGTGGCAGTCGGCGACGGCGGTGCGGTCGGTGTAGTTGATGTAGCGGACTTCGAAGAGGACGCCGACTTTCGGGGCTGCTGGAGACCCCATTGTGTAGGGTGCGATTGGAATGGTCATGGGTGTAGTGAGTTAGTGATTACTTGGCTTTGAGCGCGTCGATTTCGGCCTTGAGTTCCTTCACTGCGTTGACGAGTGCCGCGATAACTGTGCGGTCCGACACTGAGTAGTTTGCGTCAACGCGCTGCGTCACGGGTTTGCCGTCGGCGTCGAGTTTGGCGTGTTGAGTGACGGGCTTGCCTGCGGCGAGGTCCTCGGCGGATTGCACGTCGTCTTCCATCACGGCGACTGTGCGGTAGGTCGTGACGGCCTCGGGGATTCCTGCGGCGATCAGGTCTTGGGCGATGAGCGTGGCGTTAATGTCATCGGTGACGAGGCCCGTCTCGGGTTTCCAAGTGTAGAGTTTTGGCGTCAGCTTGACGATTTCCGCAAGGCCCTTGGTGAACGTTCCAGTGATGTTCTTGAGTCGCGCATCGGACACGCTGGTGATGTTGCCGGAACTGTCGAAAGTGGCTGTGCCTGCGCCGTAGGCGGAGAAGCGGACTGGTGCGCCATTGCTAACATGGAAGACACTGCCCGATTTCGGACGAACCGTCATTCCTCCTGCTGCCGCGTCGATAAATAGCGTGTTTCCTGACGATGATAAAACCGAGCCTTGTGCATCGGTTGACATAAACAGGCCCGCCACCGTCACCGCGCCCGCGAAGGTGGCGGCTCCCCCGAAATAGCTCGCATTGCCGTTGTTGCCCGCCGACAGCCCACCCGTGACCACGAGCGCGCCTGCGCCGGAGGAGCCTGCGGTGGAGTTAGAAAGCGTTACGACGCCACCGTTAGAAATGCGAAGCACCGCGGATGCCAGCGCAGTTGAGTTTGGGACAAAGAACAGGTCGCTGTCAGTATAAACATTTGCAGCAAAAAGGTTCCAGTATTTTGTAGCACTTCCGCCAGACGACGTAATTCCAAGGCCGGGGAAAAGATTACCACCGGGGTTCTGGGTAACAACCGCGACTGGAACAGCAGGCGCAGTAGTGCCTCCAAAATAGTTCGCTGCTGCGCTCCCTTTAATGCTGCCCGCAAAAGTAGCCGCCAGCGTGCTGCTTTCCAGCGTCAGAGCCGTGCCGCCCGTGCCGAGGCCGAGCGTCAGGTTGATCGAGGCGGGGGAGGTGAGGGTCGCGGAGATCGGCGTGGTGAGCGTGGGCGAAATCGCGAACACGTTCGCCCCCGTGCCCGTTTCGTCGGTCAGCGCCGCCGCCAGATTCGCCGAGCTGGGCGTCGCGAGGAATGCGGCCACGTTTGCGCCCAGCCCCGAGACGCCGGTGGAGATCGGGAGGCCGGTGGCGTTGGTGAGCGTGCCGCTTGTGGGCGTTCCGAGAATCGGCGTGACGAGGGTTGGCGACGTGGCGAGCACGTTTGCTCCGCTGCCGGTTGAGGTGGTCACGCCGGTGCCGCCGTTGGTCACGGGTAGCGTGCCGGTGACGCCGGTGGTCAGAGGAAGGCCGGTGAGGTTTGTCGCGGTGCCGCTCGCTGGCGTGTTCAGAATCGCGCCCGCGCCCAGAGTCGCCACGCCCGAGACGGAGAACGTGCCGGTCACACCCAGCCCCGTCGTCGCGATGTCGAGCACCTTCGCGCCGCCAGCGGCCACGCCGAGATTGTTCGCGCCAATGTTGTAAAGTCCGGTGTCTTGGTCGGCGTTGAACGCGAGGCTCGGATTGGTCACGGAGCCCGCAGCCGCGTGCACGCTGCCGGTCGGGGTGATCGTGCCCGTAACGGTCACGCCCGTGGTGGTCATTGTCGCGCGGCTCACGCCATTGACCGCGAAGCCCATCACGTTTGCGCTCGCGCGGAATAGTCCGGTGGTCGGCTCGTTGGTAAAGTTCAGCGAAGGCGCCGCCGCCGTGCCGTCATCGAGCGTGATGTTGCCATCCGTCGCGTTGATCGTGATCGAGCCCGCGCCGTTGGAGATCGAGATGCCGGTGCCAGCGGTCAGCGTGGAGTTCACGAACGCCGAGCCGTTGCCGATTAGAAGCTGCCCGTTGGTCGGCACGGGCACTAAGTCCGTCATCGAGGTCACACTCCCACCCCCGCCTCCGTTGCCGCGCGCTGCGCTTAGAGTCCAGTCGCCAGCCGTGCGGCTCGGGCGCTCGCGGTTTCCGTCGATGTTACTCACGAAGCTGTCGCCGTTGATCGTGACGAGATCGAGCCGCTGATAGGTTTCATCGGGCATCCAGCGTCCGCGAGGATTCAGCCCGCGCGGCTCGGCGAACTCCTTGCGAAGCTGGTCGATTTCGCCTGCGCGCGGGAAGCGCGAGAGTTCGTCCGTGACGATTTCTTTGACCGCGTGCGTGAGCATTGACGCAGCGTCCTCGATGCGTGCCTCGGCCTTCGCGAGCAGGTTCGCGTTCTCCAGTCGCTCGGCCATGAGCACCGAGTATTTCGCGGCGGTCGTGACCTCCAGAGCCTTCGCGAGTTCGTCGATCTTCGCGGTCAGCGCCACGCTGATTTTCGCGTGTTCGTCGGTCGAGCGCGCGATGACGAGCTGTTCAAGCTCGGAGCGAATCGCGGGCTCGGCCTCTTCGAGGTTGCGCTCGATTTCCTCCGACAAGTGGTCGCGAAGTTGCGGCATCGAATCGACGAGCTGCTTGAGCTCGGCGCGCTGTAAAACTGCCAACTCGATGAGGTGGTCGATTTGAAATTGCGTGTCGTTCATGTGATTATTTCCCAGCCTTCGGGTGTTTGCTCGGCAAGAGGTCGTTATCGGTGATGTATTTTGGATTTTCTGGGCGTCCGTTTTTCAGCAGGTAGAGGTAGGCATTGACGCGTGCAAACGCCCATTGCGAGGCGGTTTTTACCACCGGCGAATGTGACACGTTGAACGCTCCGAGCCCACGCTGGAAAACCGACTTGAGTTGACCGAGCGTCGCCCTTCCGTTGCGCGTGTTGCTTTCCTTCGCGTTGAACTCGTCGGCTTTATTTTGCAGCGTCGCCTCTTGCTCCGCCGTAACCTCCGCGCTCTTGCCTGATGCGTCACCCTTCGCGCTTCCTTCGCCCGTTGGGTTTTTGTTCGGCGTGCCGCCCTTCGGCGCTTTGTCCGACGCGACGATCGCGCCGCGCTCGCCGACCTTTGCGAGTGCTTTTTCTTCGCTGATTGGCCCGCCCACGACCCACGCATCGCAAGTCCGTTTTGCCGCGCATTTGAAATCGAAGAATTCGCAGTATCCGAGTTCGCCCGCTTGCTCGACTTCCTTTGCGTCCACGCCGATGCCCTTGTCGATGCAGTCTTTGATTCGTGGGCTGACATTGAACGCCGCGCAATTTCCGCAGCGCATTGTTTTTGCTTCGTCCACAGTCGTCTTGAACTGCGCCGCCTTTGCGGTCCAATAATCACCGTTTGGCTCAAGCGGATTTGCCGGACCGTAGTTTGCGACATCCACCGCTTTTGCTCGGTTGATGAGATTCGCTTTGATGTCCTGCGTCTCGACTGGGCATTGATCGCCCTCGGCGAACTTCTTGGCGGTAGGCTTGCTCAGCTCGATGATGCTGCGCCCACCGATCACGCTTTGCTTCGTCAGCTCGATCACGCCGAGCTGCTTCGCGCGGTATTTCTGCACGGCGTCAAGCCAGTCCGCAGAGCCAAGCGGAGTCTTGAGCGCGAAGTGATGTTGCACCTGCTCCGATGCGACCGCGAGAGACTTCTTGTCCTCCGCCTTGTTCAGCCGCTCGACGATCGCCGTGGCCCACGAATAGCCCTCGTCACCGCCCCAGCCGTTCCACGCCTGCCAGCCCTTGCCCTGCTCGCTCCACGTCTCGCCTTGCTTGTCGGCTTCGTGCCGGTCGAAGAAAGCCTTCATCCGCCGCACGGTGTCTTCGCTCATCGGCCGCTTGTTGATGAGATCGCGAGCGCGAGCGATGCCGACGCTGGTCATGCCGCGCTGTGACATCGGCTTCTTTTCGCGGATGGCGAGCGCGCGGCGCGCGTTGTCGGCCATCGCGTTCGTCGGCACGTAGCTGCCGTCCGCGAAGTTGATCGTGACGAGGTTGGAATCCTCGTGCGCGCGAGCAAGTCGGATGCGGTTGTGCATCGCCGAAGCTGATACTTTCGACGGCTGCTTCGGTAGTCCCGAAACGGAACCGGCGACCTTGCTCGCGGATTCTTTCGCCATGCCAGCCGAGACCATAAGCGTCTCGGCTGCTTCTGACGTGAGATCGCCCGCACGTAAATTCTCGAGGATAGAGAGCACCGCCGCGATTTGCGCGCCGTTGAGCGGTGCGAGTTCGGGCGATACATCAGGGAAGGATTCGACACCTGCGATAGTGGCCACGTCCGTCGATTCTCCGCCCGTCGCGGAAGCCGTGACGCTCGCCGCCTGCGCCTCTGCCGCGCTGACGCCCACCGCGTCGCCTGCTGCGGCTGCGGCTGCTGGCGTGCTCGGAAGCGAGTTGGTCGTGAGCCGAATCGCGGTCTCGGGAACGCCGTATTTTTCGGCGAGCTGTTTGACGTAGGCCGCCTCGATCGCGATCTGCTCCAGCCGCGTGAAGGCGTCGGTGCCTTCTTCGGCTGCGATTTCTTGCAAGGACTTCGCGCCTTGCCGATTCTCATTCATGTTCGCCGCCGACTCGCGGCCCACGTCGATCGAGAGCTTCGCGGGGAAACGCCATTCGCCCGAGGTCGCGCGACGCAATGCGTGCACCATCGTCTCGCCCGCAAGGAGCGGAGGCGGCGAGATTTCTCCGCGCGCAATGGCGTCGAGAATCACGGCGTCCTTGATCGGATCGAGGACCTTGTCGGTCAGCACACCTTGGTGGCGCGTGAACACGCGGTCGGCTGCGGCAAATTCTGCCCGAACGCTTGGTCCTTTGTAGTCCTGTGTCCCGAAAAGAACGCCCTCGGGCACGCCCACGCCCAGAGCAATCTCGTGCATCAGATGCTGCACGAAGCCGGTGAACGCCTGCGACGGACGCGACGGCATTACCTCGACGCGGTCGCTGTTCTGAAAATAGCGAATCATGCCGACCTCGGTGAGCTCGTTCTTTTGCTGCTGCCCATTCGGGAGCGAGAGCGCGGGATTCGGCTGGAACAGGTTGCGCGGATTCGCAACACCTCGGTCGTTGAAGATCAGCGCGGCCTGCTGCGACGAGAAACGCACGCCAGCCTTCTCGGCTTGCAGGATGTCGTGGAGCATCCGCGCCGTCTGAATCGCGGCGTGAAAATCAGTCACGCCCCGATACTGGTCCACCCGAAACGGGTCCATGTAATGGCAAAACTGATTCGCGGGAATGTCTTCCGCGCCGAAATAAACGCCATTGCGATCAACGCGATAAATCCGATATGCGACCGGCTGGCCGAAGTCATTCGTCACGATTCCCTGAAAGTAGTTGTTCGACGCGACCGCCGTGTCATTCGGATTGCCGATGCGCGTCGCTGGCACGAGTTGAATCTTGAGCCCTTCGCCGCTGCGACGGATGACGAAGCCGCAGTCACCGTCCACCGGCCTTTCCTCGGCGGCGAGCTGCACGAGCTTCTTGAAGCTGTGCCGGTTCGTCACGTCGCACGTCTTACACCACGCGTGAAAATACTCGCTGATTGTCTGGTTGTAATCGCGATCGCCGGTCGTCGGGGAATACTCGTTTGGCGTTAAATACGTCCCGAACTTGCGCGAGATTTCACGAGCCTCTGGGAAATTGGCCGTCAAGTCCTGTGCTTCAAACATCATGACCACGCGGTCGCGCTGATTCTGCGACGACTCCGCTGGCTGCGCGTATTGTTTCGGAGCGTAGAGCCGATTCGTCCGCGCCGCGTTGTATTCGAAAAGTGACTTTGCGACGCGAGCCTCCAGCCGCTTGAGCGCCCATGTCGGCGCGATGTTTTCGAGCGCGCGGTCGAGCCACGGTTTCTGAGCGATCAGTTTTGACGCGTCGAAAATGTCGTTGTCCATAATGTCAGTTTCCAGTGAAGCTCACGAATGTCGTATCCGTGGACGTGCCCGCCGCGTTCGTCAATGCGTCCTGCAGGTTGCCGAGCATATTGTTGAGCGCGTTGAGGTCCGCGCGGCTCACGCTTTTCCCGTTCAACGAATAGCTCTGGTTCAGGAGCACCGCCTGAATCGCGTCAATCGTCTTGGTCTTGAGCGCCGTGAGGGTGGCGCTGTCCAGTCCGAGAAATGGGTTGTCGAGCATACCACTGCCCGAAACGTCAAACTAGGCTCTTCAGGTCCTACTAAATCCCTACTTCTTCGAAGCCTTTATTTCAGCTTCCATCTTACGAAACTCCTGCCTTTCAACCTGCCTTTGAACCTCTTTCTCATCCTCTAGCTTCCACGCCTTCTTTGAAGCCTTCTCGATTTTATCAGCTAGTTTCCGAAGCTCATCTGCCCATGCGTGCGATCCGTCATCACTTCTAGGTTCGAATCCATCTTTTGCCTGCTCCATAATTGCATGCGAAAATTCAAACGCATAAAAATCAATCCCGTTCACATCCGATAGCGATATGGTTATGGGTGACCCTAGGTCTACTTTTGAACAAATAGTTTCATGCCAAAGAAGGTCCTTTGCATCTAAACCCATGATGGCGTCGGCAATAACATTTCCCAAATAAGCTCGTGTGTTCTTTTGCATAAATTGGTTTAGCCTATTCCTTCACCGGCGTGTAGCGCACGACGTTCGCGATCGTCGCCATGCAGAGCATCATCGCTGAGGTGTCAAGCCCGTGATTCGGCGCGTTGCTTTTCACCTCGCGCCACTCCCAGACGCCGGTGCGGATTTCCACCTTTGACTCGCCGCGCAGGTGTTCCAAATAGAGCGGATTGACGTCGGCGGGAAGTAGCCACTTTAGATCGCCCTCGGCCTCCAGCGCGTTCGCGAGCAAGTCTTTGAAATAGTCGCCGCTCCAGTCGTAGTAGAACACGTCCCCGCCGCGGTAGTCGCTCGTGCGCGGCTCGCTGAACGGGAAGTTGATGAGCTTGTCACTCGCGTCGTCCCGCATCGTCCACGTCTTGCGCGCGTGCCCACGCATCCCGCGCCAACCGAAGTCCGCGCAGTCGCGGTCCACGTCGGCGGGCCGGTAGCCGCGATCTTGAGCCACGCACGCGTCCTGAACCTTGTAACGGAATTGCATCTGTCGGAGCTGGTCCCGCGTCTCGATGCGCCCGAAGTAAAGCTGCTTGTATGTCGGCCCAGTCGCCGAGGAGAACGCGCCGATTTCAACCCACCAGTGATCTTGCTGGCGGTCGATTGACATGAAGCGGATGACCTCGCCGTCGATGCCTTCGCCGTTGCTGAACTGGGCGACGGTGTAATCGGACTTGGTCACGAAGAGGTTGACGACCTTCTTTTCGACGATCCACGGCCGCGCTTCGCGCTTCGTCCGAAACTCGATCTTCATTTTGTCATCGCCCTGCCGCACGAAGTGATTGTCCGCCTCACAGAACTCTTCGACGAGTAACCGCATCGGGCGGCTGACAAGCGCCTCCACGCGGAAGCTCTGAATTTCCGAAGGCGCGGTCGGGTTCAGAGGCACGAAGCGACCGGCGCGCTTCCACCCGTTGCGCGTCGTGTCGGTGTCGGGCGACTCGTGGCCGCAGTGCGGGCACCGGAAGCGGCACGAGGCCACCGCGCGCGGCACGTCCCACGTCTCGTCATCGCGCTTTGCCGCCGCATCCCAGACCACTCCGCCCCGCAGTCCGGTGTCCTCGTTCTTGTCGAGCGCGAAGGCGATCGGGTGCACCTTGTGACACGCCGGACATTCGGTGCTCCATTCCTGCTGGTTGCCCTGCCGAAACGACGTGTCCTCGACGTTGCCGGTCTCGACGTCCATGATCGGCGCTTGGCTCGTGTTGTAAATCTTCGAGCGCCCGACCTCCTCGAAGCGACTGACGCGGGCGATGGCGTGGCCGTAAACCTCCTGCCACTTCGGAAGCCAGATTTCATCGTTGATCTTGTATCGGATGGACTGCGACTGCTGGCTTGAGAGATTGGCCGGGTTGAGCAGGAAGAAGAATCCGCCGAAATAAATCTCGGTCGTCGTCCGGTGCGGCCCGACGCGAGGGAGCATCGCCGCGACGGGCTTGCACGATTCGAAGATCGGGTTCAGCCGAGACTTCGCGTGCCGGTCGATCATCTCGTCGGTCTGCATGGTCCACGAGATCGGTCCCGCGTCGTTGCAGATGAGCCACGGCACCCAGATGTCAGCGACGAGCGTGCCGCCGATCTGCACCGCCTTGCGGAAATGCACGCGGCGCACGAGCGGGTTTTGCAGCGCGTCGAAGATCGGGATGAGCCACGGCGAGATTTTGACGTTGAACGGTCCGCTGGTCGCGTAGGACTCGGGCAAAATGATGTGCCGCCGGGCCCACTCGTAAATCGGCGAGATGTCGGGCTGCGGGAGGCGCAGGGTGGCGCAAAGGAGGTTAGAGGCGGTCACGCTTCCGACCCTCGCGACCTATCCAGCGCCTCGCCCTCAAACGTCGCAATATTCGCGTTAATCACCTCGCGAATCTCGCCGAGGATGACGCCGCCCTCGACGTTCAGTTCCGCAGCGTTCATGCCCACGCCGCGCGGCCCAAGCTCCACCTCCAGCTTAAGGCGCAGGAGCAGGTTGAGCTTCTGGCCGAGCGTGACGAGCATCGCTTCGACAACTTCGCGGTCGATCACGTCACCGGCTTCGCGTTCGTTCTTCGACCTGGCGAGTCGGATCTGCTCGCGCATGAGTTCGGCTTTGAGCTCGGCGAGATTCTTCGTCGCCACGTCCTTGCCGATCACGTTCTCGGCGCAGAACTGCTGCCACGCGGCGAGGTTCTCGCGGCGCCCGTCCTCGTGCTTTTTCGGTGCGTCGGGAAATCGGTTTCGCGCGTCGTAGATCGCTTGGCGGGACAAGCCGAGTTCCTTCGCAAGCGTTGTTGTGTCTTTCACCCAGCCCCCTGAGTTTTCCGCCTGAAACTCCTCCAGTGCGTTACGCTCCTGCGCGCTCAGCGTTCTGCCGGCGCGCAGTTTTTTTAGGATGTTACCTGCATTCGCGCGACGAATCTTTGCTGGGTCAATTACTTGCTCGGCCTGCTGCGTCTGCGGTACGTTTTCTTTTTCACTCAACGTCAGGTTTCCTTAGTTCCTCGCCAACGATGCACGGAACGGCGTTTTTCCATTTCACCGAATGATGAAGTCTGCGGTGCACGGGCCCCATGTCTTTAATCTTCACGCACGATGGAGCGTACATTACAGAATAGAAACTTTTTACGTAGGTGCCGGAATCCAAGTAAAGGTCGGACATTCCGCCCGCGTTACTTTGAGTCTGTTTCTGCACTATCGATACGTTTGGAATAGTGAACAGCAGCACTCCGCGGCGTCCTCCGCACGTATACAAATTTACGTCCTCGTTTATCCTTCCGAAAAACTGAAATGGATTCTCTGCGTCGCAGATAAAAGTATTCATTGCTTTGCGATGCAGCCTCAGCTTTTTTGCAAAACTTCCAGTGTCTCCTCCAATGTAGTCACCACCTTGGGCCATCGCTACACTCGAGCACTTTGACGCCTTCAGAAAGCCGATCATCGCATCGAAAATCTTGTCGATACTCAGGATGTTTTTTGGCCGATAAACGCCCTGTGCATCGAAACGATATTGCAGACACTGATAGTCGTCATCGAGTTCAATAAAGTAGCGCGCCCCGATCTTGCTAGCTATCTCGAAACACGCATTGCGAGCGTAGATGATTGCCCTGCGGTCATGGAAATTGTCGCCCTCGTCAAACGTGTCTGAGATCGCTTTCTTGTCGAAGACATAAATCTCGGTTCCTTGAAACTCCTTCTCGTATTCAGCGCGCGTCTTGTCCTCGTTGTCGAGCACGATCACGACGCGCCCCGTGTAACCCGCCCTGCGCAAAGTCCTGAATGTGTGAACGCGATCCGGCCTCCCGTGAGTCAGAATGAACGCAACAAAGTTTTTTTCATTCATCGCCATCGTCGTGATCCCCAGCAAACGCCTCTTTGATCTCGTCCGTCATCACGACGAATCCATTCTCGATCGCCTTGTCGAAGTCAATTATGACGAGCGCGCTTTGCTCCATGAGTCTTTGAACCTGCGGCTCGGAGTGCGCATAGAACTCAGCCACGTTCTCGAAGTTAAAAACCGTATGCCGATGGGCTGCGGCAATCAAAAAGTCTTTCGTGGCTTGCTCAACCGAGTACGATTGAATTTTCTCGACGATGCCCTTGGTCTTCGCTTCGTCGTAAAGCTCCGCAACGCTCGGCTTGACTCCCTTCGGGATGTATTTCGGTGCTTCCACCTTGCGCGTGTAGGTTGCGTCGTCTTCGCCAAGGTCGCTTGAGTCCACTCCGATCTTCCCAGCCTCCACGCCAGCTAAAATCAGTTCTTCGATTTCGGTCTTTAGCATCTCTTCGTCCCATCCTCCGCCCTTCTCCGAAAGTTTGTTGTCGGCGATGATGTATGCGCGCATCTGCGTCTCGCTCAAATGGTCTAGTCGAACGCACGGAGCATCGGCCAATCCCAGCTTTCGAGCAGCAAGGATTCGTCCGTGTCCAGCGCAGATGACTGGAGGGTTCCCGCGGATCGCCACAGGCGCGTTAAATCCAAACTCTTTAATCGAGCCAGCGATTAACGCAACCTGCGCGTCGTCATGCTTCTTTGCATTTCGCGCATATGGAATCAGAGCTTCGATTTTGACGTATTCGACCTGTAGTTTCATTTGTAAAGGTTCTCGAAAAAACGGAATGGGATTTTTTGCTCTAGGTCACTTAACC
>Ga0334722_10001128_pt1 | contig 34726 bp, 33 predicted proteins | sample C3_bottom_MG_FD_207210 | JGI IMG/M metagenome (GOLD analysis project Ga0334722, IMG submission 207210) | Sediment microbial communities from Yellowstone Lake, YNP, Wyoming, USA - C3_bottom | ecosystem: Environmental > Aquatic > Freshwater > Lake > Sediment | place: USA: Wyoming | collected... | reverse complement strand
GGCATCGAGTTTATCGATAGGCAGGGGCATGAGTCCAATCCACTCAACAACCGCAGCCGCAGTTGTGGCATACCTTGCGAAATTCGCTGGCCGGCGCCACGGTTTCCGGGGCAAAGGCAATCCGCATTACGGCTGTTTTGATATCCTCACAGATGTCCAGATTATCGCTTTTGCCGATGATGTGGCCAACGCACTGGTTGCTGTGACCGTCATCGGGGGAGGAGACCCGCACCCCGTTGAGCAGATCGGCATAACTGTTGACCCGGATGGTCACCTCGCGGTTGTCGATCCGCTCCAGAGCGACTCCCAGCCGCCTCATTTCCCGTGTCAAACCGGTAAAGAACCCGCGGAACATTTCACCGTCAAAGTCGAACAGCCAGTCTTTCCGGACATGTTCCAGGTGGAGAATGGTGACCGATATCCGTTTTCGTTTCATGCATCCCATGTTGCCCGTCGCACCTCTTTAGCCGTAATCATGCGAGAGGACACTCCGCCTCCCAGGCGATATAGCCGTCACCGGTAATAGCGAGAAAGCTCTCGATCCTCTGCTCGTAATACGCCGTCTGCACGGCCTCATCCTCGACCATTGCCAGCTCCTCTGCCGAGATCAGGTGCTGGCGATGGAGAAACCCGTAAAATTCACGGATCGCGGCAAGATGCCGCTCAAGCATCTTTATTTCCGGGTCCAGGGTATGGGTGATGAACCAGGTTGCCGCAAAGCGCCTGACCACACCCGGTTGGGGTCTGACAACATTGAGACGGCCGAAATCAAGGAGATAGTCGCGTACATACAGGTCCGCGCTGAACGCCAGGTCCGAGGCCCGCTGCGGCGCCATCCCCCTGTTGAGCAGATCAAGGTAAAAACGCTTGAGCAGCACCTGACAGCGTTCGTCGACCCTGAGCTCCTCCTCCAGGTCGGCGAACTCAAAATCGTCGTGTTCAAACTCAATTTCCGGGTATGTGTCGGCCATAAAAGTATCTGTGCTCCACCGCGTTAAAATGTCAAACCGGATTCAAGGCCAGCAGTTCCTTGGGAACGAACCGGCCGCTTTTCTGAATCAGTACGTCATCGAACCAAATTTCGCCGTCCGACAGGATCTTGACCAGATCCCAATGAACCGCGGACCGGTTGCCGTTGTCGCACTCGTCATAGGCCTGTCCAGGGGTAAGATGGATCGAACCGAAGATCTTCTCGTCAAAGAGAATGTTCCGCATCGGCTGGCGGATGCCCGGATTCACGCCCAGGGCAAACTCGCCGATATAACGGGCACCCTCATCGGTATCCAGGATCCGGTTCAGAGAAGCGGTCATGCCCGCATCGGCGCTGGCTTTGACGATCCGGCCATCCCTGAATTCAAAGCGCACGCCGTTGTACTCTTTCCCCTGATAGATACTCGGGCAGTTATAGGCTATATGCCCTTGAATCGAGTCCCTCACCGGCGCCGTGAAAACCTCGCCGTCAGGCATATTGAAGCGGCCGTCGCATTTGATGCCGGGGAGCCCCTTGATACTGAAGACCAGATCCGTGTCACGGGATACGATGCGCACCTTGTCCGCTTTGTCCACGAACCGTTTGAGTTTGTTCTGTTTGCGCGATTCCGCTTCCCAATCGATGCAGCAGGCCGAGAACAGGTACTCCTCGTATTCGTCCAGACTCATGCGGGCCTCCTGGGCCGCGGCATGAGTCGGAAACCGGGTAACGCACCAACGGGTATGCTTCACCCGCTGGTCGATCAGCGGTTTTGTGACTTTCTGCCATGCCACCATGGCGCTCTGGCGGGCATTGGCCATGACCATGGAGTTATCGCCTGCGGCAATGCCGATATAAACGGTAAGCTGCTGGTAGAAATCCAGCTTGTGCTGGGGAAAATAGTCTAGTTGCCGCTTGCTGGCCGCATTGTAAAAAAGCCGGTCAATTTCGGGAACCGCGAAGCCGTACTCGACGTAGGCAGCACCACGCCTGAGGCAGAGGCTATACAGTTCTTTCACCAGCGGCAATGCTTCGAGGCCGGCGGCATTGATCAGCACCACATCACCTTTTTTCACTCTGGTGGAGTAGTCAACCAGGATCTCAGCAAATTGGGTGATACGAGGATCTTTCATGCCACATCCTTTCAAGATACGTGACCGGGCTGCCCGGATTCGCTTGTGCCAACCCGCTCATGTCTGCTAAAGTGCCGTGTGCAGCTACTTTCTATAAGTGTGGAAATTTACATGAACCGTCGCAAAATTGAAACCAAAATCATGAATCCGCTGCTGGGCGCCAGCATACCGTTGCCAACCTACGCCACGACCGGTTCAGCCGCTCTGGACCTGCGTGCCTGCCTCGAAGCACCGCTCACCGTGCTTCCCGGGCAAACCGTAATGGTGCCCAGTGGCATTGCCATCAGCATTCACGACCCGGGCCTGGTCGCTCTCCTGATGCCACGCTCGGGACTGGGCATAAAACACGGCATCGGATTGGCAAACACGGTCGGCGTCATCGATTCCGATTATCAGGGAGAGATCGGTATCGGCATCAGCAACCGCGGAACGGCGGCCTACACCATTGAGCCGGGAGAGCGCATCTGCCAGATGATGTTTGTGCCGGTTGTGCAGGCTTCTTTGGAAATCGTAGATGAATTCAGCAAGGAGAGCGGTCGGGGCGCCGGAGGATTCGGACACACCGGGAGGGACTGAACATGGGGCGGCACAACCGTTCGCCACACCCCGCACAGCCTGGGTCACCTCACAGGGCAATACGATCGGCCGTGAGGTTGAGGGAAGCGGTCCTGCCCATGACTTCCAGATGCGTACGGCTGCCGTCAAACAAATCGCCGGCAAGCCTGAGCACATCATCGATCCTCACGGCATCGAACCCGGCAATGACCTCTTCCACCGGTTGGTAGCGTCCCAGATAGATTTCATTCTTCGCCAATCGGGTCATCAGGCTATCAGTACTTTCCAACGACATGAGTATCTTGCCTTTGAGCTGCTCCCGGGCAGAATTCAGCTCGTCCTGCGGCACCGCTTCCCGCTTGATTCTGTTAAGCTCCCCCAGGGCAATGTCAATAACCTCCAGACAATGCTCGTGCTCGGTGCCGGCATGCAGCACCAGCGACCCGGCATCGGCATGGGAGATTACATAGGAATAAACCGAATAGGCCAGCCCCTTCTTCTCCCGCACTTCCTGAAACAGCCGGGAACTCATGCCCCCGCCCAGAATGGTGTTGAGCAGGTATAAGACGTAACGGTCCGGATGGTCCTGGGCCAAGGCCGGCGTCCCGAGACAGATCAGGGTCTGCTCCAGGTCGCGTTCGTTCAGGCTGATCTCCACGCCGCTGCGGCTTGGCAGCGACGGCTGGTCATGCGGCGACCAGGTGGAGGTCACCCGTGAGAAGGCATCCCGCATCAATTGCACCAGGTCTTCATGCACCACATTGCCGGCCGCTGAAATAATGATGTCGGACGGTCGGTAGCGGCTATGCTTGTATGTGACAATTTCATCCCGGGACAGACGACGGATGGTCTCCTCGGAGCCGAGGATCGAATAGCCCAGCGGGTGGCCGTTCCAGTAATTCTGATGATAACGATCGTGAATGAACTGCTCCGGTTCGTCATCGCGCATCTTTATTTCCTGCAGGATGACCTTACGCTCACGCTCGATTTCGTCGGCAGGAAACGTCGAATGCAGAAAAATATCGGTCACCAGGTCTGTCACCCTCGGCAGGAACGAGGCCAGCACCTTGGCATAATAACAAACATATTCATGCCCCGTGAAGGCATTGAGCACCCCCCCCATGGAGTCGATCTCCAGGGAGACCTGACGCGCCGTGCGGCGCTCGGTGCCCTTGAAGAGCAGATGTTCGATGAAATGGGCGATGCCGTTATGTTCGGGCAGTTCGTGCCGCGTTCCGTTTGACACCCAAACACCGAGCGACACGGTATGCATGTGCGGCATGTGCTGGCTGATGATACGGACGCCATTGTCAAGCAGGGATGTGGTAACCATAGTGGAAAATATAATACACCGCTTTTGTAAAAAAGCCATCCCCGACCACGTATTTTAAAAAGCCAGTTGCGGCTGCAACACCTTTTTTGCTAGAACAGTCGCAGCACCTATCAGCCCGACTCCAGCAGGACTGAGCACGATCGCCGATACAGGCCCAGGTGCCGCCAGCAGCACACCATCCGGGGAGCACACATGAACATCATCACCACCACAATTCCCGAAGTACTCATACTGGAGCCCACCGTATTCGGCGACGAACGAGGGTTTTTCTTTGAAAGCTTCAATGCGCGGACTTGGCGTGAGAAAACCGGCCTGGAGTGTCAATTTGTCCAGCACAACCATTCCCGTTCCTCCTACGGCGTACTTCGCGGACTGCACTATCAGATCCAACAGCCGCAAGGCAAACTGGTGCGGGTCATTGCCGGCGAAGTATTCGATGTCGCCGTGGACATTCGCCGGAGCTCTCCAACCTTCGGAAAATGGTTCGGCACGCTGCTTTCCGCGGAAAACAAGCGGCAGATGTGGGTTCCGGAAGGATTTGCCCACGGGTTCTGCGTCACTTCCGAGTTTGCGGAATTTTTGTATCTCACGACCGACTACTGGGCGCCCGACCATGAGCGCTGCATCGCCTGGAATGACCCCGATTTAAAGGTTACCTGGCCGCTGGAGTGCGAACCGGTCGTCTCGGCCAAGGATCGTAACGGCAAGCCGCTGTCTTCGGCAGAGCTGTACCCGTGACTTTGATTTCTTAATTGCTTGATTTATATTGTTAATGAAGTACTATCTGAGTTCAGTGATCACAGTTATGGGGGAATTATGCCGAAAGTACTCATCCCGCTGGCCAACGGCTTCGAAGAACTCGAAGCCCTTGCTCTAGTCGATGTTCTTCGCCGGGCGGAAATCGAAGTGGTCACGGCCGGCCTGCAGACCGGGCCGGTCACCAGCGCCCGCAAACTTGCCCTGCTTCCCGATACCACCATAGACACGGTAACCGCCAATAATTTCGATATGATCATCCTCCCCGGCGGCCAACCCGGCGCGGACAATCTCAACTCCGACACTCGCATTCACAAGCTGCTCTTAGACTTCAGCGCCACCGGCAAGATCATCGGCGCCATCTGCGCCGCGCCAATTGTCCTGGCGGCAGCCGGACTGCTCCAGGGAAAACGGGCGACCTGCTACCCCACGTACCGTGACCGTCTGGATGGCGCAAACTATGATGACCGCCAGGTGGTGACCGACGGCACCATTATCACCAGCCAGGGTCCGGGCACCGCCATCGCGTTCGCCCTAAGCATCGTCACGCGCCTGTCAGGCCGCCACACCGCGGAAAAAGTGGCACAGGCCATGCTGATACAGGATGACAATAACCATGAAGTTTGGGATCAGCGGCTTTTCAACAGCATCATTCAATCGTTGGTTGGCGCACTGGAACTGAAAGACACCTATACTCAGGGTCACGCCAAACGCGTTACCGAGTTTTCACTCAGCATCGGCTCGAAGCTCAACCTGTCCGAAACCGAGCTGCGTGACCTCTACCTTGGTGCGGTTCTGCACGACATCGGCAAGATCGGCACCGACGACGACGTACTCAACAAGCCCGACACCCTCAACCGCCGTGAGGAGACCCTGGTGCGGGAGCACCCGCTCAAGGGGACGCTCTTCATTGTAGGCATCGAAAATCTGAGCCACATTGTACCCACCATTCTCCACCACCATGAACGCTGGGACGGCACCGGTTATCCCGGCCGCCTGAAAGGGGAGCAGATCCCGCTTCATGCCCGCATCGTCTGCATCACCGACGCCTTCGATGCCATGCTCTCAGCGCGCTCCTACCGACCCGCCCTTGACAAGGAAGCTGCCATACGAGAGCTGCAAAAAGAAAAAGGGACCCAGTTCGATCCCTTTCTTGTGGATGTATTCATCGAATGCCTGAACGAGTCGCCCTTTGAAATGAAGGATTTCAGCTACTATTTCTGATGGTGGAAAGTCGCCGGACGGCATAGGCACAGCCGAGCAAGGCCAAATTGACAAACACGATGGTCGCACTGGTGGGAAAATTCGTAAAAAACGACAGGAAAATGCCGCACACAACCGAGAGGGCCCCCTGAGCCGCAGCACCGAACACACTGGCCTTGAAACTGCGGGCCAGTTGCAGCGCCGATGCCGCCGGCAGGATCAAGAGCGAAGATATCAGCATAATGCCCACCAGCTTCATGGCCAGCACCACCGACAAGGCAGTGAGCAGCACCAGCACGGCGTTGATCTGGTTGGTCCTGATACCCGAGACCCGCGCCAACTCCTCGTTGAAGGTTATGGCGAACAGATCGTTGAAAAACAGCCCTAACAGAACTGTCACCACGCAGAACAAACCAGCGGCAATGGACACCTCCTCAGGCGTAATTGAGAGGATATTGCCGAACAGGTAACTGAGCAGATCGACGTTGTACCCCCCCCTGATGCTCGCCAGCAGTATCCCCAAGGCAACCCCCAAGGACGAGACGATGCCGATGGCTGTGTCGCCGTTCAGACGCGCCTTTTCGGTCAGCTTGAGAATGCCGAGCGACGCCAGGAGCACCAGCGGCAACGACACCAGCAGCGAAGCCGCCGAGTGGAGCTTCAGGGCCATGGCGATGGCGGTACTGCCGAAGGTGACATGGGCCAGACCATCTCCGATGAGCGACAGCCGGCGCAGCACCAGAAAGACCCCCAGTACCGAACAAAGCACGGCGATCAGGGTTCCGGCCACCAGCGCCCGTTGGATGAAGCCATAGGATATGATTTCCAAAAACTGGTGCATGCGTGTGGTTCCAATTCTTTCAGGTACGACGCAACAATGACCGCGAGAAGCATATTTCCCCGTGAGTATTCAACTCAGTGGCGATGGCACATGATGTGCTGGGAGTGCTCGCCGAACATCGCCGACATCTCTTCCGAACGACAAAAATCCTCGAAACTGCCATAGAACAGCAACCGTTTGTCAAGATAGAGCATCTTTGAGGCATGTTTGCCGATGGCCCCGCTGTCATGGGTCACCAGCAGCACGGTTACCCCCCGTGTCCTGTTGAGGCCGGCGATCAACAGATAGAATCGCTCCCGTGTTTCCGGATCCAGCGCTGCTGTCGGCTCGTCCAGAATCAGCAGCTCAGGGTTATTGACCAGTGCCCGCGCCAGCAGCACCCGCTGCTGCTGGCCGCCAGAAAGCTCACCTATCAGTTTATCCTTTATGTTATAAATATCCAATTCGTTTAAATTTTTATCAACAATTTCCTTGTCTGAACGGGACAGCCGGCGGGGAAAGCGCTTGCGGGACAACAGGCCAAGACCGACCACTTCGCTCACCGTGGCGGGAAATACCGGGTTCACAAGTTGCAGACTCTGAGGCAGATAGCCGACCCGAGCCCACTCGTTGAAGGACGCAACGGGCTGGCCGAACAGAAAGGCCCCGCCGGAGGATATCGGACACAATCCCAGCAGACTGCGGACAAAGGTGCTCTTGCCAGAACCGTTGGGGCCGACGATGCCGACATAGTCACCGGCATCCACCACCAGCGAGATATTTTCCAGAACGCGGCCTTCGCCATAACTGCAGGAAAGGAGCTCCGTCCTGACTAGTTCGTTCGACATGCCAACCCCTTCTGCAACTGCCCCAAGTTCTCTTCCATCAGGGAAATGAAGGTAACGCCTCGCTTGAAATCATCCTGCCCTAGGTTGTGTGCCGCATGCAGATGCAGCACCACGGCCCCCGTTTCAGCCGCGACCGTTTCGGTCAACCGCGGCGAAAGCAGTTCTTCGGCAAAGAGATAGTGCACACCTGCCTGTTTGATCTGGCGCACCATAGCCGCCATCCGCGCTGCGGTCGGCTCGGACTCCGACGACACGCCGCTCAGGGCGTGGTACTGCAGCCCATAGCGCCGGGCCAGATAACCGAAAGCGTAATGGCCGCCATGAACCAGAACTCTGCTGTTGCAGTGCGCCAGACCGTCCCGATAACGTTGATCGAGACGGTTCAACTGGCTTTTGAGGTTAACGGCGTTCCGGCGATAGCCGTCTCCATGGGATGGGTCTACAGACAGAAACCCGGCCAGTATGGAGTCCACCATACGAGATGCGTTGTCAAAATCGAGCCAGATGTGGGGATCCCGGCCGGCATGCCCCTGTTCGTGTCCGTGAGCCGCTTCGCCGTGGTCATCATCATCCGCAACCCCGCGATAGTCAATATCCTGACCGGCATCGACCACCTGCAAGGACGGGCTGCCCACACCTTTGATGACCGCCGTCGCCCATGGCTCCATATAGCGGTTGGTATAGACGAACAGTCGGGCCCGCCCGATGCGCACCACATCGTCCGGCTTGGGCTCGAAATTGTGGGGTTCCACTCCGGGAGGCAACAGCAGGGATACCTCGGCATAGTCACCGGCAATCGTACGGGCAAAGTCGTACACCGGGAACAGACTCGTCACGACCTGCAACTTCCCTGACACCTGTTGCGGAGAACGTGAGCAACCGGTCGCTGCGCCGAAGCACCAGATGCAGACCAGTATGGATGCCGCAACCTTTATGGGGTTCATGGCCGTGAAATCCTCTCGAAATAGTCCTGCAACTAACCGGGGTGACTGATTTCAATGAAAACGATACCCATGATCAATGATCGTAACGCCACTGAAAATTGACCGCTTTGCATCCCGGCACGGCCTGCCGGAACCGGTTCAACCCCTCTTCGGAGATGCCCGTGCCGCTGCACGTCAGCCATTTAAGCCCGGTAAGAAGGGATAGATTGCGCAGACCGCTGTCACTGATGGCGGAATGATACATGGAAATGCGCTGCAGTTTTCTCAGGGGTACGAGTTGCAACAGACCGGCATCACTGATCCGGGCATTGGACAGGTACAGTTCCTGGAGGCCGGTCAGCTGCCCCACTCCCTTCAAATGACGATCATCAACATCGTACAGATACAGTGCCTGAATGTCATCTGGCCCGAGCGTTGCAAGAAAATCCGTTTCAGGACAGTCGCGACCGTTCACGTCCAGGCGAACCGATTTGTCCAGCAATACCTCCCGAAGCCCCCTGGCCAGCCCCAGGCGCTGCCAATCGCGATAATCGAGAGAGGCGGTACTGCGGACGAACAGGGTGCCGCACGACCGATTGTCCGGAAATTTGAGGATGCGCGTCTCCGGAGGCAGGCCTTCCGCATCGTCATCCGGGCTGGATTCGTTGCGAAGTGCGGCCAAGCGCCGTTTGAGACGCATGATGTTCAGGTCGAGTGCTGCCGCCATTTCAGCCATCAGATCATGGCCGTCAGCCATGGCTTCGTCTACCCGCAACTTGAAGCGGAAAATATCCGTGCTGCGCAGCTCATCGGCCTGGCGGTTTACGGCATGCATGGCGTTGCGGCAGCGCGCAATAAGACGGATCACCCGAACCAACTCCGACACCACATCACAGCCGTCGGGGGAATCCACGCTATGCTGCCAGTCGACGAGGATCTCCTCGAGCAATTTGCGGTTGCCTTCTTCGTAAGCCTGGTTGGCGAGCGCCATCAACTCCTGCCGCCGCAGCCGCTCCTCGTCGTCGGGAGCCAGGTCGGGGTGCACCGCCTTGGCCACTTCGCGGTACAGCGATTTCAGCGTCATATTGACCGGCGCAGGTGCAACGTCGAGCTCGTCGTCAAGGAGGTCTGTGGTGTGATGAAAGGCAAAACTGCTGCCCGGCTCTGCGGCTTCGGACGCGGGAATCTCCGCGCCCGCCCCTTCCCCCAGCAGCCCGTTGAGTTGCCATTCCAGATCCTCAAGCTCGGCAATGCGAGAGCCGAGCATATCTTCGTACACCTGCTCGAACAGGCGGATTTCACTTTTCAGATGCGCAAAGACCCGCTCCTGCTCTGCCAGTTCGGCCTGGATACGCGCGAGCTCCCGCCGCTTCTGGTCGAGCTCAAGCTCTTCGGGGGTCTTGAGACGGCTGTGAAATGCACTCACGGCAGCATATCCCCCGCCCCGCAGCGCTCACGGCATTCGCGGGCCAGCGCAAGCGATATCTTGCGTTGTTCCGCCAGCGACAGACGGTACAGCGCGTCGAAGCTGGCAATCAGGGCACCTACCTCACGGCTGGCAGTCATGACGATATAATTCATCACTTCATCCGGCACCCGCACCTGCCGGTCGGCCGCAACCTTGCGCAGAATCATGCGTCGCGAGTCGTCGTCGCTGGCATCCACCCGCGCTACGAGCCCCCAGAGCAAGCGGGACACGAGATGCTCATCCAGATGGGGCAGTTCACGTGGCGGGCAGAGCCCGGTCATGACAATGGGGCGCCCGGCGATATAAAAATCATTGAACACCTGCCACAGCGCGGAGCGCAGCTCCGGATCATCCGGCAACCGGTGCAGGTCGTCCACCAGGAGCGCGCCCGCCGTGCCGAAGTGCCCCAGCAGGACACCTGCATCCAGATCAGCGCGACAGGTCAGACAGGTGACCGGTACCGTGTCCGAAACAGCCCCGGCGACGGCGTGCAACAGATGGGTCTTGCCCGAACCGGACGGGCCATGCAGATAGAGCAGCTTCTCAGGGTCGGCCGGGTCGGCGATGCGCCGGGCAAACTGAAGCGCTGCGGCGTTGCCGTCACACGTAACGAAGCCATCGAAGCTGAATGCCGGCGATATGGGAAAATCGAAGTACTGCTGCATGATCAGAACAGATTCCCTTGTGGCGTTTCCGGGACAGCCCTGTTGAAGTGCAGATAAGCGGCGCGCGTAGCCACCCTGCCACGGGGAGTCCGGTTCAGGAAGCCGTTCTGGATCAGAAACGGCTCATAGACATCCTCGATGGTATCACTCTCCTCGCCGATGGCGGCGGCAATGGTGTCCAGCCCGACCGGCCCGCCACCGAATTTGTCGATGATCGTCATCAGGATCATCCGGTCCATCTGGTCGAACCCCATTTCGTCGATCTCCAGCAATTGCAGGGTATCCTGCACCACCTGGCGGGTAATGACGCCATCGGCCCGCACCTGGGCAAAATCGCGCACACGGCGCAGCAAACGGTTGGCGATGCGCGGGGTACCGCGACTGCGGCGCGACAGTTCCCCTGCCCCCTCGGGCTCAATCTCCATGCCCAGGATGCGCGACGAACGGCTGATGATGGTGGCAAGTTCGTCGAAGGTATAGAATTCCAGCCGGGAAATGACCCCGAAACGGTCCCTGAGCGGCGACGACAGCAGGCCGGCGCGCGTGGTGGCGCCCACCAGGGTAAAGCGCGGCAGGTCGAGCTTGATGGTGCGGGCGCTCGGCCCCTGGCCGATGATGATATCCAGCTGAAAATCCTCCATGGCGGGATAGAGGATCTCCTCCACCACGTGGGAGAGCCGGTGGATCTCGTCGATGAAGAGCACGTCATGCGGTTCAAGGTTGGTGAGGATGGCCGCCAGGTCGCCCGGACGTTCGATCACCGGCCCGGAGGTGGACTTGATGTTGACCCCCATTTCGCACGCCACGATATTGGCCAGGGTGGTTTTGCCCAGACCGGGGGGGCCATACAGCAGGACATGATCGAGCGCTTCCCCTCTGCCCCGCGCGGCGTCGATAAACAGACGCAGGTTGCCCTTTATCTTCTCCTGGCCGATGTAGTCGGACAGCGCTCGCGGCCGCAGCGTCGCATCGAACTGAAAATCGTCGTCACGTTTGTCGGGGGTTATTGTGCGCGGCTCCATCGTTTCTCCGGTCGACAAGGATTGCAACGGCCAAACTATGGCCTAAATTGCCGCGATTGTCAAAGGAGGAGTCTCTGCAGGAATGCAGACATACGTGCGACATTCAAAAAAACATATGATAACATTCGCCTGGTATGCTAACATGGCGCAACTTGACAGTCTGAGGCCTTCGTCATGCACTTCCGCACAAAAGCAGTTATCCTGTCAGTCATGCTTCTGTTATCGGCCCGTTCCGGCTTCACGGCCCCGCAGAATTTTGTCGGTCCTCCCCATATCGTTCCGGTTACGCGCGTCAAAAGCATTCTCTTCAAAACGGAAAAAGGCGATGTCACTTTCAATCACGACCAGCATGTCAAAGACATGAAAAGCGAAGCCTGCATTCCCTGCCACAAAACCAACAAACCCACCAAATCAGACTCTTTCAGCCGCTTTGATGCCCGCACGGCCCATTATTTCTGCAAAGGTTGCCACCGGGAAAAAGGATTGGGGCCAACCGAATGCCACGAGTGCCACAAACTGAAGAAACCGTGACAACCTGCGGCACTCGGTCCATACGCCTTGGACTGCTGTTTGCCATCTCACTTTCGTTTCTGCTCCTCACGGCATGTACCAGCAGACGCCACAGCTACACCAAAACCGACCAGCGCACTCCGACGCGCACCCCAGCGAGTCAGCGCCCCTACACGGTCGACGGCAAACGCTACGAACCCCTGGCCAGCCACGAAGGTTTTCGGCAGGAGGGCGTTGCCAGCAGCTACGGCAGCGACTTTCACGGCCGCAAGACCAGCAGCGGCGAGCCCTTTGACATGCATGCCATGACAGCGGCCCACAAGACCCTGCCATTGGGAGTATATGTCCGCGTGCGCCACAAAAGAAACGGCAATGAAATCATCGTCCGCATCAATGACCGCGGCCCTTTTGTGCGCGACCGGATCATCGACCTGTCCGAAGCGGCAGCAGCTCGACTGGACATGCTCAGGGAAGGTCTGGCCCAGGTGCAGATTGAGGCGCTGGGATACAAAAACGACGCGTCCCCGACCTCCTCACCAACCTATCGCCCCCCCGCCAGCTATGACGCCGGCAGTTTCGGTCTGCAGGTGGGCGCCTTCACGATCAAAGCCAATGCCCACCGCTACGCCGATGAACTGCGGCGCAGTCATGGCACAGCCGACGTCCAGGAGGCCCTGGTGAACGGCACCCGCTACTATCGCGTCCGGCTGGGACGCTACACCTCGCTCACCGCTGCCCAAGCGGCCCAAACCAGCTTCGAGCACAAGGGCTTTCCCGGCTGTTTTGTCGTAGCCCTGGACTGATCTCCCACAACATCACCACCTGTTTTCCCCTGGCCGTTTTTCACTCCTCCAGTGGCGGATTCCTGCCACTCCCGATCTATAACTTCATGTCACAATCGAGCCCATTACTATAATTCCCTTTGTTTTTAGCATGTTACAACACCAAAATCGACTGGCATCCTGCTTGCTTTAGGTATCGTAAACGCGGCACTAAAATACGGTTAATTGTTTTCGTAAACGGTATGACACCATATTCCACGCAGGAGGTCAGCAGATGAACAAGCCGAAGAAGATTTACCAGCATTTGTATTTTCAGGTATTGTGTGCCATTGCCGTCGGCATTGCGCTCGGCAACTTCTACCCGGAAACCGGAGCCGCCATGAAGCCGCTCGGGGACGGCTTCATCAAGATGATCAAGATGATCATCACCCCGGTTATCTTCTGCACCGTGGTCACCGGCATTGCCGGCATGGAGGACATGAAGAAGGTCGGCCGCGTCGGCGGCAAGGCGCTGCTCTACTTTGAAATCGTCTCCACCCTGGCCCTGGGCATCGGCCTGCTCGTGATCAACATCGTCCAGCCGGGGGTCGGCATGAATGCCGATGTCACCAAGCTGGACACCAAAGGCTTGAGCACCTTTACCACAGCGGCTGCCAAATCCCACAGCTTCGTCGACTTCCTGATCGGAGTGATCCCCAGCAGCGTGGTGGATGCCTTTGCCAAGGGTGACATTCTCCAGGTGCTGTTCTTCGCCATCCTGTTCGGCATCGCCCTGGCCGCCCTGGGTGACAAGGGCAAGCCGGTGTACAAGCTGATCGACCAGCTGTCCCACGCCCTGTTCGGCGTCGTGGCCATCATCATGAAGTTCGCCCCCATCGGTGCCTTCGGCGCCATGGCTTTCACCATCGGCAAGTTCGGCCTCGGGTCCCTGACCAAACTGGGCATGCTCATGGGGAGCTTCTACCTCACCTGTCTGCTGTTCATCTTCGTCGTGCTCGGCTCCATCTGCAAACTGTGCGGCTTCAGCATCATCAAGTTCATCGCCTACATCAAGGAGGAGCTCCTGATCGTGCTGGGCACCTCTTCCTCGGAAACCGTGCTGCCGCGCATGATGGCCAAACTGGAAAACCTGGGCTGCACCAAATCGGTCGTCGGCCTGGTCATCCCCACCGGCTACTCCTTCAACCTTGACGGCACCTCCATCTACCTGACCATGGCCGCCATATTCGTGGCCCAGGCCACCAACACCCCCCTCACCCTGACCCAGACCCTGACTATCCTGGGGGTGCTCATGCTGACCTCCAAAGGGGCCGCCGGTGTCACCGGCAGCGGCTTCGTCACCCTGGCCGCCACCTTTGCCGCCATTCCCACCATTCCGGTGGCCGGCCTGGCGCTTATTCTGGGCATCGACCGCTTCATGTCCGAGGCCCGCGCCCTCACCAATCTGGTTGGCAACGGCGTGGCCACCGTGGTCGTTTCGCGCTGGGAAAACGAGCTGGACATCGACCGCATGAACCGCATGCTGGACAGGGAGACCGACCTGGAGGCAGAGGAGCCGGAAAGGCTGCTGGACGAGCCGGAGCTGGTGCCAGTGGCTGTGCGCGAAGCAGAGGCCTGATCCGTTTTACACCTGAAGCACTAAGGGGGGTGTGCCGCCGGCACACCCCCCTTAGTCGTGTGCATGGTTATTTAATTGGAGATTATGTGAGTCGTTTCTTGTTAGCTTTACCGCCTCCAGGGCATCGATCTTCCCCTTGGCCAGTTTAAGCACCTCGGCGATATGCACTGCGATTGCCTCGTACAGGTTGAGCGGGTAAAGCGAGCGGCCGTTGCCGGCGACGGGCTGCATATCCCTTTGCTTGGAACCCTGCAGAATCGTGCTGAAGATCAGCTCCCCGCCACTATGCAGGACCAGCTCACGCTCGACCAGATTTTCCAACTCCAGAAATAGAGTTGTAGTTTGGTGGTAAATAGGAAAGACCGGGAGTGCCTTAGTTCCTGGGGTTGGTCGTTCCTTACCCGTTTCGAATTAGAATTGAAAAAAAGCTTGACTCATTAGACTGACTGGTCTAAGTTAAAATCATGAAACGAACACACAACAAAGACGATATTGTTCAGGTTGGCCTCGACCTCGTGTTAAGCAGAGGATTCAATGCTACCGGTGTTGAAGCAATTCTGAAACAGGCGAACATTCCCAAGGGTTCGTTTTACAACTTCTTCTCCAGCAAAGAAGAATTTGCCCTTGCGATCATCGACAAATTTGTCGCAGACCGGGTTGAGGTGTTCTCCCCCATTTTCAGCGATCAATCGTTACCACCTCTGGAGCGCGTCAAAAAAAGCTTCGAAACCTTGATTGAGGCATTTGAAGGTGCTGAATGCTCCAAAGGGTGCTTGATCGGCAACCTGAGCCAGGAAATGGCTGATCAATTCGAGAACGTCCGGCAACGCCTTGAGAAGTCCCTGCAAGAGTGGACCAAGGGGGTGTCCAGGTTACTTCTTCAAGCACAGAAGGAACATGCCATCCCCGCAGACCTGGATGCAGACATGCTGGCGGAAAACCTGATCGCATCATTCCAGGGGGCACTGCTTCGCTCCAAGGTGAAAAAATCTCCGGAACCATTGAATAATTTCATTCATTTGTATTTTGATGTTTTTCTTGGTCAGAGAGATGAGCAGTAACGCGAATATATTTTTTAACCAGTATTACGTAGACCGGTCTAGGCGATTATATTAATGGCAAAATAATGTGAGGGTACGGACATGAAAGAGAGCATACGCGGGTTAGCCATGGGGTGGGGAGTTGATGATGTGGGGTTTGCATCGGTCTGCGATTACAGGAGCCCCAACTCCCCTTCGATAGAGTCCCTGTTCCCCGGTGCCAGAACCATGATTGTCATGGCATTCCAGGAACTGACTGCCTGCGAGAGCCCGAGCCCACAGATGGCGATGAACGCCAGGCTTGACCTCATGGATTTTTCCCGTTCTACATGTTACCGCCTCGCCCGCTTTGTGGATGGTAAGCTTGGCAGCCCTGCCATGACCGTTCCGGTGGCCTACCCCATGGACTACAGCACTCTGGAAAAAATTGGCGTGGCAGAAGTGTCGCTACGTCATGCCGCTGTAGCCGCGGGTTTGGGCACCTTTGGCCGCCACAACCTCGTCGTCCATCCACGTTTCGGGACCCGGGTAATTTTCGCGGCCGTACTCACCAAGCTGGACCTTGCTCCGGATCTCCCCGTTGAAAAAAATCCCTGCACCGATTGCGGCCTTTGTGTAAGCAACTGCCCTGCCGGTGCACTGGACAAAGAGGGAAAAACCGATGTGATGAAATGCCTCCGGAACAGCCAGCCGTATGGAATGGGTGCCAGTATCGCCTTCTGGTCCCGTTTTGGCGACGCAACCAGCGAAGAACAGAAGGCAATGCTTCGAAGCCCCGAGTATCTCAGTTTGTACCAGTCGGCCTTCATCGGCTACCAGTACTTCTGCTTTCGTTGCTTCGCCGCATGCCCGATCGGCAGAACGGTGAAATGAGCGCATATTTTTTAGCAACTATTACGTAGACCCGTCTAGGCAAATCAAGTCTACAAACCAGAGGTGAATAAAATGAAAACAAGAGACAATTCATGGGTTCTCATCACAGGTGCTTCAAGCGGTTTCGGCGAGGAGTTTGCCCGCCAGTATGCTGGGCAAGGGCATTCTCTGGTCCTGGTGGCGCGCCGGCTGGACAGGCTTCAAGCACTCGCTGAAGCACTACGTCAGCAGCACCGCATTGATGTCGTCGTGGAGCAGGTTGATCTTTCATCTGTCGAGGAAGTCATACAGTTGCACCAGCGGCTCCGTGAGCGAGGCATCGCCATCGATATTTTGATCAACAACGCCGGCCACGGACTGCATGGCACGTTCCTTGACACCAAATTGGACGCGTCGCTGGCGATGGTGCAGTTGGACGTTGCGAGCCTCACCGCCGTTACTCACGTTTTTGCGCAGGACATGCGTAAACGCGGACGAGGGAAAATCCTGCTCGTAGCCAGCATGCTGGCGTACCTGGGCGTGCAAAAGTTCGCCGTCTATGCGGCAGCAAAGGCCTACGTATTGCGTCTGGGTGATGCGCTTCATCGCGAACTCAAGCCCGACGGCATAACGGTGACGACGCTCTGCCCGGGCATGTCGGATACCGGATTCGCCACCGCGGCGCACCAGAAGCTCACGCCCGCGTTGAAGCAGTTGATGATGCAGCCGGCCCCCGTGGTGCGCGCCGGTATCCGCGCCTTGCAGGCCGGACGCATCAGCGTCGTGCCGGGCTGGGCCAACAAGGCCACCGTGATTTTCATCCGGGCAACGCCGCGCTGGCTGCACCAGGCAGTCATCTCACGCATCATGAACGGATGAGCCGGTACGTCTGATCTACCGCTTAACCCTTCTCCCGCTGGACCCGCAGGGCCTAAAGGAGAAGGTGGCCGCAGGCCGGATGAGGGCGATTTATGAGATTGAAAATCAACCTATTCCCTCACCCTAGCCCTCTCCCAGGGGGAGAGGGGACTCTTAAAGGAGTAATTGCATATGAAAAAACCTGATTTCAAGAAATTTGGCAGCTTGTCACGCAGGTATCGCATAGCGCTCATCATGGGAGCAGTGGTTGCCATTGCCATCGGCGTTGTATTTGGCAAAGACAAGAAGCCGTTGCCTGCTGATGCGACCACTCCCCGCCTGGTACGCACCTACACGGTAGGTTCCGCCGGGAGTGACTCGATGGAATATACCGGGGTGATCCATTCCCGTACGGAGAGCGATCTCGGTTTTCGCGTGCCCGGCAAAATCATCGAGAAACTCGTCAAGGCCGGAGACCACGTCAAACGCGGACAGGCCCTGATGCGGCTTGATCCGACAGACCTGCGGCTGGCCGCCAATGCGGCCAGGGAGGCGGTGGAAGCGGCCCGGGCCCAGAACAAGCGCGCCCTCGCCGATGAACTGCGCCAGCGTGGGCTGGTTGCCATAAAGGCCGTATCCGTACAGGAATACGAACAGGCCAAATCAGCGGCAGACGCAACAACCGCACAGTTGAATTCCGCCGTTGCCTATGCCCGGCAGCTGGAAAACCAGGAGGGTTATGCCGTTCTCAGGGCTGAAGCGGACGGTGTCATCATGGATATTCCGGCGGACGTCGGCCAGGTGGTGGCTGCGGGCAGCGTCGTGGTGCGTCTCGCCCATGATGGTGCCCGCGAAGCGGTGGTCAACCTGCCTGAAGGGACTGCAAAGATTGCGAATTCCAAGTCCATCGCTAGCCTCTATGCTGATTCAGGCCACTCTTTTCCGGCAAAACTGCGTGAGTTGTCTGCCATGGCCGATCCACTCACCCGAACCTACCAGGCGCGCTTCAGCCTGGATGGGGTTGGCAAGAACGCCCCGCTTGGCGCAACGGTGACGGTCCATCTGAATGGCGAGACCCGTAGTGACACGGTGCAGCAGTACGAAATTCCGGTCGGTGCGCTGTATGACGGCGGCAGTGGCACAAGTGTCTGGGTCATACATCCGAATTCCTCGACCGTATCGCGCCGACCGGTCGCAGTTGCGAAGCTTGGCAGCGAGACCGCGCTGGTGAGTAAGGGCCTCAAGCCGGGAGAACGGATTCTCGCGCTGGGTGCCCACCTCGTCAAGGAAGGGGAAAAAGTAATGATCCTCTCCGGCCCGGCGAAGGAGAAATAATCATGACCCGCTTCAATCTATCCGCTTTTGCGGTCCGCGAACGCGCCATCACCCTGTTTATGATCATTGTGATTATGGTGGCCGGGGGATATGCCTTCTTTAAACTGGGACGGGCAGAGGACCCTAAATTCACCGTTAAGACCATGACGGTAACAGCCATATGGCCGGGAGCCACCGCAAAGGAAATGCAGGAGCAGGTGGGCGACCGACTGGAAAAACGTCTTCAGGAACTGGAATTTTATGACCGGGTGGAAACCTCCGCATACCCCGGCATGCTTTTGATGAAGCTCCAGCTGAAAGACTCCACGTCCCCCAAAGATGTGCCGGACGAATTCTACCAGACACGAAAAAAGCTGGGAGACGAAAAGCTCAATCTGCCCAAAGGGGTGATTGGTCCGATTCTGAATGACGAATTTTCCGATGTGTATTTCGCCATGTATGCACTGGAAGCAAAAGGCCTTCCCCACCGTAACCTCGTGCTGGAGGCGGAAGCGCTGCGTCAGCGCCTTTCCCGGGTAGATGGCGTAGAGAAGGTCACGATTCTCGGTGAGCAGGATCCCAAGATCTATGTCGAGATTTCCTACAAGCGACTGGCGACTCTTGGGGTAAAAGCGACCGACCTCTTCCATGCACTGGCAACCCAGAACGACATGACCCCTTCGGGTTTTGTGGATACGGCCGGCCCGCGTGTCTATCTGCGACTTGACGGAGCAATTAACGGCGTCGAAGCGGTCAAGGCGATTCCCGTGGCTAGCGGAGGGAAATTGCTGAAAATCGGCGATGTGGCTGAGGTCATCCGTGGCTACGAAGATCCGGCAACCAAGCAGATCCGTCACCAAGGAGAACCTTCGCTCATCCTGGCCCTGGTCATGAAAAAAGGGTTCAACGGACTGACACTGGGCAAGCTGCTGAAAGCCGAAGAGACGGCGATTCACAAGGAATTACCGGTCGGACTTGTGTTGTCCAAGGTGTCGGATCAGTCAAAGGTTATTTCCGAGGCCATTAACGAATTCATGATCAAATTCATGGCAGCGCTTGCCGTTGTCATCGTGGTGAGCCTGGTAACGCTGGGGTTCCGCGTCGGGATCGTCGTGGCTGCCGCGGTGCCGCTGACCCTTGCCACCGTGTTCGTCATCATGCTCCTCACCGGAAGGGATTTCGACCGCATCACCCTGGGAGCGCTGATTATTTCCCTGGGGCTCTTGGTGGATGATGCGATCATCGCCATCGAGATGATGGTGGTCAAAATGGAGGAGGGATTGGACCGGATCCAGGCCGCTACCTTTGCTTGGACATCCACGGCCAGCCCCATGCTTTTCGGTACGCTGGTTACCATCGCCGGCTTCCTGCCGGTTGGTTTTGCCAAATCGACAGCAGGTGAATACGCGGGCAACATCTTCTGGGTAGTGGCATTCGCATTGATCACCTCGTGGTTTGTCGCGGTGCTCTTCACCCCCTATCTGGGCGTCAAGCTCCTGCCCGACATCAAACCGGTTCCGGGTGGGCATGATGCCATTTATGCCACCCCGAACTATCAGCGCTTTCGCAGCATCGTGCGGAGGGTAGTCGATCACAAATGGCAAGCCGCCGGTATTACCATCGTGCTCTTTATCCTGGCCGTGGTCGGCATGGGATCTGTGGAGAAGCAGTTTTTTCCCAACTCGGATCGCCCCGAATTGATCGTTGATGTCAACCTTCCTCCCGGGACGTCCTTTGCCGCGACCGATAGATCGGTCAAGAACATCGAAAAGGCGATTCTGGCCGAACCAGAGGCTAAAGACGTCACCAGCTATATCGGACACGGCATGCCGCGCTTCATACTGCCGTTGAATCCCGAACTGCCCAACCCGGCCTTTGCCCAAATTGTCGTCCTGACCGAAGGGCACGCGGCACGCGATAGCCTCAAGAAAAAACTTCGCCAGGTTATTGCACAAGGCGCATTCCCTGAAGCTCGGGTGCGGGTGAAGCAATTCGTGTTCGGCCCCCCCGTACCGTACCCCGTGCTCTTCCGTGTCATGGGACCGGATCTGGATGAGCTTCGCAGGATTGCACGCGATGTCCAGGCCATCATGGCTGAAAACTCGAACGTGCGTGATCTGCACCTGGATTGGGGGGAACGGACCCCCAGCCAGCGCCTGGTCCTTGATCAGGATCGTCTGCGCCTCCTTGGCCTCACGCCGCAGGACGCCGGGCTGCAATTACAGGCAATTCTGAACGGTGCTCCCACCACGCAGATGCGTGACGGCATCCGTTCGGTCGACGTGATGGTGCGCGCTCCCGATGTCGAACGCCACAATCTGGAAAACATTGCCAATGTCTCCCTGACCACCAGGGACGGGCGCTCGATCCCGCTCTCACAGATGGCGCACTTCGAAGCCCGGATGGAAGATCCTCTGCTGAAACGCTACAACCGGGAGCCGTATATCGCTGTTCAGGGGGATGTGATCGATGGGGTCCAGCCTCCGGATGTAACGGCCCAGATTCTCCCCAAGCTGGATAAGCTGAAGGCAGCCCTGCCCCCCGGCTATCGCATAGAAACCGGTGGTTCCGTGGAGGAGAGCAAGAAGGCCGATGATGCCCTGGGGCTGCTGTTTCCGCCGATGATACTCCTGATGCTGATCTTCATCATGCTCCAGGTCCGGTCATTCGCCACCATGTTCATGGTGTTTGCCACGGCCCCGCTGGGCCTGGTCGGGGCAGTACCCACCATGCTCATCTGCCATCAGCCATTTGGCTTCAACGCCATTCTCGGCTTGATCGGCTTGGCCGGGATCATTATGCGCAATACGCTGATTCTGGTCGACCAGATTCGCCACGATAAGGCAGCGGGGCTGAGCGATTACGATGCCGTGGTCGAATCCACCGTACGCCGGGCGCGCCCGGTCGTTCTGACCGCCGTGGCGGCCATGCTGGCCTTTATCCCGCTGACGTTTTCCAGTTTCTGGGGCTCGATGGCCTATGTCCTGATCGGCGGCGTCGGGGTTGGAACGATTCTGACGCTGCTCTTCCTGCCGGCCCTCTACGCGATCTGGTTCAAGGTGAAACACCCCCACGCCGCACCCGAAGAAGGAGCACTGACATGATCCGCTTAATTGCACTACTGAGCATAGCAATTGCCTGTCTCGCAGGCTGTACGACCATGGCACCCAGCTATAGCCGGCCGGATGCGCCGATTTCCGCCGCCTGGCCCACCGGCCCGGCCTACCAGTCGCAATCTGCACATCAAGCGCAGAAGCGGGTGGCCGACATACCCTGGCGCGAGTTTTTTGTAGATAAACAGTTAGGCGCGCTGATCGAACTGGCGCTCACAAACAATCGTGACCTGAAGGTCGCAACCCTCAACATCGAACGCTCAAGGGCGCAATTCCAGATCCAACGCTCCAATCTGTTTCCCAAGGTTGACGCAAACGCAGCCGCCGGTTACCAGAGGATTCCCGAAACCCTCTCCGCTACGGGCAAGGCCATGACCGTGGAGCAATACAGTGTCGGCCTTGGCATCAGTTCGTACGAAGTCGACCTGTTCGGCCGGGTTCGCAGCCTCAAGGACCAGGCTCTGGAACAGTATCTTGCCACCGAACAGGCCGGGCGCACTGTTCAGATCAGCCTGGTTTCCCAGGTTGCCGCCACCTGGCTGGCCCTTGCCGCTGATCGTGAACGGCTGCAGCTGGCACAGGAAACCCTGGCCAACCAGCAGGAGTCCTACAAACTGACCAGAAGTCGTTTCGAGGCCGGGGTTGCTTCGGCACTTGCCTTGAATCAGGCCCAGACCACTATCGATGGGGCCCGGGTAGACATTGCCCGTTACACCACCCTGGTCGCTCAGGACGAAAATGCCCTGACTCTTGTGGTCGGCTCTCCCGTGCCGTCTGAACTGCTGCCCTCGTCGCTGTCCGAAAAACTGACCAGCCTCAAGGATCTCTCTCCCGGTCTCCCCTCCGATGTCCTGCTCAGCCGTCCCGATATTCTCCAGGCAGAGGGACTGCTCAAGAGGGCCAATGCCAACATCGGAGCGGCACGGGCAGCATTTTTCCCACGTATTACCCTGGTGACGTCGCTCGGCTTTGGCGCAGATGACCTTGCGGCTCTGTTCAAGCCCGGATCGCTTGCCTGGAAGATTGCACCCCAGATAACCCTGCCGATCTTCGACGGTGGCAGTAACAAGGCCAACCTAAGCGTGGCTGAAGCGGATCGCGCAATCGCTGTGGCCCAGTATGAGAAGGCCATCCAGACCGCCTTTCGGGAGGTGGCCGATGCCCTGGCACAGCGGGGAACAATTGACGATCAACTAGCTGCGCAGCAGTCGCTCACCGGTGCCACATCCGAGAGCTACCGGCTATCTCAGGCCCGCTATGAAAAAGGTGTGGACAGCTATCTGCAGGTGCTGGATTCCCAACGCGCACTCTACGGAGCCCAGCAGAACCTGATCGGGGTCCGGCTGGCACAACTGGCCAATCTGGTCACGCTCTACAAGGTGATGGGCGGGGGAAGTGAGTGAGATACGTACCTACGAATTCAGGGAAGCATCTCCCTGAACAATCAAACACCATAAAGGAGTAAGTCATGAAAACAGCATCATTGGTAGTAATGTCAACGTTCCTGATGTCTGCAGCAAGTCCGGTTTTTGCCATGTCGCACCAGGAACGATTAGCCTGTGCGTGGACAGCTGGTAACTGCTTCGATGAGGCTAAAATCCTTGAGAAGAGGATCACGGAGATCAAAAATGAAATCCAGAAGAGTGGCAATGGCTCACCGGATGAAGTGAAAAAGCTGGAAAAAAAACTGCAGGATACTATGGACGAACTTAAGCGGGTTAAAAACGAATCCTAGTCAATATATCAGGGGAGCATATGAACATTGAAGGGAATATTGAACCGAGCTGACCGTAGAGCAATTGCGCTCCTCGCCTTCATCCACCAATAAGGCCCACGCACCAGAGAATCGGGACGCGTTGCTCTACTTATTCCTCAAGAGTGCTGCACCACTCAATCATGAGGATGTTATCACTATGAATCAAACAGGAACCATTCCGTGATGATCAGGTGCCGCCTGACAAGTCGTTCAAACCGACGCCGCGATGGGGCGTCGGCTTCCTCTTTTGTTTTGTCTCATTTCAGTCACTCACCACGTAGTGGCGCGGCTGGCGGCAGTGAGGCGGGAGAGGGAATTACCTATGAAGCATTGCAAGAGGCGGCCTCATTGCCTTCCTGGCCATTGGGCAACAACCGTGTAACGACAACAAAGGGGATGTGCCGGACGGCACACCCCCTTTTTGACTGAAAAACACAGCGGTTGGCCCTACTTGCCGCCGAAAATCCCCATGATGCCTTTCACCCCTTTGCCCCCCAGGTTAACGATCCCCTTGCCGATGCTCCCCACGGTCGAGATGCCGGCCTTGGATGCCAGTCCGGTCGCCACCTGTTCCAGGAGCGATTGCCGGATGGCGAACCGGGGGTTGTCCAGGCTGCCGCTCAGGGAAAACGAGAGGGTCAGGTCACCCTTCTGGTCGCTCATCAAACCGAGCAGCGCCCAGGTCGGCAGCCCCATCATGTAGCCCTTGACGCCGCTCTGCTCGAACGCCAGTTTTTTCAGGGTGATGGTGCCGGGGGCTGTCAGCTTGCGCTTCTCGATACGGATATCGCTCTGGGCCGACAAGAGCCCCTGGGACACCATCAGGTCGCCCTTCTTGAGATAGTACGGGCGATAGGCGGTGATGTTCAGGTCCACGACTGCCAGTCGCAGGCGCGCATCGCGCAGCTGGGGCGAGACGTCGCCGGACAGCTCCAGGCGCCCTCCGGCAGCGCTGGACAGCTTGAGAGAAACCGGCGTGAGACGGTCCCGACCGGGGATGTCGATGCGCCCCAGATCGAAGCGGATCTGTTCCAGCCGCACCAGGTGATACTGCTCGCGTGGGTTGGACAGCGCCACACCGCCGGTGCGGGAGACATGCCAGTCCAGGAGATCCAGGGAGCCGTCGCTGATCTGCAGCGCACCAATGCTAAGCGGCAACGCGGGGGGCGCCGCCCCCTTGCCGGTTTTCCGAGTTGCGGGCAGCGGCATGATCAGCTTGCCGTCCGGGGCGATCTCCAGCAGCAGATGCGGACGTTCCAGGCGGATTTCGGGAATATGCAAATGCCCTTTCAATAGCGACGACAAGCTCGGGGCGATCACGATCCGGGCCACGGAGAGCCGTTCCCGGAAGGGGCCGGGACCGATGCGTCCAAGGCGGACCTGTTCCAGTTCGACCCGGTTCCACCGGGCCGTTACCCGCCCGACCGTGAACTCCTGTCCCAGAACCGAACGGAGCCGGTCCTGCACCAGGGTCGTCAGATGGGCATACCCCCACCAGACGGCAGAGGCGCCGAGCAGCACCACTCCCAGCATCCCTGTAATGACAACGCGTGTTTTGCGTGACATGGTCATACCCGTTTCCCCTGTGACATGGCCAGAAGCGCCGCCAGCGTGACCAGCGCGAAGAGCGTGGTGAAGCCGACCCCCAGATTGGTGGCCCAGCCGATGGACGACATGGCACCGTAGTCGGTGAAGGCCAGCGAACCGAACCCCACAACGGTCGTCAGGGCCGAGAGCAGGGCCGAGCGGGCGGTCTGGACATACTGGGCCTCCCGTTCGTCCGGGGTGTCGGCAATAACCCGAAAGCGGACATAAAGCCCGAAATCGCTCCCCATGCCGACGATGGTGACCAGCACCATGACGTTCATATAGTTGAGCCCCATGCCCAGCAGCGCCATGCTCCCCAGCATGCAGCCGGTGGCCGCCGCTACCGGAAACAGGGAGTAAGCCAGGCCGGTGGGGGTCTCCACAAAGTGGATCAGCAGCATGAGCAGCACCAGCACGCCGCCCAGCAGAAAGGCCTGGACAAAGCTGGCCCTGACGGTGCCGGTCAACTGATCGGCCACCATGTCCAGACTGGTGGCCCGTGCCGTCGGGTCGATGTCCTTGAGCGTAGCAAGAAAAGCGGCGCTCTTGAACTCCGTCGGCCGGTAATGCAGATAGACCAGGGCGTGATAGCCCTGCGTGTCTTTGATCAGATGGCGGTCGAGTACCCCCTTGAAGGGCGAGGCCGCCAAGCGGGCCAACGCCTGGTCCATTCCCGGAACAGCCGGCTGCATCAGCCCGGCCAGTGACGACAGAAACGGCTGGAACGGCGTGATTTCGAAGCCGGCGCGTTCCAGCCCGCTCCGGAGGTCGGTAACCGGCACGCCGTCCTTGAAAGCCGCGGCCAAGCCCGAGGCGATCTCGTGTTGCTGCTGCGGAGCGTTGACAATACGCCCCAGGGACGACCAGGCCACGATCTCGCCGCGGCCCTGCAGCGCCGCGACCAGGGATTCCACCCGCCCCAGGCGGCTCAGCACATCGCCCAGGTCGTGCCCCTCCAGGGCCACCAGCATCTGCTTCGGCGCCAGGCTCAGGTGCCGCTCCATGCGCTCCTGGGCCAGAAACGCCTCGGAGTGGCGCGGCTGCAGGTTCTTCAGTTCGCCGTCGAAGGTAATGCCGGTGGCAGACCAGCAGAGCCCGGCGACCACGAGCATGGTCACGCAGAGAACAGAGGCGGGAAAACGCTGGGTACAGCGCCAGACCGGCCGCAGGCCCAGATGAGGAATGGGGCGGTAGGTCATGGGGTGGCGTTTTTCCATGTAGATCAACAGCGACGGCAAAAACAGCAGCGAGGTGTACAGGGAATAGATCACCCCCAGCCCGACCAAAAGCCCCAGTTCCGACAGGGCGCGCACATCGGAGATGCACAGGGCCAGAAACGGCAGTGCCGTGGTTATGGCGGCGGTGAACACGCCATGGCCGGTATTGAGAAACGCCAGCTGCAGCGCCTCCTCGGTCCCCTTGCCCATGGCCCGCTCCGTATGGAATCGGTCGTACAGATGGATCGAATAGTCGGTGCCGATGCCGGTAATCAGGGCAGTGAAGGCAAAGGAAATGATGTGGATCGAGCGCAGGAACAGACCGGCAGTGCCCAGGGCCAGGACGACCCCGCCGCCCAGGATCAGGGGAATCAGCAGGGTGGGCAGGATGCGGCGGTAGGCGGCGTAGAAGATCCCCAGCACCACGAACAATGACGAGACGACGCTGATCAGCACGTTGGACTTCATGGCCGCCTCGTCCATCACCGCGCTCATGTGCGCCCCGGCGCACGAAATGGCTACCCCGGCAGTAGTGCGGCGCGCCTGATTGACCGCAGCCACCAGTTTGCGGGCAAACACCATGTCCTGAACCGGCTTGGCCGGCTCGGCAATCATGATCAGCACCTGGCCGTCACGGGACATGAAATAGGGCGAGGCCGGGTCCAGATCGAGGGACTGGCTGGCGGCCTTGAGGCGCGGCAGGATCAGGTCGCGCACAGAGAGCGGGTCGGCCATGGCCAGGCCGGTCATGGTGCCGCCGAACTGGCCGGCCAGTCCGGACTGCAGCCTGGTAAGGGCAGCGGTGATGCCGCCGGGGGAAAAACGTTCGACAAACCGGGGCAGGTCATCCGGCGCCAGAAAGAGGCGCGGGTTCGCTGCGGCAAAGGCGATGAAGGCGTTGAAGGAGGCGGCCTGGCTTTCGTCAAAGGTGCGCCAGGTCACCCGGGTAAAGGCCGGCTGGCCATCGATGCGGGCCTGGCGCAGTCGTTCCTCGAAACGGGCCGCCGCCTGGGGCAGCGTCGTCCGCTCCCCCTCCAGCAGGAAGTAGGCCTCCCGGCTGCCGCCGGTCCACTCCAACGAATCCAGGAGCAGCTTGAGCGCCGGTTGTCGGCTGGGGAACAGCTGGAAGATATCGGTTTCAAAACGGATGGTGGCGATCAGGGCGGCAGAGACCAGCATTGCCGCGACAAAAGCACCTAGGGCTGACAGCGGCCTGGTGGTGGTGATGCGGAAGACCCACTCCAGATGACGGCGGGTGGCGAGGTTGAAAAAGGTAACAATACGGTTGACGACGCGGCGCGGCATCGGAGGTTACATCCCCTGCAGCGCCGAAAGGGGCAGTACGGTCATGCCGTCAAGACGGGGCACGAAGGCGGTCGCTTCCAGGGAGGCATTGACCTCCGGCTCGTCAAGCACGATGCGGATGCGGTCCTCGCGGGCATTGCGCAGCTCCAGTTCGTTGGCCAGCGGCACCCCGCTGACCAGGCTGTAGCGGGAATAATAGACCTGATCGCCGTTCTGGGTGCTCTTGGCCGTCACCAGACCGCCGGCATAGGTTACCTGTTCGCGCACCCCCTGGGGGCCCTGGCGCTCGACCGTGCCATCTGGCCGGCCGGGATCAGGCGGATCCACATCCATGACCCAGCGCATGAGGCGCCACCCCTGTAGCCCCCCTTTGTCGGGCAACTCGTCGATGCGCCCCACATAGGCGGTCGCGCTGGACGGATACAGGATCGTGATCCGCTCGCCCTGGGCGATGACCTCCATCAGGGTGGTGCCAAAGGGGGTGAGCATGATCAGATGGAGCTTGTCGGGGCGCCGGTACACCAGGTAGCCGCTGCCGGACATGCTGCGGTCAGCGGAGTGCACCGACATGGAGACCGCCGAGGAGAGGGTCTCGACCGAGACGCCGGCGCTATAGCTGAGCCGCGGTGTGGTCGTGGCGCACGACGCCAGCAGACCGCAGAGGGACAACAGCAGGCACATAAGCCATTTGGAAAATGTCATCGTGTGTTCAGTCAAGGCGGAAATCCTTGTCACCCAGTCCGATGTTCCGGCGCACCTTGCGAAACGTCATGGTGGCGCGGTCCCCGTTGCGTTCGGCGATCACCAGTCTGCGGATGGTGCCGTCCGGCTGGAAGATGATAACCAGCTCTTTGACCTGCCCCGTCCCCTGCGGCGCGATGGTCAGGGTATAGACCCCGTCGCTCTGATCCGCCTGGATGACGACGCCGTCAGGGAGCGTCGTCACCGGGGTGGCCAGTTTGGTGAACCAGCGCTTGAGCCCCTGCTCGGGCGGCAGCACGATGCGGGTACGATCCCCGTCCGTGCCGGCAGCCTGCTCAATGATGCTGTCGCGCAGCAGCATTCTGCTCGCGTAGGGGGGGGCGATCTCCAGGTAGAACTGATCGGGCTTGCGAAAGCGCACCGTGCCGGACATTTTCATGGTGCGCTTCATCAGGGACAAGCGCTTTTCCTGGGTGATCTCGGCGGTAAAATCGCTGACGCCGCTGAAGGCCTTGCGCAACGCCTCCAACCCTTCCAGCGGCGCAATCGGCCGGGCCTCGGCCGTAAGCGGCACCAGCGCCATCAGCAGCAGGCACCGCAACAAAAGGCGGAGCATCCGTGGGCAGTTCATGCGCCTCATGCCAGCGGGCCGATCCCCAATGACATGCGGGCCCGCACCAGACAGAGGCCGTCGCGCTCCACCTCCCCCTCGATGAGAAACAACCGGCCAAAGGACTTGACCATCCGGGCCGAAACCAGCAGCGTATCTCCTGCGGCGACCGGTCCGTTGAATTCGGCCTGTTCGATGCCGGCCAGAAAGCCCCCCTCTCCCTCTGCCTGCACGGCAACGATGCCACCCAGCTGGGCGATGCACTCCACCAGCAGCATCTGGGGAAATCCGGCGGGATGGGCCGTAACGCGGGTGATGGCAGATGCCGAGACTCCCGGTTCGAGGGACACTACCCGATCCAGCTTGAGAAAGGGATAGCGGTGAGGCAGGTATGCGGCGGGGTCGAGGCTAGACAGGGGAGCCGCCCGTAAAGCGGATGGCGAAGCAGGGGCCTTCGGGAGAGGCGGCCAGATGGAGCCCGACCGTGCCCTGTTCCAGTTTGGCCAGCAGGGCCGCCATGGCGGTGGCGCCCATGGCGAGCGACCGGCCCACGGCGAAGCCTATGTCCAGAACGGGACAGGTATCAACCACCTGCCTGAGCGGTGTCAGATCGCATGCGGTACCCGACAGGGAAACCAGCCCGGCAGAACCGCCCGGGCCCAGGAGCAGCTCGATCCCTTCCTGCTCCCGCCCCGGAACGAGCATGCCGATGGTGGCAACGCTCTGCAGACGGCCTCGGATGCGTGCTCCGCGTTGCTGCGCCCGGTCGGCGCGTTCCAGCACCAGAATGCCGGCCCCCTCGCCGAACAGCGAGGCATAGCGGCGGTGCTGGCCCATGGCGGCAAAACCGCTCGCCATGAGCGGCATGAGATCATCGGCACCACCCACCACCATGACATCCGCCCTCCCCTCTTCGATAAAGCGGCAGGCCATGAGCAATGCCGATTCCGCCGAGCAAAACCGCTGCACCAGCGTGACGTTGGGCCCTTTGAGACCATGTTCGATGGAGGCGTTGCTGGCCGCGGCATTGGCGACCGTGTTGGGAAACAGCATCGGAGACAGACCTTCGCTGCCGCTGGCGAAAAAGCCGCAGAGGAACTCGGCTGAGTTGGCGAGACCGCCGAAACCGCAGCCAAGGGCAATGCCGATCCGTTCTGGCTCCATCTCCGCTGGCACGATGCCCGCATCCTTGAGCGCGAGACCGGTCGCGGCAACGGCAAACTGGCTGCAGCGGTCCAGCTTGCGCGCCTTGAGCGGCGGCATGAAGTCGGTCGCCTTGAAATGCGTAGCCTTGGCCCAGAACTGCCCCGGGGCATGGGGAATGTCGTCCGGGACCGGGGTGCGGACCGTGCCGCCGGAGGCTAAAAGCTGCAGCAGCGGTTCAATGCCGGTGCCGGCGGCACTGATGGCCGCAGAGCCGGTGACAACTATGGAATCGAAGGAGAACGTCATCGTGACAGCACCAGCGAGGTGATATTGCCGCCAAAGGCAAACGAGTTGGACATGGCGATGTCCGCATCGGTGCTGCAACTGCCGGCGTGGCAATATTCCAGGTCGCATTCCGGGTCGCGGCCGCGGAAATTCAGGGTCTGGGGGATGGTGCGGCAGCCCAGGGCGATGACCGTGGCCACCGCCTCGATAGCCCCGGCCGCCCCGAGGCAATGGCCGGTCATGGCCTTGGTGGAGACCAGCGGCACCCGGGAGGCACGCGAGCCGAACACCAGCTTCATGGCATTGGACTCGACCACGTCGTTGAGCGGTGTGCCGGTGCCATGGGCATTCACCCAGCCGACCTGCTCGGGGGCAACGCCGGCAAGCTTCAGAGCTTCGCCCATCACGCGGGCCGCACTGGCGCCGCTCGGTTCCGGCGCGGTCATGTGCCACGCCTCGCCCGCCAGGGCATAGCCGAGTACGGCACCGTAGATGCGTGCGCCCCGGGCAACGGCATCATCCTCGCGCTCCAGCACCATGAAGGCGGCCCCCTCCCCGAGGGAGATGCCTTGCCGGCCGAGACTGAAGGGCGAGCAGGGTTCGGGATCGACGACCTTGAGGGAGTTGAAGCCGGCATAGGTCAGCAGAGACAGTGTATCCGAGCCGCCGGCCACCACGGCCCGCTGCTGGCCGGTGGCAACCAGGTCCGCCCCCCAGCCGATGGCCGTGGCCGACGACGAACAGGCGGTGGTGACGGTGCCCTGATATCCGGCCAGATTAAACCTGCGGCCGATATCGGTGGAGGTGCGATCCGGCAGAATGCCCCGCAGCAGATTGGGGCGGGCGGTTTTCCCCTCCTGGTGGGCCTTGAGCCACTGCTCCGCCTGGAACATGCCGGCCGCGCCACCCCCCATGGAGACGCCCAGTTCGTAGGGGGAGTAGTGCCCACAGACACCGCTGTCGGCCAGCGCCTCACCGGCGGCGATGATGCCGAACTGATCGGCCCGGGACAGGGTCGCTGCCGAGCGGCGGTCAAAGTACTCGACGGGGTCATAGTTCTTGATCTGGCTGCCGATCCGGGAAGCAAAAGGGGTTACATCGAACAGATCCAGGGGAGCAATGCCGCTGGTGCCGTTCATCAGGGCGGTCGTGAATTCCGCCACATCCCTCCCCACACCGCAGAACATGCCCAAACCGGTTATGACAACGCGTGCTCGGCTCATTCAGATGATCCCGCCGTCCACCACCAGCGTCTGACCGGTGATATAGGAGGCGTGCGGCGACGCCAGAAACAGCACTGCGGCCGCCACTTCGTCGGGCCTGCCGATCCGCCCCAGAGCTGAGCCCTTGACCACCCGTTCGACCACATCCTGTTTCAGGGTGGCGGTCATGTCGGTCTCGATCATGCCGGCTGCCACGGCGTTGACTCTGATCCCCATGCTGCCCACCTCGCGGGCCAGCGACTTGGTGAAGCTGATGGCCGCCCCCTTGGTGGCGGCATAGTTGCACTGCCCCATGGTGCCGATCACCCCGGAAATGGACGAAATATTGATCACCGCGCCGCTGCGGCGCCCCATCATCTTGCGGATACCCCACTTGGTGCAATGAAAGAGCGGCGCCAGATTGGTGCGCAGCACGTCTTCCCAGTCGTTTTCCGCCATCATCGCCAGATAGCCGTCGCGGATGATGCCGGCGTTGTTGACCAGCACGTCGATATGACCGGTCATTGCTGCGGCCGCCTCGATCAGGGCCGTGGCCCCATCCGCTGTGGACACGTCCGCCTTGAGCACCGAGACCGTCCCCGGCAGATTGGCCGCATCGCTCAGCAGCGTCCGGGCCGCCTCGTCATTGGTGAGATAGGCGGCGAACACGTGGGCGCCCTGCCCGGCAAAGGCCAGGGAGATGGCGCGCCCGATGCCCCGGGTGCCGCCCGTGACCACGACGATGTTGTTTTCGAATTCCATGACATACCCACAAGTAGAGATATTGAATTTATCATAATAGAGGAAGGCGACAAAAATGTCCAGCCAGGGCTCAATTAACGATAAACAATGACCTGGTTCCAGGCCAGACGCACCGGTCGAACAATTTTCCCCAACCATGCCCCGGCAGCTCCGATCACGCAGCCTGTTTGTTGCACGATCCTCAGCCGAGAGCCTATTTCGACTCATACAAGATATTCTTGATCCCATTTGCCTTTTTTGAATTGACATCGATAGCGCATATTTCTAAACTAAACATAACTTGCAGATAAAAAAGATACGGGGGTAATTATATCTAACTGATTTAAAAGGAGTTTAGCCATGACACGCAAAATCAAAAAACTGTTGGTTCTGGCTTCAATCTCTCTTGGGGCACTATCAGGATGCGGTGGAGGGGGCGGAAGCAGCTCGCCGTCAACCGCTTCGGCCACCGTCAGCAAAGGGGTCATAACCGGTTTCGGCAGCATATTCGTCAATGGCGTGGAGTACAAAACTGCCAGCGCAAAACTCTATCTACCTGACACATCTTCTTCCCCAACCTCACTCGGCTCGTCGGAATCAGAAATTCAAAATCATCTCAAAATCGGCATGGCGGTTACCGTCAAGGGGAGTTCCGACAGCAGCACGGGACAGGCCAGCGAAATAGAATTCAAGGACAATATGGAAGGGCTGGTAACCGCCAAGACGGCAACAACCCTGACCGTGCTTGGTGTCACCGTCAATGTGGATAGCGCCACAAAGCTGTATGCCAGTTCCGGCTCATCGACAACATTGGCGGCAATAACAGCCGGATCGACCTGGGTCGAGATCAGCGGCCTGCCCGACAACACCGGCGCATTAACTGCTACCTATATCGAGATCAAGAGCTCTGCCGGTACCGAACAGGAACTGAAAGGGTTTGTCGTTGCCTCAACGGCCGGCAGTTTTGACCTCGGCCTGACCGCAGGGATCAAATCTGCGACCATTAACGCCCCACTTCCCGCCGGCATCGCTGTGGGGAGTTTTGTTGAGGTAAAATTCGACGCCGCAGGAAATGTTACCAAAGTGGAAATCGATGATGACTTGGTAAAAGCGGATGGGGCAACAGCAAAGGCTGAGGCGGAGGGATATATCAGCGCCATCACCGGCGACACCATAACCCTGACCGTCAACGGCGCCTCCCAGACCGTGACACTGACTGCCACCACGGTGTATTTTTTCAGCTCGGGCAGTGGCGGCACACTGACTGCTGCGACGCGCTCGGATTTGGCCGTCGGCAAGAAAATCTCCGCTGAAGGGCCGCTGTCAGGCGGCGTGATTACCGCCACGAAGATCAAAATCAAAACAAGTTGACGCTGTAGTGTCAACAAGCGCATTGCAAATGGGGAGACCGGAAAACCGGACTCCCCATTTCTTTTACTGGTCCTGCCGGCAAACAGGTGCTGTTCAGGTAGCCGCCAATGGCCGGTGATGGCTGCGCCCTACCCTCTTGATCATCTTCCAGAGCGGTCCGCGCACCTTGAACAGGCGGATGGCATCCAGCATGGCCGAACTGGTGTTGACCTCAAGTCCAGGCACCACCCAATTGCGGCGTTTCATGGCTTCGGTGGTGATGAGTTCGGCAAACGAGTCACGCACATGGGGCGAAATGTAAAACACCGGCTCCAGCAGATCCTGGTCTGGCATGACAACGCCTTCGGCAATGGCGATGCGCTGCAGCTCGGTGTGCGGATAGATGCGGATGCCGGTCATGACGATCACTGCGGTGGGCCCGAGCTCGTCCATCAGGGCAAAGCTCTCCATGATGGTTTCATGGGTTTCGCCCGGTCCGCCGAACAGCAGGTAATGGGCAAAATCAACGCCGCGCTCGGCGCACAGGGCCGAAGCGCGCCGCAGGTCATCGACGGAGAAGGATTTGCGCAGGTTCTGCAGCATCGCCGGCGCCCCGGAATCGCTGCCGAACTCCACGGCATCGCAGCCGGCGGCCAGCATGTCGTCCAACAGATGCGGGGTGATGAAGTCGGGATTGATGAATGCGGACCAGTTGACCGGCAGCCGCTCGGCGCTCATGGCGCGGCAGAGTTGGGAGGCGAACTCGGGGGGATAGTTGAAGATGTCGTCCACAAAATAGAGATAGGACACGCCGTGGTCGCTTACCAGGGAGCGGATTTCGGCAACGATCTCGTCCACGGGGCGCAGCCGGATGCCATGGCCTTCCAGGAGCGGATAGGTGCAGTAGATGCACGAGAAGGGGCAGCCGCGCTTGGTCTGGATATTGGCCATCCCCCCTTCGCTGTGGTAGCGGCTCACATCGAACAAAGCGCGCTGGGGGGAAGCGATGTGCGCCAGGGTACGGGGCGCCGGAAAATCCGTG
>Ga0334722_10001127_pt1 | contig 34731 bp, 30 predicted proteins | sample C3_bottom_MG_FD_207210 | JGI IMG/M metagenome (GOLD analysis project Ga0334722, IMG submission 207210) | Sediment microbial communities from Yellowstone Lake, YNP, Wyoming, USA - C3_bottom | ecosystem: Environmental > Aquatic > Freshwater > Lake > Sediment | place: USA: Wyoming | collected... | reverse complement strand
CGGGCGAGGGTGTCCATGCGTTCGTGGACGGGGCACCCTGGACCGGCGATCCGCGCGCCATCGAGCTCCTCGATCACCGCGCGATCGAGCTGCAGCAGGGCCCCACGCCCGAAGAGCCGCTGAGCTACACGTTCCCGCCGGAGTACTGATCCGGGATGTCGAATCAGCGGCGGACGCCAGGCGGGTGCTACGGGGTTACGAGAACCGCCTTGGCCGCCTCGACGATGCGGCGCGCCTGCTCCACGGCGGACCTCGCCTCCTTCTGGGACACCCCAAGGACGCCGTAGTGAGCGTTGTCCTTGAGGTCGAGGAGCCGGTCCAGATCGTTCGCCATCGCGGGTCCATTCGGGACGACGGTTCGCACGAGGGCCACGGCCTGCTTGTGGTCTTGGCCGCGCGAGTGCGTTGCCAGCCGATGGCAGCACGCCGCGTCGGCGGCGGCGATCCCAGCGAGCACCGCGAGCGCGGCCGACACCCCGGGCAGGTTGATGCCGTCGTCGCCGTCGACTTCGCCCCCGACCCCCTCGCCAAGCACGAGGTCGGCGACGTAGAGGAAGGCCTCGGCCCGGCGGAACCGCCCCTGGGCATCGGCGCGCGAGCAGGGCATTGTCCTGCCGCTCCGCCTGCTCACGCGACCGGGAGCCGGAGCCGCGCGCCGATCAGGTCTGTGAGCGGTGTGCCGGTCAACCGTATCCCGTCGCGGAGCCAGGCGTCCACGAGTGGATCCCGTGCATCGACGTGCTCGAGGAGCCGCGCGCGGTCAACCTGGAAGGTTTGGCAGTCGTTCCCCGTCCAGCCGTGGACCGCCTGCCGGAGCCGCGAGACCTGGTCGTCCCAGGTCGCCGCCTCGTTCTGTTCGACGCTGTCGGGGAGAACGAGGAGGAGGTCGATGTCGCTCTTGGCGTCGCCGTCGCCGCGCGCTGCGGACCCGAACAGCGAGCTGTGGAGCGGCCGGATCGCCCATCCGCCGATCGCCTCGGTCAGGCGCGCGATCAGCTCGGCGCGGATGCGCACGAGGGCCTCGATCGCCGGCCACGCGAGATGGTCGCGGTTGGCCGTGTAGTAGACCGCCGTGCCGCGATGGTCGGCGGTGACGACCCCCTGTTCGCTCAGCCGCCCCAGGATGCGCCACACACTCGCCACGCTGCTCTGCTCAGCGATCCGGTGGATCTCGCGCCCGGAGAGTGGCCGTGTCGTCCCGGCGAGCACCTCGAGCACGCGTGCCGTCGCCGGGGAGGTGAAGGCGGAGAGTGGGTGGGAGATGTCCATGAGGCGCACCGTGTTTCAGGGATGATCGTCGTGTTCCACGGATGGAACGCGTGTTTCAGAATAGGAACGTCGGCTGGCGCTGTCAATCCTTTGGCGATGGCGGCCGCGCCGAACGGGTGCGCGTGCCCGCTCGTGCCGGAGGCGGGGGTCGAAAGTCCGGGGGTTAGAAGGTCCGGGTTGCCATCGCATGAACCCGTGGCGTAGCGTCGGGCACCCAGACCTCGTGAGTCGAACGGAGGACGTATCGATGAACACGGCACGAAGGCTCGTGGTGGTGCTCGTAGTCCCGGCGGTCATGCTGGCGCTCTTCGCCGTCAACATCGCCGCGGCAGGCGGACCCAACGGGAAGACCACGATCTGTCATTCCGCTAACGGCCGATACCACCAGATCACCATCTCCAACAGCGCCTTGCCGGCGCATCTCCGGCACGGTGACGTCGCGCTCGACGCATACGGCGACTGCCCGTAACCCGGGGAGGGCCTGGCCCGAGCTTCGGGCGCAACCCACGGAGTCCCTGAGTTCGGGAGCAGCCGATGGCTACGAACGCGATCGCTCCTGCCCTGGCCACTGCTCGAGAGAGCGCCGCGCCTTCGGTCTCGGTCGTGATGCCCTGCCTCGATGAGGAGGCGACGGTCGGCGTCTGCGTCGCGAAGGCCAGGGAGTGGCTCCGCCGATCCGCCGTACCGGGCGAGGTGATCGTGGTCGACAACGGGTCGACCGATCGCTCGGTCGAGCTCGCCGAGGCCGCGGGAGCTCGCGTGGTGCACGAACGGCGCCGCGGCTACGGCCAGGCGTACCTGCGCGGGTTCGCCGAGGCGCGCGGCGATTTCGTGGTGATGGGAGATTCCGACGATACCTACGACTTCACCGATCTCAGCCGGCTGATCGAGCCGTTGAAGCACGGCGCGGACATGGTGATCGGCAACCGATTCGCGGGCGGGATCAGTCCTGGAGCGATGCCGTGGGCGCACCGCTACATCGGCAGCCCGGTCATCAACTTCGTCATCCGGTTGTTCTTCGGGACGAGGATCGGAGACAGCCAGAGCGGCCTGCGGGCCTTTCGACGGACGATCGCGGACGACCTGCGCCTGCGCTCCGCCGGCATGGAGCTCGCGTCCGAGATGATCGTCAGCGCAGCGCGCGCGGGTCTCCGGATCGCCGAGGTGCCGGCCTCGTACAACGTCCGCCGCGGCGAGAGCAAGCTGAACACGTTGCGGGATGGCTGGCGGCACGTCCGCTATCTCCTCGTCGCCGCGCCCGACTTCCTCTTCACCGTCCCGGGGCTGCTCATGGTCCTCGCCGGCCTGCTCGCGACCGGGGTCTCCTTCGCCGCGCCGGCCGGGATCCAGCTCGGTGCGCTTACCTGGCAGCCCGTCTTCGCCGGCACGATCCTGACGGCCATCGGCGTGAACGCGCTCCTCTTCGGCGTCGTCGCGAAGCTGTACGGCTTCTCACGCGGCCTGGTCAAGGAGGACCGCTGGCTGCGCCTCTACCGTCGATGGTTCCGGCTCGAGCCGTTGCTCGGCCTCGCCAGCGCCTCGTTCATCGTGGGGGTCGCGATCGAGGTCCTGCTCCTCGCGGTATGGACCTCCGGGGCCGAGGGTGGGCATCTCCAACTGGCTGCGCTCGCCCAGACCCTGCTCATCGTCGGCGCCGAGCTCGGGATGACGGGCTTCCTCGCCATGACCGTCGCCGCTCCCGACGTCGCCGCTCCCGACCCGGCTCGAGATCAGTGAGTCAGCCAGGCCACGCGAACGACGCCGGGTCCTGACGTCGGACATGCGGATCGCCTTCGTCTATGACGCCCTCTACCCGTATGTGCGGGGCGGCGCCGAGCGCCGATTTCACGAGCTTGCCAAGCGGCTGAGCGCGCGCCACGAGGTCCACTATGTCTCCTGGCGCCATTGGTCGGGCCCGAACGAGGCGATCGAGAACGGCATCCGGCTCCATGCGGTGGGGCCTCCAGTAGAGCTGTACGGCGCCGATCGCAAGCGCACGGTGCGCGAGGCGGTCGCGTTCAGCGCGCGCCTCCTGCCCGTCCTCCTGCGGCACCGGTTCGACGTCATCGATTGCTCCGCCACCCCGTACCTGCCGCTCTACTCGACGTGGCTGGCGTCGCGGATCACGGGGACTCCCCTCGTCGCAACGTGGCACGAGTTCTGGGGCGACCACTGGTACGAGTATCTCCCGCACCGCCGGCCGGTGGCTCGCGTTGCGAGCCGACTCGAGGCGGGCGCTCGGCGGCTGAGTGACCTCGTGGTCGCCGTCTCGCCGTTCACGGCCCGTCGCATGGGGCTTGGCGCGGACGATCCGCGCCTGCGGATCGTCGGCAACGGATTGCCACTCGCGCAGATCGCCCAGGTCCCGCGTGCCGCCGAGGAGCTCGATGTGCTGTATGTGGGCCGGCTCATCGATGAGAAGCGCGTAGACCTGCTGCTCGACGCGCTCGCCCGGCTCGACACATCGGTGCCGGGGCTCCGCTGCGGGATCGTGGGCGATGGGCCCGAGCGGATCCCGCTCGAACGGCACGCCGCGCAGCTCGGGTCGGGAAGTCGCGTCACCTTCTTCGGCCAGGTCCAGGACGGCGCAGCGTTCGGGCTCATGAAGGCGGCGAAGCTCCTGGTGCAGCCGTCGATGCGCGAAGGCTTCGGGATGACGGTCGCCGAGGCCCAGGCGTGTGGCGCGGTGCCCGTCGTCGTGCGCAGTGCCGCCAGTGCGGCCCCGGAGCTGGTCCGCGATGGGGTGGATGGGCTCGTGGTCGATCCCACTCCCGACGCGATCGCACGCGGCATCGCTGCGCTTCTTGGCGACCCCGCCCGGCGGGCGTCCATGTCGATGGCCGCGCAGCACTCGGCCGCGGCCCGTGACTGGGATCTCTTGGCGGACCGGATGGAGCTGGTCTACCTCGACGCGATGCGGGCGCTGCCGGCCCTGGCGGCGGTGCACTGAAGTGACGACGGCTCTGCCGCAGGTCGCGGCAAGCGATCGGCTGGGGTGGGACATGCCCCGCTCGCAGGGCTGGGGCCCCTATGTCTGGTTGCTGCTGGCGACCGTCATCATCGGCTGCGCGACCGTGCTCGTCACGACCGACATCGGCAGCGGCGACTACGGCCAATGGCTCATGGCGTCGCGCCCGTACGTCGGGCTCGCGGTGCCCGACTACCGAGCCGACAGCGCGGTTCCTCCGGTCGTGCCGTTGCTGCTCGGATCCACGCTCGCGATCGTCGGCGACCCGATCCTGGCCATCCGGCTCGTGGCGGTGCTCATCCTCTCCGGGCTTGCGCTGGGCGCCTGTGCCGCCGCCGCGACCCTCCTGCGGTCCCGCCTTGCGGGTCTGGTCGCCGCCGTGCTGGCGCTTCTCGTGGCCAGCCCGTTTCTCGACCTGTTCGCCTTCGGCGGTCTCCTGCAGGCGGCAGCCATCGTGTGGCTCTGGTTCGCCGTCGCAGCGTTCGCGCGCGCGTCGCGCGATCCAGGGGCTGCGTGGGGCTGGTGGACGCTCGGGGCATGCTGCGTCGGCCTCGCTGCGCTCTCGCATGTGGGAACGGCCTCGATCGCGGTCCCGACGGGGGTCGCGGTCGCGGCGCTCGGGGCGGTCAGCTCGACGGCTGGCTGGCGTGATCGTGCGCGACGGCTCGCGCCGCTCGGCCTCGTCCTGACGGCGGTCGCGATCTACTGGTTCGTGGCGCTGCTCCCCGGCAGCACGGACCTCGCTCACAACCCGGCCAGCCTCGCCTACCGTGGGCCGAACCGGTTGCTCGACGCGTTCACCTCGTCGTCTGCGACCGGCTTCGTGGCCGTCGCGGGGCTGATCGCCATCGTGGTCGGGGCGATCCGGGAGGGACGCCGGCGACGCATCGGGCCATACGTCGTCGTCGCCGCGTGGGCGGCGATGACGCTCGGTGTCGTCATCGTGGCGATCGTCACGGGCACGGCGACCGACTACCCGCGCTTCGTGACGCCGGTCCTTGCCCCGCTGGTGATCGGTGCTGCCGGCGCGTTCTGCGTGGCGGTCGCCGCCGTGGCCCGATGGGCGGTGGCGAGGACCCGCCTCGGAACCGACGCCGGCTGGTCGCTGGCGATCGTCGTAATGGTCACCGCGCTCAGCACGCCGGCCGCCGTCGCGGGCTTCAGGGCCGAAGCGGATGGCTACCGCCTGGCGGCACTCGGAAGCCTGACCGAGGCCGCCCAGTGGATCGACGCGAATCTCGCGGACGACGCGACCATCCTCGCGCCGGCGCGCGAGGCGAAGTGGCTCGAGGGGCTGACCGGTCGGGCGGCACTGTTCAACAACGCGATCCGATACAGCTTCCGCGCCGAGGAGTGGCAGCGCGGTCTCGCCGCCGACACGCTCGTGGGCAGCGCGGGCGCCATCGTCAATGAGTTCTTCTTCACCCGCTTCGCCGACCCCGGTTCCGCAGCCAACGACCTGCGCGGCCTGGTCGTCGGGACGAACCACGGCGGCGAGTTCGTCGATCTGCTCTCGCTCGCCCCGAGCCGCACGCAGATCCTCGAGGGCTCGGGCGACGTGCTGGCGACCGTGACGAACCTGGCCCTGGAAGGGCGGACCGACACGGTGACCGACGACGAGGTGACGGTCGTCACAGCCTGGAGCGGCCAGCGGCGAGGAGCGACGGTTTCGTACCACCAGGCGGTGACGCTGCGCCGGGATTCCTCGACCCTCGATGTTCGGGCCGTCATCTCCTCTGCGCTGGCAGTGGACGGCATCCTGATGGAGCTTCGGCCGAGCAGTCGCCTTCCCGGCAGCTCGATCGCGATCGACGGGCATCAGGCGACCATCACCTTCCCGCGCCTTGGGTCGAGCCAGCCGCGGGTCCTCGTCACACTCGCCGGCGAAGCCGGTCAGCTCGACGCCCTCCCCGACGGCGGCCTGGGCGTTCGATCGCCCGAACACCAGATCCGCCTCCTCATCACGGACCTGACCGCCGCCCCCTCGCCGAGCATGGGCCTCCAGCTCCTGCGTCCCGAGGACCTCGTCGATCGCTACCAGGTCTCGGCGGTCCTCCTGACGCGGGATCCCAGCTTCGATGCACGGTTCAGCCGGATGCAACGACTCGGCTTCGTGCCCGGCGCCGACTTCGGCTCTTACGTCGTGCTGGTGCACCCGCAGTGACCGGCCAGGGATCCGGCCTGCCCGAGCCCATCCTCATCGTCGGCGGGTACGGCTATCGCAACGTCGGCGATGAGGCGATCCTCGCCGGGCTGCTGCACCGACTCGCCGGAAGAGGGCTGACGGTCGTGTCACGGTCGCCGGCCGAGACCTCGGCGCTGCATGGGGTGCGATCGGTCCCCATCTGGCGCGCCGTCTCGGAGTTGCGCCACCACCGGAGCGTCGTCATCGGGGGAGGCGGCCTGTTCGGACGTCACATGGGCCAGCTCGGTCGGCTGCTGCCTGCGTATGGGTTGCTGGCGCGCCTCCCCTCTCGCGCCGTTGCCCTGATGGGCATCGGCGTCGACGCCGATCAGCCCGCGCTCGGCGGAACGTTGCTGCGCCTGCTCGCTCGACGTGCCGCGCGGATCGAGGTTCGTGACGCGACCTCGCGCGACGTCCTGCGCTCCTGGCAGGTCGAGTCGGTCCTCGGGCCGGACCTCTCCTCGCTGATGCCGGCTGCGCCACCCTCTGTCGGACGCCACCTCCTCGCCCTGGCCGGGGTCGATGGCACTCGGCCCGTGGTCGGGTTGTGCCTGACCGCCGTCGATGAGCGGATGGGCGACGCGGTCGCGCGCGCAGTCGTCCGGTGCGTGGACCGGTTGCCGGACGTGGAGTTCCTCTTCGTGCCGATGAGCCAGCATCCGTTCGCGCACCGGCACAACGATCTCGAGTTCGCGCGATCGCTCCGCGGCCGCGCCCCGCGCATCCGCGTGCTGGAAGGCATCCATCATCCGGCCGCCGTGCTGTCGCTCTTCGGCCTCCTTTCCGGCGCGGTCTGCATGCGCTACCACGCCCTGCTGTTCGCCGATCGTGCGGGCGTGCCGATCGTCCCTGTGGCGTACGCGGACAAGTGCCGCGCGTGGCTCGCCGAGCATGACGAGACGAACGTCGAACCCACGGTCGACGCGCTGACCGACGCGATCGGCGCACTGTCGCCCGCCGTGAGGATGGCCGGATGAGCTGGTGGCGACGCCTCCGCCGACACCCTCGCGCAGGCTCATTCGCACGGTGGCTGATCGGCATCGCCGTCGTGCTGCTGCTGCTGACGGGCTTCGATGGGTCGGCGGTCCTCACGAGGCTGGCGGCCTCCGATGTCGCGCTCGCGACAGCCGCGATCGCCGGGCTGACGGCCGCCCACGTGATGGCGGCGGCGACCTGGCGGGCTCTGGTCGGCATGGCCGCCGGTCTCCGCCTGCCCTGGTCGGCGACATTGCGCTGCTACTACGCCGGACAGGCACTGGGCGGTGTGACGCCGGGCAATCTCGGCGGGGACGTCTATCGGATCCACGCGATGCGTGCGGGGGGCCACGCCTTCGATGCTTCCGTGGCTCCGATCGTGATCCAGCGCGCCACGAGCTACCTCGCGCTGAGCTGCCTTGGCGGGGCGGCGCTCATCATGCTCACCGCCTCATCCCCCGTCTCGACGTGGATCGTCGTGCCCGCCACGGGCGTCTCCCTGCTCGGTGGGGCCCTCGCCGCCGCACTGCTCGTCCCGCCGCGCCGGCTCGCCGGGCTGCACGGGCGCCTCGTCCAGTTCGTCGGCGCTCGAGCGTCGGGCGACACGTCGCGTGCTCCTGCCCGACCGACCGCGAGGGTGCCATGGCGTGCCACGCTCGTCGGTTTCGCCTCGGGGATGGCCTTCCATGTCGCCGGCATCCTGCTGACCTGCCTGCTGGTCCTCGCCGTGGACCCTCGTGCGATCTCGCTCCCGACTGTCGGCGCCGTGGCGGTCGCACGCCTCAGCCTGGCGGTGCCCATCTCGCCCAGCGGGTTGGGGTTCCAGGAGGGCGCGCTCTCGGTGTTGTTCGTGGGCATCGGCCTGGCGCCCGAGGTGGCACTGGCCGCGCTGCTGCTGGGCCGGGTCTCGCTGCTCGCGACGACGCTCATCGGAGCCGCGGCGCTGATCCTCGATCGCCAGGGCGCCGGTCGGCTGGCCGAGGCGCGAACGGCGCAGCAGCCAGGCAACCCGTGACCGGGCGCGCAGCATGGTCTCGCAGCTGAGCCCCCGCCGTCGGCGTCGCTGGCTCATCGCGCTGGGCATGGCCTGGCTTTGGCTGGCCCAGGCGATGGCCCCGCTGGCGCTCGCGGCGGACCGGGCAGGGTCGCCCGGCAATGGGACCGACTGGGACGTGGTCGTGTACGGAGCCACGCCCGCAGGCATCACGGCTGCGATCGCCGCAGCCCGCGGGGACATGAGGGTCGTGCTCCTCGAGCCGACGCACCACATCGGCGGGATGACCGCAAGTGGCCTCGGTGCGAGCGACGTCGGCATCAAGGACACGATCGGGGGGTTGGCGCTCGACTTCTTCCACCGCCTGGGTGTCACCTACGACCTCGCCCGCTACGGTCAGACGACATCCTGGAAAGCCACCCCCGGCGTCGCGGAGCGCACCTTCGCCGCGATGCTCGCAGACGCCGATGTGCCGGTCGTGCTGGACGCCCGCTTGCGCGAGCGCGACGGCGTGGAACGAACCGATGGCCGGATCACCCGCATCGCCACCGTCGACGGTCGCGAGTTCGGCGGCCGCGTCTTCATCGATGCGACCTACGAAGGCGATCTCATGGCCCAGGCGGGGATCTCGTTCACGGTCGGGCGGGAAGCGAGCAGCCAGTACGGGGAGTCGCTGGCGGGCGTTCGACCACCACAGCAGGAGCGGCCGGTGATGCTCGCGACGACGGCCGGAGGATCGCTCGCCCCCGGCGTCGATGCCGGGCCGCTCGGCGCCATCGGCTCGGCGGATCGCCACGTTCAGCCGTACGACTTCCGGCTCTGCGTGACCACCGAGCGGGCCAACCAGGTGCCGTTCCCGCGACCGGATGGCTATGACCCGTCCCGCTACGTGCTGGTTCAACGCCACCTCCAGGCGCTCGAGGACGCCGGCCGGACACCGGTGCTGGCCAACGTCGTGACGATCAGCCCGCTCCCCGACCGGAAGGCGGATCTCAATGCTGCGGGACCGCTGTCGACCGACCTCATCGGCGGCAGCGACGCGTACCCGACGGCGAGCTACGCACAGAGGGAGGCGATCTGGGCCGAGCACTACCGCTACGAGGCCGGACTGCTCTACTTCCTGACCCACGATGCATCGGTGCCGAACGCCATCAGCGGTGCGCTCGCTGGATGGGGCCTCTGCCGCGACGAGTTCACCGACAGTCACAACTGGCCGCCGCAGCTGTACGTGCGCGAGGCGCGGCGGATGGTCTCGGACGCCGTGCTCACGCAGGCTGACCTCACCGATCGACGGACCAAGGCGGACGCGATCGGACTCGGCTCGTACCGCTTCGATGCCCACCCCATCCGCCTGCTCGCGGGCCAGGACTCGACCCTGTTCCACGAGGGCCTGATCTCGGAGCCGATCGGCGGCCGCTACGACATCCCCTACGGGATCCTCGTGCCGCCAAGGTCCGAGATCCGCAACCTCCTCGATCCGGTCACGGTATCCGCGAGCCATGTCGCGTTCGCCTCGATCCGGATGGAGCCCCAGTACATGATCATGGGCGAGGCCGCCGGGTCCGCCGCCGCCCTGGCCGTCCGGTCCGACGTGGACGTGCAGGATGTCGACATCGCGGCCCTCCAGTCCGTCCTCCGCGGCAACGGAGTGGTCTTCCGTTCGCCAGCATCGCCGTCACCGGCATCGCCGACACCATCGGCATCGAGCACGCCTGGTGCAACGGTCCAGTCGCAGGTCGCTGCGTCATCTGGCCCCGCCGCGGCGACACGACCGCTCGCGAGTCCGAGTGGCGCCGTCAGGGCGGTGTGGCTGATCGCGGTGCTCGGAGCTGGGCTCGCTGTCGCTCTCTTCGTCGCCAGGCGTGCCTTTCGACGACGACGGCCGGCGCCGTAGATCCACGGATCTGCGAGCACTGGCAGTCCTGGGGCGCGCCTGTCCGCCGAGCGGTGTGAGTGCTACGAGGTCGGGACCCCGCGCTCGGGCGCGAGGACTTCCACCGAGGCCAGGCCTCGCGCGGCAAGCTCCAGGCGCAGCTGGTCGGGCGTGCCGGCGAGGGCGGGGAAGGTGCCGTAGTGGATGGGCACGACCGTCCGCACGCCGAGCAGCTCCACCGCCAGGGCCGCCTCGCGCGGTCCCATCGTGTAGTGGCCGCCGATGGGCAGGAAGGCCACGTCCGGCCGGTGCAGCTCGCCGATGAGGCGCATGTCGCCGAACACGTCGGTGTCGCCGGCGTGGTAGACGCGTCGCCCGTTCTCCAGCTCGACCACGAAACCCGCCGGCTCCCCGAGGTAGAGCGGCACGCCGAGATCCGCGGCCCAGTCGCCGGCCGAATGCTCGGCGCGCACCATCGTCACGCGCAGGCCGGCCGCCTCCACGGTGCCGCCCTTGTTCATGCCGATGACCTGGTCGCCACCGCCGGGCAGCCGGCGCGCCAGCCAGAGGCTCATCTCGTGGATGCAGGGCCAGGCTGGACGCAGCCGGCTGGCCAGGGCCACCGCGTCGCCCATGTGGTCGCCGTGGCCGTGGGTCACGAGGAGCAGGTCGCAGCGGTCCACGGCGTCGGACGACTTCGGGGAGGTCGGGTTGCCGAACCACGGGTCGAAGAGGACGCGCCGGCCACCATCCGTGGCGATCTCCACGCAGGCGTGGCCGTACCAGGTGAAGGTGAAGCCGAGTCCGCCCATGGCGCCCTCCCGCAGGTTGCGTTGTCGAGGTCCTTCATCCTAGGCCTTCGCCGGTGCATGGGGAGCGTCACGCGGTGGAGCGTCACGCTGCGGCCCATTCGTGGGAGACATTGGAATCGAGCCAAGGACCGTGACGGGGGTCGCCACGCCCGCCTTGGCGTCGTTTCCATTCCTCGCAGCGATGGATCGAAAGGTCGAGGAGGCCGTGGCGTCGCCAATCAGCCCATTTAGGTCGATTCCTATGCCTGGGGGCGATGGGTCGCGCGACGGAGGGGCGGCGGGGTCGCCACTCGGCCTCGTGACGGGCACGGCCCCCTCGTTCGCTACACTCCCCGGGTGCCCAGCCGGTCCATCCTCGAGAGCCTCGCTTACGTCAACTGGGCGCTGCTCTTCAGCCTCTCGCTGGGCAGCCTCGCGACCGTCGTGCTCCTGCGCTGGCGCACAGACGCGTCGAGGGGCTACCTCGCCTTCGCGGCCGCCTGCGCGGCGCTCCTGGCTGGCCTCACGTACCTCCTCGACGGCGGCCTGCCCGCGCCCGACAGCCTCGCCATCCATGCCGCCGCACCGGCGCTCGACGCGGTCCGGCGGGGCGGACTCGCGCTCCTGACCGTGCTCGCCGCGGCCGAGGTCGTGGCCCGGCTCCGATCGGCGCGGCGGCCCTGGTTCGGGCTGGCCGGGATCGGTGCCGGCGTCGTGGTCGCCCTCGCGGCGGCCCTGGGCTGGGCCGGCCCGACGTGGCCCGGCGTCGCCTTCGCCGTGCAGCTGCTCGTCCTCGCCGCGGCCACGGGCGGCGTGCTGGCGGCGATGATCCTCGGTCACTGGTACCTCGTGACGCCGCGCCTGTCGGAGGGGCCGCTCATCCTGGCGGCCCGCGCGCTGGCAGCCGTGGTGGCCCTGCAGATCGTCCTCTTCGGCGCGTGGACGGCGCTCGGGATCGGCCCCTACGGTCCGTTCGCCGTCCTCACGGGCGGCGAGGCCTTCTTCGTCTGGCTGCGCCTCATGGTGGGCCTGGTCTTCCCGCTCGTGCTCACGATGATGGCCGTGCGCACGGCGCGCACGCGCTCGATGGAATCGGCCACGGGTCTGCTCTACATCGACACGGCGGCCATCTTCGCGGGCACGATCGTGGCCGCGGCGCTGCTCTTCGGGGCCGGGGTCAGGGTGTGAGCACGATGCGCGTCACGGTCCGTCTTTTCGCCCTCCAGCGCCAGCAGCTGGGCACCCGCGAGGTCCGGCTCGAGCTGCCCGGGGGCGCCACGATCCAGGCCGCGTGGGAGGCGCTGGCCGCCACCTACCCGGTCCTGGGACCGGCCCGCGACTCGGTGCGCTTCGCGCGCAACGGCGAGTACGCCCCGACCGATGAGCCCCTCGCCGATGGCGACGAGCTGGCCGTCATCCCCCCCGTGGCCGGTGGGGCCGACGAACTGCCGGGCGCCTCCGACCTCCGCGTGCGCCGCATCGCCCTGAGCCCCGAACCGATCGGCGACGCCGCACTGGCGGAGCTCCGTGCCGCGGTGGCCACCGACGCCGACGGGGCTGTCGTGACGTTCCTGGGGCGAACGCGGGAAACGCCGGGCACACCCGCACCGGGCGAGGAGGCGCAGGCGCGGCGGTTCGCCGGGCAGCGCGTCATCGGGCTCGAATACGAGGCCTACGAGGCCATGGCGCTGCGCACGCTCGAGGCCATCGCCGACGAGATCGAGGCTCGCTTCGGCGTGCGCCGGCTGGGCATCGTGCACCGCCTCGGCGCGGTCGGCCTGGGCGAGTCGAGCGTGGCCATCGCCGTCGCCGCGGCCCACCGGGGCGAGGCCTTCCAGGCCTGCCGCTACGCCATCGAGGAGCTGAAAGCCCGGGCGCCGATCTGGAAGTCGGAGCGCTTCGCCGACGGCAGCGTCTGGCTCGGCGCGCCGGCACGGACAGGCCCGCCCGCAGAGGAGGAGCGCGCGTGAAGGTCTACGTCTCGGTCGACATGGAGGGCGTCGGCGGGGTCAGCCATCACAAGCCGACCGCCCGCGACGACCGCGAGTACCCGGCCGCGGTGGAGCTGATGATCGGCGAGACGAACGCGGCGGTCGAGGGCGCCCTGGCCGGCGGGGCGAGCGACGTCGTCGTCAACGACAGTCACGGCGGCATGTTCAACCTCACGCCGGAGAAGGTCCACCAGGCCGCGCGCCTGGTCCAGGGCCAGAAGCCGTACAGCATGGTCGAGGCGGCGCGCGACGCGGGCTTCGGGGTCGCCCTGTTCGTCGGTTATCACGCCCGCGCCGGCCACCCGCGCGGCACCATCGCCCATACGTACAGCGGCAAGCCCACGCTCACCACGCTCAACGGCGTGCCGGTCGGCGAGTACGGCATCAATGGCCTCTACCTCGGCGCGCTGGGCGTGCCGGTGGGCATGGTGTCTGGCGACGACGCGCTGGCCGAGGAGGTGGCGGCCTGGCTCCCGGGCGCGGAGCAGGTCGTCGTGAAGCGCGCCGTCTCCGGCTTCGCCGCCGACTCCGTCCATCCCGCCCATGCCCGCGACCTCGTGCGGGAGGGCGCCCGACGGGCGGTCGAGCGGGCGGTGGCGGGTGACCCGACCCTGGTGCCCCTCACCCTGGCGATGCCGATCCGGATCGGCATCGACTTCGCCTGGGCCGCCATGGCCGACCATGTCGCGGTGGCACCGGGCTTCCGCCGTGAGGGCGATCGCGGCGTGGCCTACGAGGCGTCCGACGCCATCGAGGCCTTCCGCGCCTTCCTCGTCGCCGTGCGCCTGGCCGGGCTGGTCGAGGTCTGAGCGCCTATCATCGGGCCCGGACCCAACGTCGACGGAGGTCCCATGGCCGCCCAACTCGCCGCGCGCGCTCATGAGCTGCGTGAGCGGGCGGCCGCCTTCGCGGCGGGACTCCACGCGCAGGCGCGGACCGAGACGACGCTGGCCTGCGAGCGCGCGGTGCTGCGGCTCTTCGGTGTCAGCGGCCTCGACGCGTGGGGCCGGCCGCTGGCCCTGGAGGTCGTCGAGCGCCTGGCGGCCCTGGGGCCCGGCCGCCTCGGCGGCGGCATCGCCCTGCCCTTCGGGGCCGCCGCCCGCGAGTACGACCTCTCCCCCCAGGAGCTGGCGCTCGACGTGGCCGCGGGCAACCTGGACCTCGGCCTGGAGGCCGAGCTGCTGCGCGAGCCCGAGCGCAGACAGGAGGCGGAGGCGACGGTGGGCGCCTGGCTGGCCGGCGCCTGGGAGCGCTTCGACGCCAATCGCACCGCCCGGGCCGAACTGCTGGCGGTCCTGGGGGACCCGCCGGCTCCCTGGTTCGGCGTGGACCTTCCCTCGCTCACGGCCGCCGCTGCCGCCGCCGACGCGAACGCGCTGGTGGCCGGTGGCGTGGACGTCGTACGCGTCCGCGTGCCGCGCGATCGCGAGTTGCGTCGCGGCCTCGGCGAGGAGTTCGACGTCGCGGATGGCGACGAGGACCCGCTCGAGGCCCCGGCGGGCAGTCAGCGCGGCCTCGGCGCGCTGCGCAGCGCGCTCGACGAGGCCGCCGCCGAGGGCGGGCGATACGTTCGCCTCGGGACCCGGTCGATCGGTCTCGCCGCCCCCGACCAGGCCGTCGTGGCCGGCTTCGAGCGCGTGGACCTCGTCTTCGCCGACCCCGTCGAGACGGTCGTCGAGTTCGGCGTCGAGCCGGCCCGCGCGTTCGCCGACCATGCCTTCGCCGTCGAGGTGCTGGCCCGCAGTGGCGCCACGCTCGTCCTCGGTCCCGGGCCGCTGGCGGTGGCGCCGGAGCTGGCCCGGGGCGAGCCGCTCGACCCGGGGACGCGCATCGGCCGGGCACTGGCGCTGCAGGCACTCAGCCTGGAGCTGACGCGTCGGGGCGGCCTGCCCGAGGAGCGGATCCACCTCGGGGCGCTCTCGCGGGACGAGCTGGCGGAGCCGGTGGGCCTCCTGCCGGGCATCGTCGAGGTGGCCCTCCGCCGGCTCGTCTTCCCGGGGCACGGGCTGGTCGTCGAGGAGCCCGATGAGGCCGATGCCGATGCCGCCTGGCCGGTGGCGCTGACCGCCTGGCTCGCCGCCGGTCCGGTGCCGGCGCTCGTCCTCCGCCGCCCCGCCACATCGGCCGTGGCGGGCGCGTCGCGCGAGGTGCGAGCCGCCGCGGAGGCGGCTGCGGGGCTGGCCGCCGCCCGAACCATGGGACTGCTCCACGGCGAGGCCGCCGCCCTGGCCGAGCGGAGCCTGCGCGAGGCCATCGACACGATCCGGGAGCTTGCCGACGAGGGCTGGGAGCACCTGCTGCTGTCGCCCGCCGCGCTGGCCCGACGGCCCGAGCCGGCCGAGGGCTGGATCGGCGCCGGGGGGCGCGTCGCCAAGCGCGAGCACCTCGACCTCCTCGGCCTGGCGACCGATGCTACGCTCGTGCCATGAGCGAAGGTCGCGACGAGCCGGGCATGACGCGCATGGAGCTTTCGGGCTGGTCGTGGTCGCCGCGGCGACGGGTGCCCTGGCTGGGCGTGCTGCTCGTCGTCTTCGGCCTCGCCCTGCTGGTGGACCAGCTGACGCCGCTCAGCGCCTCGACGCTCATCCTCGGCGCGCTGGCCATCGCCTTCGGGGCCAGCTGGCTCATCGGCGGGTCGCGCTGGGCGATGGTGCCCGCGCTCGTGCTGGCCGCCCTGGCCATCCCCGACGCGCTGACGGACCTCAAGGTCATCACCGGTGATGGCTGGGGCTCGGTCGCGCTGGCCGTCGCCTTCCTGGCCATCTGGCTCACCGGCGGCCGGGGCGGCCGGCGGCCCGGCTGGGCGCTCTGGCTGGCCGTGATCTTCGGCATCATCGGGCTCACGCAGGTCTCCGACCAGTTCGACTGGCTGCCCGACCTCGACGCCTTCTGGCCAGTCGTCTTCATCGTCGTGGGCCTGGCGCTCATCATGGGCCAGGGTCGGCGCGGGCGTTCCTCCCCCTGGTGATCGCCCGGCGCTACTTCGTGTAGACGCCCCCCGGGTCCAGCTCCTCGCGGATGATGCGCAGCTCCTCCGCGGTCGGGGCGGGTGTCTCGGCCAGGCCCGGGGCGACCTTCGGCCGCCAGGCCATCGCGGCCTCGACCTGCTCCAGCGTGGCGCCCGGGTGGAGGAAGTCGAGGCGCATCTCGCCCGCGTCGTCGAAGTGGTAGATGCCGAGGTCGGTCACGACCACCGATGGCCCGTCGCCGAGCCAGCCCTGCTCACGCCGGATGCGCGCGGCATTCTCCGCGCCGCCGAGGTTGCCCGGTGAGGTGCGGAAGTCGATCCGCTCGACGAAGCTGCGCGGGCTCTGGCGCATGATCACGAAGACCTGGCGGGCGTTGATGGCGATCTCGCACGCGCCGCCGGAACCGGGCAGCCGCGTCCGGGGGTGCGCGTAGTCGCCGATGACCGTGGTGTTGATGTTGCCGAAGCGGTCGATCTGCGCCGCGCCGAGGAAGCCCACGTCGACGAGGCCGCGCTGGAGGTAGTAGCCGAACAGCTCGAGCATGCTCACCACGGCCGTCGCCCGCGTCACGATCGTGGGGTCGCCGATGCTCAGGGGGAGCCTCGCGGGCTGGGCGCCGAAGACGCCGGCCTCGTAGACCAGCTCCAGCTCGGGGGCCACGGTGCGCTTGGCCAGGTTCACGGCGATGTTCGGCAGCCCCACGCCGACGAAGCAGACGTGCTGGCCGGCCAGCTCGCGCGCGGCGGCCACGATCATCATCTCGGAGCGCGTGAAGGGGGCTGCCGGCTGACCGGTCACCGGTAGTCCCCGTAGTCCACGGATCCGGATGGCGCGGAGCCAGGCCGCAGCGACGCCACCCGCTCGGCGCCAAGCTTCTCCAGGTATTCGGCACGACCGGAGACGCCGTGCACCCACTCGTCGAGCCAGGCGTCCAGGGCGGCGGCATCGCGCGTGATCGCGTCCCACTCGATGTAGAAGCGGTTGTCGCGGTCGTAGTAGCCCTGCGCATACGAGGGATGGGCCCCGAAGGGCTCCACGACCACGGCATCGACGATGAGCCCGGGGATGATCGTGCGGTTGGGGTCGGCGCGCACGACCGACTCGTCCACCAGCTCCTCCACGACGACGATGACGCGCTCGGCGGCGAAGGCGACCTCCTTCTGGCAGCCGAGCAGGCCCCAGACCTGCGTGTCGCCGGCGGTGTCGGCGCGCTGGGCATGGACGATGGCCACGTCCGGCCGCAGGGGAGGCACGGCGTAGACGTATTCCTCGCCGTACGGCGAGCGCACCGGCCGGATGAGCGGGTTCGCCCTGGGCAGGTCGGACTCGAAGTAGCTGCGCAGCGGGAAGAAGGGCAGGTTCATGGCCCCCGCCGTGTACCGCCCGACCATGCCGAAGTGGCTGTACTCCTCGATCTCGAGCGGCGCCGGGTCGGCGTCCTCGATGCGCCGGCGGATGGCGTGGAGCCCGCCCACTCCCGGGTTGCCCAGCCAGCTGAAGATGAGCTTGCGCGCCACGCCGGCGCCGATCATCTGGTCGTAGATGACGTCCGGCGTCATGCGCGCCAGGGTCAGGTCGTGTTTGCGCTGGCGGATGATCTCGTGGCCGGCGCTGAAACCGATGAGGTGCGTGAAGCCCTCGATGGCCACCGTGTCGCCGTCGCGCACGATCTCGGCCACCGCGTCGCGCATCGTGGCGACCTTCGAGGCGCCCATCGCTCAGGCGGGGCCGTGCGGGCCGGTCACCGGGCCGCGTCGACCTCGGCCACGGCCTCGCCGAAGAGGCGGACCCCGGTGTCGATCTCATCGGCGCTGACGATGAGCGCGGGCGACATGCGCACGGCGTCCTCGCCGGCCTCGAGGATGAGCAGGCCGCGCTGGAAGCAGGCCATGGTGACCGCGTCGGCGCTGGCCGGCGAGTCGAGCCCGATGCCGATCATCAGGCCCTTGCCGCGCACGTCCTTGATGATGGCGGGGAAGCGCTCGGCCAGCGCGCGCAGGCCGGCGCGGGCCTGTTCGCCGCGCACGGCCGCGTTCTCGACCAGCTCGGTCTCGAGCAGACGGACCGTCTCGATGAGCGCGGCGCAGGCGAGCGGGTTGCCGCCGTAGGTCGAGCCGTGGGCGCCCGCCGTCCAGGTCATGAGCTCCGCCTTCGCGATCATGCCCGCGATGGGCATGCCCGAGGCGATGCCCTTGGCCGTGAGCAGGATGTCGGGCTCGACGCCCCAGTGGTCCACGGCCCACATCTTGCCCGTGCGCCCGGCGCCCGTCTGGACCTCGTCGGCCACGAGGAGGATGCCGTGTTCGTCGCAGATGCGGCGGAGGCGGGGCAGGAAGTCGTCGTCGGGCACGACGTAGCCTCCCTCGCCCTGGATGGGCTCGACGAAGACCGCCGCGAACTCCCTGGCGGGCATCAGGCGCTTGAAGACGCGTCCCTCCAGCTCGTCGAGGCCGGCGCTGCCGTAGGGCACGTGGTAGACGCCCGGCAACAGGGGCCCGAAGCCGGCGTGGTACTTCGCCTTGGACCCGGTCAGGCTCACGGCGCCGTAGGTGCGGCCGTGGAAGGCGCCGAGGAAGGCGATCACGTTCTGGCGACCGGTGTGATGGCGGGCGAGCTTCAGCGCGGCCTCCACGACCTCCGCGCCCGAGTTGCCGAAGAAGACGCGCGTCCTGCCCTTCATCGGCGAGATGCGGTCGAGGAGGGCCGCGGCATGGGCGTAGATGGGCAGGTAGAAGTCGGAGGCGCTGAAGTGGAGCAGGTCGCGGGCCTGGCGGGTGATCGCGCCGACGACGTCCTCGTGGCTGTGGCCGGTCGAGTTGACCGCGATGCCGGCCGCGAAGTCGAGGAAGCGGTTGCCGTCGATGTCCTCCACCATCAGGCCGTCGCCGCGCACGGGGACGATGGGGTAGGCCCGCGGCAGGCTGGGGGAGGTGACGGCCTCGTCGAAGGCGATGTGGGCGCGCGCCTTGGGCCCCGGCAGCTCGGTCACGATGTCGGGCACCGGGCGGGCCTGAGTGCGGCGGTCGACGAGCTGGGTCACGGGGTCGCTCCTGGGAGGCGGCAAGGGCACGTGGCGCTCATCCACGGGCGCCGCGTTGCATAGCCGTTATGCAGGCTGGATAGGCGTGAAGTGTAGCAGCCGGCACCCCTGGCAAGGCGCAGCGCACGCCACTCCCTAGCCATCAGAGCGCGAAGAGCTGGTGATCCGTCCGCTGCCGCCCGGGATGTCAGTAGTACTGTCGCAGAGCACCAGGATCGATCGCTCATGCTGGCGCGGCCGGTCCGTGGGCATCGAGATTCCAGTTGTACTGACATCTCGGCCTTCACGCGGGCCGATTCGGCCATCGGGATCGTCCTCCACCGCAATCTCCCGGTCGCGCGACAGTAGTACTGACACGGCGGTCGGCAGGCCCGGGGTGGTGGAGGCGCCCCCGGTGGGTCGAAATGGCCCGAACCCTCGGCTGGCTGGCGACACACCGGAATGGTCTGGCCCGCGGCAGTCGCGCGGGTCAAGAGGCAGTCGGGCTGTGCTCCCCGGCGTCCCCCGCGCCCGCCGCTCAGTCGACGACGGTGTGCGACTGCTCGCGCAGGAACTGGGCCACGTAGTACATCGAGAGGCCGGCCTTGCCGGTCGAGCCGGAGCCCTTCCAGCCGCCGAAGGCCTGCACGCCCGGCCAGGCGCCGGTGGTCGCGCCGGCACGCCGGTTCACGTAGAGCACGCCGGCGTGGATCTCGGTCAGGAACTTCGCCACCTCGGCGGGGTCCTCGCTGTAGACGCCGGCCGTCAGCCCGTAGAGCGAGTCGTTCGAGAGTCGGATCGCCTCGTCGAGCGAGTCCACCGCGGCGACCGCGGTGAAGGGCGCGAACAGCTCGTCCTGGAAGAGTCGGTGGCTCGCCGGCAGGTTGCCCACCACGGTCGGCTCCACGTAGAAGCCACGCTCCAGGCTCCCGTCGGTGAGGTGCTCGCCGCCGGTGAAGACGGTCCCGTCGCGGCGCGCCTCGGCGACGGCCCCCTGGTGCCGATCGACCGCGCGCTGATCGATGATCGGACCGAGCCAGTGCTCGCGCCTGAGCGGGTCGCCGATGGTCAGCTTCTCGGTCTTCTCGACGAGCAGCCGAACCAGCTCGTCGTGGACGGGCCGCTCGACGTAGACGCGGCTGTTGGCGGAGCACTTCTGGCCCCCGAAGCCGAAGGCCGAGCGCATGATCCCCTCGGCCGCCTCCTCGAGGTCCGCCCGATGGCTGACGATGGCCGGGTTCTTGCCGCCCATCTCCACGATGCAGGGGCGCGGGTAGCGCGCCGAGAACGTCTTGAAGAGGTCCATGCCGACCTCGTAGGAGCCGGTGAAGACGATGCCGTCGATGCCCGGGTTCTCACGCAGCTCGGCACCCACGGTCTCGCCCGGGCCCATGACGAGGTTGACCACGCCGTCCGGCAGGCCGGCGGCACGATAGGCCTCCATGAGCGTCACGCCGCTCATGGCCCCGGCCGTGGCCGGCTTGAAGACGACGGTGTTGCCGGCGATGAGCGCGGCGGAGCTGGGGCCGCCGGCGAGCGCCATGGGGAAGTTGAAGGGGCTGATGACGGCGAAGACGCCGTGCGGCCGCAGGATCGAGCGGGTGTGGACCGCGGCGTCCCCCAGGTTGTCCATGGGGTGGTCGTAGGCCTCGTTGTCCTCCCACGTCTTCGCGTAGTAGCGGATGAGGTCGGCCGTCTCCTCGACCTCGCCGAGCGCCTCGAGCCGGTTCTTGCCGACCTCGATGGCCATCAGCCCCGCGTACTCCATCTGCCGCTCGCTGATGACGTCGGCGGCCCGGCGCAGGACGGCGAGGCGCTCGTGCCAGGGGGTGGCGGCCCAGGCCGGCTGGGCGGCGCGCGCCGCGGAGATCGCATCGCGCACGTCCTGACGCGTGCCCCGCGCGAAGGTGCCCACGACGATGTCGCGGTCGATCGGCGAGCGGACCTCGAAGGTGCCCTCGCCGTCGCGCTCGCGGCCACCGACGAAGTTGCGGTGGTGGGCGCCCAGGCGACCCTTCGCGCGCTCGAGGCCGGCCTCGTAGGCCGCATGCAGCTCCTCGTTGTCGGCACGCAGCGTGGCGTAGGTGATCTTCATGCGCGGCGCGGTCGGGCTGGTCATCTCGGTGTCCCCTGGCTCGTCGGGTGGTCGGCGTGAGGCCTCAAGTCTAGCGCCCGAGTGCCGCCGCGACCTCCCCCAGGTCGACCGCCACGGCGTCGGGTCGGCCGCCGCCCCGGGCGCGCGACGCGGCCCGGGCGAGGTCCTCGTCGCCGTGCTTGCCGCTGCGCACGAAGACGCCGCGCAGCCCGGCCCGCTGGGCGCCGAGGACGTCGTGCCAGAGATCGTCGCCGACCATGGCCACCTCCGCCGCGTGGAGGTCCGGGGGGCCGGTCTCGGCCGCCAGCTCCCGCACCGCCTCGAGGAAGAAGGCCCGCGTCGGCTTGCCCACCACGGTCGCCCGTCGCTCGGTGGCGTATTCGAGGCCGACCACGAGGCCGCCCGAGTCGAGCGTCACGCCGCGCTTCGTCAGCCACCAGCGGTTCTTGTGCATGGCCACCAGGGCCGCACCCTCGCGGATGAGCCGGAAGGCGCGATCGAGGGTGGCGAAGGTCAGCTCGTCGGAGGCGTCGCCGATCACGACCGCGGCTGCCCGGGCGCCCGGGAGGTCCGCCTCGTCGCCGGTCATCAGGTCGAGGTCTGCGAACTCGGCGCGCGCATCGGTCGTGGAGATGAGGAAGATCCGGCCACCGGGGTGGCGCCGGGCCACGTGCGTGGCGGTGGCCGAGGCGGCGCTGACGATCCGCTCCAGGGAGATGTCGAGCCCCGCCCGCGCGAGGTGCGCGGCGAGGGTCGTGCGGCTGATGGCCGAGGTGTTCGTGGCCAGCCGGTAGGGGATGCCGAGGCCTTCCAGGGCCGCCAGCGCCTCGGCCGCCCCCGGGATCTGCCGACCGCGCAGCACGAGCACCCCGTCGATGTCGAGGAGGAGCGCACGCACGCCCCGGAGGGTGGCCACGAGCTGGGCGGCGGGCGGCGCAGTCACGCGGTAGATGGTAGGGGAGAACCGGCCGCGGCCGCGCCGTCCGGTTCCTAACTCGCGAGCCCTGTGGGCTCCGCAGCGCCCGGGTCTTCCCTCCAGTGTCATATCCGGCACGATGGGGCCCTGACGTGCAGGTTTCGTGACTCCCAGGTCCAGAACCGGTCCGACGTGCGGGTTTCGTGACTCCCAGGTCCAGAACGTGCCGATTCGGGCGTCGGGTGGTCGGATACGGCACTACCAGGGATATCGGCCGCGGCACAGGTCCAAGGAGTGAGCATGCGGACGGTCGGCCGGGTTCCGCTCCCACGCCGATGGGACTAGACTCCGCGCCGATGAAGGGCGCCATCGCGCTGGTCGGGTCGGGGGAGTTCACGCCCGCCCTCGAGTCGATCGACCGCGAGCTGCTCGCGGCCACGGGTCGCGCCCGCCCCCGGGTGGCCATCCTGCCAACAGCCTCGGCGCCCGAGGGCGAGGACGCCTTCCTGCGCTGGGCGGAGATGGGCCGCCAGCACTTCAGCGCGCTCGGGGCGGAGGTCGAGCCGGTCCTCGTGCGCGACCGTCGCGCTGCGCAGGACCCGGCGAACGCGCAGGCCATCGGCGAGGCGGATCTCGTCTATCTCTCGGGCGGCAAGTCGGACTTCCTCTACGACGCGCTGGCCGGGACGGCCGTGGAGCGCGCGATCCACGAAGCCCACGCGCGCGGCGCCGTCGTGGCCGGCTGCTCGGCCGGAGCGATCGTCCTGGCCGACCGGCGCCTCCGCGTCCGGCGCCGGATGCCCTTCCCGCCGAGCTGGCAGCCGGCCTTCGGGCTGGTGCCCCAGGCGGCGGTCGCGCCCCACTACGACGCGCTGCCCGAGACGCTCATGCTCCTCCTCATCCTCGCCGCACCGCGCGGCTCGGTCGTACTGGGCATCGACGAGGAGACGGTGATGGTGGGCCGGGACGGCACCTGGCAGGTCCAGGGTCGCGGCCGCGTGACGGTCTGGCGCGGCCGGCGCCGGACCCGCCACCGCGACGGGGAGACGTTCCGCTTCTAGGGCTGCCCCTGTCGGACTGCTGTCTCGTGGCCGTTGCGCCACGAACACCAAACGACACGCTCTGGGCGCCGACGCTCTGCCATCGGACGGTCCGCCCGAGCCTCCAGCCGAAGATCGAGCGTGGGCTGCGCCCCGGCGGCGCACGGCGGGGATCCGGATGGGCATTCCCGGCGTCGAAACCGGGTCCCGAATCCCGCGCCGCTGGCCGCTACGGACCGTTTGGTGTTCCAGGCGCACCGCGCGCGCGTCCCCGGTGTCCGTCGGCCTGCCTGATGCGCCCGCTGCGACGCCGGATCGGGGCCGGGGGATCGAAGACGCCGGCCCTGCGGCAGGGCCGGCGTCGGAGCGGTGCGGGAGAGCCGGCACCGGGGGCGCCGGATGGGTCAGACCGCCTGGACCTCGCGGAAGCAGTCGGAGCAGTAGACCGGCTTGTCCTGGCGGGGCCGGAAGGGGACCTGGGCGGCATTGCCACACTTCGAGCAGATGACCGCGAAATACTCGCGTGCCGGTCGGTCGTCACCGCGCTCGTAACCGCGCGGGCCGCCGATGTCGCGGACGTCGTAGCCGGAGCCCGACGACTCGCGCTGTGCCCGCCGCGAAGCGCGGCAGCTAGGGCAGCGCTTCGGGTCGGACGTGAATCCCTTCTGCGCGTAGAACTCCTGGTCGGCGGCCGAGTGGACGAACTCGATGCCGCAGTCGGCGCAGGTGACGTTTCGATCGCTGTACGACACCCGAATGAGACCTCCGTGGAGCAGCGTGTGCGTGTGTTCGATTCGCCGGTGGCCGGACGGAGGGCGGCGTCGCAGGGAGGGTGGCGCGAGGTCGGGGGCCGGGCGCCGCTCTGCCCAGGTGCTCTGCCGAAGGTCCCTGAAAGCCGGGGCGCACCGGTGATGCGCGGCGAAGGTTACCACAAGGGCGCTCGACGGCTTCCGTGCGTGCCACGCAAGATGGCACAATGGGGGTGGAGTCTCAGCCCGGCGAGCGAGGGCCAGGGGGCTCCTCGCTCGCACGATCCTCGCTCGCACGATCCACGCTCGCGCCGAAGCGCTCATCCGTCGAACGGAGGACCGGGCCCCCTCGATGCCGCGACTCCTGCACATGGCCGACGTCCACCTCGGGGCGCGCCACCACGACCTTGGCGAGGCCGCGTCCCAACAGCGGGAGCGGCAGTTCGCCGCGTTCCGGCGCGCCATCGACCTGGCCCTGGAGGAGCGCGTGGACCTCGTCCTCGTGGCGGGCGATCTCTTCGACTCGAACCAGCAGCCGCGGCGTTCCGTGGAGCGCGCGGCGGCCGAGTTCAAGCGCCTGGCCGGCGCCGGCATCCGCACCGTCGTCATCCCGGGCACGCACGACGTCTATGACCCGGCCTCGATCTACCGTGTCCACGACCTCGCCGCGCTGGCCGGCCAGAAGCCCGATGCGGACGTCGTCGTGGTCCTCACGCCGGACCGGGCGGACGTCGTCTTCCCGTCGCTCGACCTCGTCGTCCACGGCCGCGTCTTCGCCACGAAGCGGGCGCCGGCCAGCCCGCTCAAGGGCTTCTCCGCGGCCGCCGACGATCGTGCCCACTGGCGGATCGGGTTGGTGCATGGCTCGCTGCGCGTCCCAGGCAAGGTGGAAGACGACGACGTGCTCTTCACCGAGCATGAGGTCGCCGCGTCGGGGCTCGACTACCTGGCGCTCGGTCACTGGCACTCGTTCCGCCAGGGCGTACAGGGCGACACGACCTGGGCCTACTCCGGAGCTCCCGAGCCGGTGGCCGTGGACCAGGACGGCTCGGGCCAGGTACTGCTCGTCGACCTGAGCGAGACCCAGGGTCGGAGGTACGTCTCGATCGTGCCTCGCGAGGTCGGGCGCACGCACTTCCGCAAGCTGGATGTCGACGCCGCCGAGGTCGGGACGCAGCCCGCCCTGGTGGAGCGGCTGCATGCCATGGCCGATCCGGACCTCGTGCTGGACGTGCGCATCACCGGCGTCGAGCCGGACGACCTCGAGCTCCAGGAGGACGAGGTCGAACGCCAGCTCGATGGCGGCTTCCTCAAGGTCCGCGTCCGGAACCTCGCCGTCCCCCTGCCGGTCGAGGGCGACCTGCCCCCGCCGGACACGATCGCCGGTGCCTTCATCCGCGACCTCGAGCTGCGCATCGCCGAGGCGGAGGCGGCCGAGGATGCCGATCGTGCCGTGGAGCTGCGCGAGTCGCTGCGGCTGGGCCGGATCCTCCTCGACGACCCGACGCGCGTGACGGTGGCCTGATGCGCATCGAGCGACTGCGGCTGCGCGATCTCATGCGCCACGCCGACCTCGACCTGGAGCTGGGGCCGGGCCTGACCGTCGTGCGCGGCCCGAACGAGTCGGGCAAGTCGACCATCCAGCGCGCCATCGAGTTCGCCTTCTTCCGCAAGGTCACCGCGGCCGGCCAGGACGTCGAGGCCCTGCGCCGCTGGGGCGCTCGTGGGGAGGTGGCGCCGGTCGTCGAGCTCGATTTCGTGGACGACGCAGGCGTGGCCGGCCATCTCGTGAAGATGTTCGCCGGCGCCAAGGGCAGGGCGGAGCTGCGCTGGGGCGAGGACAAGCTCAACGACCCGTCCGCCATCGAGCGGCGGCTGGCCGAGCTGACCGGCATCCCCAACGAGAAGTTCTTCCGCTCCACCGCGGCGGTTCGCCACGAGGAGCTGGCCGACCTCGACCGCGATGAGACCGCCCTGCGCGATCGCCTCCAGATGTCCGTCAGCGGCGCCGGCCGCGGCATCGGCGCGGCGCGCAAGAAGCTCGACGATGCCGTCCGCAAATACACCACCGAGGGCTCCAAGAACCCGGGCACGCTCAAGATCGCGCGCGAACGCACCGCGGCGCTGGAAACCCAGCTGTACGAAGGGGAGTCGGCACTCGCCCGTCTCGAGGAGGAGCGTTCCGCACTGTCCCGGGCCCGCGATGCCAGTGCCGCGGCCGAGCGCCAGCTGGAGTCCGACCGCGACCATCTCGCGGCGGCCGAGCGGGCCGTGGCCCTGCTCGCCCGGCAGCAGGACGCCCAGGCCCGCTACGAGCGCTACCGCCGCGCAACCGAGCTGCGCGACGAGATCGCCGCGAAGGAGGCCAGCCACCCCGCGAGAGTGCCGCTCTCCGCGCTGCGCGCCTCGGTCGAGCGGTTGCGCGTGGCCGAGAAGAAGATCTCGGAGTACCGCGCCGAGCTGGCCGACCAGCCCGAGGTGTCCGGCTACGACGTGGGCGCGCTGCCCACCCCGTCCTGGCGCCGCTGGGCGGTCGTCGCCCTCGTCCTGGCTACCGTGGGCATCGTGATCGCCGCGACCGGCACGGTGGGACCGTTCGGTTCGGTGCCCGGCTTCGTCGGCCTCGGCATCGCCGGCCTCGGTCTGCTCATCGGTGCGACGGCACTCATCCAGCAGCGCCGCAGCTCCGACGTGCGCCGCCAGAACGTCCTGCGCGAGGAGCAGATCTCGCGTCGCCTGCGCGGTCGCTCGGAGATCGAGCAGGCGCTGCGCGACACCGAGGCGCGGCGCGACGGCGAACTGGAGGTGCTCGAGCTGGCCGACGTGGCCGCCGCGGAGTCCCTCCTCGAGGCCGAGACGGCCCACGTCGCCGCCATCGACCAGCTCAAGGCCGAGCAGAAGGGGCTCCTTGGCGAGGAGCGGCCCGCCGATGACGTGGCGCGCCTGCGCGACGCCGCCGCGGCCGCGGTCGAGCAGGCCAGGCATGCGCTGGCCGGCATGGGCGAGATCGGTGCCGAGCCGGCCAGGTCGCGGGAACGCTACGAGGCCGCCGTGCGCGCGAGCCAGGCCGACCGCGAACGCGCGATGCACGAGATGGCCAATGCCGAGGGCCGCGTGGACGCCAACAAGGTCGACGCGGAGGCCGTGGCCGTCGTCGCCGAGCAGCTCTTCGAGGCGCGCCAGCGGCTGGCCTCCGCCGAGCGGCGCCTGCGCATCGTGCGCACGACGCTCGAGACCCTCGACGCGGCGGAGAAGGCGACGATGAGGAAGGCCGCGCGCTTCCTGGAGAAACGCATGGCCGGCGACGTGGCGCGCCTCACCGGCGGCCGCTACCGGCGCATCCGCGTGGACGAGGCCGAGCTGACCTTCAGCGTCTTCTCGCCCGAGGTCGGTGACTGGGTGGACGTGCGCGCACTCTCTCAGGGCACGCTGGACCAGTTCTACCTCGCGGCGCGCCTCGGGCTGGTGCGCCAGGTGACGCAGGACCGCCGCCCGCCGCTCGTCTTCGACGACCCCTTCCTGACCTTCGACGACGTCCGTGCGCGCGAGGCGCTGCACCTCCTGCGCGAGACCGCCGCCGAGCTGCAGGTCATCTACCTCACCACCTCGGACCGCTACGACGACGTGGCCGACCGGGTCGTGGTGCTGCCCGCCCCGACCGAGCGGGACACGCAGGCGCCGGACGAGGCGTCGGTCGGACCAGCCTGAACCCGCTCGGCGTCGTTCTCGGCCTGGCCTCGGCCGCCTCCTGGGGCAGCGCGGACTTCCTCGGCGGACTCGTCACGCGAGCGGTCGGCGCCCTGCCCACCGTCGCGCTCAGCCAGCTCTTCGGGTTCGCCGCTGCGCTGGCGCTGGCACTCGTGGCCGGCGAGGCGCTCCCCGGTCCGCTCCCGCTGGCCTGGGGCATCGTGGCTGGCCTGGCCGGCCTGGGCGGCATCCTGGCGCTCTACCGGGTCCTGGCCGCGGGCACGATGAGCGTCGGCTCGCCGCTCGTGGGCGTGATGGGCGCGGGGCTGCCGGCCGCCGCCGGCCTCCTGCTCGGGGACGCCGTCTCGCCGCTCGACCTCGTGGGCGTCGTCTGTGGGCTGGCCGCCGTGGCGGCCGTCTCGTGGACCCGAGCGGGTCAGGGGAGGGAGGAGTTGTGGCGCGCGCTGCCGCTCGTGGTCGCCGCCGGCATCGGCTTCGCCGGCTTCTACCTGGCCATCGACCAGGCGGCCCGGGCGGGCGGCGAGACGTGGTGGCCGCTCGTGGCGGCGCGCACGGGGTCGGTGCTGGGCGCCGCCATCGTCGTGGTGCGCCTGCGCCCGGCGGGACGACCCACGGGTCGCTGGCCGCTGCTCATCGCGATCGGCCTGGGCGACCTGGCGGGCAACGCGTTCTTCGTCATGGCCAACGCGCAGGGAGCGTTGAGCGTCGCGGCCGTGCTCTCGTCGCTCTACCCGGTGGCGACGATCGTCCTCGCGCGGCTCGTCCTCGGGGAGCGGCTCCGCCGGGCACAGGCGCTCGGCGTGGTCCTGGCGCTCGTCGGCGTGGCCCTCATCGCCGCATGAATCCGCCGCTGGCAGGGATAGCCAGCGGGCGGTGCCGCGTGCGAGGATGACGCCGATGCTCACCGTCGAGACGGTCCGGCGTGCGCCGAAGGTGCTCCTCCACGATCACCTCGACGGTGGCCTGCGCCCGGCCACCATCGTCGAGCTGGCCGCCGAGTTCGGCTACGACGGGCTGCCGACGACGGATCCGGCCGACCTCGCGGCCTGGATCCGGCGGGGCGCCGACCGCAAGTCGCTCGAGCTGTACCTCGAGACGTTCGCCCACACGGTGGGGGTCCTCCAGGAGCGCGACGCGATCATCCGCGTGGCCGCCGAGTGCGCCGAGGACCTCGCCGCCGACGGCGTGGTCTACGCCGAGGTGCGCTACGCGCCCGAGCTGTCGACGGAGCGCGGCCTGACGCTCGACGAGGTCGTGCAGGCCAACCTGGAGGGTTTCCGGCTGGGCATGGAGCGGGCCGCGGCCGCCGGCCGGCCGATCGCCATGAAGATGATCGTCACGGCGATGCGCCAGGCGGCACGGTCGGTCGAGGTGGCCCAGTGCGCCGTCCGCCATCGGGACGAGGGTGTCGTCGGCTTTGACATCGCCGGCCCGGAGACCGGCTATCGCCCGACCCGGCACCTCGACGCGTTCGACTTCATCCGCCACGAGAACTTCCACATCACCATCCACGCCGGCGAGAGCTTCGGGCTGCCGTCGATCTGGGAGGCGCTGCAGTGGTGCGGCGCCGAGCGCCTCGGTCACGGCGTGCGCATCGTGGACGACATCACGCAGGAGCCCGACGGATCGGTCCGGCTGGGACGGCTGGCCGCCTTCGTGCGCGACCGGCGCGTCCCTCTCGAGATGTGCCCCACCTCGAACGTCCATACCGGCGCGGTGGCCGGCCTGGTCGACCACCCCATCGACCTGTTGCGCCGTCTCCGCTTCCGCGTGACCGTGAACACCGACAACCGGCTGATGAGCGGCGTGTCGCTCTCCTCCGAGTTCGCCGCCCTGGCCGGGACCTTCGGCATCGACCTGGGCGAGATGGAGTGGCTGACGCTGAACGGCGCGAAGAGCTCCTTCGCCCCATTCGACGAGCGGCTGCGCCTCATCAACTCGGTCATCAAGCCGCGCTACGCCGCGCTCCGGGCGGAGGCGGCCGCCGTCCTCGGCTGAGATCGACCGGTCCCGGCTCAGCCGGCGTCAGCCACCGGCGGCGATCAGGACGCATGTCCATGCCTGAGATGCATTGATCCACGGCCGGTGGCCCACCGCAGGTGCCGCGCGCGTTCCTTCGCATGGTCGTCATGCACGGGGGACATGATCCGGCGCCGAAGGGCCGCCCACGAAGGTGGTCAGGGCCGGACAGGTGCCCGCCGGGTCAGATTCAATGCCTGACAGAGATGGCCGCGCCGTCAGCGGCCCATCAGCCCCGCCGCGGCCGCCGCGTCGAGCAGCCAGACGGCGTTGTCGCCGTGAGCGAGCTGCGCCGGCAGCCGCGCGACGTCGAGCGGTCCCTCCAGCACCTCGGCCACGCGCCCCGCCTTCGCCGCGCCGTAGCACATGACGAGGACGTGCCGAGCCACGGTGACCACGCGCGGGTCCAGCGTCAGACGGGGCAGGTGCGGCTCGACGTGCGTGGGCGCGGGCACGGCGATCGCCAGCGGCGCTCCCGGGGCCAGCGCCGCGCTACCCGGGAACACCGACAGGATGTGACCGTCGGCGCCCATGCCCAGCAGGACGAGGTCGAAGACGGGCAACCCGTCGCGGCCGGCCGGGACGCGCGCCCGCAGCCCTTCGGCGTAGGTCTGCGCCGCCCACGCCGCGCCCAGGCCCTCGCCGATCGCCGCCTCGACCGGGAAGGGGTGGATGTGCTCCGCCGGGACAGGCAGGCCCGTCCCGGCGTCACCGATGTCGAGGAGGATGTCCAGCGCGAGGCGGGCGCACGAGGCCACGTGGTCGGGCGGGACGTAGCGCTCGTCGCCCCACCACAGCTCGACGCGCGACCAGTCGAGCGCCTCGCGGCGTGGCGACGCGGCGAGGCGGACGTAGAGCGCGACCGCGGTGGAGCCGCCCGTCAGCGCGACGTGGGCCACGCCCCGCTCGGCGACGGCGGCGCCGAGCACGGCCACGACGCGCTTGGCGGCCGCATCCGCGAGCGCCTCGGGATCGGGCAGGACCTCGATCTCCGCCACGACCCTCAGGCGCCCAGCAGCTGCACGGCCCGCTCGATCGCCCGTCCGAGGAGCCGGTCCGGGCCGGCCCGCTCGAGCGCCTCGGCGAGATAGGGCGCCTCCCCGAACGGCTCCAGGCGTCCGGCCCGCCGGCTGACCTCGGCACCCGACCAGTCGGCCGTGGCGAGCAGGTGGTCCGCCTGGCGGGTCACGCGGGCGCGCACCTCGTGCCCACGCCGGCCCAGCTCCAGCTCGACCCGCACGAGCGAGCCCGGCGAGCGCAGCCTGTCGTCTCCGGCATCGCGGACCGGGCGCACCTCGACCCGCACCGCGCCCCGCTCGCCCAGGAACGTCCCCACGAGCGTGTCGGCGCCGCGCGACGCCGCCAGTGGCGCCCCGACCACCCAGCCCAGCGTGGCGGCCAGCCAGCCGGCGAAGAGTGCCGCCTTGGTCAGGCGCAGCGTGTCGCCGGGGCGCAGGACGTCGATGCGCAGCGTGCGCGCGGCCGGCAGCTCCGGCGCGAGGAGGGGGTGCTCGAAGAGCCCGGCCAGCAGCTCCCGCCAGAGCGTCAGGCGCATCCAGCCGATGTCGTGCACGACGGGCCGGCCCGCGCCGCACACCTCGGCCAGCGCCGCCAGGTGCGCTGCGCCGCCATCGCCGCCGAACGAGCCCGAGTCCACCAGCAGTCGGTCGCAGATCGCCAGCAGGTCGCCGAACCGGTGGCGGCCGATGGGCGGGTCGTCGAGCCACCACAGCACGACCGGCAGGTCGTGGATGAGCAGCGGCTGCACGAGCCCGACCAGGTGCTGCTCGATCTCGCCGCCGGTGCGTACGACGATCCGCTCCGTGCAGGTCTCCGCGCCGCTGCGCCCGGCGACGCGGCACTCGGCGTGGATCCCCGCGTCGATCCAGGAGGGCCCGCCCGGATCGCCCGGGCAGAGCACGAGCGCACGCGAGGGGTGCCGCATGGCCAGCATGTTGATCGCGTCGAGGGCACGCTCGGACGTCTCCGGTCGCTGGGCCACCGCCACCAGCGTGAGCACGGACGTGCGCATGCGCACGCCCACGTCGCCGGCCACGTCGAGCCGTCCGGCCAGGTGCGGGTCGCCCAGCGCCAGGGCGCGCGCCCGCGCCGAGAGGTGGGCCTCGTGCGATTCGCGCGCCGCCGCGCTCCAGATGCGCGACAGCTCGGCCTCGATCCCGGGCACGCTGGTCGCCCGGGCCGTCCAGCGCCGGGCGCCGGCGACCATCGCGATCGGTTCGCCGCTCACGCTCACAGCCTCCGCCAGCGCCGCCCGTCCCGTTCGATGAGCCGGTCGGCGGCCTCCGGGCCCCAGGTGCCGGCCTCGTACGGGTGCACGTGCAGCTCATCACCCGGGGTGGCGCGGGCGGCGAACTCCTCGATGGGCGAGACGATGCCCCAGGCGGCCTCGACCTCGTCGGCGCGGGTGAACAGCGAGGCGTCGCCCAGCATCGCGTCGAGGATGAGCGTCTCGTAGGCCTCGGGCGCCTCGGTCGCGAAGGAGGTGCCGTAGGTGAAGTCCATGTTCACGCTGCGCACGTCGAGGCCCAACTCGGGCACCTTGGCCGCGAAGCGCAGCAGGATGCCCTCGTCGGGCTGGATGCGCAGGGCCAGCAGGTTCGGCTCCGGGTCGCTGGTCGACTCCCGGAAGAGCATGAGCGGTGGCCGCTTGAACTGGACGGCGATCTCGGTCGTCCGCTTGGGCAGCCGCTTTCCGGTGCGCAGGTAGAAGGGCACGTCCGCCCAGCGCCAGTTCTGGACCTCGAGGCGGAGCGCGACGAAGGTGTCCGTCTCGGAGTCGGCGGCCACCTCCGGCTCGTCGCGGTAACCGGCCACGTGCACGCCGCCCACCCAGCCCGGCCCGTACTGGCCACGCACCACGTCGCGCCGCACGCGCTCGGCCGTCCAGTCGGGATCCACGGAGCGCAGCACGCGCAGCTTCTCGTCGCGCAGCGCGTCGGCCTCGAAGGCGATGGGCGGCTCCATGGCCACGAGGCTGAGCAGCTGGAGCATGTGGTTCTGGAGGATGTCGCGCGTCGCGCCGGCCTCCTCGTAGAACGAGCCGCGGCCCTCCATGCCCAGGTCCTCGGCCACGGTGATCTGCACGTGGTCGATGTAGCGCCGGTTCCAGACCGGCTCGAAGATACCGTTGCCGAAGCGGAAGACGAGGATGTTGCGGACCGTCTCCTTGCCCAGGTAGTGGTCGATGCGGTAGACCTGCGACTCGCGGAAGACGCGCAGGACCTCGCGGTTGAGCGCGCGCCCCGACTCGAGGTCGTGGCCGAAGGGCTTCTCGATGACGATGCGCGCCCAGCCACCGCCGCGCTGCTCGCGGTCGAGTCCCACCCTGCCGAGGTTCTCGACGATGGACCCGTAGGCCGAGGGCGGCGTGGCCAGGTAGAAGAGCCGGTTGCCGCGCGTGCCCCGGGCGGCGTCGATGCGGTCGAGGCGGTCGGCCAGCGCCCGGTACGCCTCGGGCGTCGTGAAGTCGCCCTGCTGGTAGTGGATGCCGCCGGCGAAGTCGCTCCACAACGCGGGCTCGATGGGCAGCCGCGAGTGGTCGGCCACTGCCAGCGCCATCTCGGCGCGGTAGGTCTCGTCCGTGTACGGCCGCCGGGCGTAACCGAGCACGCTCGACTCCGGCGGCAGGAGCCCGGCCCGGCGCAGGTTGACGAGGGCGGGCAGGACACGCCGATGCGCCAGGTCGCCGGTGGCCCCGAAGAGGACGACGGTGCACGGTTCCGGCACCTTCTCCAGGCGCAGGCCCTCGCGCAGCGGGTTCGCGATGGGGCGGGACCGCGCCCGGGCACCGCTCGGGGGGGTCCCGGGGCGGCGGGCCGGCATGCCGCGCTCCACCATCAGTCGGTCTTCAGCGCGTGCCCGCCGAACTGCTGGCGAAGCGCGGCCAGAACCTTCGCGCCGTAACTCTCGTCCTGCCGGCTGGCGAAGCGGGCGAGCAGCGAGAGGGTGATGATCGGCGCCGGGACGTCCAGCGCCATGGCTTCCGCGACCGTCCAGCGGCCCTCCCCCGAATCGGCCACCCAGCCCTTGATGTCCTCGAGGCCCTCGCCGTGCTCGGCGAAGGCGAGGCCGGCCAGCTCGAGCAGCCAGGAGCGGATGACCGTGCCGTGCTGCCAGGCCCCCGCGACCGCCTCGAGGTCCAGCGGGTACTCGGAGGCGTGGAGGATCTCGAAGCCCTCGGCGTACGCCTGCATCAGGCCGTACTCGATCCCGTTGTGGACCATCTTCACGTAGTGCCCGCTGCCGGCCGGCCCGCAGTGGACGTAGCCGCCCTCGGGCGCCAGCGAGCGGAAGATCGGCTCCAGCGGCTCGACGTCCTCGCGATCGCCGCCGACCATCGTGCCGTAGCCGTTCTGGAGGCCCCAGACCCCGCCCGAGATGCCCGCGTCGACGAAGCGCAGGCCGCGCCCCTTGAGCATGGCGTGGCGGCGCTTCGAGTCGTGGAAGTTCGCGTTGCCACCGTCCACGATCCAGTCGCCCGGGGAGAGCACGGCGGCGAACTCCTCGAGCGTCGCCTCGGTGGCGTCCCCTGCCGGCACCATGAGCCACACGATGTGCGGGGTCGGGAGCATGGCCACGGCCTCCTGGGGCGTGAAGGCGCCCTCGAGCCCCTCGGCCATGATCTCGCGCGTCTTCTCCGGGGATCGGTTGTACGCGACGACGCGGTGGCCGGCTCGCTGGAGGCGGCGGGCCATGTTGCCGCCCATGCGGCCGAGGCCGACGATGGCGAGGTCCACGATGCGGTCTCCCGTGCTTACAGGGCAGCGATGAGGGCGTCCAGGCCGGCGTCCGGGTCGGCCCCGAGGCCGATGCGCAGGACCGGCAGGCCGTGCGCTCGGAGCGACGCGAGGTCGCCCAGCGCCTGGGCGTCGATGAGCATGCCGAAGCTCTCGGCGGCGCCGGGGATGGACACGTCGTCCGGGTGGTCGGCGACGAGCTGGAGGAAGCAGCCGGTCGGGGGGCCGCCCTTGTGCAGCTGGCCCGTGGAGTGGAGGAAGCGCGGACCGTAGCCCACGGTCGTGGCCAGCCGCGTGCGGGATCGCAGCCGATCGCGCAGGGTGGCCAGCCGTGCGTCCCGCTCCGGCGTACGCGCGACGTAGGCCTGGACGGCGAGGTAGCCGTTCCCGGGCGCGAGCGCCAGGTGGGCCTC
>Ga0334722_10001126_pt1 | contig 34810 bp, 34 predicted proteins | sample C3_bottom_MG_FD_207210 | JGI IMG/M metagenome (GOLD analysis project Ga0334722, IMG submission 207210) | Sediment microbial communities from Yellowstone Lake, YNP, Wyoming, USA - C3_bottom | ecosystem: Environmental > Aquatic > Freshwater > Lake > Sediment | place: USA: Wyoming | collected... | reverse complement strand
TCCTTCGTGTGCTTATCCATGTTGTCCCTCCATTTGATGTGTCGGCTTGCCCGAAAAAAACAAAAAAGGAAAGGCACGCGCAGTTGCGCGTAAGAGGCCTTTCCCTGTCCGGTCTAAGTATCCATGTCCCATCACCCCCCTTTCTGGCTGTGTAGACGACGGCCGGGGGCGAAAGGATACGCTATTTTTTATCTTTGAATTTTATGGTGGTTATTTTGGGCTCGCAGGCGAACTCGTTACGCCCGTCTCTGTAGAAGCTGCACTTGTCTTCGAGCTTGTCTTTGAGCGCCGCTCGTGCGCGGTGCAGCCTTATCTTTGCCGCTTCGAGCGATACTCCGAGTACTTCGGCAATTTCCTTGTCTTTCAGCTCGTGGATCTCGGATAGGGCTATAACCGTCCTGTAGTCCGGAGGCAGGCCGTCCACCACGCCCCTGATGCAGTCGTTCATCTCGTCACGGATGAGCTGCTGGTCGGCAGGGAGCGGGCCGTCGCTTAACAAGGCGGCGGCCTGGGCGAGTTCGGCTTCAGACGGGACAGTACAGGCCTCCTGCCTGTATGCCGGGCTCTTGAACCTGTCGAGCGCGGTGTTCGTAGCGACCTTGTATATCCAGGTCGAGAGGCTCGACTCGCCCTTGAAGCCGGAAAGCGAACGGCTTATCTTGACGAATACCTCCTGCGTCAAGTCGTCCGCCTCGTGCTCCCCCGCGAGCCGGGCCAGGTAACGGCGCACCTTCGGCCTGTACTCGTCGTGGATTTTATGGAAGTCGAGGGTCTCTTCGGCCATCTACGCCTTCGTCCTTCTCCCTGCCATCTCGGCCGCGAGCTGGATTGCGGAAATCAGGCTGTCCGGGTCGGCTATCCCCTTGCCCGCTATGTCGTAGGCGGTGCCGTGGTCCACCGAGGTGCGTATTATGGGCAGGCCGACAGTGACGTTGACCGCATGGCCGAACGCGAGCATCTTGAGCGGGATGAGACCCTGGTCGTGGTACATGGCGACCACTATGTCGAACTGCCCCTTGTGCGCCTTGTAGAAAAGAGTGTCCGGCGGCAGCGGCCCGGTCACGTCCATGCCCTCGGCGCGCGCGGCCTCGCAGGCCGGTATTATATGCAAAATCTCCTCGTCGCCGAATATCCCGCCCTCGCCCGCGTGCGGGTTGAGCCCCGCGACCACTATCCTCGGCCTGGGTACGCCCATAGCCCTGCATGCACTGTACGCGAGGCGTATCGTACCGAGCACCGCGCCCATATTTATCTGGCCCGGCACGTCTTTGAGTGCGCAGTGGATGGTAACGAGTATCACGCGTAGCGTGCCGCCTACCAGCATCATACCGTAGTCGGTCGTCCCGGTAAGCTCCGCGAGTAGCTCGGTGTGGCCGGGGTACTTGTACCCGGCCATCTTTAGGGTCTCTTTGTTTATGGGTGCTGTTACAACGGCGTCCACCTTGCCCGCGAGCGCAAGCTCTACCGCCTTCCTTATATACCCGACTGCGGCATGGCCCGCGTATGCGCCCGCCTTGCCAACGGTAAGCTCGTCCTTGCCCACGTTCTTCAGGTCTATCACCGCCGCCTCGCCTTCCGCCAGTTCCGAGGGGTCGGAGACCGTTGACAGTGCCTTCCTCGTGCCGATGGACAGCGGCCCCTTGGCAAGTTCGAGCACACCCCGGTCGCCTATGATGACAGGGCGGCATGCGTCCCATACGGCCTTCGTGTTCAGGGACTTCAGTATTATCTCCGGGCCTACCCCGCCTGGGTCGCCCATCGTTATAGCTATTACCGGTTTTTTGTCCATTTAAAACAGCTCCTCCGTCAAAGCGGTATCCTCTATTATACGGTAAAGCGTGGCGGCGCGCTCCTTGGTCACGTTGCCCGTCGGGGTCTCCAGTATCTCGGCCGTGACCTTACGGCGCGGCAGCCTGAGCGCTATCACGTCGCCCGGCTTCACCTCTCGCCCTGCCTTCGCGGAGCTCCCGCCCACGTGCACCCGGCCCTTGTCGCACAGCTCCTTGGCCACGCTCCGCCTTTTAACAAGCCTGCTCACCTTGAGAAACATGTCGAGCCGCATATTTACACTGACCTCTTGTTAACTATAAGTTTAAAACCATAGAGAAGTCTAATCCAGCAGGGGGCATAAGGCAAGATAAATGTTGATGTTTCGTTGTTGACAAAGGACACGGCCAAAGGGTAATATTATACATTGTAACCAATGCGCCACGAGGGGAGCCCGATGAAGGAAGAGATTATAAAGATTTTCGACAGTTCGGCACGCGTAAAGCAGCAGTTTGCCAAGGAGAACGCGGACGTTATAATGGAGGTCGTCGGGCTCATCGCCCAGACCTTCACCAGGGGGAACAAGGTCCTCCTGTTCGGTAACGGCGGCAGCGCCACGGACGCGTCCCATATAGCGGGCGAGTTTGTCAACCGGTTCCTGCTGGAGAGGCCGGGCCTGCCCGCCATCGCGCTCGGGACGGACATGGCCGTCGTGACGAGCATAGCCAACGACTACGACTACTCCGAGATATTCGCCAAGCAGGTCAAGGCGCTGGGCCAGGAGGGCGACGTGGCAATCGGCATATCCACTTCAGGTAGCTCGCCCAATGTGGTGAAGGGTATTATAGCCGCCCGCGACCTCGGCATTAAGACGGTGGTGATGACGGGCAACAAGAACAAGGGCGGAAAGCTCGCCGCCATGGCGGACTACGCGTTCGTCGTGCCGTCGTCCGAGACGCCGCGCATCCAGGAGACGCACATCACCCTGGGGCATGTTATATGCCAGCTCGTCGACGAGACGCTCTTCGGGGGCGCGAAGAAAGGCCGTACAAGTTGAAGTTCAAACCGATAGACACCTCCCGCATCAAGACATACAGCCTCGCTGGCAGGCACAGCAAGGTGGACGCGTCCGAGTCGGCGAAGCCTTTCATGCCCGGGGGCAGCTTCAGGGACTTCCTCGGAACGCTGCCGGGGATACTGGCCGCCGATAATTTCAGGCAGGTGGCGGACGCCATAGTCACAGCGAAAAAGGGTAAAAAGACAGTAGCCCTCGGCATGGGCGCGCACGTCATAAAGGTAGGACTCACCCCTGTCATAATAGACCTGATGGAGCGGGGCGTCATATCCGCGCTTGCGATGAACGGGGCGGGCATAGTGCACGACTTCGAGATGGCATACCAGGGCCGCACCTCCGAGGACGTGGACGCGGAGATAGGAACCGGCAGCTTCGGAATGGCGGAGGAGACCGGCCGGGCCATCAACGAGATGATAACCGCGGGCGTCAAGGGCGGCCTGGGGCTCGGTGCGGCTGTCGGCAAGGGGATAGCCGAGGACGGGTACAAATATCCTGAAAAAAGCCTGCTCGCCGCGGCGCACAGGCTTGGACTTCCGGCCACGGTGCACGTAGCAGTCGGCACGGACATAGTGCATATGCACCCCACAGCCGACGGCGCCTCCATCGGCGAGGGGTCGTTGAGGGATTTTAAACTTTTCTGCTCCGTTGTGGCATCGCTTGAAGGCGGGGTGTATATAAACCTGGGCTCGGCGGTGCTCCTGCCGGAGGTGTTCCTGAAGGCGGTTACGCTCGCCCGGAACATAGGCAACCCGCTGGAGCACATCACCACGGTGAACATGGACTTCATACAGGGCTACCGCCCTAATACCAACGTGGTCAGGCGGCCCACCATGAAGGGCGGCAGGGGTTATTCCCTCACAGGCCACCACGAGATAATGTTCCCGCTCCTTGCGGCGGCCGTGCTGGAAGGGTTGGAGGCTTAAGGGAGTATGGGCGACGCACAGGTATCAGGCACTAACAGTTGTTTCAGGTGCGGTACGGAGTTTCCGGAAGGGGGCGTCCGTTACCGCGTGGACATACGGGTGGCCGCAGACACAGGCGGCGTGGTCTCGGACGTGGAGGACCTGAACAAGGAGCTCGAAACCCTGCTCGATGTAATAAAGGGCAAGGACGAAACTGAGCTCGAGCAGGAAGTGCACCAGAGCTTCCGGTTCTACCTATGCAGGCCGTGCAGGGACGACTACCTCAAGGGGCCGGAGATACCGCTCAGCAATTTCTTCTTCGGGGAATAAAGAATCACCCTCCCCATAATCCCCTCCCGTCAAAGGGAGGGGAAATATAAGGTAAACGAGGACCATTTGAAAAATAAGTTAAAAAACCACGACGAGCTCCGTGAGATAATAGAAGACCTGCACATGGCGGGTAAAAAGGTCGTTTTCACCAACGGCTGCTTCGACATAATACACACAGGCCACGTGCGCTACCTCAAGCTCGCCAGGAGCTACGGAGACGTGCTGGTCGTCGCGGTCAACTCTGACGAGTCGGTGCGTAGGATAAAGGGCGAGAAGCGGCCTATCATGTCCCAGGCCGAACGGGCGGAGGTCCTGGCCGCGCTTGCGGTGGTGGACTACGTGACCGTATTCGAGGAGGACGACCCGCACAAGGTGATAGTGGAGCTTATGCCGGACGTGCTGGTCAAGGGCGGCGACTGGGAGGTGGACAGCATCATAGGACACGAGTTCGTGGAAGAACGTGGTGGGAAGGTATACTCCCTGCCTTACATAGAGGGCGCGTCCACCACAGGGGTGATAGAGCGCATAATCGAGAAGTACGGTAGAAAACCATAATAAAAAAGGGCGTCTTTATTCTGTCACCCCGTGCTTGACACGGGGCCCAGTGACTTTGAAAGACCCTGGATTCCCGCTTTCGCGGGAATGACGCCTGGCGAGGCTTTGGTCACTTGTTATAAAGCCCAAGCCTCTATTCTAACCCAACAGGAATACTTTTTTCAGAAAAAGGAGAGTGTTATGGGTTTTTTCGGGTACTTCAAAAAAGGGATAGACCTTGCAATGCTTAAGGGCGACGTGGCCGAGGAGATAGCCGCGGACCCGGAATCGTTTGTGCCTGCCATCATATTCTTCGTAGCGCCATCCTTCGTGATTAGCATACTGTTTGTGCTCATCATAAACTTCATCCTCGGCTCGGGCATGGGCAACGCTACCGGCTTCCCTCCGCAGGCCATGATGTTCCTGCCCATCATAAGGAAGGCGTCTTACGGCCTTGTTATTATTTTTGTATTACTCGCCCTGCTCGGCTCTATTATAGGTGTCGGTTTCCTGAACCTCGTGGCAAAGCTGTTCAAGGGCGAGGGTACTTTCCTCAATTACTATCAGACGATGGGCATAGGCAGCCTGGTCAGCTGGGGCGGGGTCGTCCCGTACATAGGCTTCCTGTTCTCGATATGGTCCATAGTGGTCGCCGTAGTAGTCACCGCGCGGGTGCACAAACTGAGCACAGGCAAGGCGGTCGCCGTGGTGCTGATGCCTGTCATACTTTTCGGTGTCCTTGGCATTGCGCTCGCCATAATGATACCCGTGATGCTGATGGGCGCACACGGCGGTATGCCGCACTAAAAATTAAGGTCTTTCGTGGATGCAGTAACAAATACGCCGCCTCTCTTCGGCGAAGTGTTCGAACTCGTCGAGGGCGGCAAAAGAAAAATAAGCGTGACCGGGCTTTGGGGCTCATCCAAGGCCCTTTTTCTTTGGGAGCTCGCTGCCCGCGCGGGTCTGCCAGTCCTCGTGCTGTCTCCGACCGCGAAGGAGGCCGAGGCGCTCTTTGGCGACTACCGCTTCTTCGCCTCGCAGGCCGCTTCGCGTACACCCGCCGCATACTTCCCGCCCTGGGACGTCCTGCCATACGACGTGATATCGCCGGACCCGGCCGTGGTGTCGCAGCGGCTCAAGGTGCTCTCGGGTATCGCGCACGGCGAAATCAAAATAGCCGTAACGCCCGTCAAGGCCTTCATGCAGCGGCTCGCGCCACCGGAAGCGTTGTTCGGCGACAAGGCTGAAATAACTATAATTGCCGGGGCCGACTTGCCGCACGACCCGTTCATGGCCAGGCTCGTCGAGATGGGCTACACACACACGCCCACCGTCTACGAGCCCGGCGAGTTCTCGGTGCGCGGCGGCATACTGGACATATTCCCGCCCGGCGCGGACAACCCGGCGCGCATCGAGTTCTTCGGTGACACGGTCGAGTCCATCCGGGCCTTCGACACCGATACCCAGCGCTCACTGGCCACCACGTCCGAGGTCGCCATACTTGCCACAAGGGAGTGTGGTACCATCGCCGATACACTAGGCGCAGACCTTGCCTCGTATTTCAGTATGGAGCCGCTGGTCGTGGTGGACGAGCCGGGCCGCGTGGCCTCGCAGGCTTCGGATTTCGAGGGCCGTGTTTTTTCGGCATACGAAGAGGCCGTATCCGATACGTCCCACCCCAGGCCGGAAACCATGTACATGACCGCGGCGGGGCTCGAAGGCCGCATAGACGGCCTTACCCATATTAAAGTGGAATCGCTGCCCGTCCAGTCCGCCGAACAGGCAGGTGAGGCTGTGCACTACCAGACCAGGTCGGTAGAGGGGCTGAGGCTCAGGGACACGGTGCCCGAACCCTGGCCCGAGGAGCTGCCGAAGACCCCGATAGCAATATTCTGCAGGAACCTGCGCCGCCTTTCCGCAGGGTACTCCGTGAATGTGGCCGTCCCGACCGCGGGCCAGTCCGAGCGTCTGGGCGAGATATTCGCCGAGTACGGCGTCCCTGCCGAAAAGGGCGTCGCCTGCCTCGTACCCGCCGGCGCTTCGCCCACCCCTTCCATAGTACGCATAGCAACCGGAGAGCTGTCCTCGGGCTTCCTTATGGACGGGCCCGGGCTTGCATTCATTACATCCCGGGACATATTCGGCGAGGCGCCCAGGCATGCGCCCGCCCCGAGGGCGAAGGTGGAGCGGTTCCTCACGTCGCTTTCCGAGCTTAACCCCGGCGACTTCGTGGTGCATGTCGAGCACGGGATAGGCCGCTACCAGGGGATGAAACGGCTGAAACTGATGGGCGTGGAGTCCGACTTCCTCGACGTGCTATACCAGGGCTCCGACCGGCTGTATGTTCCCGTGGACGAGCTCGGCAAGCTCCAGAAGTACATCGGGGCAGAGGGCGGCGCCTCGGCACACCTGGACAGGCTGGGCGGGGTCGCCTGGGAGCGGGCGAAGGCACGGGCGAAGAAGGCAGTCGAGGAGATGGCGAAAGAGCTGCTCGAACTATACGCCGCGCGCGCCGTCGCACCCGGCCATGCCTGCAGCCCGGACGACCACCTCTACCGCGAGATGGAGACCGCGTTCGAGTACGAGGAGACCCCGGACCAGGCCCAGGCTATCGTCGAGGTCAAAAAGGACCTCGAGGGGCCGCACCCGATGGACAGGCTCGTATGCGGCGACGTAGGGTACGGCAAGACCGAGGTGGCCATACGGGCCGCTTTCAAGGTGGTGCTCGACGGCAAGCAGGCCGCCGTGCTGGTGCCCACCACGCTCCTTGCGAGGCAGCACCACCAGACGTTCTCCGCCAGGCTCGCGGCCTTCCCCGTCAGGGTCGAGATGCTGTCCCGCTTCACGCCGAAGGTGCGGGTGAAGGAAATAGTGCGCGGGCTCTCGGACGGGACGGTGGACATAGTCATAGGCACGCACAGGCTGCTCCAGAAGGACATTTCCTTCGGGGACCTCGGGCTCCTCGTGGTTGACGAGGAGCACCGCTTCGGGGTGAAGCACAAGGAAAAGCTTAAGGCCCTGAGAAAACAGGTGGACGTGCTCACCCTTACCGCGACGCCCATACCCAGAACCCTGCATATGTCCATCGCGGGCATAAGGGACCTCTCGGTAATAGAGACCCCGCCCCCGGACAGGCTGCCCATAAAGACCATCGTCACCCGATACGACAGGGCCGTGATAAAGGAGGCCGTGACGCGCGAGCTTGCGCGCGGCGGGCAGGTCTTCTTCGTACACAACAGGATCGACAGCATATACTCCATCGCGGAGAACCTGCAGGGCATACTCCCTGATATCAAGATGGCGGTGGCGCACGGCAGGATGCACGAGGAGGAACTCGAGCGAGTGATGACAGGCTTCATCGAGGGCGGATACGACCTGCTATTGACTACATCTATTATTGAGTCCGGGCTGGACATCCCGAACGCCAACACCATAATAATCAACAGGGCCGACCGCTTCGGCCTCGCCGACCTCTACCAGCTACGGGGCAGGGTGGGCCGCTCCGGTGTGAGGGCATACGCCTACCTACTCGTACCTGGTGAGGGCGGCCTGACCGAAACCGCCGAGAAGCGTCTCAGGGTGCTCTCCGAGCTCACTGAGCTGGGCGCCGGGTTCAAGCTGGCGCTGCACGACCTGGAGATTCGGGGCGCCGGCAACATACTCGGCCCGGAGCAGTCCGGCCACATAGCGGCCATAGGGTTCGACCTGTACACCCAGATGCTCGAGGATGCGGTAAGGGGACTCCGGGGCGAGGCGGTGGAGGAGGCCGTTGACCCGGCAATGAATTTGAAGGTTTCTGCATATATCCCCGACGGTTACGTCCCGGATACCGCACATAGGCTCGGCATATACAAACGGCTGGCTGGTACCAGGTCGCCCGGGGAGGTCGAGGATATGCGTGCGGAGCTTGCGGACCGCTACGGCCCCATCCCCGAGGAAGCTGAAAGGCTCCTGCAGGTGATGGAGCTCAAGGTGCTGGCAAGGATATTGAAGGCTGCGGGCGTTGAAATCCTGCCGACTGAGGCCAGGATAACCTTTACCGACAAGGTGGACATACCGCCGGACAGACTGCTCGAGTTCCTGCGGGCAAGGCGGGGCCGGGCAAGGTACGTCCCGGAGTACACATTATTCATAAAAAGGCCGCCGGGGAGCTTCGACGCACTGTACCTTGAACTAAAAAACAGCTTGAAAGAACTCGCACAGGTATGATATATTTAATAGTTAGAGTTTTTCGGCTTTTCTCCTCGTCTCAGGGGCCGCATACGGGTCCCTGCTTTATTATTAACCCGAATAAGGGTATCAGGAAAGGGTAAATGATGATGGTAAACCCGAAGGTTCTGTCGGTTGCACTGGCCGGGCTTATGGCCTTGTCGGCGGGTACTGCATCACTGGCGGCGGACAGCGGGGCCAAAAAGGCCGAAACCAAGCCCGCAGCAGCCTCCGCCGAGGCCATGGACCAGGGCACTGTGGCCACTATAAACGGCCGTGCCATAACCAAAAAACTGCTCGACAAGGTAATGGAGCAGGCGGCCGCCTCCGGCCAGCAGGACACCAACGCTACCAGGAAAGAGGTCCTGAAGAAGCTTGTGGACCTCGAACTTATATCCCAGGACGCCGAGGCCAAGGGCCTCGACAAGGACGCCGAATTCGTGCTCGGCATGGAGATGCTCAGGAAGCAGCAGCTCTACGCGGCGCTTCTGACCAAGGAGATACTTGACAAGGTCAAGGTGACCCCCGAGGAGGTCTCCAAGTATTACGATGAGCACAAGGACTCGTACAAGTCCGAGGAGGAAGTAAAGGCCAGCCACATCCTGGTGGCCACCGAGGAAGAGGCCAAGAAGGCCAAGGAGCGCATCGACAAGGGCGAGGACTTCGCGGCCGTGGCCAAGGCCGTGTCCACGTGCCCGAGCGCTTCCCGCGGGGGCGACCTCGGCTTCTTCGGCAAGGGCAGGATGGTACCCGAGTTCGAGAAGGCCGCATACGCCCTCAAGGAGGGCGAGGTCTCCGGGCCGGTCAAGACACAGTTCGGCTGGCACATAATAAAGATGACCGGCCGCAAGGAAGCCAAGACCAAAACGCTCGACGAGACCAAGGCCGAGATCGAGCAGAAGCTGCTCCAGGAAAAACAGCAGAAGGCCTACGAGGGCCTGCTGGCCAGCCTCAAGTCCGCCGCCAAGATAAGCACGAGCGACGACCTGGGCGCCCCTGCGCCTAAGGCAAAACCGGAGACGGAGCCGGCCGCAAAGCCCGCTGCCGCTGCCGCCCCGGCCGACAAGGACGCATCCGACAAAAAATAACAAGCCTTTAAGGAGGATTAACCACGTGAACAAGGTTCTTAAGTATTTAGCCGTATCGGCCGCCCTAGCGATGACACTCGCCGCCTGCAACCAGGACACGAAGGCCGGAGGGAAAGGGACGACCGCCGCCTCGGGAGGCGGGGCTGTTCTGGCCGAGGTAAACGGTGAAAAGATAACCACGGAGGACTTCAAGGCGGAGGCCGTCAGCATATCGCCTTACGCCGCACAGGCGCTCGCCGACCCCAAGACTAGGGAGAAGTTCCTGGACAGCCTTATATCCAAGCGGCTCTTCGTACAGGATGCCCTGAAGAAGGGCTACGACAAGGACCCGGAGCTGGTCAAGGCGCTCAACCAGACGAAAGAAACGCTCCTTACGCGGGAATACCTGAAGAAAGAGGTTGTCGAAAAATCCACGGCGACCGACAAGGACATCAAGGACTTCTTCGACAAGAACAAGGCCGACATGGGCTCCGTACGGCTCAGCCATATCCTCGTGAAGACCGAGGCCGAGGCAAGGAGCGTCAAGGCAAAACTCGATGCGGGCGAGCCCTTCGCGAAGCTCGCCAAGCAGTACTCTCAGGACGCATCCACCAAGGACAAGGGCGGCGACCTGGGCTATGTCGAGTGGAGCCAGCTGGGCTCGCAGAGCCTCAAGGACGCGGCCTTCAAGCTGCACCCGGGCGACGTAGGTGGGATAGTCCAGAGCAGCAACGGCTACCACGTCGTGAAGGTAACCGACAAGAAGCCAGCCAAGGACGCGCAGTTCGACAGCATGAAGGCTACTATAAAGCAGGACCTCGACGTGAAGAAGAGGGAAACATTACTGGACTCGGTCGTCAAGGGCCTGCGCGACAAGGCTAAGGTGACGACGAACTCGGACGCGCTAAAGGACGTCAGCTTCCAGGATGCCAAGGCCCCGGGTGACGAGCATCAGGAAAAGTAAAGAGGCGGCAAAAGCGGGCAACCGCCGCCGTCTTGCCATGAAACGAAATATCCTCATATTCGTCTGCTTCCTGTCCCTTGCCGGGTGCTCCCCTGCGAGGGACAGGGCGGACAGCTCGCCCGTCCTTGCTAAGGTAAACGGCGTGCCTATAACGGCCAGACAGTTCAAGGCCCGGCTCGAGGCTATAAGCATAGGTTACCAGAACATCTCCGGCGGCACTGCTTTAGGTGGCGAGGCCAAAGCAGACCTCCTGGGCGAGATGGTCGAGGAGGAGATGTACCTGCAGGAGGCAGGCAGGCTAAAGATATCCGCCTCGGACGAGGAAGTGGAGGCGGGCCTTAAGAAGGTCATGGCCGATTACCCAGCCGGCGGGTTCGAGAAGGCCCTGAAGCGGGGCAGCCTCGACGTCGCAACATACAAGAGTGAACTCTCCAGGAAACTCGTCGCAGAAAAACTCATCGAATCCCAGGTATACTCAAACATAAAGATAGAGCAGGGGCAGCTTCGTAGCTACTACGAGGAGCACAAGGCCGATTTCCGCCACCCGGTCAGGGTAAGGGCAAGGCAGATAGTGGTGGAAAATATGCACGACGCACAGGTAGTTATCGCAGAGCTCAGGCGCCGCGCCGACTTCGCAGGCCTTGCGCGCAAGAAGTCTCTTTCGCCCGACAGGGAGACCGGGGGAGATCTGGGCTATTTCTCGAAGGGCGACATGCCTCAAGAGTTCGACGTAGTATTCGGGATGAAACCCGGCAGCATAAGCCCCGTCGTCAAGACCCCGTACGGCTACCACGTATTCAAGGTGGAGGAAATCCAGAAGGCACGCGACCTCTCTTTCGAGGAGGCGCAGCCGGAGGTCAGGAAAAAGCTGCTCGCCCAGACAGGAGAGGGCGCCTTCACCAAGTGGCAGGAAGGGCTCAAGGCCCGCACCAGGGTCGAGGTCAACTTCGACATATTAGGTCACATATGAAGACCCGTCACTCCATATATTTCAGGCTGTCCGTATTCCTGGTCTCGGCCCTCCTTGCGGTCGCTTCCGTGCACCTGGTGCTTTTCCTGCTCCGTCCGCCCTCGTCCACGAAGGTATTCAAGGAGGTGCTTATCCCGGAAGGCGCGTCTTTCCGGGCCGTTGCCACCCAGCTCAGGCAGGAAGGCATAATCACCGACAAGGAGACCTTCATAGCTCTCGGCAGGCTCCTGGGCATCACCAAGAAAATACGCGCCGGCTTTTATTCGCTCAATACCGGCATGCGCCCACTCGACGTGCTCGACTATATCAAGAAGGGCCGGATAATAGAGTACCAGGTCGTGCTCCCGGAGGGGGTCACGATAGACAACGTGGCGTCCATACTGGAGGGGGTCGGGCTCGCCGACAAGTCGCAGTTCCTTGCAAAGGCCACCGACCCCGCCTACGTGCGCTCCCTCGGCCTCGAGGGCGACACTCTCGAGGGCTACCTATTCCCCGCCACCTACTACCTGCCGAAGGGCATCACGCTGGACGGCATTATCAAGAGGATGGCCTCGAAGTACAGGGAGATATTCAACGAGGACCTAAAGGCGAGGGCCGCGGCGCTCGGCATGACCGAACGCGAGGTCGTCGTGCTGGCCTCGCTCATAGAGAAGGAGGCATACCTGGACTCGGAGAGGATGCTTATCTCGGCGGTCTTCCATAACCGTATCAAAAAAGGGATGGCGCTTCAGTGCGACTCCACCATAATCTACGCCCTCCAGAGGAGGGGCGGGTGGAACGGGGACCTCACGAAGACAGAGATGAGGATGAAGAACCCGTACAACTCATACCTCAACAAGGGCCTGCCGCCCGGCCCCATCGCCAACCCCGGCAAGCCCTCCATGATAGCCGCGCTGTACCCGGCAAACGTGGACTACATATTCTTCGTATCCAAAAACGACGGTACGCACTACTTTTCGAGCAACTTCAAAGACCACAACCGCGCGGTCCAGGAATACCAGGTCATGGCAAAGATGCAAAACATCTCGTCGGCCGAAGGCCCCTGGAAGAACAAGCCGTCCGTACCGGAACCCCCCAAGACACGCTGACCATACTCCATCCTGCTTGACTACAGGCCCCGAACCGTGCTATTTTAAAGAGAATTTTATCCACCTCATGAGGTGTGCAGGTGCAGGAAGACCCAAAGACCAGGCGCGGCATCAGCGGGAACCTTAAGACTATACTTATAGTCCTCTCCTTCTTTGCGCTGACGCTGGGCGCCACTGCGCTCGAAATAGCCGTCAAGAACTATCAGGAGCGCCCGCTCTTCGGTAACGTCGTCGCGCTCGCCCTGCTAAACATAAACATACTGCTCCTTGCCGTGCTTCTGCTGCTCCTGGGGCGGCAGCTCGTCAAGTTCTACTTCGAGAGGAAGAGGAGCCCGTTCGGAGCGGGCTTCAGGAGCAAGCTGATCACAGCGTTTATCGGGCTCTCCATGATACCCGCAGCCGTCCTGTTCGTGGTAGCCATCGGCCTTCTGACCGCCGGCGTCAAGTTCTGGTTCGGGCCCCGCGTGGACAATACCATTAGAAGCTCGATGACCCTGGCCGACAGCTATACCGAGGAAAAGAAAGCCGCCGCACTGCACTTTGCGGAAACAATAGCCGACAGTCTCCATGAAAGCGACACCGGCCAGAAGTCCGTCCAGGCGGCTATAGAAAAGCTACGCATCGAATACGGGCTCGACCTGGTAGAGGCGTACGACACGCACCTGAGGCGGACTGCATCTGCAGGGCCGCAATATGCCGGGCCGGTAGTCGGAAGCTACGCCGGCTTTATAGAAAAGGCGTACAAGGAGCGGCGCTTATCGGGTCTTGTTTCTTACGGCGACAGGCAGCTCATATGCGGGGCGGCCGCGTTCTACGATTCATCCGGCAGGCGCGCGGGCTTGGTAACGGCGGGCTACCTGCCGCCCCCCGCAGTATCCTCCAACCTCACAGACATATCCAGGTTCTATAAGGAGTACTGGGACCTCCAGACCTTTAAAAACCCTCTCAAGAAGAGCTACATATTATCGTTCATCCTTATTGCGCTCGTCATTGCATTCGCGGCGCTCTGGTTCGGGCTTTACCTCTCCAAGGGTATCATGGTACCCATAACCTCGCTCGCGGAGGCCACGCACAGGATATCGCGGGGCGATTACGACTTCCAGATAGAGGTGGAGGCGAGAGACGAACTTGGCGTGCTTGTGGACTCATTCAAGAGGATGACGCTCGACCTCAAGAACTCGCAGGCGCGCGTCAAGGCCGCGAACCTGACCCTCCGGGAAACGAACGTGCTGCTTGGGCAGAGGAAGCATTTCATCGAGACGGTGCTCGAGAACGTGAACGCGGGGGTGTTCACTATAGACCGCGCCGGGAAGATAAGCACGATGAACCAGGCCGCAGAGAGGATAACCGGCCTGCCCGGCGAGTCGGTGCTCGGCAGGGGATACAGGGAGGTCTTCGAGTTCCACCAGTTGGACGAGATAAGGGAGCAGATAGGAAACATGGTGGAGGGAGGGCAGTCGAGGCTCGAGAAGGACATACAGCTCACCATCAACCGCCGCACACTGCACCTGCGGCTTTTCATCTCCGTGTTAAACGACGCGGACGGCGGGTACCTGGGCATACTGGTGGTCTTCGACGACCTGACCGAGCTCATAAAGGCGCAGAGGGCCGCCGCCTGGAAGGAAGTCGCCCGCCGCATAGCGCATGAGGTGAAGAACCCGCTCACGCCGATACAGCTCTCCGCCCAGCGTCTGCGCAAGAGGTTCCTCGAGGGTACGGGCGACTACGAGGGCATCATAGACGACTGCACCAGTACCATCATAAAGCAGGTCGAGAGCATGAAGGAGCTTGTGGACGAGTTCTCGCGCTTCGCGAGGATGCCGGAGGCCAAGCCCGCGCCTAACGACCTGCACGAGATCATAGACGGAGTGGTCACGCTCTACACCGGCGCACACCACGAGATAACCGTGAACAGGGAGTACGACCCGGACATGCCGGTCGTGAACGTGGACGGGGAGCAGATGAAGCGGGTATTCGTCAACCTGTTCGACAACGCGGTAACCGCGATGGACGGCTCGGGCGGTATATGGATAAAGACCGCCTACGACAGAGAATCGGGAACGGCCAGGGTAGAGGTGGCGGACGAGGGGGTAGGTATTCTGCCGGAGGACCGCGAACGGCTCTTCCAGCCGTACTTCTCCAAGAAGAAGTCCGGCACCGGCCTCGGGCTTGCCATAGTGAACAGGATAATATCGGACCACGGCGGCTACATACGCGTGCAGGGCAACCAGCCCAGGGGCGCGCGTTTCATCATAGAGCTGCCGGCGGGGGCTTGACTTTCTCCCCTCTCCACCTGCGGGAGAGGGGCTGGGGGTGAGGGTTAAAAATTTATGCCTAACATACTCATAGTAGACGACGAAATACCTATCCTCACATCCGTGGGCGACGTGCTCAAGGACGAGGGGTACGAGGTGTCCACCGCCGAGTCGGGCGAGGATGCCCTGCGCGCCCTCAAGGACTCTATACCCGACCTCATCCTGCTCGACGTTTGGATGCCGGGCATGGACGGCCTCGAGGCACTCGAGCGGATACGCGGCATATCGCGCGAGTTGCCCGTCATCGTGATGTCAGGCCACGGCAACATAGACACCGCGGTCAAGGCGGTGCGGCTCGGCGCGTACGACTTCATCGAGAAGCCGCTCTCGCTCGACAAGCTATCACTCACCGTCAAGAACGCCCTGGATAAGAAACGGCTGGAGCAGGAGAACATAGACCTCAAGGCAAGGGTCGAGGGCCGTGGCCTGATAGTTGGCGAGTCGAAGAAGATACAAACGCTCAAGGAGGAGATACTGCGCGCGGGCCCGACCAACGGTCGCGTCATGATATTCGGGGAGAACGGCACGGGCAAGGAGCTCGTGGCACGCGCTATACACAGGGCGTCTCTGCGAGCGTCCGGCCCGTTCGTCACGGTCAACTGCGCGGCAATACCCGGCGAGCTGATAGAGTCCGAGCTGTTCGGCCACGAGAAGGGCTCGTTCACAGGCGCTACGGGTATGCACAAGGGACGCTTCGAGCAGGCGAGCGGCGGTACGCTTTTCCTCGACGAGATAGCCGACATGAGCTTAAACACACAGGCCAAGGTACTGCGCGCATTGCAGGAGCAGGAGGTACAGCGTGTCGGCGGTACGAAATCCATAAAGGTGGACGTGCGCGTGATAGCCGCGTCGAACAAGGTGCTCGAAGACGAGATAAAGGCCGGCCGGTTCCGCGAAGATTTGTACTACCGCCTGAACGTCATACCGTTCAACGTGCCGCCTCTACGTGAGCGCAAGGAGGACATACCGCTTCTCGCGGACTACTTCCTGCGCGAGTACTCGTCAGAGAACGGCAGGCGGCCCAAGGCATTAAGCCCCGAGGCTATGCGGCTGTTCGCAGGTTACGCGTGGCCGGGCAACGTACGCGAGATGAGGAACATCATAGAGCGACTGGTCATCATGGCGCCGTCCGATACCATAAACGCGGACGACGTGCCGCAGCCTGTGCGGGGCGCGGCCCCGGCAAACTCAGCGGGGATTTCGCTCGGTGGGTTCGACTCTCTGAAAGAGGCCCGCGCGGCCTTCGAGAAGGAGTTTATAACCGCGAAGCTGAAGGAGAACGGCTGGAATGTTTCAAAGACCGCCGAGGTCTTGAAGATAGAGCGGAGTAACCTGCACAGGAAGATTAATGCGCTGGGGATAGAGGTGGAGGGGTAGTCGCTTTTCTGTCGTCCCGCTCGCCGCGAGGTATTACTCCTCCACGACGTCCTTATGTGTCTGGCGCTCCAGCACCACAAACTGGCCGCACCGCATGGGGGCGTCGGCAAGCTGATCCGCCATACCGTCGCCGATAGCCCACTCTCCGCATAGCCGTTCTTGTTCTCGAACCAGAACACCGCTACCTTATAAATTACTGCTCGACCAGCTCCACACGCCTGTTGTGCGCCCTGCCCTCCTCGGTCTTGTTTGTGTCCACGGGGCAGAGTGGGCCAACGCCGTCGGCCTTTAGCCGGTCGGCGGCGACTTTATATTTTGATATAAGCACCTTCACTACGGCGTCGCTGCGCGCCTTCGAAAGCTTAATATTGCCGGCGAAATCCCAGACGTTGTCCGTGTGCCCAACTACGTAGACCTTAAGGCCGGGGTTCTGCTTAAACAGCCTGGCTATCTCTTTCATCGTCGGCTCGGATTCCGGTTTGATGTCCGCCTTGCCGGTGTCGAAGTAGATCCCGTAAAGGATGGCGCGTCCCGAGGCCTTTATGTCCCGCCCCCATGCTTCGGCATTCGCGGTGACCTCCTGCTAGACATTTCCTTTTTCTACAACTAACAGGGAATAGCCACTGCTATCCGCCCCAACGTCGGCCCAAATCTCTCCGCCTTTTTTTGACAGCTTCATTTCTACATGAGAAGCATTAATGCGATACCCGCTACCGCCTATTTTCTTGATCGCATTGACGTAATTATCTTTTATAGCATCGTCGGCTGGCCGTTTTGCGCCTTGCTTGAGCTTATATGTTATATGGAATGAATGGCCCTCTACTGGCACAAGCTTTTGTTTATCATTATCATAAAAATCGGTTTTTTCATATTCGCTCTCTTTATATTCAGAGATATAGAAGTTCGGCATGCGCGTGAAGAGCGGGTGGTCCTTGCTCCCCGCTATGTCTTTTTCCTGTGACATGGCGGCAACCGGGAAGGCGGCCATTAATAAGACGGCTGCAATAACACAACGTAAAACCCCCATTAAAACACCTCCTTTGAAAAGATTAAAGACACCACGGATAATTTTTACAGCAATTATTTGGCGATACTATGCGGCCGTCAAATCTCCATCATCCCCGCCAGCCGCTTCAGCTCCTCCGGCTTCGTAATAAATATGCTATTGCCCCTCTATGGCCCCGCCAGTTTGCCAACTGCCGCAACAAAGCCCACCGCTTTTGCGATAAGCTCTTCAACTTCATCGCGCTCGAAGCTCACAAGCTCTCCGTAGTCCCCCTGTTCCCGCTTCGAGTACACAAGGTCGTAGAACTTGCCAAGCTCGACGCCAAGCAGGCCCGTTTTGACAAACTCCTTATGGAATGCCGCCCTTGTGCCCGAGTGCTTCTTGAATTGTGCGCCGTGTTTCAGGAGCAGCGCGCTGACGGCATAGAAGCAGGAGTAGTAGACCCGGTTGACCGCAAAAGATAAACGGCCCGCATCCATCTCCATGCGGGCCGATTCCAGCGCTTCCGCCGACTTTTCGAGCCAGTATTTTGTGACGGCTTCCTTCTTTTCTTTATCCGTCATACAAGCGCCCCGTGTTCCTCTATTTCCAGGTGTATTGGCAGTACCGTGCTTAGCCCCTCGTCCCACTCGCCTTCGGATACCACCAGGACGCCAAAAACCACATCGTACTTTAGCTGTGTATCGAAAAGCGAGCCCACTATCTTGTCCCTTTCGCGCCAGGGAAGTTTTCCGCGGGTCAGTACAAGCAGGTCTATGTCCGATTCCGGGTCGTCAAGCCCTTCGGCCTTCGAGCCGAACAGGACCACCCTCGTCACGGGAAACCGCTCTTTCAATGTACGCACGGCCTCTAGGACTGCCTCGCGGTCGTTCTCCTTGAGCCTGCTTAAATCAAATGTTTTCATGAAATTAATAATAAGAGAGGTAAGTAAAAAAGTCAAACGCTTATTTGTTGAGCGTCGGCTGGGCTAAATTTCAAACATCCCCGCCAGCCGCTTCAGCTCGTCCGGCTTCGTGACGAATATATTCTTCCCCTCCGTCCTGATGATACCGTCTGACTTGAACTCCGAGAGTATCCGTATCACGGTCTCCTGCGCGACGCCGACCATCTCTGATATCTCCTGACGGGACAGCGTCAGCTCCGGCCCCACGCCCTCGCCCCTCGAAGAAAACATCGTGATGAGAAGCGTGGCCACGCGCTCGCGCGCGTCTTTCAACCCCAGGTCGCGTATACGCTCCTGTGCGCGGTTCAGTTCCCGGTTCATTATCTTGATGAACTTGAGGCCGACCTCCGGGTTGTGCTTGAGCAGCTCCACCAGGTCCTGCTTCCTTATGCAACACAGCTCGGAGTCCTGTATGACCTCGGCGGTGCAGGAGTAGTGGTCGTCGTAAAGCGAGTCGAAGCCCAGCATGTCGCCCTGGGACAGCACGTTTATTATCTGCTCGCGTCCGTCGGGCAGCGACTTGTACGTCTTGACGCTTCCTGACTTTATGATGTATACGGTGTGGCTTGCGGTGTCTTCGAGGAATACTATCTTTTTGCGCTTGAAGGACTTGAGGTATATAAGCGCGCTCACCTTTTCCAGCTCCTGGAAGCCCAGGTCCGAGAGGATGGTGAGGCTACGCACTATGCAGTTCTTGCAGTCGCAGGGCATCGCTTTACTTCTCCCGCGAACACGAGGCCAGAAACAACTTCTTGGCCGACCTCTTTATATCCGGGTCCTTTATGCGCCCGGCGGCCTCCTCGGCGGCGGCGTTCTCCTCGGGCAGCGGTTTTCGTTTCTTCGGCACGAACGCGGCGGCCTTCTTCTTCGTCTCCGGCCTCTCCGCCTTGCCCGCCCTGAACCGAAGCTCGGTCACCTCTTCTTTGCCGAGTGCAGCGTTCACCTTCGCTATAATATCCGGCGCCATCATAGAGAGCTGGTTCATCCAGACCGGGCCGTCCACCATAAGCGTCAGCCGGCCGCCCTTGATGGTGTCGGGCACCGCATGTTTTGCGATGCTGTCCCCTACGGATGACTCCCACTTGCGCGCTATGTCGGCGAGGGTGCCGTGCGCCCTCAGGCCCCGTTCGTCCAGGACCTTCATCAGCACGTCGGCCGCCTTAACCGGCCATGTACCTTCCTTCGCCATTACCGGTACCTCAGGGGTTCAGCCGTGCGATGACCAGCCCCGTCAAAAGCTTCGGGTAAAAGTAGGTTGACTTCTGCGGCATGATCTCACGCGCGAGCGCGACCTCCTTCACCTCGTGCACCTTGGTCGCGTTAAGCAGGAAACACATAGCGAACTCGCCCGCGGCCACGCGGGATAACGCCTTGTCCCCGTCTTTTTCGAACTGCACCGGCTGGGTGTTCGATATCGCCTTCGTGTCGATGCCAAGCACCTGCTCTATGATGAGCGTGTGCAGGATGGTGACGTCCAGGTTGCAGTAAGAATCGGAGCGCTCGCAGCCGAGCGCGGCCTTGACGAACCTCGGGTCCTTCAGCGTGAACAGGTAGAAGGACGAGCCCCGGTCGAAGTAGAACCCGAAGGTGTGCGAGGCATCACCCTTTTTCCTTAAGCTGTCGAGGAACGCGACCCTCGCGCCGGGCTCTTCTTCTTTTTTGAACCTGAACTCCTCCACCTCGAAGTAGCGCGCCGCGCGGTCGAGCAGCCCGGGCAGGGTGTGGCCTCCGGCATCCTTTACGAGCCTGTGCGTCGGGAGCACCGTGAGCCCTTCCTCGTCCATATTCGACAGGAACATCGGCACGTACTCGAACATGCCGCCCTTCGCGCCGCTTTCGCGGCAGTAGTCCCTGTACGCCAGCGCGGTCTCGTATCGGTGGTGCCCGTCGGCTATAAACACCGGCCTGTCACGAATAACTTCCTGCGCGGTGCGTATTGCGTCGACGTCCTTTACGACCCACATCCGATGCACCGAGCCGTCGTCGTCCGTGACGTCCACGTCGGGCGGCCTAATTCCTATTGCACCTTTTAAGGCGTTGGTAATCTTTTTTTCCGGGTCCGCGTAAAGTGAAAATATCTGGCTCGACGCAACGCCGGTCGCCTTCATGAGGTCCATGCGGTCGGCCTTCGGCCCCTTGAGCGTGCCCTCGTGCGGGAGCACCACGCCCTTGTCCCAGCCCTCCAGCTTCAGCATGCAGATGAAGCCGGACATGGACTTATTCTCGCCCGCGGGCGTGGTGTAGTCCAGCGTGTAAAAGTACAGGGCAGGCTCGTCCTCCTCGACCAGCACGCCCTCGCCGAGCCAGCCCGCGAGGTATTTGGCCGAGCGGGTGTACCGGTTGTCGGAAGCGGTGTCCGACTCCGAAGTCTTTCCGAAGTCCACGCGCACCACGTTTTTCTCGTGCCGCCTGTACAGCTCGTCCTGGTACGCGGGCGATATTACGTCGTACGGCGGCGCCATGAGGGGCGCCATGTCCGTGAACCTGCCCGTATTGTATCGTATCCCCTTGAAGGGTGTTATCTCCGCCATGTCGTAACCCGCCTTTCCTACCAGCCCTCGACGAAGCTCTTCAGTCGTTTGCTCCGGCTCGGGTGCCTGAGCTTCCTGAGTGCCTTCGCCTCTATCTGGCGTATCCTCTCACGGGTCACGTCGAACTCCTGACCGACCTCTTCGAGTGTATGGTCCGCGGCCTCACCTATGCCGAACCGCCTCCTCAAGACCTTCTCCTCCCTCGGGGTGAGCGTCTGGAGCACCCTCTTCACCTGTTCCTTCAGGTCTGCGTTCACCGCGGAATCGAGCGGCGAGAGTGCACGCTTGTCCTCGATGAAGTCGCCAAGATGTGAATCCTCTTCCTCGCCTATCGGCGTCTCAAGCGATATAGGCTCCTTGGCGATCTTCAGGACCTTGCGCACCTTCTCGAGAGGCAGCGCCATCTCGTTCGCTATCTCCTCGGGCGTCGGTTCGCGGCCGAGTTCCTGGACCAGGTGCCTCGACGTCCTGATGAGCTTGTTTATAGTCTCTATCATATGGACCGGTATGCGTATGGTACGCGCCTGGTCCGCTATAGCGCGGGTGATGGCCTGGCGTATCCACCACGTCGCGTAGGTGGAGAACTTGTAGCCGCGCTTGTACTCGAACTTGTCCACGGCCTTCATCAGGCCGATGTTGCCTTCCTGTATCAGGTCCAGAAACTGGAGGCCGCGGTTGGTGTACTTCTTCGCTATGGACACCACGAGCCTCAGGTTCGCCTCCACGAGCTCGGTCTTGGCCGTCTTCATCTTGAACTCGCCCTTGTCGAGCGAGTCGACCGCGCGCCTGAGCTCTTCCGGCAGGACCAGCGAGTCCTGTGCGAAGCGCTCCAGGCGGTGCTTCGCGTGGATGTACGACTTCTCCAGCTCTGTGAACTGGTCCGCGTTGAGCTTGACGCCCTTGGGCACCTTTACCTTGGCGCCTTCCTTCCTTGGCTTGGCGAATATGGCGTGCAGCTCTTCGAGCGTTATGCCGGCGCGCCTGGCGCATGCCCTCAGGTCCTTCTCCGCATCGGTGGCCTCCCTGGCCATGTCGCGGAGCCTCTGTGCGGCGGTATCCACCTGCCTGGGGTGGAGGTTTATCTCTTCCAGCTTCTCCGCGAGCTCTTTCTTTACCCTGCGCGTGGAGGCCCGGAGCTTGTTCTTCTTTGTCTCGGAGATGGTGGGCTTCTTCAGCTCTATGAGCTGCGGCATGAGCTCCGCGTACAGCAGCGTCGCCTCGTCCAGAAGTGCGATGGTGCGCTCCCGGAGCTCCTCCTCGTCCACGTCCTCGATCTCCTCGAACTCCTCCTCGTACGTGTGGACTACCTCGCGTATGCCCACCTTGCTCTTCTTCAGCTTCTCGCCGAGCGATATTATCTCCCTGAGCGACGCAGGCATTGTGAAGATGACCTTCGCTATCTCGTGCTGGCCCTCCTCTATACGCTTAGCTATCTCCACCTCGCCCTCGCGCGAGAGCAGGGACACCGTGCCCATCTCCCTGAGGTACATCCTTACCGGGTCGTCCGTCTTGCCCAGGGCGCCGGGCGTCAGGTCGAGTGCCTCTTCTTCTTCGAGCTCCTCTTCCTCTTCCTCCTCGAACTCCATCTCGGGGAAGGTCGGCGCCTTTTCTACTTCCTCCTCGGTCTCTATCATCCGGGCGTAGCGCTCCTCTTGGGCAGCGTCTATCACCTCGATGTCCATCTCGCCGAACATCATCATGATGTTGTCTATCTGCTCGGACGATACCATCTCCGGAGGAAGCACGTTGTTCAGGTCGTCATAGGTAAGGTAGCCCTTTTCCTTGCCTACGTTGATCAGGTGCTTTACTTCCTCTAACTTATCCTCTTTTGCCATTACATTAACTCCTTATACTCTTTTTGCAATTTATTTAAAAGCTCAGGGTCTTTGTTTTCTTCGGCCTGTTTCATACGGGCCTGTACCTCGGCCCGCCTCCTTGCCTTTTTCGCCTCGGCGATATGCCTGATTGCGCCTTTGGCGAACCCGTCTATGTTGTCGCCCACGTCCTTGAGGGTGAGCGACCTCACGGTAGCCTTGTCCGCCTCGTCGCCGAGCGCGGCCAGAAGCACGTGCACACTGAGTGGCCCGTCCCCGTCCAGCAGCCCGAATATCTTTGCCGCCACAGGCCTTAATCGTGTGTCTGAAAAATCATCCGCCGAAAGAGCCGCCCTTACCTCATCGGCCACTTCCGGGTAGTGCAGCATCACGTGAAGAAGCGACTCCTCTATCCGGTTGGGCGGCGAAAACGCCTGCCTGTCCGGAGCCTTGAAGACCGCGGTCTTCCTAAGCTCCTTGTTCAGCTCCTCTACGAGTGCGGCCTCTTCCACGCCAAGCTCGGAGGCGGCCTTCTTAACGTAGTGGCTCCGCTCGACGCTGTTCTTAATCCTGGCCAGTATCCCGGTCAGGGCCTTCGCGGAGGCCACCTTGTCCTCTATGGATTCGGCGCCCGCGGCCTTTCTCTTTATAACAAAATCCATCAGGCCCTCGGAGGAGCGGAGCCTTTCAGCCAAGCCCTCCGGCCCGTCCCGCACCACGAGACTGTCCGGGTCGTCGCCCTCCGGCAGCATCGCCACCTTGGCTACCATCTCTGTGCCGAGGAATACGTCCAGCGAGCGCTCGGCCGCCTTCTGCCCGGCCGCATCAGAGTCGAAGACCAGCATCACCTTCTTGCAAGACCTGCCCAGAAGCCGCAGGTGCATCGGGGTGAGCGCAGTGCCCAGCGTGGCGACCGCGTTCTTCACGCCCGCCCTGTGGCATGCGATTGCGTCGAAGTAACCCTCGACCACCACCGCGTATCCGCGCTTCCTGACGTGCTCGGCGGCCACGTCCATAAGGTAGAGCGTCTCGCCCTTCCTGAAAAGCGGCGTCTCCGGCGAGTTCAGGTACTTGGGCATCTCGTCGCCCATGCTCCTGCCGCCGAAGCCTATCACGCGCCCGCGCGGGTCACGAATCGGAAACATCACACGGTCGCGGAACCGGTCGTAGAAGCCCTGGCCGGACGACTTCTTGAGCAGAAGGCCCGCCTTCTCTGCCGTTAGTGCGGGCAGGCCATTCTTCTCGAGCCGCTTCAGCAGGCCGTCCCAGGCTGGCAGGCTGTACCCGAGTGAGAACTCGTGCGATAGCTCCTCGGTCATCCCGCGTCCGGCGAGGTAGCGGCGCGCCTTCTCGCCTTCCTTTGATTTCCAAAGACCGTCCACGAAGAAGGCAAGCGCCTCTTCGTTCACTCTCAAAAGGGCCTCGGTCTCGCCCTTGTCCTGCGGTCGGCCGGTTTTGGGTTCCGGGAGCGGTATACCCGCCCGGTCCGCCAGCCTCTTTATGGCCTCCGGGAATGTGTAGTTCTCCCGGCGCATCAAAAAACCCAGGGCGTCGCCGCCCGCACCGCATCCAAAGCAGTGGAATATCTGTTTCGAGGGGCTTACCGTGAAGGACGGCGTCTTCTCCGAGTGAAACGGGCAGAGGCCCAGGTAGTTCGCCCCGGTCCTCTTGAGGGCGACGTATTCGGATATCAGCTCTACTATATCCGTGCCGGAACGGACCCGGTCAACCGCATCCTCGGGAATAAAGCCTTCCAACTGACCACCCGTTATATTAACCCCTGTATAGTCACTCGAAACAAAGAAAAAGCAGGTTCTTCGCTTCGCTCAGAATGACGTAATAATTGGTATCCGGTTACAATATTACCGGCCCCTATATATAAATATAACAGAACGAGCCCTTTTAAGCCTGTGTGCCCGGTGGGCGTGGCCCTGCCGCCTTTTAGTCCCGGAGTTCCACCACGGTAACCGCGTCCCCACCTTCCTCGAAGGCCGCGTGTCGGTGCGACTTTACGCCCCGATGGCCTTCAAGAAGCTCCCTGACCGCGCTCCGAAGCGCCCCGGTTCCCCTGCCGTGTATTATCCTCACGTGGCTGAAACCGCCGAGCAGGGACTGGTCCAGAAACCTTTCGACCCGCTCCATGGCCTCGTCCACGCGGAGGCCTATTATGTTTATCTCTACGCCGGCGGAGCTATCCTCTTCCTCGTCACGGCTTAACGTGACCTGCGGCGCCTTGAACGCCGCCTTGGGCCCGGGCGCCTGCGCGGGCTCTATGTCCGAGGCGGAAAGCGTAAGCCTCATGGCGTCCACCTGCACCACCACCTGGCCCTTTTCCTTCTTTATAGAGAGCACCCGGCCGACCTTCTTGTAGCGATGCACCCGTACGTTGTCGCCGACCGCGAGCTTTGAGAGGTCAACCGGCTCCGCAAGAGCTGGCGAGGCTACATCGGACTTCAGCTCCGCCTCGAGCGCCTGGACCTCGGCCGCCTTCTTCTTAACTTCGGCCCTGTCCGGCGCGGCCTTCCTGCCAAGCTCTTCGAGCTCGCGCATCTTGAGCTTGAGCGAGGTTATGACCGAGGCCGCCTTTTCCTTGGCCCTTCGTACCGCCTCGCGCCTCTCCTCGTCGGCCTGCCTCAGGAGCTCCTGAAGCCTCGCACGTTCCTCTTTGGCCCTGACCAGTTCCTGAGCCGCCTTCGTGCGGTCGTCCCTTGCAACTGCCGACTCGCGCTCCAGCTTCTCGATGAGGCCGTCGAGCTTTACCTCGTGCCCACCCTTTGCACGCTCGGCCGCGGCTATCACGGTTTTAGGCATCCCGAGCCGCTCCGCCACGAGTAGCGCGTTGCTCCTGCCGGGCCTTCCCACGAGCAGGCGGTACGTCGGCATCAGGGTCTCCGGGTCGAACTCGACCGAGGCGTTCATCACGCCGGGGGTGTTCGCCGCAAAAACTTTTAACGCGCCGTGGTGCGTCGTGACTACGACGCGGCAGCCGCGCCTGTGCAGCTCCTCGAGTATGGCCACGCCGAGCGCGGATCCCTCGACCGGGTCGGTGCCCGCGCCCATCTCGTCCAGCATCACGAGCGATTCCCGGTTGGCACCGCCCAGTATCTTGACTATCTGGCTGATGTGCGAGGAGAACGTGCTCAGGCTCTGCTCCACGCTCTGCTCGTCGCCTATGTCCGAGAACACGTTTTCAAAGACCGAGACCGCGCTGTCCGGGCTCGCCGGTATCAGCATGCCCGCCTGCGCCATCAAAACGAGCAGGCCGACGGTCTTCAGTACCACCGTCTTGCCGCCTGTGTTCGGGCCGGTTATCACCAGGGTCGAGTAATCGCCGCCGAGCTTTATGTCCAGCGGTACGGCGCTTGCCTTGCCCCTCGCCTTTATAAGTAACGGGTGGCGCGCGTCGTGCAACTCCACCGCCCCACCCTTCTTTAGCGCGGGCATCGAGCCGCCCGTCTCGGCCGCATAGGTGGCCTTCGCGTATATCAGGTCGAGCTCCGCGAGTGCGAATAGCGATGCGGTCAACGCGTCCAGGTTTTCCCTCACCCGGCTGGTGAGCTCGTAGAGCACGCGCTCTACCTCGCGCCGCTCATCCACCTTGAGCTGTGCGAGCTTGTTGTTCAGCTCCACAGTGCTCGAAGGCTCGACGAATACCGTAGACTTGGTGGCCGAATGGTCGTGTACGATGCCCTGTATGTACATCTTGAAGTTGGGCTTGAGCGGCACGACGTAGCGGTCGCCGCGCATCGTTATAACCGGCTCCTGCACCGCCTTGGCGTAGGCCGGGTCCTGGAGTATCCGCTCCAGCTCCCTGTTTATCCGGGAGCGTGCCAGCGAGAGCCCTCGCCTTATGCGCTTCAGCTCGAAGCTCGCGGAGTCCAGCACCTCGCCGTCCTCGCCTATAGCGCGGGCTACCTCCTGCTCCAGCTGCTCGAACATCCCGAGGACGGTTGCGCGCTCCGCAAGGAGCGGGCAGGTCTCGCGCGCCTTAAGTAGCGAAGAGCGTATGAGCCGCGACGTCCTTGCGACCGAGGCTATGCCTATGAACTCCTCTGGCCGGAGGATTGCACCCTCGACGGCCGCTTTCCTGAGCGGTGTGGTAATGTCCTTGAGCCCCGATATGGGGAACTCGCGGCCCGCGCCCAGGTAGCCGAAAAGCTCGTATGTCTCTTTCAAAGAGCGTTCGACCCATTTGGGGTCCGACGAGGGGATTACCCTGTCCACCTCGGCCTGGCCGGGCTCCGAGGCGGCGTAACCCCTCAGTATATCCCGGACCTTGAAAAACTCGAGCACCCTTAAGGTGTGTTCGTCCATATATAAACTAAATAAGGGGCACCCTCACCTGGCTGCCCCCTTTCCCAAGATGTCTCCGGAACACCGAAACTTTAATATCAGCCTCCGAGGACACCCTTGACTATCTCGTTTACGAGCTTGCCGTCGGCCTTGCCCTTCACTTTCGGCATAAGGGCCTTCATCAGTTTGCCCATGTCCTTCGGCCCGGCGGCGCCCGTCTCGGCTGCGGCCTCCCTGACAAGCTTTTCTATCTCTTCACTGCCGAGCTGCTCGGGCATGAAGGTCTGTAATATGGCGAGTTCCGCCTTTTCCTTGTCGGCAAGGTCGGTGCGGCCCGCCTTCTCGTACTGCTCTATGGACTCCCGGCGCTGCTTGGCGGAGGTGGAGAGCACGGCAAGCACAGCCTCGTCGTCGAGCTCCTTCCGGGTGTCTATCTCCTTGTTTTTTATAACGGAATTGACGAGCCGGATGGTCGAGACCTTAAGCTCGTCCCTGGCCTTCATGGCCACTTTCAGCTCTTCTTTGAGTCTTTCCTTGAGAGACAAACCGAACCCCCCGCAAAAAGCGTGCCTGCAAGTGTCTATCTACTTGAAAATTCAGAAAAAAATGACGTAAAGGTGACTGCGGACTTCAAGTTTGACCTGCAAGTATACCCGGCAGCAAGGTGGTTGTCAAGCAGAAACGTGTATATTTTAACGAATAAACTGAGTCTGTTATTCTGAGCGAAGCGAAGAATCCCGGGGTTACGTTTGCAAAAAACCAAACCCGCGATTCTTCGGCCCGCAAGGGGCCTCAGAATGACACCCTTTTTACTTACGCCTGCCCTTCAACTCCTTATATATGTCTTCCGGCTTGACCCCGGCCTCGGCAAGGGCGACCAGCGTGTGGAACCAGAGGTCTGCGGCCTCGTGTATGATTTCGTCCCTCTTGCCGGTCTTGACCGCGGCAATGAACTCGCCGGACTCCTCGGATACCTTCCCGAGTACCGCTTCCTTGCCTTTTTTGAACAGCCCTGCGGTGTACGAGCCCTCTGGGAGTTTTATCTTTCTGTCCATAAGGACTGTATATACCTTGTCCAAAATATCGCTCCCGGAGTATACGTCCGACTCCTCGAAAACTTTTATACCTGTGTCGCTGGTTCCGGCTGCCTCGATTTTCGTGTAAAAACAGCTCCTGTGGCCGGTGTGACATGCGGCGGTCTTCTGCTCCACCTTGAAAAGCAGGCAGTCCGCGTCGCAGTCGTAGAACGCCTCCTTTACCGCCTGGGTGTGGCCGGATGTCTCGCCTTTGAGCCATAGCTTCTGGCGCGACCGGCTCCAGTAGTGGCAGAGCCCGGTTTCGAGAGTCTTCTCCAGTGAGACCGCATTCATGAAGGCCATCATCAGGACCTCGCTGTTTTGGTAGTCCTGCACGATGGCCGGGATGAGGCCCTGTGAGTCGAATTTTAAAGTTTTAACGTCGAACATGGTAATACTCCAAAGTTAATCAATCAACGCGGGTGCGAACTATATATCCAGCACCCAGCCCTTGCCCTGCTTCACCACGCCCTTTTTCATAGCGCCAAGGAAGGAGGAACGGAGCGTCTCGCTCATGAGCGCACGCTTCACCGGGCCCAGCCGCAGGAACCCTCCCATGAAGCCGCGCATGAACTCGTGCGTCTTGCTGTCCGGGTTATCGAACAGCTGGTTCTGCAATGTACCCTTCTCTAAGCACTGCAGTATTATCCTCTCGAACGTGGTCTCCGGGTGCAGCACCCGTTGTCCGCGATTTACGAGCTTGAGCGCGCCGGTCTCGCATTTGAGCGCGCATACACCGCAGCCGAGGCAGACATCGGTGTTAATACGGGGGTCCTTTTTCCTCGCCTTCGGTTTGGGCTCCGCAACCGGTCTCATCTCGATCGCGTCAATCGGGCAGGCCTTCGCGCATTTGCCGCAGCCCTTGCACTTGTCCATCTCCGTATGCGCTATGTAGTTGGACGTCACCACCACCTGCGTGTAGCCGTGTTTGCTGATGGCCTGGAGCGGGTGACAGCAGCACTTGCAGCAGTGGCAGATGAAGGATATGTTATTCTTCACGTTGTCCGCGTTCAGTACAAGGCCCATCTCTTTGGAGCTCTGGAGGTTGTCCAGCATCTCGGATTTGGAGACCTCCCTGGCGAGCTTGTTCCTGATAAGGTAGTCAGCCGCCATGCCGAACGACGAGCACTTCTCCAGCGGCACGTCGCATTTCTTCTGCCCCAGGTGCAGTTTCTCGTGCCTGCACGAGCATATGCCGACCGAGAATTTTTCGGCCTTGTCTATTATGGCAGAAGCCTTCTCGTAATCGAGCACCTCGATGTGCTCGCGTTCCCCCAGTGCATCCTCATGCGGGAGAGCCCTCATAACGGATACCCTGTCGCCGTCCTTTATATTTGCCGGCATGAACGTGCCGTCTATGTACTCGTGAAATAGCCCGGCCATCTCCTTGTGGTCTACGCCGCCGCCCGTCCTCATCATGGTGAACTCGAAGATGCCTATTATGAACGGCGATACGGAGTAGTAGTACCGGTCGTTCAGCCAGAGGTCCATGATGAGGCCCTTAGAGCAGAGCGACTCCAGTATTTTTTGCAGCCTGGCACCTTCGAACCCGGTCGCCTTCTCGAGCCGCTCGAAGTCGGAAAGGGAATACGGCATCCTGAGGACGACCTCTGCCTCGTCGGCGGAGTACAGCGCCTTCATTATCCCGTAGAACGTATCGTTCCAGGGCGTGCGTACCGTCAGGCCGTCCAGCTTGCTACCGAGCCTTTGGTATATGTCCTTGCCGACCAGGTGTCCCATATGCGTTCCTTAACCCCTCCCCACCTGCGGGGGAGGGGCGGGGGGATAGGGCTTACAATTTATACCCGATTTTCCTCAGTAAATCCTTGCGCCACTTGATGTCGTCCGGCCCCTCCACGCCCTTCGGCGGGAAGCCGTCGATTACGCCCATCACGCCCCGGCCCAGCTCGGTCTGTGCTACTATCACTTCGAGCGGGTTCGCCGTCGCGCAGAAAACGTTCGCGACCTCCGGGCAGGCCTTGACCGCGTTCAGCACGTTTATGGGGAAGCTGTCCTTCATCACTATGCAGAAGAGGTGTCCGCATGCGACGTCCTTCACGTTCGCTATTGCGGCGGCCTTTAAGGATTCGTCCGTGCCCTCCGCCCGGATGAGGCAGACGCCGGACGCCTCGGAGAATGCTATTCCGAACTTCGCGCCGGGCACGTTAGATACCATTATCTCGAAAAGGTCCTCGACGGACTTTATGAAGTGCGTCTGGCCGAGTATTACGTTGCAGTTTTCGGGGATGTTTATTTTTACGGCGGAGAGTTCCATGCGGGCCTCCTGTAATTTGTCATTCTGAGCGAAGCGAAGAATCTGCTTTTATAACCTCACCGGAACGCCCTTGTCGCGTAAATACTCCTTCGCCTCGCGAATAGTATACTCCTTGTAATGGAATATCGAGGCGGCGAGCGCCGCGTCCGCACGCCCTTTTGTCAGGCCGTCGTATACGTGCTCCAGGTTGCCGACGCCGCCGGATGCTATTACCGGTATGCCGACCGCGTTCGATACCGCGCGTGTAAGCTCCAGGTCGTACCCGCTCTTCTGCCCGTCCTGGTCCATGGAGGTCAATAATATCTCGCCCGCACCGTACTCCTCCATCTTGACCGCCCATGCTACGGCGTCTATATATGTCGGCTTCCGGCCGCCGTGCGTGAAGACCTCCCAGTGCAAATCGTTTTCGTCCATGCCCTGGAAGAAGAGTTGCTTTAATTCTGGGTCGTGGCACCACGTCAGCTTCTCGCTGACCTCCTCTATCTGCCTTGCCCGTACCGAGTCGTCTACCGGGACGGTGCGCTTCGCGTCTATAGCGACCACTATGCACTGGCTGCCGAACCGCTCGGATGCGGCCTTGATGAAACGCGGGTCGTAGACCGCGGACGTATTTATGGAAACCTTGTCGCAGCCGGCAAGCAACAGCTCGCGTATGTCGTCGGTGGTCTTTATCCCGCCGCCCACGGTGAGCGGCATGAACACCTGCTCCGAGGTGCGCTTCACCACATCGAGTATGATGCCGCGCTTCTCATGCGATGCGGTGATATCCAGGAAGGTGAGCTCGTCCGCGCCCTGCTCGTCGTATGCGCGCGCTATCTCGACCGGGTCGCCCGCGTCTCTGAGGTTGACGAAGCTGACCCCTTTCACCACACGCCCGTCCTTCACGTCCAGGCAGGGTATTATTCTGCGTGCAAGCATTTTATGCCGCCCCTTTCGTCAGGGCAATCGCCTCTTTCAGGTCCATCGTCCCGGCGTATATGGCCTTGCCGGTTATGACGCCCTCGACGCCGAAGCTCTCAATCTCCATCAGGGCCTTTATATCGGAGATGTCCTTGACCCCGCCGGAGGCTATGACCGGCACCTCCACGCGCTCGGCGAGCTTTTTCGTCGCCTCGACGTTGTGGCCGGAGAGCATCCCGTCACGGCTTATGTCGGTATATATGATGGCACGCACCCGCGCGTCCTCCATCTTGCGCGCCAGGTCGTTGACCGTTACGTTCGAGACATCGCCCCAGCCCCGGACCGCGACCATCCCGTCTTTCGCGTCTATGCCGGCTACAATCCTGCCGGGATGCTTCTTGCATGCGAGTACCAGCAGGCCCGGCACCTCGAGCGCCGCAGTGCCGAGTATTACCCTGTTCACCCCCAGGCCGAGCAGAAGCTCTATGGTGGCCATGTCGCGTATTCCGCCGCCCACTTCTATCGGCACCTTCACCGCCGCCAGTATCTCCTTGATGGAGTCGAGGTTCTTCGGCCTGCCCTCGAACGCACCGTTTAAGTCCACCACGTGTATGAACTCCGCGCCCAGTTCCTCGAAGGCCTTCGCCTGGCTGCCGGGGCTATCGTTGTAGACCGTCGCGTCTTCCATCCGGCCCTGCAGGAGCCTGACACACTTTCCGTCCTTGAGGTCAATAGCGGGTAGTACGATCATTTTAGTTCTCCGAACCTTTTCAGTATCCCGAGTCCCAGCGCCTGGCTCTTTTCCGGGTGGAACTGCGTCGCGAATATGTTGTCCTTCCATACGCTGGACACGAACTCTATGCCGTAGTTGGTGGTCGTGGCTATAACACCCGGCTCAGACGGCACAACGTGGTACGAATGCACAAAATAAACGAACGAGCCGTCCGCCACATCGGCCATGTGGGGCGCTTTCCTCTTGATATTGAGCTTATTCCACCCCATGTGGGGTATCTTATACAGCGATTCGTCATTATTAGGCACTTCGGTGGGGAACCGCACCACGCGGCCCTTCAGTATGCCGAGGCCGGGATGCACCCCGAACTCCTCGCCCTCCTCGAAAAGAAGCTGGAGGCCCAGGCATATGCCGAGGAAGGGCCGGCCGGAATCTACCACCTTGTGGACGGTGTCCACCAGGCCCATTTCCGTCAGGTTCTTCATGCAGTCGGGGAACGCACCGACGCCGGGCAGCACCACGGCGCGCGCGTCCAGTATCTTACCCGGGTCGGAGGTGACGACCGCCTCGTGGCCGACCTTCTCCAGCCCCTTCTGCACGCTCCGGAGGTTGCCCATCCCGTAATCTATTATAGCAATCATCTTAAAATTTTCTTTCTTGCTACCCCTAACTCCCCTCCCCACCTGCGGGGGAGGGGGAGGGGGAGAGGGTGAACACCTTTTTACTCCCCCTTACGCCCCCCTTTGTCAAAGGGGGGATGGGGGGATTTATCAGCGGTGAGGGCTAATTTTACAGCACTCCCTTTGTGGAGGGCACGCCCTTGCTTCTCGGGTCCTTTGAAGTCGCGATATCCATCGCGCGCGCGAAGGCCTTGAAGACCGCCTCTATTATATGGTGCAGGTTGTCCCCGTACGGCACGTTCACGTGCATCGTGACCCCCGCATGGTTGGTGAAGGCCTTGAAGAAGTCGAACGCCAGCTCCACGTCGAAGTCGCCTACCTTGCCCTTCGGCATGTTCACGTTGTACACGAGCCCCGGCCTGCCGGATATGTCGAGCGACACGTCCGCGAGCGCCTCGTCCATCGGCACCTTGCTTTCGCCGTAGCGTTTGATGCCCTTCATGTCCCCGAGCGCCTGCTTGAAGGCCTGGCCGAGCACTATGCCCACGTCCTCGACGGTGTGGTGGTAGTCCACCTCTATGTCGCCTTTCGCGTGTATGTGCAGGTCGAAGTGGCCGTGCTTCGCGGCGAGGGAGAGCATGTGGTCGAGAAACGGCACCGAGGTCTTTACCTCGTACTTGCCGGTCCCGTCAACACCGAGCGAGAGCTTGATCTCGGTCTCAGCGGTCGTCCTTTCAACCGTGGCGCTTCTGGTCATGCGGCCTCCTTTATCCTATAAGCTCTTTAAGCACATCGAGAAACTCACCGTCCTCCTCGGGCGTGCCGACCGTAACGCGCAGGCGGTCCGAGAGCGGCCCCGGCGAGTCCATGTTCCTAATCAATATCCCGCGCTTCTTTAGGGCTTCGAATATACTCGCCGCGCCCTGTACCCGGAATAATATAAAATTGGTCTTGGACGGGTAGGCCGTCACGCCGTCCAGCGCGCAAAGTCCATTATACAGCCTTTCGCGCTCATTTACAATCATCTCCACCTGCGCGTCCACGGCCGACCTGTGGCTGAGCAGCACCTCGGCCGCCCTCTGCGACATGCTGTTTATGTTGTACGGCAGACGCACCTTGTTTACCTCGGCAATAACCGCGTCCCCGGCCGCCATGATGCCCAAACGCAGGCCCGCCATCCCTATCTTGGACAGGGTCCGAAGCACGATGAGGTTCGGGAACTCGTCGAGCTCGCCTATGAACGTCTCGCCGGAGAAGCTGTAGTATGCCTCGTCCACGACCACTATCGCGCCGGAGCCCGCTATGAGGCGGCGTACCTTGTCGCTGTCGAAGAGGTTGCCGGTCGGGTTGTTCGGGTTGGCTATGAATATCACCTTCGGCCGCATCTCCATCATCGCCTTGAGCGAGCCGTCGAAGTCCAGCCCGAAGTCATCCGTCGTGGGAAGCGTCATTGTATCCTGGCCGAGCGACCTGGCGATTATGCCGTACATAGAGAACGTAGGCGCGGGATATGCGATGAGACCCGGCGAGCCGCCGAACGCCGATATTATCATCCCTATTAACTCGTCCGAGCCGTTGCCGAGGATGAGACGACTAGCCGGCACACCGACGTAGTCGGAAAGCAGCGCCTTGAGCGCACGCGCGTCCGGGTCGGGGTAGCGGTTTATGGCTACTTCCGAAAGCGCGTCCGCGATTTCACGGCGCAGCTCCACCGGCAGGGTGTACGGGTTCTCCATCGCGTCGAGCTTGACGCGTATGCCGGAGAAGTCCTCCACCTCGTATGCCTTGAGGGATGCGACCTCTTTTTTGACGAGCAACTTTATGTTCATTAGGCCTTTACGGTATCACCTTGTTAAGCGGGTACTCCACTATGCCCGACGCGCCCCTGCGTTTTAGCTTCGGTATCAGGTCGCGGACGAGCTTCTCGTCTATGATGACCTCTATGCTGACCCAGTCGGAATCTTTGTGGTGGGACACGGTGGGCGAGTGCATCGCGGGCAGGACCTTGGAGACCTCGTTGA
>Ga0334722_10001125_pt1 | contig 34821 bp, 27 predicted proteins | sample C3_bottom_MG_FD_207210 | JGI IMG/M metagenome (GOLD analysis project Ga0334722, IMG submission 207210) | Sediment microbial communities from Yellowstone Lake, YNP, Wyoming, USA - C3_bottom | ecosystem: Environmental > Aquatic > Freshwater > Lake > Sediment | place: USA: Wyoming | collected... | reverse complement strand
TCCGGCCGGCCCTGCGTCACAAGCTCCGTCTCGACTACCTGCCGATTCAGTACACGTCCACGGCCACGCTGACCGCCGACGTCATCTTCAATGGCCAGGTCTACCACGCGAGCACGCCGGTGGCGTCCGAGTTGCAGTGGAAGGAATACCGGGTCAGCTACGAGTACGACCTGATCTCGAACCACAGTGGCTTCGTGGGTCTCGTCCTGACGGGCGCCTTCACAGACGCCCGGTTCCACCTGAACGGGCAAGGCCTCGACGAACTGGCCCAGACCCAGGCGCCGATCCCGGCCATCGGCGGCATCGCCCGCGTCTACCCCACCACCGGCTTCGCCCTGACCGCTGAAGTGGCCTATTTCAAGCTGCCCGACTCCCTGATCAAGGACGTCAGTTCCCACTACATCGACTGGGACGTGTCCGCGACGTGGAACATCACCAACAACTTCGGGGCGGTGGCCGGCTACCGCAGGATCGACGCGGAGATGAACGCGTCGCGCGTGAAGGGCGCCGCGATCTTCACCGGGGCGTACTTCGGCGGCGTGATGCGGTATTGAGCGGTTACTTCCCGTACAGGCGGCGGTAGTCTTCGGCGATGCCCAGGATGCGGCGCACGTAGGTCTGCGTCTCGGGAAACGGAATGTCGTCGATCCACTCATCGAGCGGCAGCGCCTGCCGCTCGGCCATCCACTGGGCGGCCCGGGCATCGCCGGCGTTATAACCGCACAGCGCGAGGTGCACGTCACCGAAGCGCTGCACCAGGTCGGCGAACACGGCCATCCCGATCCGGATGTTCACCTCGGGCGTCGTCAGTTGCTTCACCGTGAAGGTCCGCATGCCGAGTATCCGGGCGTACCGGCGGGCCGTGGACGGCACCACCTGCATCAGGCCAATCGCGTTCGCCGCCGACCTCGCATTCGGATCGAAGGCCGATTCCTGCAGGATGAGCGCGGCCATGACGTACGGGTCGAGCCCGTGTTCGCCGGCGTATTTCTGGATGAGCGGCAGGTACTCGAGCGGGTAGAGAATCTTCTGAATCGCGTCGGGCATCGATTCGCCGCCGGCCGCCAGCATCTGCGGATACGCCGCACGCATCACGCTGATGGCCGGCCGCGTGTCCCCCCGGCGGTTCAGCAGCCAGGCGCGCGTGGCCCGCAGCTCCGGCGACGACCCCAGCGTGCGCTCGAGGTACTGCACCTCGTCGAGCGCCTCGTCGTACATCTCCGCCGCGATCAGCCAGCGCACGAGGGTCAGAGCGGGCTCGGGCGTCGTCCGCGTGGCGCTGCCCGGCGGCGGCGCCAGCCGGCGCGCCGCCTCGGCGGGCGACGCCAGCGACACGTTGCGGGTCTTCAGCGCCGCGACCGACAGCCGCCCGTAGTACGAGTTCGCGTAGTCGGTCACCGCCACGAGGAACCGCACGTTCGACGACTCGATCGCACCGAGCTTCTCGTGGGCCTTCCCCGCCCAGTACAGGAACGACGGCCGGTAGTCCGAGCGCGGCACGCTGACCGCCCCCGCATCGAACAGCGCGGCCGCGTCCTGGTAACGGGCGTGGCGATACGCCCACCAGCCGGACTTCCAGCGCGCGCGATCCGCGTGGCGGCCGTGCGGAAACCGGGCAATCACGTCGCGGAACGCCTCGTCGGCCTTGTCGTCCTCGTTGACCACGATCCAGTGCGAGGCCAGTCCATCGAGGGCGTCATCGGTCCACGGCGACGCCGGGAAGAGTTCGACCATGCGACGGACCTGGCGGACGTAGTCCTCGTTGGCACCCAAGCCCTTGATCGACACGGTCCAGTAGTAGCGAGCCTCCGGATCGCCCGGCAGCGTCTTCAGCAGCGGGGCCAGGGCATCGCGGCTGCGCTGGTACCGCTTCAGGTAGTAGTCGCACTCGGCGATGCGCAGGCGCACGTGGTCGAGCGTGGCCCCGGTGGCGGCCGGCCGCACGAGATCGAAGTTGGCCCGCGACGGCACATACCGGCGGGCGGCGTAGAGCCGTTCGGCGCGCGCCAACTCACGCGTGAACCGGTCGGTCCGGGCCGCCAGCGGCGCGCGGCGCAACGACACGAGCGCCTTCGCGGCCGCGTCGCCGGCACTCGTCGTCGGCCACTCGTAATAGACCTGCTCGAAGTATTTCAACTCGCGGGGCGCATCGCCCGCGCTGTGCGCGGCGCGCGCCAGCTGCAGCGTGACACTCTCCGGCACCGCGAGCTTGTGCGTGATGACCGACTCGTAAGCCGCCACGGCGGCGGCGAACGCCTTCAAGCCCTCGCTCGCCTCGGCCTCCCGCAGCGCGGACGCCTCCGACAGGTACCCGGGCGGCGCCAGCGCACGAAGATCCCGGAACGTGGCCCGCGCCTGATCGAACCGCTCCAGCGCCAGTTCGGCCATGCCCTTCTTGTAGAGGCCGTAATGGAACAGCGGCGTCGGCTTCAGGACCCCGAGGCGAATCGCGCCGAGCGCCTGAGCCGCCTTCTTCGTGCCAATCAGGTCCCCGGCCTGTGCCAGGTCCTGCACCGCATGCACGACGTCTGGCCCGCCGAGCCGATAGCCGTCCGGCGGCACCAGCCAGTAGCCGTCGAGCGTGGCAGGCAGCGGGAGATGGACCGTCGGCTTCAGATCCGGCACGACGACCTGGGGCTCCTGCGCCGTCCCGCGGGAGGCGGCGAGGGGCGAGAGACCGCCGAGGGCGATCGTCAGCGTGGCGAACAGGAGGGACCAGCGCATGCGCCGGCGATGTGTCATGAGTGGTCGGGTCCGAGCAGGGCCGGGTCGCCGTTGGCCAGCGTGCGGACCAGTTCCTGATCGAAGTAGTCGGTGCGCGCGCGGATGTCGCCCGGAACCCGCTCCTCGTACAGCCGCCGGGCACGCTCGATTTCGGATCGCAAGCGCTCCGCGAGGTCGTGCTCCTGCCGGCCCTCGGTCACGGCAGTCTCGTGGTAGAGCTTGATCTCGGAGACCAGCAGGCGCGCGTAGCGGCGGACCGACTCTTCATCTTCGGCACGCGGCACGCCCGCCGGGCGATCCCCCTGGGCCATCGGGCGCGACGGATGCGGCGACACCGACGCCGGGGACGCCGCCGCGGCCCGGCTCAACGTCACCACTTCCAGGCAGCGGGCGGCGTGGCGTGCCAGGACTTCGATCACCTCAGGCCACCCGCTCGGCACCTCTCTCGGCCCGTCGCCGGCATCGTCGGCATAGATCACGGCGACGACTTCCCCACCGACGCGCACCGGCACGGCCAGGCCCGCCGCGTCATCGGGCAGGACACCGAACGGCGTCGTGAACTGCTCGCCGGATCTCGATGCCCCGGTTCCAACGGCCTCTCCGCGGGCGACCGCGGCCCACAGCAGGCTGCCCGGTTCGTTGGGCACGTCCACGGAGCGCGCGTCCAACCCGTCCGCAAATCCCGATACCCGCCAGCCCGCCAGGCGTCCGCCCCGGACGAGGAACATGGCCACGCGCGGGGCCTCGCGCGACACGACCTCGCCGAGCGCGTCCAGCACGTCCGTGAGCGTCCGCGCGTGATCGAACCGGCGAATCGCATCGACCATCCGCTCCAGGCACGCGAGTTCGGCGTGCCGTTCGCGGGCGCGCGACTCCACCAGATCACGCTCGGCCGCCCGCAGCGCGGTTGCCTCAGCCTCGCGCGCGGCCTCGTCTGCCGCGGCCCGGATCCGCTCGCCGGCCTCGGCATGTGCAGCCGCGACGGCCGCCGCCCGTTCGCGAAACGCATCGGCACGGGCCGTCACGATCGCGTCGTCGAGCTTGACGGCGAACTCCGCCCGGGCGTTGCTCAACGAGGACTCGCGCGCGTTCGCTTCCTCTTCCCGGGACGCGGCCGCCGCACGACTGATGTCGCCCACCAGCGAAGCGGTCCGCTCGTCGAGCCGGCGCGCGATCTCCCGCCTGAAGGCGTCGAGGAGGTCGGTAATTTCTTGATCGAGAGTCATGCTGAATGGGATCGCACCCGTGCGGGCGCGATCCTCACCGATTATGCCACATCCATTCGCGCCGTCGCGCCGTCGGCCGATCACTTCTCGACGGCGAAACCCTGGCCCACCCAGTCGATGTTGAAGTTGTTCGGCAGGGCAAGCACGCGGAGCCGGGCGAAGCCCAGGTCCTTCAACGCCGAAAACGCCGGCCGCAGGTTCGGGCAGTCTTCAAGAGGGCAGCAGCCGCAGTAGATCACGATGCTCGAGTTCTTCGCGACGCCCTGGGCCCACGCCTTCAGGTCCGCCAGGCCGTCCGGGCTGGAGCCCGGCCCGTGGGCAACGGCGCCGGGAATGTGGCCCAGGCCGAACAGGCCGCCGGGCCCCACGTACACGATGACGGGCTTCTCGCCGGCCGCCGGGATCTTCAGTTCCTGGTCGAGCGCGGCCGCGGAGACCTCGCTGGCAGCCGGCCACGGCCGAGTCCCGCCGTCCTCGCGCTGGGCGTCACGCGCGCACCCGATCGTGCAGAAGCCGCCCGCGGCCAGCCCCAACACCAGCACAAGCCCCAGCGTCCGGACGAATCGATCAGCGTGGTTCATGGACCTAGTCTACCGGCCCCAACGTCCGCTGTCACGGTTGGCAGGGATCGTGCAGCCGCCGCCTGCGGTCTTGGTGTCGCTGTGCCAACCGTCCTGCCGATCACGAGGCTCCCGGCGGGATTCCCGGGACCGGAATCGGGCCGGGCGGGTTGGAATACCGGGCACGCGGCCGGAATGCCGACACCTGACCGGAACGAAGAACGATGCCGAGCGTCAATCCAGCGGACGGGTCGGGCAGCGGACTGTATAACCTGCCGCCGGCCATCACGGCGACGACGGACATCTCCGCGTTCACGTCCACCCAAATCCGCGCGCTGAATCTCCGGCAGTGTACCAACCTCACGACGGGCCAGGTCGCGTCGATTGCCACGGATGCGATCGTGGGGCTGACGGCCAACCAGCTTCATGCCATCGGTACCCGCGGCGCCACGGCGCTGACCACGGAGCAGATTGGCTCGCTGGCCGTCTATCAACTGAACGCCCTGACGGCCAGCCAATTCGGCGCCCTGTCGGGCGATCAGTTGAGCGCGCTCACCTCGGATCAGATCGACGGCCTGCGCTACACGCAGGTGTCGGCGATTTCAGCCGACTCGCTCGCGCTGCTCGCGACGACTCAACTCTCCGAGTTGTCGACCCGGCAGGTCCAGGCGCTCGGCGCGAGCCAGATCGCGCACCTGACCGGGTCGCAACTGGCGGCAATGGGCACGGACCAGATTGCCAGCCTGCGGCTGTCACAGGTCAAAGCGATCGAGACCGATGACATCCAGTCCCTGCAGGCCGCGCAGATTGCGGCCCTCTCCAAGCTGCAACTGGCCGCCTTCACGTACGCGCAGATTGCGGCCCTCAGCACGGGGCAGGTGGCCGCGATCGAGACCCGGGACATCGCGGGCCTGCTGAAGTCTCAGATCCGGACCATGTCGTCGGATCAGATCCGCGCGCTGACCACGGGCCAGATCGGGGCGCTGCTCGTGGGCCAGGTGGCGACGATCGAGACGCAGGACCTGGCAGCCCTGACGTCCGACCAGTTGCAGTCGTTCTCTCGAACGCAGCTGCTCGCGCTCACCACGGCCCAGATCGTGGCGCTCGGCAGCGATCAACTCAACGCGCTGAAAACGGATCAGTTTGCCGCGCTGTCGGCCTCACAGGTCGCCGCCATCGAAACGGCCGACATCGCCAGCCTGTCGACGGACCAGTTGGTGGCCCTCACCACGCGGCAGGCCGCGAGCCTGTCCACCGCACAGCTGCGGGCGCTCGGCGACACGCAGATCGTGGCCCTCGAAACGACGGACGTCGCCGCGCTCAAAGCGGCGCAGCTGAACGCGTTGTCGACCGCGCAGTGGCAGGTCCTGACGGATAACCAGATCGCGAACCTGCGGCGGGCCCAGGTCGCTGGACTGTCGACCACCACAATCGCCGCGCTCTCGACGGATCAGATCGCGGGGCTGCCGCAGGCCCAGCTGCAAGTCCTCTCGCCGGTCCAGCTGCGCGCGCTCTCGACCGACCAGTTGAAGGCGCTGACGCCCGACCAGATTGCCAACTTGTGGCCGGATCAGTTGACCGAGATCCAGCCCGACAAGCTGGCGGCGCTTTCGAGCGATCAGATCGCGGCGCTCACCACCGGCCAGGCGACGCACCTCACGACGGCACAGATTGCCCAGATGACCACGGACCAGATCGGGGCGCTGACGACCGACGACCTGGCCGTCCTCACTAGCCGCCAGATCCGGGCGTTTACGACCGACCAGGTGGTCGCGATCGGGACGGGCCAGTTCGAGGCGCTGCGGCCGGCACAGGTCGGCTACTTCACCACCGGCCAGATCTCGGTGTTGACCACCGACCAGGCGGTCGCCCTGACCACGGACCAGGCCCGCGCACTGACGGCCGCCCAATTGAACACCCTGTCGGGCGGCCAACTGGCCGCCCTGGGCACGGATCAGGTCGCCGCCCTGCTCACGAAGCAGGTCGCGGCCATCGACGCGGACGCCTTCGGCAGCCTGACCACGGCGCAGCTCGCGGCGCTCACGAGCGCGCAGCTGGGCGCCATGACGACGGCCCAACTCCACGTGCTGGACACGAGCCAGATCGTGGCGTTGGACACCGGCGCCCTGAAGGGGCTGACCGCCACTCTGCTCATCGCGCTCAGTACCGCCCAGGTGCGGGCCCTGACGACGGACCAGGTGCAGGCGCTCGCCGCGAAGCAGGTGGCCGCGCTGGAGACGGTGGATCTCAATGCGTTCAGCACGGAACAGGTCGTCGCGCTGACGACGGGCCAGGTGGCCGGGTTGACAGCCAACCAGATCAGGAACCTGGACACGAGCCTGCTGTCGGCCATCGAAACGGAAGACATCCAGGCGTTGAAGACGTCACAGATCGCCGCGCTCGGGACTGGGCAGGTCCAGAGCCTGACGTCGGACCAGGTGCAGAGCCTCCTCAGCACGCAGATCCGCGCACTGAACACCGGTCAGCTGGTGGCGTTCGGCGCCGATCAGATCGAAGCGTTCACCACCGGCCAGCTGGCGGCCCTCCGGACGCAGCAGTTCCGGGCGCTCACCACCGATCAGATGGCGGCGCTGTTGACCGACCAGGTCCAGGGCCTGACGACAGCGAACCTGGCCGCGATCACGACCGGCCAGGTGCGCAGCTTCACGACCGATCAGATTGACGCCCTGAGCACCGGCCAGATTCAGGCACTCAAGACGGCCACCGTCGCGGCCCTCACGACGGCGCAGGTCCATACCCTCTCGACGGACCAGGTGGTGGCCTTCACCTCGGCAGAGATCCGGTCGCTCACCACCGGCCAGTTGCTCGCGCTCACCACCGACCAGATCGAAGCGATCGAAACCGGCGACGTCGCGGCCATGTCCACGACCCAGCTGAACGCCCTGGCGCCGGAACAGTTCCAGGCGCTGACGACCGACCAGGTCCAGGCCCTGAAGACGCAACAGGTATCGGGCCTCGACGACGACGCGGTCCAGTCGTTCACCACGGATCAAATCGTCGCCCTCACGTCGAATCAGGTGAAGAGCCTCACCAGCGCGCAGGTGGCCGCACTCACGGCCGACGAGGTCGCCGCGATCGAGGTAGCCGACCTCCGCACGCTCGTCGCCGCGCAGCTCCGGGCGATGACGCCGGAGCAAATCCAGGCGCTCACGACGGACCAGATTGCCGCGCTGCGGCTGACGCAGGTGTCCAGCCTGACCACCGAACAGGTGGGCGCGCTGAACACGGACCAGGTGGTCGCCATCGGCGCCCAGAACATCCAGGCGTTCGGCGCGGCGCAGATCACGGCGTTCAATCAGGATCAGGTCCAGGCGCTCACGACGGACCAGATGGTGGGGCTCTCGCGGACGCAGATCGCGGCCCTGGCACCCGAGCAGGTGGCCGCGCTCTCGGGCAGCCAGCTGGCCGCCATCGAGTCCGCCGACGTCACCGGCCTGATTTCCATACAGGTGGCAGCCATCACGACCGACGCCCTGGGCTCGATGACGACCGGCCAGGTGGCCTCCCTCACCACCGGCGCGATCCGCGGCTTCACCAACGAGCAGGTCGCCGCGCTCTCCACCGACCAGGTCGTGGCCATCACGCCGGGTCAGTTCGCGGCGCTCAAGACCAAGCAGATCCAGGCGCTCACCACCGACCAGGTACCCGTGATCGACGTCGTCGATCTCGTGGCCATGACGACCGCCCAGTGGATCGTCTTCGGGTCGGACCAGCTGCGCAGCCTGACCACCGATCAGCTGCAGGCGATCGCCACGGACGACTTCTCGGCCCTGCTGACGGACCAGGTGTCCGCGTTCAACACGGACCAGGTCGCCGCGCTCACCACGGCGCAGGCCGCCGCGCTCCGCACGGACCAGGTCAACGCCCTCACCACCGACCAGGTCGGCGCGCTCCAGTCCGACGTGCTGCGCACCCTCGATGCCTCGCAGGTGCAATCACTCGACGCCGGCCAGCTCGGGGCGCTCGGGTCCGCCCAGGTGCAGGCGCTGAAGACGGACCAGGTGACGGCGCTCTCGACGGACCAGATCGTCGACTCGCCGGTGGACCTCCTGAACAAGCTGTCCACCGGGCAGTTCAACGTGCTGACCAGCGATCAGATCGCGGCACTCACCACGGCGCAAGTGGCCGGCCTCTCCACCGACCAGGTGGCGGCCCTCACGACCGCGACGCTCGGCCTGTTCCTCGGCGACCAGGTGGGGGCGTTCACGACCGACGAGATCCAGGCGCTCAGCACCGACAGCATCCGGGCGCTGAATACCTCGCAGATCTCCTCGCTGTCGTCCGATCAGATCGTGGCGCTGCTGGCCACCCAGGTGGCGGCACTCGAGTCCGACGAGCTGACGTCGTTCAACGCCGCCCAGCTGACGTCCCTGACGAGCGACCAGATTGGCGCCGTGGCGACCGACGCCCTGAACGCCCTGGGCTCGGATCAGCTGCCGTCGCTGCTCACGTCGCAGGTCATCGGCTTCACCAGCGATCAGCTGGCCGCGCTGTCGAGCGACAGCCTGCAGGCGCTGACCTCGGATCAGCTCGTGGCGCTCTCCACGGATCAGCTGCGGGCATTCACCGCGACGCAGTACGGCCAGTTCACGCCGGACCAGATCCGGGCGCTGCCGGTCGGCGACATCCCCGCCCTCGAGACCGCGGACGTCGCCGGCATGACCTCCACGCAGGTCGATGCGCTGAGCACCGATCAGCTGCGGGCGCTGACGTCTGCTGAACTCCAGGCCGTCACGACGGACGCGTTCAGCTCGCTGACCACCGAGCAGGTGGCCGCGCTGACCACGGACCAGGTCCCGGCGGTCACGAGCGACCAGCTCAACAGCATGACGTCGGCCCAACTCGACGCGCTGACCCCGGCCCAGATCCAGTCGCTGGTCGAGGAACAGATAGCGGCGCTCTCGACGGCCCAGTGGAACGCGCTGCCGACCGACCAGCTGGCGTCGTTCACAACGGACCAGGTGAGCGTCATCCCGACGGCGAGCCTCGCGAGCCTGTCAACCGCCTCGATCGTCGCGCTGACGCCCGAGCAGGTGGCGGCCCTGACAACGGCACAGGCGCATGCGCTCGGCACGGACCAGGTGGCGGCCCTGACGTCGGACCAGGTCGCGAACCTGAGCACGGCCGACGTGGGCGTCCTCGACTCCGATCAGCTCCAGGCGATCGACACGGACCAGATCCAGGCGCTGACGACCGACCAGGTGCGCGCCCTCAGCACCGACCAGCTCGACGCGCTGACGACGGACCAGGTGGCGGCGCTCACCAACACGCAGATTGGCGCGCTCGCCACGGCCCAGGTCGCCGGCCTGACACCGGACCAGGTGACGGCGCTCACGACCGACCAGCTCGAGGTGCTCGGCACCGCCGCCATCGCGGCCTTGACGGGCGGCCAGCTCGCCGCGATGGGCACGGCGCAGGTGGCGTCGCTCTCCGGCACGCAGGTGGCCGCGATCGAAACCGGCGACATCTCGTCGCTGACGACCGATCAGCTCGCGGCCCTGCGCACCGACCAGATGGCGGCGCTGCTCTCCGGCCAGATCGCCGCGATGAGCGCCGGGCAGTTCGACGCCTTCGGTGCGACCCAGATTGGCGCCGTGAGCACGGATGGCATCGCGGGCCTGACCACCGACCAGGTGGTGTCGCTCACGACCGACCAGGTACAGGCGTTCACGGATGAACAGATGCCGGTCATCGGCACCGACCAGATCGCCGCGCTCAGCGGCACGCAGCTGGCGGCACTGGATGCCGTGGATGTGGCGGTCATGACGACTGACCAGATCCTGGCGATTGGCGATGACAAGATACCGGCGTTGACGACGGATCAGATCCCGTCGATCACGGTCGATGACGTGGCCGCGATGAGAGCGACGCAGGTTGCCGCGTTCACCACGGATCAGCTCGCCGCGCTGACACAAGCCCAGGTGAACGTGCTGACGCCCGACCAGATCGCCGCGCTCAGCGCCGACCAGAAGGCTGTGCTGGGTCTCTAATCCCGGCGCTCAGTTGTGTCGATGACGCGCCGGGAATGTAGCGCGCGGGCGTCAGCCCGCGTGCCCGGGGCGAAGAGGCTCAACGCAAGTGAGCCCCGGGACTGGACGCCAGCCACGCCACCAGCTGATCTTCGAGACTGCGAATCAGGCGGCCCGGCGCTGCCTGCCACGAGGGCGCCCGCTCCGCCAGCGCCCGGCGCAGGCCGCGCAACCGTTCCGGCTGGTTCACGAGCGTGACGATGAGTTCCTCGTAATCCCGCCGGCTCGTCGTGACGAGCTCGTCCACGCCGGCCGCGTGCAGCATGCCGCCGGCCATGCGCGACACGGCCGTCCGTCCGCTGAGCGTCACCAGCGGCACGTGGGCGTCGAGCACGTCGCGGGCGGTCGAACCGGCGTTGTACGGGTAGGTGTCCAGGTAGAGGTCGGCGAGCGCCAGCCGCTCCCGGTACTCACCGTGAGCGCAACGCCCGGCAAACACGATCCGGCCAGGCCCGATGCCCGCCGCCGCAGCGTGACTGCGCAGCGCGGTCGTCGCCCAGGGATTGTCATCGAGCAGCCAGAGCACCGCCTGACTGCAGCGGTGCAGGATGCGCATCCAGCAGCCGAACAGTTCCGGCGTGAACTTGTAGACGTTGTTGAAGCACGCCAGGACCACGGCGCCCTCCGGCAGCCCCAGCGCGGCCCGCTTGAGCCGACCCGTCGGGACCGGGTCGTGGTGCAGCGGGATCATCGAGCCCTCGATGTAGAGCGGCCGCTCGGTCACGAACGGCGTCAACGCCTCGGGAAGCGTGAAGCGGTCGCTCACGACGAAATCCACCCACGGAAGCGTGGTCGTGCCGATGAAACCCAGGTAGCTGCCGATGACCGGCGCCGGCCGCTCGGCCAGCACACCGGGCCGTGCGCCGGAGCTGAGGCCGTGCATGTCGAGCAGGACGTCAATCTCGCGATCGCGGATCAGTTGCGCCGCCGCGCGATCGTCGAGCGCGGCGACGCTGACGCGCTCGTCGAACGCACGTCGCAGCCGGGCCTGATGGGCCGTGCCGTCTTCCGGACTGAAGTCGAACGCGTAGACGCGGAACCGGTTCCGGTCGTGCGATTCGATGAGCTCCGTCATCAGCAGGCCGACGGCGTGGGTGCAGAGGTCGCCCGACAGGTAGCCGATGCGGATCCGATCGTGCCCGGCCCGTGGCGCCGGCGCCGGAGGCCCGCCCTGCCATGCGTACTTCCGCCGCACGAACGAGAGCGCCGACAGCCACTGCATGGCCGGGTCGTCGAAGAGCGCCAGCATCGCGAGCGGCGAGGTGCCGCCGATGAGCGCGTTGACGCTGAGGCCCTGGGCCGGCACGTAGACAGGCCAGGTGCATTGCTTCTGACGCAAATGCACCCAGTGCTGGATGGCGTCGGGCTGCAGCGGGTTGAGGCGCAAGCTGCCGGCCAGCGCGGACTCCGCCGCCGAGTACTGCTTCTTCGACTCCTGCAGACGGCCGACGTGATTGAGAGCGATGGTCGCGAACGGCACGGCGTCGGCCTGGCCGCCGAGGCCGGCCGCGGCCACGTCCAGCCACAGCTGGAGCGCGGCGCTCTCGTTGTGCTTCCGCTCCTGCACCAGCCCGGCGTTGATGCGGGCCTGGTGCAGCCGCGGACTCAGCGTCAACGCCTGGGCGTAAGCGGCATCCGCAGCGTCCAGTTGCCCCTGCTCGGCGAGCAGCACACCCCAGTTGAACAAGGCCACGGGGCGGGACGGTGATTCGGTGTGCGTCAGCCACGCCTCGTAGAGCCGCACCGCATCCGCCGTGCGCCCGGCTGCCTTGAATTGCTCGGCGTGCGTGATGAGCGAGTCCAGCGGGAATTGCCCGGACGTGATGACGGCGTGCAGGTGATCGAGCGTCAGAGGTTCGTCCGGCATCGGGAGTCCTGTGGTGACGGGCACCATTCTGCCATGTTCTCGTCACCCAGGCGTTGAGGTGGTTGATCCGGACTCTTCAACGCGGCGGGATGTCCCGCGGTGCGGTCACGCGGGGTCGCGAGGTATGTCCCGTGGGAAGGCCGCTCGCGTGGTGGCAGGCTCGATAATGAGCGACGCCGCTGCCACCCCGACGCCAAACGCGGCCAGCGTCGCGCCGGCAGCCATGTGCGTGGCGAGCAGGCCGATGGCCGATGCGAGCAGCACGGCGCCAATCACGAGGTCGGAGCCGCGCACCCACGGCCCCGCCCGCCGTAGTTCGGATCCGACTGCCGGCCAGTTGAAGCGTGCGGTGAACAGCCAATGGGCTCGCAGCGTCCCGTTGAACGCGGCGGCGAGAACCATCACCAGCAGCAATCCCCACATCACCGGTCCTTCATTCCACCACTTCGCGTGCCACACGGGATAGACGAGCCCGGCATAGGTCGCCATGGCCAGCACCTGGTGCCACTGCCACCACCGGCGGCCGGCCTCCCTGGTCGGCTCGGCGGTGACGCTTCTCGCGGGGGCCGCACCGGGCCCGAGCGACGCCAGGGCGGCGACCAGCTCGTCGACGCTGGAATAGCGGCCCGCCGGGTCCTTGGCGAGGCAGCGGTAGATGATGCGATCCAGCCCGGCCGGCAGCGGCGGTGAGGTCCTCTCGAGGGGCGGAGGATCGGCGGCCAGTACGCGTGCGGCTGTCGCGATCGCCGTCGCCGACGCGAACGGATGACGGCCGGACGCGAGTTCGTACATGACGATGCCGAACGAGAAGATGTCGCTTCGGCCGTCGACCTCATGACCGTCGAGCTGTTCGGGTGACATGTACCCGGTGGTGCCGATCACGGTACCGGCGCCCGTCAGCCGGCCGCTGCCGGCCTCGGCTTCGGGCATCCGCGCGATGCCGAAGTCGAGAATCTTGATGGTGCCGTCGCCCATCCGGATGACGTTCTCGGGCTTGAGGTCCCGGTGGACGATGCCCCTGGCGTGCGCGGCGGCCAGGGCGCGCGCCATTTGCGTGCCGACGCTGACGAGATCGCCGCCGCCCAGCGGGCCGGCCCCGAGCGCCTGCCGCAGCGTGAGGCCCTCGACGTACTCGCCGGCCATGAACAACTGGCCGTCGATGTCCTCGAGCGCGTACACCGTGGCGATGTTGGCGTGCGACAGGGCCGCAGCGATGCGAGCCTCGCGTACCTGGCGATCGCGGCGGGCGGGATCGTTGGCCAGCCCCGGGGCAAGCGCCTTCAGCGCCACCTGCCTGTGCAGGCGGGTGTCGGTGGCCAGCAGCACGATGCCCATCCCGCCCTCGCCGAGGATCGCGTCAACCAGGTAGGGGCCCAGACGCTGACCCGGCAGCGCCGGAGCACCGCCGGGGGGCAACGGAAAGTCGACGGCAGCAGGCTGTTCCAGGAAGTCACCGGCCACGCCGTGCGCGTCAACGAGCGCCGTCACGTCCGCGTGCAACGCGGGGTCGCCGCCGCACGCGCGCGCGACGAAGCCGGGCCGGTCGGCGTCGGGCTCCTCCATCGCGGCCAGGAAGATGTCGCTGACGCGGCGCCACTCGGTGTTCATGACCGCTCCGCCAGTTCGCGGTAGAGCCAGGCGCGCGCCACGGACCATTCGCGCTTGACGGTGACCGGGGCGACATCGAGCAGCGCGGCGGTCTCATCGACCGTCATGCCGGCAAAGTAGCGGAGTTCGACGATGCGAGCCTGCCGTTCGTCCAGCACCGCGAGCCGGTCCAGTGCGTCGTGCAGCGCCAGCACGTCCACGGACGCCGGTTCCACGACCGCATGCCGGTCGTCCAGCGTCACGGGCCTGGCGCCCTCGCCCCGTTTGGCGGCCACGCGCGCCCGGGCGCGATCGACCAGGATTTCGCGCATGCTCCGCGCGGCGATGCCGAGAAATTGCGCGCGGTTCCGGGCCGGCACCCCGCCGCCGCCGAGCAGGCGCACGTAGGCTTCGTGCACCAGCGCGGTGGTCTGGATCGTCCGGGCGCCCTGTTCGCGGCGCATCGCCCGGGCCGCCACCTGGTGCAGTTCGCGGTAGATCACCTGAAAGAGGTGATCGAGGGCGGGCTTGTCTCCCCGTCCGACTGCCTCCAGCAGCTGCGTGATGGCCTGGTGCTCGGGCTCTCCCACGGCCGGCATTATCCGTCCCCCGGGCCGGTCCGGCAACCCGGGCCGCCCGCCCCGGCATTCGCGATGAGCCGGTTCTCGTCCGGGCTGCGCATCAGTAAGTGGCGTTCCAGGGTTCGGGCTCCGGGGGGCCCCGGGGGCCGAAACGGAGGTTGATATGGCAGACGCAACATTCGTCCAGGCAAACAGGGAGATGACGGGCGTGCTGGTGCCGCTCGAGCGGCGGGTGCTCCGGTGGCTGGTGCGGCGCCTGCCGGGTTGGGTGACGCCCGACCACCTGACTGGCCTCGGATTCGCCGCGCTCGTGCTCGCGGGCCTCTCGTATTGGGCCGCGCGGGACAACCCCGCGGCCCTGCTGCTGGTCATCGTCTGCCTCGCCGTGAACTGGTTCGGGGACAGCCTGGATGGGACGCTGGCACGAACCCGCAACTGCCAGCGTCCGCGGTATGGCTTCTACGTGGACCACGTGGCGGACGTGCTGGGAACCCTCTTCCTGGTCGGCGGGATGGGGCTGTCAGGCTACATGAGCCCGACGGTGGCGCTCGTGGTGCTGCTCGCCTATTACCTCGTCGCCCTCGACGTGTTCCTGGCCACCTACTGCCGCGGGACGTTCCGGATGGCGTACTGGGGCTTCGGCGCGACCGAACTGCGCGTGGTGATCGCCATCGGCAACGTCGCGGCGCTCGTGCACCCGTACAACAGTGTCTTCGGAGGCACGTACCTGCTCTTCGACGTGGGCGGGACGGTGGCGGCCGCCGGGCTGCTGGTGACGTTTGCGGCGTCGGTGGCCGGCAACATCCGGGCGCTGTACAAGGCCGAACCGCTATCCCGCCGGGAGGCATAACCGATGAAGGGCCTCACCCTGACGCGCGGCATCGTCTTCAACGTGGTGGGCGCCCTTGGCGCGGGCGTCCAACTGGCGTGCCTGTGGGTGCTCTGGCGAGCCGCCGGCCTGCACTACCTGCCGGCCACCGCGCTGGCAACCGAAGCCGCAGTGCTCCACAACTTCGCGTGGCACCAGCGCTGGACGTGGAAGGATCGGCCGGCGTCCCGGGCGGAGTCGTGGCGGCGGCTCGCGCGGTTCAACCTCAGCAACGGCGTCGTGTCGCTCTGCGGCAACCTGATCGTGATGGCTGTGCTGGTCGGCGGGTTGCAGGTGCCGGTCCTCGCGGCGAACCTGGTCGCCATCGTGCTGTGTTCGTTGCTGAATCTGGTCATCAGCGACGTTTGGGTCTTCCGATCGCGCTTGGCGGTGATGGTTGTCCTGGCCACGCTGGGTCTGGCGGCGCCGGCCGTCGCGGAGGCCGGGCCTCGGCCGGCCGCGCTGGCCGCGTTCGAGCGCCACCTCGAGCGCGTGGCGGCACGGAACGACGAGCGGGCGGGCGGGCGCCTGCCGTTCCTGTGGCTGGACGACAACCCGGCCCGCGCGGCGCGTGTCCGGTCGGGCGCGGTCGAGATCGGCCCCGCGGACGGGCCAACGCTTTCAACAGTCCCCGGCGGCCTTGTCCACGACTGGATTGGCGCGGTGTTCGTCCCGGGTGCCCGCGTGGGCGCGGTGATCGCGCTCGTCCAGGACTATGACCGGCACGCGGTGGTGTACGCGCCGGACGTCATGGCGTCCCGGCTGCTGCAGCGCGACGGGGAGCGCTTCACGGCCCGCCTTCGCCTGCACCGGCAGGCGGTCATCACCGTCGTGCTCGACACCGTCCACGTCGCCACGTATGCGCGGCTCGACGACGCACGGTGGCGCAGCCGCTCGGCCACGACCAGCGTGCGGGAGGTGCGGAACGCCGGCCAGCCGGACGAGGTCGTGCTCGACGAGCAGGAGGGGCACGGATTCCTGTGGCGCCTGGATTCTTTCTGGTCGTTCGAGGAGCGGGACGGCGGCGTCTACATCGAGTGCCGCGCCGTCTCGCTGTCGCGCGGCATCCCGATCGGGCTGGGGTGGCTGGTTGAACCGTTCGTCACACGCGTGCCGCGCGAGGCGCTGACACGGACGCTCGACGCGACCCGGCGTGCCGTGACCGCCATTCCCGGCTATCATGATGGGCGGTTTGTCCCCACCATCAGGATTGGCGAGCGGCCGCGCCGGCCGCAGGAGACTCGACATGAAGACGCCCCTTCTCGTGATCGGCGTGTTGATTGGATGGTGCCTGCTCGTGACCGGTGACGCACTCGCCGCGGACCTCTGCGCGGGCAAGAAACCGGGCTCCATCACGTTCTTTGATCGCGAGATCTCGCGAGACGCGCCGCTCCCGGCGGCGGTGACGACGCTGGACTTCTCGAAGCCGATGTTCGCCCTGCTCTGCCTGACGGACAGCGCGGGACCGCAGCCCGAGGGCGGCACCACGTTCCGGGTCGTGCTGTACGTGAAGCAGGTCAGCATTCCTGACGGCCAGTACTCGGCGTACAAGGCCGGCAAGCAGGACGGCGGCGTCCTCCGCCCGCAGCTCTCGCAGCCGCGCAAGGACGTCATCGTGGCGATCAACGAGGACTTCGACTACTCGGGTCTCCAGGCGAAACTCGATCCGGGCGAGTACGAATTCCGCCTGCAGGCGGCCTCCGAGAAGGGTACCGGCCAGCTCGATGTCACCATCGACTGGTCGAACGACGTCGCCTATCTCCAGGAATTGCGGAAGGCCGGCTACCTGGCCGACGGCAAGGTCACGATCGTCAAACGGTAGGGTCCTCAGGGGGGCACCCGTGATCAGTTTTGATGTCGTCGTTCTCGGCGCCGGCCCCGGCGGCGAACGGGCCGCGATCCAGGCCGCCCGCGCCGGCAAGCGCGTGGCGCTCATCGAGCGCGAGCATGTCGTGGGCGGCATGCGCGTGAACTGGGGCACGATCCCGAGCAAGACGCTCCGCGAGAGCGCCGCCTTCGTTTACGGCCTGCGGCACAACCGGCTCGACGCGATCAAGGTGGACATCTCCGACACGATCACGATTCCCGAGCTGATGTACCGCGAACAGCGCGTCGTGCAGCGCGAACTGGAGCTGATCAACCGGTCGCTGAACCGCTACGCGATCGAGATCTTCCGGGGCGAAGGGCGCTTCCTCGACGCGCACACGATCGCGGTTCACGGGATCGACGGGCAGGTGCGCCTGCGGCTCTCGGGCGAGGTCATCGTGATCTCGACGGGTTCGTCGCCGAACCGGCCGGCGGACATCCACTTCGACAACGACACGGTGTTCGACAGCACCAGCGTGCTGCGCCTCCCGCGCATGCCGCGATCGATGGTCGTACTCGGCGCCGGTGTGATCGGCGTTGAGTACGCTTCGATCTTCGCGGCACTCGGGCTCTCGGTCACCCTTGTCGATACGCGGGAGCACCTCCTCCCGTTCATCGACCGGGAAATCGCCGACCTGCTGCGGCGCGAACTCCGCCGGCTGGGCGTGGCGTTCATCGCCAACGATCGCTACGCGAAGGTGGATCGGCTCGAAGGCTCGACGCCGATGATCCGCGTGACCACCCACAGCGGCAACACGCTGGAAGCCGACGTCCTGCTCTATTGCGTCGGCCGGGACGGCAACACGCGGGGCCTGGGCCTCGAAGCGATCGGCATCCTGCCGGACGCCCGGGGTCTCCTGCAGGTGAACGAGCACTTCCAGACGGCGCATCCGCACGTCTATGCCGTGGGCGACGTGATCGGCTACCCGGCGCTCGCGAGCACGTCGATGGAGCAGGGGCGGCAGGCGATCCGCCACGCCTACGGCATCCCGGGGCCCAAACTGCGCACCGAGCGCCTTCCGTTCGCCATCTACGCGATTCCCGAAGTGAGCTACGTGGGGGAGACCGAGGAGATGCTGAAGGAGAAAGGCGTGTCGTACATCGTCGGGCGCGGGCAGTACGCGATGAATCCCAAGGGCCAGATCGCCGGGGCCACCGGCGGCATCCTGAAGATGCTCTTCGAGCGCGACACGCTGATGCTGCGGGGCGTGCACATCATCGGCCACAGCGCCAGCGAACTGATCCACACCGGCCAGGCATTCCTGGACGCCGTCGCCGACGCGTCGCACATCGCGGAAACGCTGTACAACTACCCCACGTTCTCCGACATGTACCGGCACGCGGCCCTGGTCGCGCTGCTCGAGCGCGAGCACGGCGCGGCGGGAACCGGCATGGAGGCCGACCCGGACTAGCGACGGCGGCGCCAGCCGGGTGCGCCGATGGCCGGGATCTGGCGTAGGATGGTGGCGCCCGAGCGGCCCCGCACGCTGGTGGTCAGCGTGCCGCACGCGACGCCAGGGCGGAGACCGATCATGCGCAGACTCGTCATCGCGTTGCTGCTCGCCGCGTCCCTGGCCGCCGTCTCGGCGGCTCCGCAAACGCCCACGGGGCTGCCGGCCGAGACCGCCGCACAGAAGCAGGCCCGCCTGCAGTGGTGGACCGATGCCCGGTTCGGCATGTTCATCCACTGGGGCCTGTATGCCGAAGCCGCGCGCCACGAATGGGTCAAGAACCGCGAACGGCTGACCGACGCCGACTACCAGCCCTATTTCGACAACTTCAACCCCGACCTCTACGACCCGCGCGAATGGGCGAAGCGCGCGAAGGACGCGGGGATGAAGTACGCCGTCATCACCAGCAAGCACCACGAGGGCTTCTGCCTCTTCGACTCGAAGGTCACGGACTACAAGGCCACGAAGACGCCGGCGAAGCGCGACCTGATCAAGGACTGGGTGGACGCGTTCCGCGCAGAAGGGTTGAAGGTCGGCTTCTATTACTCGCTGCTCGACTGGCACCATCCGTCCTACACCGTCGATCGCAACCATCCGCAGCGCGCGACGACGGACGCCGAGTACGCCGCGCTCAACACGGGTCGCGACATGGCGGTGTATCGCCAGTACATCAAGGACCAGGTGCGCGAGCTGCTGACCAACTACGGCAGGATCGACGTGATCTGGCTCGACTATTCGTTCCCGGGCGGGACGCAGGGCAAGGGCCGCACCGACTGGGACTCGGTGGGCCTGCTCAAGATGGTCCGCGAACTGCAGCCGGGCATCATCATCAACGATCGCCTCGACCTGCTCGACGTCCCGGGCGGCTGGGATTTCCGCACGCCCGAGCAGTTCAAGCCCGCCGAGTGGGTGACGATGAACGGGCAGCGCGTGCCGTGGGAGACGTGTCAGACCTTCTCCGGCTCGTGGGGGTACTTCCGCGACGAGACCAGCTGGAAGAGCCCGGCACAGCTGATCGAGCTGCTGATCGACTCGGTCAGCAAGGGCGGCAACCTGCTGATGAACGTCGGGCCGACGGCCCGCGGCACGTTTGATCAACGTGCGACTGACCGGCTGGCGGCTTTCGGCAAGTGGATGCAGGTGAACGGGCGGTCGATCTACGGCGCCACGCAGGCGCCGGCGGAGTTCAAGGCGCCGGCCAACACGATCCTGACGTACAACGAGAGGTCGAAGCGGCTCTACGTCCACATGTTGGCCTGGCCGATGGGCGAAGTGGTGCTGGCGGGCTACGCCGGAAAGGTGGCGTACGCGCAGTTGCTGCACGACGCGTCCGAAGTACGGATGAGCGTGCGCAAGCCTGGTGACGGCCTGCACGTCCAGGAACAGGGCGGTGCCGGCGACCTGGTGCTGAGGCTGCCAATCCTCAAGCCCGACGTGGAAATCCCGGTCATCGAACTGAAGCTGAAATAGACAGGGCGGCGCCATGGATCCATCTGGCCCCGGTATGATGGAAACACATGGCATTCGACTTCGACCGCCCGATCGACCGCCAGGATTCTGACAGCACCAAGTGGCGCACGTACGACGCGGACGTGCTGCCGTTGTGGACGGCCGACATGGACTTCGCGGTGCCACCGCCCGTGATCGAGGCGCTGCACGCACGGGTCTCGCACGGCGTGTTCGGCTACTGTGTCCATCCTGCCGAACTGCGCGAGCTGATTGCGGAGCGCCTGGGGCGGCTGTATGGCTGGCGCGTGCGGCCCGACGAAGTCGTGCTGCAGACCGGTGTCCTGAAGGCGTTTCAACTGGTGGCATCGCTGGTGGCCGGACCGGCGGACGGGGTGCTCGTGCAGCCGCCCGTCTATCCGCCAATCCTGGGGGCGCCGCACCACAACGGATCGGTACACCAGGAAGCGCCGCTGCTCCTGCGCGCGGACGGCCGGTACGACATCGACTTCGACGCGTTCGAAGCCGCCATCACGCCGGCCACTCGCCTCTTCATTCTCTGCAACCCGCACAACCCGGTGGGCCGGGTGTTTCGCCGGGACGAGCTCGAGCGGCTGGCGGCCATCTGCCTGCGCCACGGCGTGTTGATCTGTTCAGATGAGATCCACTGCGACTTGATCTACCCAGGATTCGTGCACCTGCCGATCGCGTCGCTGGGCCCGGACGTCTCCGCGCGCACTGTGACACTGATGGCGCCGAGCAAGACGTTCAACATCCCGGGCCTGCGCTGTTCGTTTGCGATTGTCCAGGACCCGGCACTGCGCGCCCGCGTGGCCGGCGACCACGGCGGCGACTTTGCGGAGGTCAACAACCTCGGGCTCGTCGCAGCCACCGCCGCCTATCGTGACGGGCAGCCGTGGCTGGATGCGGTGCTGGCCTACCTCGACGGCAACCGGCGCTTCGTCGCGGACTTCGTGGCGCGCGAGCTGCCGGGCGTCAGCGTGGCGGCGCCAGAAGCGACGTACCTCGCGTGGCTGGATTTCCGCCGCACGGCCATCGCCGGCGATCCGTACGGCGTCCTCCTGGAACGGGCGCGCGTCGCACTGTCCGCCGGGCCGTCGTTTGGCACGGGCGGCGACGGGTTTGCGCGGCTGAACTTCGGCTGTCCGCGCGCCACGCTGACCGAGGCGCTGACGCGCATCAAGCACGCGACCGAAACGCAGGGCTGACCGCCTCCGCCAAGGCTACGGCGGTCCGACGAAGCACCGCGAAGGCGAAAGCCCTGCGCTCAACTGCCTCGTTGCGATCATCGTCGCCGCTGCGAGCCGCGGACGAGCGCGTCCTTTTCCGCGCGCGACCAGCTCTTGATCTGGGCTTCCCGCTTCTGCGCGGCCGATCGCGAGTCGAGCGACTCCGAGTAGACCAGTTGCGCGGGCCGCCGGCTGGCCGTGTACTTCGCGCCGCGACCGCCATTGTGCGCGCGCACCCGCGCATCGAGGTCGGTGGTCCACCCCGTGTAGAGCGTCCCGTCCACGCAGCGGAGGATGTAGACGAAGCACGACATGCACGTCTCGGATCTGTGGCGCGTTTAGCATACACGTGGACGGGCCCCGTCACGGCTGCCCGCCCGCCGATATTCGGCCCCCCAGCCGGTATACTGCCAGCATGCGGTGCGATGAACTGCGGCTGACCGGGTCGGGCGGCGCGAACCGCGTGATGGAGGCGGAAGTGAAGCGCCTCGTCATGCGGTCCGACTTCGAGATCCGGGTGCCCACGCCCAGGCGGGAGGGCGAGACGGCGCTCCTCTATCCCTTCGATCCCCGTATCGCCTGGGTCGTCGCCTGTCATCACCGGACGTCGTCGCGCCTCACCTGGGACCTGTTTTCGAGCGAAGCCATCAGGCTCGAGCCGCTGTTCGCGGAACTGGCGCCGGCCATGCTGGCCGACGAGCGGCTGCCCGCGAAGCAGAAACATCTGCGCTTCTCGGTCGAGCTCGGTTCGGTACGCGACTTTGAAGCCGGGCCGCTCCAGTTGCGCGGCGTGGTGAAGAACGCAATCGTCGCGGCGCTGGCGGCACGCGGCGTCACGGCGGAGATCGATGCCGAGCGGCCGGATGTCGTCTTCGTCGCGAGGCGCGCGGGCACACCCGAGAAGCGCCGAACCGTGGTCGGCATCGACCTGGGCCTGGGCGCGCGTCACCGGCGGGGCGATCGCGTGGCATCCGGCCCGGCTCCGCTGCGGGAAACGCTGGCCGCTCAGCTGATCATGTTGTCGCGGTGGGATGCGCGGACCGAACCGCTCGTCGATCCGATGGCCGGCGGCGCCACCATCCCCATCGAAGCGGCGGGCCTCGCCGTCGGCGCCGCCATCCGCACGCCGGCGGAACTGCCGTTTCAGCACTTCCCCGCCTTCGACGGCCTGCCCCCATCGACGCGGAACCTGTTTCCGGGAACGGTCCCGAGGATCCTCGCGCTCGATCTCGACGAAGAGCGGATTGGCACCATGGTCGGCAACCTGCGGGCGGCGGAACTGACCGGCAAGAAGTACGAGCACTCGATTGTCATCGGGCAGAAGGACGTGCGCGACCTGACGCCCGAGTTCATTCTCGAGAAGTTGCCCGCCGCCGCCGACATGAAGCCCGGCGTGTTCTGTTTCAACCCGCCGTATGGCGTGCGGATTGGCGGCGAGCGGGGCGAGCGGGCGTTGCTCGACCTCTACGCCGGCATCAGCCGCGCGTTCGGGCGATTCCCCGGCTGGCGCGCGGCGTGCTTCGTGGCAAACGCCCGCTTTCTCGAGGCCTTCGGGCGCGAACCCGCGATGAAGAAGCCGGCGACCAACGCCGACCTGCCGGGCGCGTTCCTGGTGTTCAACCTGTAGGGGATCCGTGATCGAGTCCATCCTGCTCGGTGCCGGATTCGCGTTCGTCGCGGCCATGCAGCCGGGGCCGCTCCTGGCGTTCCTGCTCGCCCGCACCGCGACCGTCGGCTGGAAACGGACGCTTCCCGCCTCGCTCTCCCCGTTGCTGAGCGACATCCCGATCGCGCTCTCGGCGCTCCTGGTGATCGGCCGGCTGCCTGCGCTGGCCCTGCCGGTGCTGCGCACCGCGGGGGGACTGCTTCTGCTCTATCTCGCCTGGATGACGGCTCGACAGGCGCGACGGCCCGGAGACACGTCAGCATCCCACGCCAGATCGGCTCCTCACACGGTGTTGCAGGCGGCACTGGTGAACGTGCTCAATCCCAACGCGTATCTCGGGTGGGCGCTCGTGCTCGGACCCGCCGTCGTGGCGGCATGGCACCAGTATCCCGGCCGCGCGATCGCGCTGCTCGTCGCGTTCTATCTCACGATGGTCCCGACCCTGGCAGGACAGGTGTGGGTGTTCGGGACGGCCCGCTTCCTGGGGGTACGAGCCCAGCGCGGCATGGCCCGCGCGTCAGCCATCATTCTTGCGGCACTCGGGATCTATCAGGTGGTCGCCGGCACAGCCGCACTGCTGGTGCCGTAGCCGCCGCGAAGCCCTGCGCAACGAAGAACGTCACGCCACGGTCGACGATGGGCTACAGGCCGAGCAGGCGCGCGAGCCAGGACTTCTTGCGCACGCACGTGCAACGCTGTTCCGGCGGCACGCCCCGCAGCACCTCTTCGATGTGCGCCCCGCACCCCGACCACGAAGGCTTCCCGCACGTCCGGCAGACAATCCGGTGACACATGACACGCCTCACATGATGCTTCGCTCCCCTGCACCGTGCCGTCACACTTCTCGCGGGGGCGATCACCTGCTCTCACTCTAACGTAATTCGCGATCGGGTTGCGTCACCCCGGGACGGGCCATGACGCGTGCTAGCATGCCGAGCGGCGTGGAACGCGCCGCGTCGCGCCGCGATGCGAGGTGTTCGGAACTGAACAGCGCCATTCGCAGGCGTCGGGCACCGTATTGAGACGAACTGGAGCGAAAGAGATGACTCTCGGACGTGTCTTCCCGGTCGCATGTCGCTCCTGCCTGGCGATCGCCCTGCTGACGCCGTCCGGCGCCATGGCGGAGCTCGGCGGCGATGCCGCATCGATCCAGCGCGACGGGGCCAGGATGAACGCGTCCGTCGCGATTCGGCAGGCCGGCAAGTACGAGATCCACGAGATGACCGCGGACGGCGGCTCCACCGTCCGCGAGTACGTCGGCCCGGACGGCAAAGTGTTCGCGGTGGCGTGGCAGGGCCCGTTTCATCCCGACTACCAGGTGTTGCTGGGACGCTACTTCGCGCAATTGCAGCAGGCGACCGCCGCGCGGCAGGCGCGGCGGGCGCCGGTCACGATCGACACTCCGGGATTCGTGTTCCAGTCGTTCGGCCATCTCCGGGGGCTGGGAGGACGGGCCTATGTTCCCCAGATGCTGCCGGACGGCGTGAGCACGGAGGATATCAAGTGAGGGCCACGCGACGGCGCGTGTGCCTCCTGCCAGGCGTGATGGTGCTGGCCGCGGCCGTTGCATGCGGCGGAGGGTCATCGTCTTCATCCGGCAGCGGCGGGAGCGGGAGCAGTAGCAGCGGCAGCGGCTCCAGCAGCGGGAGTGGCAGCGGGAGCAGCAGTAGCAGCGGCGGCACGACGCCAAGTGCCAACGCCGTGCCGATTCTCGTCGGGCCAGGCCCCTCAACCGCGAATCCGTACACGAACGGCGCCTACGTCACTGTCACGGTGTGCGTCCCCGGCAGCGGATCGCAGTGCGTCACGATTCCGGACGTGCTGCTCGATACGGGCTCGACGGGCCTTCGCGTGCTGGCATCGACCGTGGCGAGCCTGTCGTTGAGCACCGTGCCCTCGGGCAGCGGCACGTTGACCGACTGCACGCAGTACGTAGACCTGAGTTACAACTGGGGTCCCGTCGCATTGGCCGACGTCACGATGGCCGGCGAGACCGCCAGTGCGGTCCCGATCCAGATCATCGCCGACAGCACCACGGGCGTGCCGGCGGCGCCGTCGAGTTGCAGCAACGGGGGGACGCTCGCCAACACGGTGGATTCGCTCGGTGCGCGCGGCATCCTGGGCCTGAGCTTCTTCATGCAGGACTGCGGGTCGGCCTGCGCACCCGGTACCAGGTCCAATCCGGGCCTGTACTACAGCTGCACCAGCAGCACGTGCCAGGTGGCCACTGCCTCGCTCTCGAGCCAGCTTCAGAACCCGGTCGGCCTGTTCGCCGCGGACAACAATGGCCTGGCGATCACGCTGCCCACGCTCGGCGCGAACGGTGCGCCGTCCGCGTCCGGGACACTCACGTTCGGCATCGGCACGCAGAGCAACAACGCGCTGGGCAGCGCGGTGGTCCAGACGACGGACGGGCACGGCAACGTCACGACCACGTTCCAGGGCGCGACCTATGCGTCGAGCTTCATCGACTCCGGCTCGAACGCCAACTACTTCCTCGATTCGAAGACGACCGGCTTGCCCGCCTGCAAGCAGTCCAAGGGCTTCTACTGCCCCACCACGCTGCAGAACCTGACCGCCACCAACACCGGCGCCAACGGCAAGGCGATCACCGTGAACTTCAGGGTCACGAATGCGGATCAACTGCCCGCGCCGAACTGGGCGTTCGACGACATCGCGGGCAGTTCGTCCTCGGGCAGTGCCGGCAGCGGCCTCCCGAGCCTGTACTTCGACTGGGGCCTGCCGTTCTTCTTCGGCCGCACGGTGTTCATCGCCCTCGAAGGCCGGGGCGCGCCGGGCGCCACCGGGCCGTTCTGGGCGTACTAGGGCCGCCCGCTATTTCTTGACCAGCTCCACGCGCCTGTTCTCCGCGCGGCCCGCGTCGGTCGTGTTGTCGCCGGCGGGCCTGGTATCGCCAAAGCCGGCAGTCGTCAGCCGATCCGTGGCGATCCCGAACGTGGTCACGAGGTAGGCCTTGACCGCCGCCGCGCGGTCCTGCGACAGCGTCAGGTTGGCCGCGGCCACGCCGACCTGGTGAACCCGCTCCGCCAGGCCATCACCGTGGACCGAGAATGGGAGCTCATGAACCACTGGGGCGGTGGGGGCGCGGGAGCGTCGAGTGGGCGATCGGTGGCGTGGGCCAAGGAACTCGGCGCGTGCGGAGGGAAAGGAAGCGGCCCGTGGCCGTTCCTCAGCTACTCCGCCGCGTCGGAGGACGACCGGTGGCTCATCCAGGAGGAGGACGGCAGGGGACCTTCCGACAGGACGCGGATCGATTTCACACTCGTTCGAATCAAGTAGGCCTTAGCCCCCACACCACGTTCAGAGGTATCGTCTCACCCGGTCGCAGTAGGTTCGATACTCCTGGCCACAGACGTCGCGCAGGTGCGCTTCTTCGGCGAGCACAATCTTGTGGTGGACAATAACCACGTACGCAGCGACCAGCAGCAGTATGGGATTGAGCGTACGCAGGATCGCCGCCGAGAGCGTGGCGTAGACGCCCACGTACATCGGATTCCGGCTGAACCTGTACAGCCCAGTCTGCCTCAGGCTGGTGCGTTCCTTGGGTGATCCGATCCTGAAGGACTCTCCCAGGCCCGACCGGCCAGCGAACAGGAGCGCGAAACCGAGTGCCCACAGGCCGAGCGAAACATCTCTGAACAGATTCGGGACGTCGATGAAGGAGAACGGGGCGACCCAACTCTCGATGACCATCGCCCCCCACACCAGGACGATGGCCCACTTGCTGCTCGCGAACAGCGCCTTGGAAATCGGCGGAGTCCCGTCCATGTCAACCTGGCGGCGCCGGAATGCCAGGGCCCTTTGGACGAGGCCGGTCAGAAACACTACGGGTAGCAGGGTGACGAACAGGGATAAAAGCATCACGGTCCCCCGGAACACTGCGGAGTAGCCGACCTTCATGTGGCGCGGTGGGGGAGGTCGCGTCGGAGGCGTCACCATTCTACCGCTCGACATCACGAAGCAAGATGGCACGCCGGCAGCGCGGAGTCAGACATTCCGCAGGACGGCCGACCAGCTCAGCAGCACACGCGGTCCTCGGCCGATCGTGAACCCGGCACGTTCGGCGAGGGCCGTGGTGGCGTCGAACTCCTTGCGCGAGACATGGAACAACGTCGGTTCCACCACGAGAATTTGTCCGTCTGCTTTCAGGATGGACTTGAGTTGGTTGAAGAACGCCTCCTTGGCGGGAACCTCGTGAACCATCCAGAAGGCCAGCCCGAAGTCGATCTTCTCGGAGACGTTGATCTGCTCCCGTTCGCACTTCACGAGGCGGATGCGCTCCGCTAGATCCGTCCCCTGAATCTTGGCGCGCAGCTTCTCCAACATCCCATCCTGCAAGTCGGCCGAGACGACTCTGCCCGTCCCGCCGACCATCCGCGCCAGTTCGATGGAGAAGAAACCGGGGCCACAGCCGATATCGAGAACGGTCATGCCCTCCCGAACAAAGGGCAGCAGGAGCTTGTGTGGATCCTGGAGCCACGTCCTGACTTTGCTATCGAGTGAACGGGCAAGCCCGACCGGGCACACGCGGTTCCGCTCATCATTCATGGCAGGCGCCTCGCAAGCTGTGGGGGGACGCAGTAGGACCTCGCGACCGCAGCGAGCCGCAGTGCGAGATCGCCGAGTATACCCCCAACCACCCGGGGGCGCAGGCGGTCGCCTCACCTCCAAGAGTTGATTGGGGCGTGGAGTCTACCGAAGGATTCTCGACAGCACGTCGTGGTACTGCTGGCCCACCGGGATCTTCGCCCCCGTGCGGGTCACGAGGATCCACCCGCCCTTGGTCCAGGGTTGCGCCTCGCGCACCTGCTCGAGGTTGACGATCCACGAGCGGTGGATGCGGAGGAAGCGTTGCGGATCCAGTTTCGCCTCGACCGCCGACAGTGTGCTGCGCAGGAGGTGACTCGCGCGTTCGCACTGGATGCGGACGTAGTTGCCGGTGGCCTCGAGGCAATGGATGCCTGCTGTCGGCACGAGGACGTACCGGTCGCGCTCGCGCACCACCAGGTGGTTCCGCACCGCCTGCCGGCGCTCGTGCATCGCCAGCATGGCCCGGATACGCTGATCGACTTCGTCCCGGTTCGTCCGGCCGGTAAGCTCGCGTACCCGGTCCAGCGACTCGGAAAAGCGCTCCGGGTCGATCGGTTTGGTCAGGTAGTCCAGGGCGTGCAGCCGAAAGGCCTCGACCGCGAACTGATCGAACGCCGTGACGAAGATGATGATGGGCAGGGCGTCCTCGCTGCGCCAGACCTCGGCCACCTCCAGCCCGCTCAGCCCTGGCATCTGGATGTCGAGGAACACCACGTCCGGGGCCAACGTCCGTACCGCCTCCAAAGCCGAGGCGCCGTCCCCCACTTCGCCCACGACCTCGACGTCCGCGTGGCCTGCCAGGAGCGTGCGCAGCCGCTCTCTCACCAGCGGCTCGTCATCGACAATCAGGGATCGGATCATGTCGGTTCCTCGCGAAGCGGAATGTGAATCGTCGCGCGGAAGCCGCTGTGTGGCGCGGTCTCGACGCTCAACGTCGCGCGCCCGCCATGAATGGCCGCGAGGCGCTCCCGGGTGTTGTCGATACCCAGGCCGGATCGGATCGGACGCGTCGCGCCCACGCCGTTGTCTTCGACCGTCAGGACGAGCGACGGTCCTTGGGACACGGCCCCGATCGTCAGCCGGCCTGGACCGACCTTTCCGGACAGTCCATGGCGAACGGCATTCTCCACGAGCGGAAGCACGATCAGGCTGGGCACCTGAACATCGAGCAGCGAATCGTCCACGTGCCATTCGACGGTGAGGCGGTCCTCGAACCGGGCCTGCTCGATGTCCAGGTACTTCCGGGTCAGCTCCAGCTCGGTTCGCAAGCTCAGGGTCTGGCCGGACGCATCCTCGAGCATCGCGCGCAGCAGGGAGGACAGGCGGACGAGCAGTCGGTCGGCCGTCTCGGGATCGCGATGGAGCAGCGTCGAGATCGCCTGCAACGCGTTGAAGAGGAAGTGCGGATGAACCTGCCGCTGCAGCAGGGCGAGGCGGGCTTCACTGAGTTGACGGGCGAGCCGCCCGGCCTCGATCTCCTCCTGCTGGCGGGCCTGCGCGTGTTTCATGGCTGCGGACCCGAGGAGGATCAGGAAGTAGACGAAGGGGACGCTGAGGAAGGCGCCGACCAGGTTCATCGTGGTCGGCACGAACGCCATGAACTGGGACACACTCCACCCGGACTCGCTGCACTTCCAGATCAGACTGATGGTGCGCAGCGTGAGCCAGTACGGGACGAAGACCAGCACCATGCCCAGCAGGTGCGCGCCCAGAAAGCCCCCCGCGCCGAGTCGTTTGCTCCGGATGCGCCTGTCGAGGGCGAGGACCATCGGGGTGAGAAAGGCCCAGGGCATCAGGCCTCCCACCTCCGTCACAACCAGCTTCTGCCAGGGCAGGTCCGCCAGCAGGCCCTGGAGGATCCAGGCCAGGGCCAGGCTCCCGAAGACCAGGAGACGGAACCCCAGGCGGTCCCAGGACAGCAGAAAATCCGGCACGCGGCGGGTGTTGGTCGGTTTGTCGGCCATCATCGTCGAAACTGCCGGGTCCACTCTACGGCATCTTCCACGTTCTGTGCACGCGGCTACGATAGCGTGACTTCGAAGACGCACCGTTTGCTGCCGCCGAGCTTGGATTCCTTGAGCGTCGCCTTGACCGGCCGCCCGAAGATGGATTCGAACGATTCCTTCTGGTACCCCACCGAGCAGTTGCAGAAGAACGCCGGCGTGCGCTTGGCGTCCACCATCGGGCAGCCGCACTCACCTTCGGCCACGGCCACGGTGATGATCCCTTTCTCCTTGTCCCACGAGAAGTCGGTGCCCCAGGTCTTCTTGGCCGTGGCGAAGTACCCCTCGGGATCGCCCTTGAACCTGGCGGCAAGTCCGCCCAGCTTGGCGCATTCCCGGCCGGTGTTCTGGAGAATCGGTGCGCAGGCCGGCGCGTTCGTGTCGGCGGCCATGAATCCGACCATCTTCGCCACCTGGTAGCGGGCGAATGCCAGGCGCTGGTCCGGGGCCTGCGCTGTTGCGGCCGCCAACACCTCCGATGGGTCGAGGACGCTCAACACGCATCCGCACACCCCGAGCCCGCACGCGTTCTTCAGAAATTCTTTTCGATTCACGGGTCCTCCTTCCCGGGCGTTGGGATCCGGCGCCCGGTGACTCTCAAGGACGATTGTCTGGAACCCGCGACGCCGATGCAGCCCAAATGTGACGGGCGGGGGAAAAGACGGGACGAAGCCGCCGTTACTTACGTGATCCGGAAGCCGACGGGCTACCCGGACGTCAAGGTCATGGTGCGGTAGCCAGCCCGGTTGCGGGCAGCGAAACGGGGGCGCTCGCTAGAAGCACCATGGGCGAGGGCGGCTGCTAATCGGTCGCTACTTCTTCGACATGGTCATCTGACCATTGTTGAAGACACCGAAACACGTCGTCGATCCGGTGTACTGGCCCGTCATGTTGGCCATCATGTCATCCATGTCGAACGTGCCGGTGACAGTGCCATTGCATGCGGCCGTGGGCATCGAGCCGTTCGGCAGCGTCATCGTGAAGGTGCCCGTCTTCCCGTTCATCGTGCCCGACACGCTCATCGTGGTCCCGGCGTGGAAACCCGAAAACGTCACCGTGCCCGTGAAGGCACTGCCCGTCTGGGTGAGTTGCCAGTTCATCGATCCGACGGATCCCATCATCCCCATGCCGGACGCCATGGACATCCCCATCGTTGTCCCGCTGGAATCCGACGCGGTGCCGACCCAAGTGCCCGTCGCCACCGATGTCCCGGTGGAGGTCGAACTACTGGGAGTCGACGCGACCGCTGTGGGGCTGGTGGGATTTGACGCGTTGGCCGCGCAGGCGGTGAATCCAACCGCCAGAATCAAGACAATCGAAAGATGCCAGAAACGCATAGGGGGCTCCAATTCTGCAGCTAGCCAGGCGAGACGACGCCTATTGTCCCAGATTCCTGACGCGACGATTCCGTTACATCGACTGCGACCGAACTGCTCGCATTTCGCAGAGAATGACGCCGGGAAACCGTCGCTGCCACTTCCCTGACGCAAATTCCTCGCCACCGCCGGGGGCATGCACAATTGGTGACCCGCCGCGAAACTGGCCCGGCAATCCGGCCGGATCGGATCGGCGGGCGTCCGATCGCAGACAGCCAGCGAGAAGCGTGTTCGAAGTCAAACACCAGCCGGCCTACGCTACGGGTGAACGGCGTATTGGCAGCAACGGCGTATCCGAGCGCCCTATCTGCCTGCTATCGCCATTGGCCACAGCGCCGTCCCGTCGTCTCGGCGCAGGGTACACGTCTGGCTGCCACGCTTGATTCGACGGGCGAGGATCGCTTCGAAGCCTTCGCCCTTCACGAGCGAGCCGACCACCTCGACCTGTTCGCCTTTCTTGAAGACGATCTTCTTCGATGCCAGATACGACGACGGGCCAACGTGCACGTGGACGACTCCCGCCTTCGTCTTGACGACGATATGGGTTCCACTCATCGCGGTCGCCCCGGGAACCGCCATCACGTTGTCGATAATCCCCGTGATGGTCTTCTCAGTCGCCTTGTCGTACGCCATGGTCGCGCCCATTGGCGTCCCCTGCATACCCGTCATGTCGTGCTGGCTGGCAAGGACCGGCGCGGCGGCCGCAGCGGTCACGGCGAACACTGCGATGAGTACTGGCAGAATCTCACGTCTCATGGGGGTTGCTCCTTGTATGTGGGTTGTTGAGTCAGGCGGATGACTGGTCCGCCACAGGCAACGCTTCCGGCAGTCGCCGGCCGCGCCAGATGTAGTAGATCACCGGGTAGACGGTGAGTTCGAGCAAGAACGACGTCACGACGCCGCCGACCATTGGCGCGGCGATGCGCTTCATCACGTCGGCGCCAGCGCCGGTGCTCCACATGATGGGCAGCAGGCCGGCGAAAATCACGCTGGCGGTCATCATCTTCGGGCGCACGCGCTTCACGGCGCCGTCGTAGATCGTCGCCACCAGATCCGGACGCGCGCGCATCAGGCCCCGTCCAACCGCCTGTTCGTAGGCCTTGTCGAGGTAGAGCAGCATGACGACGCCCGTTTCGGCGTCGACTCCGAGCAGCGCGATCAGGCCCACCCACACGGCGATGCTGGCGTTGTACCCGAGCAGGTAGATGTACCAGATGGCCCCGATGGCGGAGAACGGCACCGCCAGAGCGACGATCGCCGTCTTGATCAACGAACCGGTGTTCAGGTACAGCAACACGAACACCAGCAGCAGCGTCACGGGGACGACGTACAACAGCCGCGCCTGGGCACGCAGCATGTACTCGTACTGGCCGCTCCAGGAAAGCGTGTAGCCTGGAGGCAGCGCGACTTGTTCGGCCACGATCCGCTGGGCCCGCTTCACGTAGCTGCCGACGTCAACCCCCTGGATGTCGACGTAGATCCACGCGTTCGGCCTGGCGGCCTCGGTCTTGATCGAGGGTGGGCCCTGGGCCAGATCGAGGTCGGCGAGCTGGCCGAGCGGGATCTGGGCCCCGGTCGGCGCGGCCACCAGCACCTCGCGGAGCGCCGGAAGATCGTCGCGCAGTTCGCGGCTGTAGCGCAGGTTCACCGGATAGCGTTCGAGACCCTCGACGGTGGTCGTGATGTTCATGCCGCCAATGGCCGTCTGGAGGACATCCTGAACGTCGCCCACCGTAAGCCCGTAACGGGCGATCTCATCGCGGCGAATCTTCACGTTCAGGTAGTTCCCGCCCGCCACCCGTTCGGCGTAGACCGACGAGGTGCCAGGCACGCCCCGCACCGCCGCCTCGACTCGCTCGCCGAGCTGCTGCAGTACCGCCAGGCTGGGGCCCGCCAGTTTGATGCCGACCGGCGTCTTGATGCCGGTTGACAGCATGTCGATCCGTGTCTTGATGGGCATGGTCCAGGCGTTGGTGAGGCCCGGGATCTCGATCGCGCGATTCATCTCCTCGACCAGCTTTTCGTGCGTCAGGCCCGGCCGCCACTGGCTCTCAGGTTTGAGCATGATCGTGGTCTCGAGCATGTTGAGCGGGGCCGGGTCGGTGGCCGTCTCGGCGCGGCCGATCTTTCCGAAGACCCGGTCAACCTCGGGGAACGTGCGGATGATGCGGTCGGTCTGCTGGAGGACTTCGCGCGCCTTGGTGATCGAGATGCCTGGGAACGTCGTCGGCATGTACAACAGGTCGCCCTCGTACAGCGGCGGCATGAACTCGGAGCCGAGCCGGCTGAAGGGGATGACGGTGGCGGCCAGCAGCGCGACCGTGACGACAATCACCGACCACTTCCAGCGCAGGACGAAGTGCAGCACCGGGTCGTAGACGCGAATCAGCAGACGGCTGATGGGGTTGCGCTCCTCGGGTCTGATGCGGCCACGAATCCAGTACCCCATCAGGACGGGCACGATCGTGATCGACAGCAGCGCGGCGGCGGCCATCGAATACGTTTTGGTAAAGGCAAGCGGCTTGAAGAGCCTTCCCTCCTGGGCCTCCAGCGTGAACACCGGCAGAAACGACACCGTGATCACCAGCAACGCGTAGAAGAGCGTTGGTCCCACCTCCTTGGCGGCGTCGGCAATGATCTCCCAATGAGGCTTGGTGCCGGCGTCGTGCTCGAGGTGTTTGTGCGCGTTCTCGATCATGATGATGGCCGCATCGACCATCGCGCCGATGGCAATGGCAATGCCGCCAAGCGACATGATGTTGGCGTTGATGCCCTGGGCGCGCATCACGATGAAGGCCATCAGGATGGCCACGGGCAGCGTGAAGATGGCCACGAGCGCCGATCGCACGTGGAGCAGAAATAGCAGGCAGACCAGCGCGACGACGACGCTCTCCTCGAAGAGCTTGCTCTTGAGGGTGTCGACGGCCCGTTGTATCAGGCCCGATCGGTCGTACGCCGTGACGACCTGCACGTCCGGGGGAAGGCCTCGTTCGAGCTCGGTCAGCTTCGCCTTCACCCGGCTGATCACCTCGTTGGCGTTGGCGCCGGATCGGACGATGACGATGCCGCCGACCACCTCTCCCTCGCCGTCCAGTTCGGCGAGTCCGCGGCGGATATCCGGGCCCACCTGCACGGTGGCCACGTCCCGCAGCAGAATGGGCGTACCGGTGCGGTCGACGCCCAGCGCCACCTGCGCCAGATCGCCGACGCCCTTGATGTACCCTTCGCCACGGATCATGAACTCGGTTTCGGCCATTTCGAGGACGCGCCCGCCCACCTCGCTGTTGCTGCGCTGCACGGCCGTGCGGATGTGGGAAATCGGGATGTTGTAGGCGCGCAGCTTGTTCGGATCCACCGTGATTTGGTACTGGCGGACGAATCCGCCGATGCTCGCGACCTCGGCGACACCTGGTACGGACGTGAGTTCGTACTTGAGGAACCAGTCCTGCAGCGAACGCAGATCGGCGAGGGTACGGGTCTTTGAGCGCAGGGCGTACATGTAGGCCCAGCCAACGCCGGTGGCATCCGGGCCCAGCGTCGGCGTGACGCCGCCCGGCAGGCGGGCGCTGACGTAGTTAAGCTGCTCGAGCACCCGGCTCCTGGCCCAGTAGAGGTCGGTGCCGTCGTCGAAGATCACGTAGACGAACGAGAACCCGAAGAACGAGTAGCCGCGAACCACCTTCGCAGAG